>Ga0210408_10000435_pt1 | contig 54350 bp, 48 predicted proteins | sample IncBWH4MmetaG_FD_155471 | JGI IMG/M metagenome (GOLD analysis project Ga0210408, IMG submission 155471) | Forest soil microbial communities from Barre Woods Harvard Forest LTER site, Petersham, Massachusetts, United States - Inc-BW-H-4-M | ecosystem: Environmental > Terrestrial > Soil >... | reverse complement strand
GAGTTGGCTTCCCGGTATCCGAAGATTCGCGTCGACCCCGGCGTTCTGTACGTGGATGAAGGCAGCATTCTGACTTCGGCGGGCAGCGCCGCGGGCATAGACCTTTGCCTGCACATCGTCCGCTGCGATTATGGCGCCGAAATCGCCAACCGCGTGGCCCGCCGCCTGGTCATGCCGCCGCACCGCGACGGCGGTCAAGCGCAATACGTCCAAAACCCCGTCGACAGCCGAGCGGCCGGAGGGCTCGCGCCGCTCTTAGAATGGGCGCAATCGCATTTGGGCCAGGCTCTGCGCGTGGAGGATCTGGCCCGCCACGCGGCGATGTCGCCGCGCACTTTCGCGCGCCGGTTCCGCCAGCAGACCGGAACCACGCCTCACCAATGGCTAACCCACCAGCGTCTCCTGGCCGCGCAGATGCGGCTCGAAAAGACCGACGACGGGATCGATGCGATTGCCGAAGCGGTGGGACTGCAGACGGCGGCGACGCTGCGACAGCACTTCAGCCGGACTCTGGACACGACACCTACCGCCTATCGCCGCCGGTTTTCGACCACGTAGGGCGCTCTACCGGTTTCGGGATTTCGCGGTTCAGTCGCGGAGTCGGCTGACGGTCGCGGCTCTGATACAGGTGCCGGCGGGGATTGCCGATGCCGCATGGCTTTAGATGTGCAAAAAAGACCTTGCTTGGCAAGCGACAGAGGAAAACGTCTGTCCCACAATTGCACACCGGCATGCGTTGTGGGTCAGGCGGTTTCGCCTGTCAACCCCGTGACCCTCTCACAAGCACGAGACCCCAGGTAACAGAGCCGCGACCGAGTCGCGCAACCCGAGCTTCCGGCCGCCCGTGGAGCGTAGCGCTGACCCACAGATTTCTCCGACCAGGCAGAAAATTAGACGAAACCGCCCCGCAGCCGCTCGAGCATGGCGATCAGGTGACGTTGTTCGGCGGCGGTCAGCGGGTCCAGGGCGCGCGCGCCCGATTTCGCCATCGGTAGCTCCAGATCGGCCAGAAGCCGCAGTCCGGTGTCCGTGATCCAGCACAGGACCTGGCGCCGGTCCTCGGAGCAGCGCTCGCGCCGCACCAGGCGTTTGGCGGCCAGTTTGTCGAGCAGGCGCGTGATGCCTGGGGCTTTTTGGATCATGCGGTCAGCGATGTCGAGTGTGGGTGTGCCTTGCTGTCCTGCGCCCCGCAAGATGCGCAGCACGTTGTACTGCTGCAGGGAAATGCCGCGCCGCTCGACCAGTTGCGCCAAGCGTCGCTCCATCAGGTCCGAGGTGCGGAACAGTGCCAGAATCGCCTCCTGCGCCGACGACTCAAACGGCTTGTTCTGCCGGATTTCTCGGCGCAGGCTGGAACGTTTCTGGGGCATGGGCGATTCCCTTCGAGAGCAATAGATTACATGTCAAGTAAAAGGATTCAGAGGAGATCGTGGCTGCCGCCGGAAGCTGGCATCGCCTTCAGCGGAATTCACAAATGAATTTGGAACTCGGGTGGCCGCGAGTGCCGGCATCTTCTGCTACCATCGGCGCGGTGCCGGCCGAGGAGTTCCTATCCCCATGAACGCTGCCCACGCCGTCGAAAATCTCCTGCACACGCTGCCGGCAGCGGCCACCGCTACGTTCCTGGCGCTATTTCCCATCGTGAACCCGTTTGGCGGTGTTCCCTTGTTCTTCTCCATGACCGCGGACTTCACGCCGCGCGACCGCAATCTCACCGCTCTGAAAACTGCAGGGTACGTGTTTGCCATCCTGGTGACGTTTCTGTTCTTCGGGCGGTTCGTCCTGAACTTCTTTGGTATTTCGCTGCCGGTTCTGAAAATTGCCGGTGGGCTCATCGTCGCCAACACGGCCTGGGGCATGGTAACGGCCGGGAACCGCCTGACCACGGCCGAGAGCGACGAGGCCACCACGAAAGAAGATATATCGCTGACGCCGATGGCGATGCCGATCCTCTCCGGTCCCGGGTCGATCGGAGTCGTGATGGGGCTGGCCGCTCATGTGGATAGCATGACGGCATACTTCGGCATGGTGATTGGCATCAGCGTGCTTGCCGTTTCGGTCTATCTTTTCTTGCGTCTGGGCGGCCCGCTGGTGGGACGACTCGGTCCAAGCGCAGTGGGCGCCATCAGCCGCATCTTCGGATTTCTGATCCTGGCGATTGCGGTGCAGTTGATTTGGGACGGGGTGGCGGACTTCAAAGGGTAGAGAGTTCGCCGAGTCCTTTGCGCCCGCCCGACGGCGACCTCGAATCCGCTCGGGGCAGGCTGCCCGTCGCTCCACCCGTGCGCGAACTTCAAAACGCACGGATCTTATTTCAGCGTCACCAGCTTCTCTACCAGCTCCGAATAATCTTTCTTCTCCAGCCCGTGCACCTGTTTGTTGTACTCGTCCACCTTGGAGGAGTAGTTCATGGAGCAGAATTTCGGACCACACATGGAGCAGAAGGCGGCTTCTTTGTAAAAGTCGTCGGGCAGAGTTTCGTCGTGCATGGCGCGGGCGGTTTCGGGATCAAGCGACAGCGCGAACTGCTTCTCCCAGTCGAATTTGTAGCGCGCGTAGCTCAGGGCGTCATCGCGGTCGCGGGCGCCGGGACGGTGGCGTGCGACGTCGGCGGCGTGAGCGGCGATCTTGTAGGCGATGATGCCGTCCTTAACGTCCTTCTCGTTAGGCAGGCCGAGGTGCTCCTTGGGCGTGACGTAGCAGAGCATGGCGGCGCCATGCCAACCGATCATGGCGGCTCCGATGGCCGAGGTGATGTGGTCATAGCCGGGCGCGATGTCGGTGACCAGCGGTCCCAGGGTGTAGAACGGCGCTTCGTAACACAGGTCGTTTTCCTTGTCGACCTGCTCCTTGATCTTGTCGAGCGGCACGTGGCCGGGGCCTTCGATCATGACCTGCACGTCGTGCTCCCAGGCGATCTGCGTGAGCTCGCCCAGCGTCTTTAGTTCGGCGAATTGGGCTTCGTCACTGGCGTCAGCGATGCATCCGGGGCGCAGGCCGTCGCCCAGTGAAAAGCTCACGTCGTACTTCTTGAAAATGCGGCAGATCTCTTCAAAGCAGTCGTAGAGAAAATTCTGCTTGTGGTTGTACGCCATCCACTGAGCGAGTATGGCGCCGCCCCGGCTGACAATGCCGGTTATCCGGTTTGAGATCAGCGGCAAGTACTGGATCAGCACGCCGGCGTGAATGGTCATGTAATCCACGCCCTGAGCGGCCTGCTCTTCGATCACTTCGAGCATCACGCTGGCGCTGAGATCCTCAACCCGCTTCACGCGCGCGATGGCTTCGTAGATGGGCACGGTCCCGATCGGTACGGGAGAGTGGCGCAGGATGGCCTCGCGGATCTCGTGGATGTCGCCGCCGGTGGACAGGTCCATCACCGTGTCGGCGCCATAGTGGACCGAGGTGTGCAGCTTCTTCAGTTCTTCGTCGATATTCGAGGTGACCGCCGAGTTCCCGATATTGGCGTTTATCTTGCACAGCGAAGCCACGCCGATGCACATGGGCTCGAGTTCGAGGTGGTTCACGTTGGCGGGGATGATCATGCGGCCGCGGGCGACTTCGTCGCGGACCAGTTCGGGCGAGAGTTTCTCGCGGTAAGCGACGTACCCCATCTCCTCGGTGATGACGCCCTTGCGGGCGTAGTGCATCTGGGAAAAGTTGCCATCCTGGTTTGCGGATTTGCGCAGGGCCAGCCATTCGGCGCGCGGTTTCGGAACTGCACCGTTGGGGCCGTTGGAGTGGGAACTGCTTGCAGGCGTGCCATTGGTCGGAGTCATGGACTGCTCAGCCTCACTGGGTTTGAGTAGGCCCAAATTATACGCCGCAAAAAGGGTGGTGGCGGTCTGCGGGTGCCGTGATCCCCATGACCAGGAAGAGCCTTTAACGGCAAAGGTTACAGAGAAAGGCCGCCAAGATCGCAAAAGGACGCCGGCGCGGGCGGAAACAGAATCCGCAAAGGCTGCAGAAAGCGGCGCGCGCAAAAAGTCTGGATGGTCCGGTTCACGTTTGCGCGGCTTGTCCGTCCAACCCAGCTGGACCTACAATCCTCTGTCTATCGCCGAGAGGTCATCATGCGCACACTCAAAGTAGTTTTCGCCTGCCTCTGCCTGTCCGCGTTGTTTGCCGTTGCCCAGTCGACTTCGAAGAACGCGCCGGGCTTCAGCGTCGACGCCATTGACAAGACCGTGGACCCCTGTGTCGACTTCTATCAGTATGCGTGCGGCAATTGGATGAAGAACGTCGAAATCCCCCCCGACCGGTCGCAATGGGTCAGCTTTGCTGAGTTGGATGAACGCAACAAGGCCACCTTGCACGACATCCTGGAGAAAGCGGCCGCCGACAGCCCGGGAAGAAGCGTGATCGAGCAGAAGATCGGGGACTATTACGGTGCATGCATGGATGAGAAGGCGGCCGATGCCAAGGGACTGGAGCCGCTAAAGGGGGAACTGGCGAAAATCGCCGACGTCAAAGACAAGTCCGCGCTGGTGGGCGCCCTTGCGCACACGCACATGATCGGCGCGAATGCCCTGTTCAGCTTCTACTCCACCTCGGACCTGCATAATGCCGACCAGGTGATCGCTTACATCGATCAGGGCGGCCTGACTTTGCCGGACCGGGACTACTACCTCAAGGACGATCCCAAGCAGGTGGAGATGCGCCAGCACCTGGTGGATTATGTCACGCAAGTATTCACGCTGGCGGGGCAAGCTCCGGATAAGGCGGCCCAATCCGCGCAGACCGTGCTGCGTATTGAGACCGTGCTGGCCAAAGCTGAAATGGACCGGACGCTACGCCGCAATCCGAAGAATCGCGATCACAAGATGCAGCGTGACGAGGCGGTGGCTTTGGCGCCGAACTTTTATTTGAGCCGCTACTTTTCCGATGTCAATGCCCCCGCGTTTTCGGAATTGAACGTCTCCAACCCGGATTTCTTCAAGCAGGTCAATGGCGTCGTCGAGACCGAATCGCTCGACTCGCTCAAGACTTACGTCAGCTGGCACCTCCTGGATTCGACGGCTCCCTGGTTATCGAAGCCTTTCGTGGACGCGAACTTCAAGATGCAGCAGGCACTTACCGGGCAAGCGGAGATTCCGGCGCGCTGGAAGCGGTGTGTGGACGCCACTGATGACGCGCTCGGCGAGGCGCTGGGCCAGAAGTACGTCGAGGTGACGTTCGGCGCCGAGGGCAAGCAGCGCATGCTGAAGATGGTGGATGCGCTCGAAGCTTCGCTCGACCAGGACATTCGCACGTTGCCTTGGATGTCGGATGAAACCAAGAAGCAGGCGAAGACCAAACTCGAGGCTATCCGCAACAAGATCGGCTATCCCGATGTTTGGCGCGACTACAGTTCGCTCACGGTCGTGCGCGGCGACCTGGCGGGCAATGTTCTAAGGGCGAACGAATTCGAGCAAAAGCGTCAGATTGCGAAAATCAGCAAGCCCCTAGACCGCAAGGAATGGGGCATGACGCCGCCCACGGTGAACGCGTACTACAGCGGGTCGTTCAACGAAATCGTATTTCCGGCGGGCATCCTGCAGCCTCCATTCTTCGACCGGACCATGGACGATGCCGTGAACTTCGGCGGCATCGGCGTGGTGATCGGGCACGAGCTCACACACGGATTCGACGACCAGGGCCGCAAGTTCGACCCGAAAGGCAACCTGCGCGACTGGTGGACGGAGCAGGATGGTAAAGAGTTCGAAAAACGCGCGAGCTGCATTGCCGACGAGTACAGCAATTTCGTTTCGGTCGATGACCTGAAGCTCAACGGAAAACTAACCCTGGGCGAAAACACCGCGGACAATGGCGGCGCACGGATCGCGCTCGCGGCCCTCGAGCAGATGATCGCGCAGGACAAGACGGGGAAGGCCGGCGAGAAGATCGACGGCTACACCCCGGAACAACGCTTCTTTTTGGGATTCGGCCGGGTGTGGTGCCAGAAGATGCGTCCGGAGAGCGCTCGGGCCCGGGTTCTTACCGATCCGCATTCGCCAGGGAGGTACCGCGTGAATGGCGTGGTGCAGAATATGCCCGAGTTCGAGAAAGCGTGGGGATGCAAGTCTGGACAAGCGATGGTGGCCCAGAACGCTTGTCACGTGTGGTAGAGAAGGAGCTCTTCGCTATGAGCTCCTAGCCCTTGGCTTGAACCAGGCAGCCGTTTAGACCACGCTTGGGGGCAAACGGCTGAAACTGCGGGGATGGGAGTGCTGGACGCAGGCAGGGGAATCTGGCGTCGGCCGGGTTGAAACGAATTTATCTGCAAACATGACGACTCGTTTTCGCTCCAACGAATTGGCGAATGGTTGAAGTTAGTGTTTGCCCTCCAGTTCCTTGAATCCCTTGCGGCGTTGTTCGCTGTAGCGACTGAGCGCGTCGATGATGATGGGGAAGGCTTTGGCGGCAGGGAGAATGTCGTCCACCTCGACGGCCTTGCCTTCCAGTTGCTTGTAGTCCTGGAAGAAGCGGCGCAGCATCAGCAGGCGGTGTGACGGCATCTCGTTGGCTTCGTGATAGGTGTTGAATTCGGGGTCCTCGGTGGCGACGGCGATGATTTTGTGGTCCTGCTTGCCGGCGTCGATCATGGTCATCAACCCGATCGCCCGCGCGTGGATGATGGTGAGCGGAACGACGGCTTCCTGGCACAGCACCAGCACATCGAGCGGGTCGTCGTCTTCGGCAAGTGTCTGCGGGATAAAGCCATAGTTGGCCGGGTAGTAGACGGCGGAATAGAGCACGCGGTCGAGTTTGATCAGGCCGCTGGTTTTATCCAGTTCGTACTTGACGCTCGAGCCGAAGGGGATTTCGATCACGGTGCTGAACTCGCCGGGGAGCTTGTCGCCGGGAGTCACGTCGTGCCAGGGATGAATCATGAGATGGGGTTACCTCGCGCGATTTTGATGGCAAGGAATTCTATCAACTCACGGGGTCGACGCCCCGCAGGCAGGATTTCAGACGAGCGTCCGGCAAAATGGGGAGATCGTTTGCTCTGAATCGGACCAGGCCCGAGTAGCGCGACGCCTGTAGTTGCCGGACTACTTGCACATGGCCAGGTCCCAGCTAATCTCGATTTTTTCGTTGGGATCGCTTGGATCGGGGATCGTTGTGCCCCCTTGGAGCAAGTCGGGACGATTCGGATCGGCAGCCGTGGCTCTGAAGCTAGGGATCACGACTTCCTTGCCCGTGTCCTCCCGCCGGACGTAGCCAGAGGAGATCTCAGTATGTTGGCCCGTGAAGGGGACCGAGCCGACCATTTGTACGGTGTATGTGTTTTGTCCGGCGGCAGCGATCGAAAAGTCGACGTTCCCGGAGCCCGAAAGGTTGTCCGTGCGCTGCATCGAGACGTCTGAAATGCTGGTGTGCAGCGTGTCTAATTCGCTCGCCTCACTTTCACCCGTGACTTCCGCGTGAGAAAGGTTGGTCGTGCTGTAGTCGGGGTCACCACGCAGGGAGGCATCCAAGTGTTCCCCTGAGAGGATGTCGTAGGTTGTGGACTCTCCGGTGCCGGCAGCAACCTTGTGGTAGTTCGCGCTCTTGTCGTAGCTGATCGTTCCGCCCCATCCTCCGTCACAGCCCTGCCAGTCTTTAACCGGAACGACCAGCGCCTTCGACAGATGGATGTTGCTTCGCAGGAGCACTTCAACCGGGAAACCGATGAAGTTGCCCACAACTCCCCCCAGGCCGGTTCCAAGCGCATCGATCGTGTCCTGGCTCATCGACATGGGCTTGGGCGCGACGGTGAAACGGACCTCCGCCTCCTCTCGCTTGGGAACAGGTGTGCCCTTAAGAGGGGGCCTCTGCTCGGTGCCCTCGAGACCGATCGTCGCCTTGCCGTCTTTGTTCGTCTTGGGGGCTGTAGCGTTCTGCGCCAAAACGCCCATGGCGGACTGGATCCGTGGCGTGCCGTCGTTGCCAACGAACCTGACGAAGGGCTGATTGACCAGATAGGACTGACTCCCGGCGGCGTGGTTCACGCTGACCCCGCCCCGCACCAGGATCCACTGAAACTCGGCGCCCTCCACGGGGCCATCGTTGGGTAGGCTGAAATCGACGGCTGCGGCCCCGGCAGCATTGATCGCCGCCCGCAGGCAGTTAATGGCTTGCCAGTTCCCAATGTTTTCCCGGACGCTGCCGGTGATGGTTCGCGTTTCGCCGGCGTCGACTGGGTACGGGCTCTTTGTGCGCACCAGGGGCGGTTGTCCGCTCAGGGTCACGTCGGTTTCGAGACATGCGTAATACGCGATGAGCTTGAGCACGGAGAGGATAGCGTTTGCTATAGAGGTACCCTTGCCAATGTTGGCTATCCCAGCCCCACCTCCATGCTCCTCCAGATACTCCAGAATTTTGTCAAACGTAGTGCCCTGCGCAGACGCTGAAGCGTCCAGCAGTTCGGAAAGGAGATCGGAAAGGGTGCAGGGCAGGCTGTTGTCACCTTCCGCTAGGCGGAGCAGGCGGGGATGCCGGCGTGGGTGCCATACCGTGCTCTGGAGTGCCGGCGTGGGAGTGGCATTCTGCCACTGGGCTGGCTTGAGTGAAACCCGAGTGGTCGCGAAACTCCCACCCGAAGACAACCCTGCCTTGGTCGCCTGGTTGCCGCCGCTTCGAAGCGTGATGTCGACGGTCAGGCGCTGCAAAATTAATAACGCCTGCACGGCGTCGAGATTCACCGTGGCCGGATCCAATTGCGGTGCGAGCAAGTCATAGGGCTGGGCGGACTGTCGGCCCAACTCAACAATGAACCTTCCCCAAAACCGCCGCGCAGGCTGGTGGCCTTGAGCGGCGGCCCGAATACCATCCGCGAACATGGTTGCGGCAACGCCTTTGAAGAACGGGAGGGTGGTCGAAAGCGCATTGCTCAAATCGACGAGTTTGACCTGCAGGCCCTCACCGAACAGTTTCGCCATCGCGGCGACTTCCCATGCGGCGAAATAGATTCCCTGGCCTTGTTTGACCGACTCGAGGGCTAAAGAGCCGTTATCGCCTCGCACACTGATGCCGCTCATCCGTATGGCGGTTAGAAGGGCTGCGGTGGATTGATCGTCGGCGGCCACGACGCGCCTAGCAAGTTCCGCGGCGGCCTGGTCGGGGTCGCCGTCTGGATTGGAGAGCGGAGAAGGCAGTTTGGCCTTGCGAAATGCCTCGGACATGGCATCGCTGCCGACCACCCTGGGGGCCGAGGATTCTGTCTGCGCGGATGCGCTAACGGGAGTGGAAGTCGAGTTGGACGAGGCCGGCGGTTGTGCGGCGTTCGGCTGGCCTTGCGGATGCTTTCGCGCACGGAAGGCCATCACCCCGGCGATCGCGATCACCAGCAGTGCGATGAGGGCACAGATTCGGACCAGCGGTCGGGCCGTGATCTTAGTTAGCAAGTTGTACCTCCAAGTTGCCTGTTTCGCATCTCCGCCCCGGCATTTACCGTGGGCAGAAGATTGAGGTTCGAACCGTAGCCCCGGGGCCCTTCACCGTCCTGGTTTCAAGGAAACGGTCTCAGGATCCTGGCGGAGATCGAGAGTCACCGCGCCGACCCCCGCACGGCCCCCCTTTCCTCTAATGCTTAATCGGGCGGTAGTTTGGGTCATGTTTTTCAGGATGTTGATTCTGAGGCGGGGCCTAAGTCTTAAATACGCGGATTTGTGGGATGACCAGTACGCCTTTCGTTTCAGCCACTTGGCGATGATCGGCTAGGTCGTGGGTTGCCCTGTTGCGTCTTGACCCGGGCGCCGGCGACGCGTAGAGTTTGGAAATAGCGTTGGGGTAAATTCATGTCGAGCGAAACCAGCAAATACGTGAAGTTTGGCGGAGCGACCGTCGTCATCATGCTCATGCTGGGCTACCTCGCCTATACGGGCGTCCAGGAGAGCAAGAGCTACTACGTCACCATCAAAGAATTGCAGGGTATGGGGGATGGCGCTTACACCAAGCGGCTTCGGGTTGCGGGGAACGTGCAGCCGGGGTCGATCAAGCGCAACGGGACGCACGTGGACTTCATCCTGGTGGAGCAGGATCGGACCTTGCCCGTGAGCTATGCGGGCACCGAGCCGCCGCCCGACACCTTCAAAGACAACTCGCAGGCGCTGGCGGAAGGCAGCTTTGGCAAAGACGGCGTGTTTCATGCCAAGGGGCTGCAGGCGAAGTGCGCGTCGAAGTACGCGCCCGCGCAGCCCGGAGCTCCGGCCAGCGGCACGCCCAATGGCGAACCGCCGAAGAGCATGACGGAGCGGAACAAGTCCTCAAACGTCGGCGTTACCCTGTAACTTGCGGTTGGCTTCTCTGACGAAACCAATTCGATTGTGAACGATCCCAACACGGCGCACCCGCAGGCCGAGCCGATCATTACTGTCACAAATCTGATCAAGCAATTTGGGCGCTTTGCCGCGCTGCGGGGCGTGAGCGCGTCGTTTGATCGTGGCCGCTTGTATGCCATCCTCGGCGACAACGGAGCAGGGAAGACTACGCTGTTGCGCATCCTGGCCGGGCTGGTGCGGCCGACGCGCGGGACGGTTTCGATTCTCGGCAATAGCGATCCCCGGGAGGTGTGCCGCGAATTCGGCTATATGGCCCACCCGTCGCTGCTTTACGACGAGATGAGCGGGACAGAGAACCTCCGCTACTTTGCCCAGCTCTACGGGATGGCGGACGACTCGCACTGCACCGCCAGCATTACCGCGGTTGGCCTGGACCCGGAGTTGCAGCGGCCGGTGGGGCAATACTCGCAGGGGATGCGGCAGCGGATGTCGCTGGCCCGGGCCCTGCTGCATGATCCGAAGATCCTGCTGCTCGATGAACCGTTTTCGAATGTCGACATTCGCTCAGCGCGGGAGATGGTGAAGCTGCTCGCGGGAATGCGCGGCCAGGGCAAGACGATTTTCGTGGTGACTCACCAGGCGTCGCTGCTCGACGGGGCCGCGGACGAATTTATCTGGATGCAGGCCGGGCTTATCGTTAACCGCACCGCCGACCGCAAGTTCATGGAGACAGCATGAGCGCGCCTTCGGGGATCACGCTGGCCACGCTGACCAAGGACATTCGCCTGGAGTGGCGCTCCAAGGACGCCATCAACTCCATGCTGTTTTTTGCCTTGTTGGTGGTGGTGGTGTTCAGCTTCTCGTTCGATCCGATCGCCGAGGAGTCGCGCCACATCGCCGGGGGCCTGGTGTGGGTGGGGTTTTTGTTCGCTGCGATCGTCGCGCTGAACCAGACCTGGTCTCGCGAGCTGCGCAATCAGGTGCTCGACGCTTACCGGGTCTCGCCCGCCCCCGCGAATGCGCTGTTCCTGGCAAAAGCCGTCGGCAACTTCATTTTTGTCGCAATCCTCGAAGCCCTGATGACGCCGCTTTTCATCATGTTTTACAAGTTGCGCGCGCTCGGGCCTGCGTGGCAGTTGCTTCCGGTGGCGATCCTGGGCACGTGGGCGATCGTCGTGAACGGCACTTTTTTCGCGGCGATGTCGCTGCGTACCCGCAGCCGTGAGATCATGCTGCCCCTCCTACTATTCCCGGTGACCCTGCCGGCGCTAATATCCATGGTAGAAGCGACTAACGTGATTCTGGTGGGCGATCCGACGACTTCGGCCAAGTTCTGGATCGTATTGCTTGCCACCTACGATGTGGTGTTTACTACTGGCTGTCTGGCTCTATTCGAAACGGTGCTGCACGCGGAATGAAAAAAGCCTTCCCCATCCTCGCAATACTGACGGCTGCGTTCTTGAGCTACGCGTGGTATGAGGCGCTGGTGGTCGCTCCGCGAGAGCAGACCATGGGCGACGTGCAACGCATCTTCTATTATCACGTGCCCTCGGCGTGGACGGCGTTTCTGCTCTTCGCCATCAATTTCCTCGCGTCCATCCAGTACCTGGTGCGTCGCAATCCGAAATCCGATCAGATCGCCAACTGGATCGTGATCGCGGTGGGTGTGCTCACGTCGATCGGCGCCTATGTGATTCGGCCCCTGCCGCAGGATGTATACCCTTCGTCCATCGTCACCACAGCCCTCGCGATCGTCGGTCTCTACTTCCTGATTAGGAAACTGTTTTCGGAGCAAGCCACCGACATTCTGGCCCTGACGACCGCGGAGGTCGGCGTAGTCTTCTGCACTGTGGTGCTGGTGACGGGGCCGCTGTGGGCGCGGCCGGTGTGGGGCATCTGGTGGACGTGGGACGTGCGACTGACTTCGACGCTGGTGCTGTGGCTGATTTACGTCAGCTATCTGGTGTTGCGGCGGTTTTCTACTAGCGGGCAGACGCCGGTGCTGGCGGCGGCGCTCGCCGTCTTCGGCGCGCTCGACGTGCCTTTGGTGTACTTCTCGATCTGGATTTTCCGCACCCAGCACCCGCAGCCGGTGATCGGCGGCGGAGGATCGATCGATCCGCGCATGTTGCACGTGCTGCTGATCAACTGGCTGGCGTTTCTCTGCTTCGCTTTCCTGGTGTGCTGGTCGCGCTACCACGTGGAGCGACTGCAGCGCGAGGTGGAAGAAACCCAGGCGCTCGAAGCGCTGCTCGAACCCGGAGGCAACGTCCGATGACCTTCCTTTTCGCCGCCTACACCCTCACGTGGGTGATCCACATTCTGTACCTGATCACCGTGGTCCGGCGCTACTCCCGGCTGAAGCGCGAGCTCAGCGAGTTGAACCGAAACAAGACCTAGAACGGCTTCCCTGCAATCTCCCACGTCCGAACCGCGCCAAGAATAAGCTCGCCAGTCCGCGGGGTTAAAATACCTGATTTGAGACCCATCGGCGAGGAGCGTGTGCTGTATCTGAGTTCTGTCCCTGTCGATACGATGCGCCTGCTAAAGCGAAAATGAAGATCGTCGCTATCAGTGATGACGTGACGGCACTGGAGCGGGCATGGCGCGAGGTTCTGGAACCGGTGGAGAACGATCCATCCATGGCCGACATCAACCGGCACCTTGCGCGGAAGGCAGTGCACGAAGGATGAGTGCACCGGGCGTGTTGCTGGTGCGCTGTGACGCCAGCGTGGCGATCGGAACCGGGCATGCGATGCGTTGCCTGGCGCTGGCCCAGGCCTGGCAGGACATTGGCGGGCGGGCGCTGTTTGCCATGGCCCAGTCGACGGCGGCAGTCGAGGACCGCCTTCAACGTGAGGGGATAGGGGTCACGCGACTCCAGGTGGAGTCGGGCTCGTCCGATGACGCCCAAGCGACGGTCGGACTGGCTCGGGCACAAAAAGCAGCCTGGGTGGTGGTTGATGGCTACGATTTTGGTGCCGACTACCAGGCGGCGCTAAAGCAGGGCGGGAGGAAGGTGCTGTGCGTGGATGACAACGGGGGTGCGGGGCCGTACTGCGCGGATCTGCTGCTAAATCAGAACGCCCACGCCACCGAGGCCCTCTACGCCCAGAAAGCACCGGGCATTCAACGGTTGCTGGGGCCGCGATTCTGTCTTTTGCGTCGAGAGTTTGCTGCCTGGCGCGGATGGGCCAGAGAAGTCCCGGTGCGCGTAAAGAGAATTCTCGTCACCATGGGTGGGAGTGACGCCGCCAATTTCACATTGCGCGTGATCGACGCCATTCGCCGGCTCGAGAAAGGCGATTTGGAAACCACCGTCGTCGTAGGAGGCAGTAATCCGCACGTCGAGCGGTTGGAATCCGCGGTCAGGGATGGCGGAGCGGCGTTCTCCCTGGTTAAGGACGCATCGAACATGCCCGAGTTACTCTCCGCCGCGGATCTCGCCGTCGCGGGTGCCGGGACGACGTGCTGGGAGATGTGCTTGCTGGGATTACCCGCACTCATCTGTGTTCTGGCCGAGAATCAGGAAGGTATCGCGAGCACGCTCGCGTCTCGCGGCATTGCCCGATCGCTCGGGAGATCCGAGGACGTTTCCGTTGCCAAAATTCAGGAGGAGCTGCTGTGCCTGCTCGATGCCCCTGGGGAGCGGCAACAGATGTCCGAACGTGGCCGCGCACTTGTCGATGGCAACGGAGCAGGCCGAACCGCCGCCTTGCTCCAGGATGAGCTCCAAATCCGGCGGGCGGTACCTGAGGACTGCCGCATCCTGTGGGACTGGGCTCAAGACCCTGAAATATGTGCAGCTTCGTTTTCGAGCGGGCCAATACCCTGGGAAGCGCACGTCGCCTGGTTCCGCGCGAAACTGTCGGACCCCTGCGCGATCCTCTACACTGCGACGTACGCGACCGATGGACCTGTAGGGCAAGTGCGCTTTCAGCAAAACGGCCCTCGGGTCACGCTGTCCATTGGTTTGGCAAAGATGTTCCGACGTCGGGGCCTTGGGCGGACGTTGCTATTCTTGGCCTGTGAGCGGCTGTTTCGGGAGTCCAACCTAAGAGCGATTGACGCGTACGTGAAACCGGACAACGAGACGTCAATCCGATTGTTGTCTAACGCAGGGTTTCGAAGGCTCGGAACGGAGTCTGTTCGTAATCAGCCTGCGATTCATTTCGTATTCGACAGAAGTGTTTAGAAATGAGCGCCGCCATTCCAATCGGCCGACGGTTCATCGGTAGGGCTACCCCGTCTATCTGATCGCCGAGCTCTCCGCCAATCACAACCAGGACTTCGGGGAGGCCGTGCGCCTTATCGAGGCGGCGAAAGAGGTTGGTGCGGACGCCGTTAAGCTCCAAACCTAAACGCCTGACACGATCACCATCGCGAGCGACCGGGAGTATTTCCGGATCGGAGGCGGCACGTTGTGGGATGAGCGGATTCTGCAACGACCTCTACAGCCAGGCGTACACACCCCGGGAATGGCAGCCCCCTAGCGGTGAAGTGTGGGATTGAGCTGCCGAAACCCTAGGCGGTGGCGAATTAACAGGAGCTAAGCGTTACGGAACAAGAAAAACACAACTCCGAACGCGATAATCGCCAGCGCCCAGAATGACCACGAATGTAGAACGTAAACCTGCGCACCGCTGACGCCAATCAACCCTGTTGCTCCTTGTTCCTTGGCGAGAGAGACGGCCTTCCAATGCAGCCAGGTGAGAAAGCCAAGGTAGGTTATTACCGAAGCGAGCAGTCCGGCTAAAACCGGCTTTAGGTATGGCACGTGTGCCTCCCATACTCAGGGCTACGATACTACTCGGTTGGTGCCGTAGACGCTCTCCGGGTTCATTCCCGGCTGCACCTTTGGCGCTCGCGGCGGGTATTCACTGCGCTCGCGGTTTGCTGCGCCATCGGAGACTTGTTGGCCCCCAGCCTGAAGGCCCATCTGCCATAATTGCTTCATGTGCGGACGCTTTCGACTTTCGCGGAAGGAGCAATTTGTTAAGGAGCATTTCGAGAGCATCTCAGGGGCAGAAGACTGGAGTCCCCGCTACAACATCGCCCACACTCAGCCTGTCCCGGTTGCCCGCCAGAGTTCCCAGGAGCCTGCCTGGGAATTGACGCTGATGCGGTGGGGTCTAATTCGATCTTGGGCGCAGGACTCATCATTCGCCGCGAGAATGAGGCTGTCATGACCATCAGTCGCAGGACCCGGCTTATTCTGGTGGGCATCGCCTGCGCGTTGCCCGTTGGGCTGATCATTCTTACGCCAATCCTACTCAATGCGGATCGCTACAGACCGAAGGTGATCTTCTATTGGGAACAGAAGATTGGGAAGAAGGTGGAGATGGAGCGGCTGGCGGTGACGTTTTTTCCCGGAATAGCGATTCACGTGGACGATTTCGGGGTGAAGAGCCCGCCGTTATTTCCGCCGAGTTACATCGTGAAGGTGGCGCGGATCGATGCACAGCTTGACCTGGGGGCGCTGTTGCGCCGGCGGGTGGTGATCAAGTCGCTGGTGCTAGAACAGCCCACCATCAATCTGGTTTCGGACCCGGATGGGCCATGGAACTTCGAGAATCCGGGGGCACAAAATACGCCCAATAGCTTTCTTTTCGGAGTGGTCTCGCGAGTGGAGATCAAACGGGGGCACGTGACGGTGTCAAACCTTCTGCCTTCCGACGCGGCGGGCCCGGTCTTTCTCGAGGCGCACGACGTCTTCAGCGAACTGGAAAATGTGAATGTGGACGCGATTGCCAATCCCGCTTCCACCACACTCGATGGAGAGGGGACATTGAAGGCGGGGCTGCTGCGGTTCGGCTCATTCGAGGCGAGAAATCTGAATTCCAATGTGCGGCTGGAAGCGAGACAGGTTTTATTCATGGACGTGAAAGCAGAAGCGTATGCGGGAAACGCGACCGGAGAACTCGCGATTAAATTGTCGGGAAAGAACGCCAGCTTCAAGATGGACGCGCGAATGAAAGGGATTGATGTGGCACACCTTCTGACGACATTTCCAAATGCTCGGGGGAAAATGACAGGAAAAATGGAGGGTGAGTTGAAGATCGCCGGGGAAATCGAGCACTCACGCCATCCGTTGCAGGGATTACGCGGCAGCGGGCATTTGACGGTGCACCAGGGCGATGTGCCGAGCTTGAGACTCAATGCAAACCTGATGAAGCTGGCGCATTACAACGATCTCGGCCCCGCTAAGAACGATCCATCCTCGTTCAATTTTGTTTCGACCGACCTTGAGCTAGATCACGAGCGGATTACGAGTAAGGTGATCGATGTCGACGGCTACGGAGTCGACCTTGATGGCTCAGGCAGCGTAAGCCTGTCCGGCTCTGACGAACTGAATTATCAGGGCGTCGCGGAAATTGTCTCCCACCAGGGTTTCGTGACAAATCTGATGGCGCGACTGGCCGGAGGTACGCTGAAGGATGGCAAGCTGTCGTTTCCGTTTCATATCGGCGGAACTATCGACAACCCGGTATTTACCAAGGGCTCCAAGGGAAAGAAGAGCAATTAGAAATTTGGCACCCAGAGTCCAGGCAAGGTGGTCGCACGCCCGCATCCGATACGAGAGGATTGCCGATGATGTGGTAGCGGCACTCCAGCTTATCCCCCCTGCTCCCCATCACCACCACTGTGCAGCTCCAACAGTTCCTCCGGTTGGGGCATCAGGATGCTAAGTAAAAAGCACCAACCCCGCAAAACCCGGAATCTTTATGGGTGAAAGGTTTTCCAGGCGGGAGGTCGATCATGGCAACATTAACTGCCAACAAGAAGCGCACGTCGGTGCGCGGCCTTGGCGAAATCGCATTTCGCGTTAACAATCTGGACGCCATGCAGAAGTTCTACGAGGAAGTCATCGGCCTCCCGCTAATGACCCGAGTTCCAAACTGTACGTTTTTCAAGATCGCGGAGGGCTACGGCGGTCACACCCAAGTGCTCGCCTTGTTCGACCGCTCACAGAGTCCCGGCTATCAGGGGACGGATGCAGCAACCTCGACGATCGACCACATCGCATTTGAAATATCTCTCGACGATTTCGCGGGCGAACTGAAGAGGCTTAAAGGGTTGGGACTTCAAGTCGAAACCTCTGAGCACGCATGGGTGCATTGGCGGTCGCTCTATGTGACCGATCCCGAAGGCAATCAGGTAGAGCTAGTCTGCTACGACGACAGCGTGTGAGGGCTAACCTACGCCCAGGTTCGCCGGAGAAGATCGCGGCAGGGAATGAGGCTATGGCCAATGTTCATTCGTTGAAAGCTGGGTGGGTATACCGTGCACTGTAGTCTCCGTGAGTATTGACGGGTGGCCTTCCCGCTTAACACTTGCCCGGCTCTCAAAGAACGAACTTGCTGACATTACTGCGATTTTTGATGCTTACGCCAGATCGCCCACAGGGATTTAACTCCCTTGCATGCGACGCCGAGGATGTAAATCCCGGCGGCTAAGGACTGTAACGACATGCCTACCACCTGCCTTCATTGAAATTTGGTTCCAATGAAGGAGGTGGAAAGTCTGGCAATTTTTCACATGTGAATTCCGGCGTCCCTGCCCCCCATGCCCGGCCGAGTGATGAAGCGAAGGGCTCACCACCTGCCGGTTCTGCTCGCTGACACCCGCGCCTCAACCGCAGATCGAAGACAGAAGAACCCACCCTCAACGCTAACCGCGTTGCCGGACTGTCCGCGCTCAACATTCGACGGTAGGTCTGATCACCCTTTTCGTCGGTTCCTGGTTGAGGTTTGACGAATGTCACTGCATCGAGTCGCCTCCGGGGGCTGGAGCGTTCACGTAACGCCGCGGTAACGCACGTGCCGGTCCATTCGGCTCGGTTCTCGGACGGTCCATCCAACCCACCGGTTGAGGTACCTTTCTAGCTAACTTAATCGCCGTACGAGCCATGCTAAAGTTCACTCCAAAGTGTTGGCTAGTCACTGTTTGGAGTAGATGGTGGGGCCCTGGAGGGAGTCGTGCGATCACTGGAATTTGTTTCGAACCAAACCGACATTGTCCACCTCAATGCTGAACCGATGGAGGTCTCCCCGGAACTCTACGTACGATCGAGTGCGGTCGTCTCTCGTCTCATCGCAGGAGAAACGCTGGTTCTGCCGGTGAGAGGCGAAGTTGGTGACTTGGCGAGCTTTTATACGCTCAACGAGACGGCAACCACCATCTGGGACGCTCTCGAGAAGCCCAGGAGCTTTGCGGAAATCTGTGACTTGATCGAACAGACATACGAGATAAGCAGGGAAAAGGCGGAAACAGAAATGTTGGTTTTCATGCGGGAGATGTGGTCGCTAGGCCTGGTGAAGATTGCGCTCGACCGAGAAAAGGAGAACGGCAATCAAATCGCCTGCAGCCCTCGCCCCGTATAGGCGAGGTGACTTTCACCGCTAGTCGAACTGTGGGCAGAATCGAGCCGATATGGACCAGAAGACCTACGGGGAATTCAGCCAATCCGTCCATGAGCGCTATTCTGGCCAACGCGTTCCCCTGAATGTCTCCATCGAAATAACCCGCCGCTGCCCCTTGGAGTGCCTGCACTGTTACAACAACCTGGCGATGGGTGATCAAGACGCTCGCAGTCGGGAGCTCAGCAAGGAGGAACACTTCCGGCTTCTGGACGATCTGGTTGACCTCGGCTGTTTCTGGCTCCTTTACACAGGAGGGGAAATCTTCGCTCGCAAGGATTTCCTCGAAATCTATACCTACGCCAAGAAAAAAGGCTTTCTGATTACTCTGTTTACCAACGGAAATCTGGTCACCGAGAGAATCGCCGACTACCTAGAGCAGTGGCCCCCCTTCGCAATCGAAATCACACTATACGGCCGGACGAAGGAAACCTATGAGGCCCTGACCGGAATTCCCGGGAGCTACGAGAGGTGTCTACGTGCAGTCTCTCTGCTGCGTGATCGCGGCCTGCCACTGAAGCTGAAGACCGTTCCGACCACCATAAACAAGCACGAGGTGGCGGCCATGAAGGACTTCGTGGAGCAGGACTTACACCTCGATTTCAAGTTCGATTCGCTCGTCAACCCGCGCATTGATTGCTCCCGCAGCCCTTTGGCGGTCCGGCTATCACCGGAGGAAGTGGTCGCGCTCGACTTTCACTGGCCGAAATTGGCCGCCGAACACCGCCAAACGGCGGAGCGGGAGATCGAACAAGCCACCATTGCAGCTCAGAGTGACACCGTACATTCCTGTGGTGGAGGAGTGAATTCCTTCGCCATCGACCCCTCTGGGCAAATGAGTATCTGCGTGCTCTCGCATCAGGATACCTATGACATCCGATCGGGCAGCCTAAGGGAGGGCTGGGAGCAATTTCTCTTGAAAGTGCGTACCCGGCAACGGAAGCGAATTACCAAATGCGCGACGTGCCAGATTCGCTCGCTATGCAGCATGTGCCCGGCCAATGGCGAACTGGAAAACGGTGACCCAGAATCACCGGTTGACTTTCTCTGCGAGGTGGCGCACCTGCGGGCCATGGCCCTGGGCTTCAAGGTGCCAGCACACGGGGAGTGCGATTTTTGCCAAAATGGCGTCCATTATCAATCGGTCAAGGACTCGGCACAGAGAATCGCAACCCGGGAGATCAACGTCGGTGAATGGTCGAGCCCGCAGGTGCTGCTTCCCATCCTGAACACCCAATCCGCGGTTTCGAGTGGAGGTTGTGGTGGATGTGGAGGGGCCCTTCGATTCGAAGGAGATTGATGGAAGAGGAGAACAGACTTACGAAAAAGAGAGCGCCATACGAGCCACCGAGAATTTCAGTCGTCAGCTTGCGCCCGGAGGAAGCTGTGCTGGGAGCCTGCAAAAACAATTCGTCCGCGGGGCCGGTCGGAGGGTCATGTACTGCGGTCGGCCAGTGCCTGGTGCCCGGATCCTGAAGGGAGAAGACCGCAACTTCTGCGAACGCGCGGAGCCTGCATGTTAGCTGAGACATCGACAAGCGCCGCCCGCGATCTGCCCCTCGAGATACATCGTTGTTGTGTGCGAATCGGCGACGCGTCTCTCGGTCTGAGTGCAAGCTCCGCCGAAGACATCCTGCTCGATCGGGAAATGGACGCATTCAGGACCGGTTCGACGGACTGCGACATCGAGGTGAGTGTCGAGTGGGCAGAACAGCTGGAAAAACCGGCAGGCAGGAGACTGTTTGATTCCGGGTCCATATGGACACTGTACGAAGAGCCTGGTGGTTCGGTCTTTGATTTCGTCACGCCGGCATTAGGCAGCCAACCGTACAAACGGCTCTCGGTTGACCGGGAATTTTCCTCGGCACGACTGCTCCTGAACCGAGAGTCCTTATCCCGAGCAAAACGAGTCTATCCCCTCGAATATCCCTTGGACGAGTTGCTGGTTACCAACTGGTTGGCAGCGGCGGCGAGAAGGGGAGTCGAGGTTCACGGTTGCGGCCTGGTCGATTCTGAAACCGGCGGCCACCTCTTTCTCGGCCATTCGGGCGCGGGAAAGAGCACGACCACCCGGCTCTGGAAGTCGCTGCGCCAGGCCCATATCCTCAGCGATGACCGCATCATCCTGCACGAGAAGGCGAATACGATCCGGATGTACGGCACTCCGTGGCATGGAGAAGCCGGCTTCGCTTCTCCGGAAAATGCGAACATCAACCGAATCTTCGTGCTCGAGCACGGAGACAAGAACGAAATTCTGCCGCTGCCCCAGGCTCAGGCAGTGGCTGCAATGTTTGCGCGTTCGTTCCCGCCGTTCTACAGTCACGGACCGCTGGATTCCACGCTTTCCTTCCTGCACCACATCACCGACCGCGTGCCCTGCTACCTCTATCGCTTCGTTCCTGACCGCAGTGCGGTGGAGGAGATCCTCGACTTCCATGCCTGAAGACAGGGCAAATTCGAAGCTGTTCGGTCTCCTCCTCCAGTCCTTGCTTTCTCGAGGACTCGGCTTTCGCTTCCGCGCGTGCGGCAGGAGCATGCAACCGACGATCCAGGATGGAGAAATCCTTCACGTGAAGCCGGTTTCAGCCGACAAACTGCGCCGGGGCGACATCGTGCTCTTCGCCGATCGTGCGAACTACAAGGCCCACCGCTTGATACGGCTCGATCGGCATCGGGGCGTTTTCACCACCCGGGGAGACGCAGGAGCGGAAGCGGATGGGGACCTCAGAGCATGGCAAATCTTAGGCAGGGTAGTGGCCAAGGAAGAAACTTCCGGCGGACAAACGCGACTGGTTCCGCTTTGTGGCACACGCGCCCGACTACGCTTCCTCGCAAGCAGGGTTCGGGCCCGAACCGCCCGCCTCGTGCGCGGTCTTCCCCTTCTGCGAGGCAGAGGAGCGCGCGGCTGGGGCTTTCGCAAGCCGACCGGAGCAGAATCATCTCGCCTGGCCCTGCTCTTCCTGCTCCTTTGGCCTGCGACGTTCGTTGGACAAGTTGCGTTTGACAGTGCAACCTCGGTTGGGCAGCATGTAGCCGCCGGCACCACAACCATAACCCTTCCTCACACGACCTCCGCCGGAGCCAATCGCGTCCTGATCGTCGGGGTCTCGATCAATATTGCCAACAACACTGGCGCCACCGTCAGCGGGGTGACGTACAACGGCGTTGCCTTGACGCAGGCGGGTGCGCACAATGACGCTGGCCTCACCCGCCGGGTGGAGATGTGGTATCTGGTCGGGCCGGCTACCGGCCTGAACAATGTGATCGTGACGGTAAGCCTTCCCGGCGGGACCGGTGTGCTGGGCGTGGTGGTGGGCGCTGCCACCTTTACCGGCGCCGATCAGACCATTCCGATTCGATCATTCCTTGCGGCAGATGCTCTGGCGACTTCTGCTACCGCGGGAAGCCTGGCCTCCCTGAATCTCCCGAGTGCCTACGGTGACATGGTGGTCGATACTCTGGCCACAGGTGGCGATCGAACGGTGACCACGTTTGGCCCCAGCCAGACAGCGCAGTGGAATCTCACTTCGACTGGTACGACCTCGCCGCCAGACGTTTTGGGAACGGGTACGACCCGGGCCGGAGCGCCGAGTGTTCCACTTTCGGAACAATTCAGCGCCACGTCCAACTGGGCTCTCGCTGCGGTTTCGGTTCAGCCGCTGCAAGCCGACATTGGCGTAAGCGTGATCGGATCATCCGCGTTCTTTCCCAATAATCTGACCTACACCATAACGGTGACTGACCATGGGCCTTCGGTGGCGAATGGCGTCAGTTTAACCGACACGCTGCCAGGTGGCCTCACCTATGTCTCGGCCACTCCCAGTCAGGGTTCCTGCGCCTTCACGGCACCAACGCTGACCTGCAATCTGCTGAACCTGAACGGCACGGCCACTGTAACCCTGGTGGTGACACCCAGTGCCGTGGGCGGGTATCCGGACACGGCCAGCGTCACAAGTTCTGTGACCGATCTCAATACGGGCAACAATTCGAGCATCGGCACCGCATTTTCGCAGTCGAACACATGCGCCACCCCTGCCAAGAACGGAGCTGGCGGAACTCTGAGCACCGTAATCAACACTTACTACCCCCCTTCGGCGGCCAACGTGGCCGTTGCCGCAGGCGCGACTTCAGTGACGCTCGGGGCGTCGAGAGGGGCGGCCACCGCGATCGCGAGCGGCGACCTGCTGCTTTTCATTCAGATGCAGGACGCTGCGATCGATTCGACGAACACATCGAGTTACGGCGACGGCGCCACCGGAGCCGGCTCCACAAATCTCAACAACAGTGGGATGTACGAATTTGTGAAAGCCACCAGCATTGTCCCCACCGGTGGTGGCGCACTGACCTTCAGTGGCAGTGGCCCTGGAGGAGGCCTCCTGTTTACCTATACCGAAGCGGCGGCGACCGCCACCCAGGGACAGCGCGCATTCCAAGTCATCCGGGTGCCACAATTCTCCTCTGCCACTCTGAACTACGTGGCAGCCACTCCCGCTGCCCCCGCCTGGAACGGTGCCACGGGGGGTATCTTCGTTCTGGATGTGTCCGGGATCCTGACGCTGAACAGCGCCACGCTGAGCGTTGATGGCCTTGGCTTCCGAGGGGGAGCGGGCCTGCAGTTGTCTGGTAGCGCGGGTCGCACCAATACCGATTATCGCAATACCGCACCGGCTGCCTACACGGGTGCCGCCGTTGCGGGCGCCCAAGGGGCAAAAGGAGAAGGCATTGCCGGTACGCCGCACTGGGTAGAGTCGGGAAACACGTTCTTGAATACCAATGTGGAGGGCTATCCCAATGGGAGCATGGCGAAGGGGGCTCCGGGAAACGCCGGCGGTGGGGGAACGGATGCAAACCCAACCGCGAATAACCAGAACGCGGGAGGAGGCGGCGGTGGCAACGGGGGCGTCGGCGGAACCGGCGGGGATGCGTGGAGCGCCAATCTGAGCAGCGGTGGGCTAGGTGGGGCCACGTTCCCCTCGAGCTTGAGCCAGGTCGTGATGGGCGGCGGAGGGGGTGCGGGTACTCGCAACAACAGCAACGGCGACAATCAAGCCAGCAGTGCTGCAGCCGGTGGGGGAATTGTAATCATTCGAGCGGGAAACCTGAGTGGCACTGGAACGATCTCCGCGAATGGAGCGGCGGCGTACAACGGCACTGCCAACGACGCCGGGGGGGGCGGGGGGGCCGGCGGCAGCGTGATCGTGCTGTCCGCCTCCGGTGGCGAAGGCGGCCTTACCATTTCAGCTCACGGCGGCGGCGGAGGAAACGCTTGGGCTAGTCAGCCGTTCAGCATCGCCGACCGCCATGGCCCTGGCGGCGGTGGAGGCGGTGGCGCCGTCTTTCTATCCGGCCCGGCAGCGAGCATTAACGTGACGGGCGGAGCCAATGGCCAGACTTTGAACCCGGGAGTGCCCTACGGCGCGACCAGCGGTGCTGCCGGAGTCAGCGTCACCAATGCCTCGCAAGCCCTGACGCCGGGATCCCAGTCGGGTGCGCAATGCACGCCCGACATGACCATCACCAAGAGTCATTCGCCCATCGATTTTGTTCAGGGTTCGACCGGAACCTATACCTTGACCGCGAAAAACGCCAGCGTTGGCACGAGTGGTAGCACGACGGCTGCTGTGACCGTGACCGATACTCTGCCTGCCGCGCTCACTCCCACGTCGGCGACTGGCACCGGATGGGGACCGGGTGTGAATGCGTGTTCCATCGCGGGTCAGACGGTGACGTGTACACGCTCGGATGTGCTTGCTCCTGGCGCAAGCTACCCTCCGATCACGATCACGGTCTTGATATCTCTTATCGCGCCTGCGACCGTAACGAATACGGCTACGGTGGCTGGTGGCGGCGAGACAGACACCGCCAATGACACGGCTACAGACGTGGCGAATGTACTTCCTCCGACCGATGCCGATATGGCGATCACCAAGACAGCATCGCCCAATCCGGTGCTGCAGGGCAACGCGCTCACCTACACCTTGGGAGTCACCAACAACGGACCTGCGATCGCCACCAGCGTAACGGTTACGGACACGTTGCCATCTCAGGTTTCCTATGTTTCGGCGATTTCCACGCAGGGAACCTGTTCCCAGGCGGGCGGAACCGTGACCTGCTCCGTGGGCACGATGACGAGCGGCGCAACCGCGACCATTACCATCACGGTCACGGCTGTGACTCGCGGCTCGGTGACCAACACGGCCTCGGTCAGCGCTACCCAAACTGATCCTGTGGTCGGGAATAACTCCGCATCGAACAGTCCTCCCACCTTGATCGTAAGTCCGACCCGGGTGCGGATGGAGTCATTTACGGCCGCGACTACCGACGGCGGAGTCGCTTTAGCGTGGAAAACAGGCGGCGAGGAACGAAACCTGGGATTCAATGTGTATCGCGACGAGAACGGAACCCGGGTTCGGCTGAACCCTTCGCTCATCGCGGGTTCAGCACTGCGGATGCGCGGGGGTCTCGAGCAACATGCGGCCAAGACCTATGGGTGGATCGATCGTTCGGCGGCCTCGGGTGGAAACCTCTATTGGCTCGAAGATGTGGATTTGCAGGGCACGCGGACGCTCCATGGCCCGGTGTCTCCAACCACCGATGCTGTTTCACCAAGCCCACAGCGCGCCCAGTTGATTACAGAACTAAATCGTCCGACCACTGCCCCGAAACCGGACTTTTTGCCGGGTGCCCCGCGGACCCGGACGCAGGGAATACGATCGTCGAAGGACGGGGCGGAGCGGCGCGACATTCAGTTCAAACTGGCCGCGCATCCTGCGGTCAAGATTTTGGTGCAGCGGGAGGGATGGTATCGGATCACTCAGGCGGAGCTGGCCGCGGCCGGGTTGGACAGCTCCGTGGATCCAAAATACCTGCAATTGTTCGCCGAAGGTCGGGAGCAGTCGATCCGCATCACCGGGGCATCCGATGGGCCAGGTGGCTTGGGGGCCGAAAGCTCGATCGAGTTCTATGCCACAGGAATCGATACGCCCTACTCGAACACCCGAGTCTATTGGTTGGTCGCTCGGGACAAAGCTGGCAAGCGGGTCGCCCAACTGCCCCCGGCCGAGACCGGAGGCGAGGCACCGTCAAGCTACCCTTACGTCCTCGAACTAAAAAAGCGTACGACCTACTTTGCCGCCCTGCTGAAGGAGAACACGGATAATTTCTTTGGCGCCCTGGTTTCCTCCGCTCCCGTCGAGGAAGTCCTCAACGTCCGCAACATCGCTGCGACTCCAGCCACGGAAGTCCGGCTCACCGTTGCCTTGCAGGGTGTGGTCGCGGGAGCTCCTCACGGTGTCGACATCAGCTGGAATGGCACAACCCTGGGTGAGCTGAATTTCGTGGGACAGGACGAAGGCAAGATCTCCCTCGACGTACCTCGGCAGCTGATCCTTGAAGGACCCAATACCGTCACGCTGACGGCCGAAGAGGGAGACAATGACCTCAGTCTGGTGGATTCGATAAAGCTCGAGTATCCCCACACGTACACGGCGGAGTCAGACGTTTTGAAGTTCACTGCGGAGGCCGGTGAACACCTAACCATTCAGGGCTTTACGCACGCGCCCACGCGTGTCGTCGATATCACAGACCCGGACGATCCGGTGGAACTCGCACCCCAACCCGATATCGAGGACGGCCAGTTCGGGCTCGAGTTAAGCGTGCCGCGGTCCGGTCCCGGAGTGCACTCGCTGTTGGCCGTGGCCGACGAAGAAATCGCCCATCCCTTTGCCGTGGTTCGTAACCATCCTTCCAGTTGGCACCGGGCGCAGGATGGGGATGAAGTCTTGATGATTTCGTCCGACCAGTTTGCCAGCCAACTGACACCTCTTCTCCAGTTGCGTCGAAGCCAGGGAAAATCTGCAGCGTTAGTCCCTATTGATGACCTCTACGATGAGTTCAACTTCGGGGAACGTAGCCCATACGCCGTTCGCGACTTCTTGAAAACCGCCACTGAGAGATGGCAAAACAAACCCAAGTACCTTCTTCTAGTGGGGGATGCTTCCGTTGATCCACGGAACTATTTGGGCTTTGGCTTCTTTGACTTCGTTCCTACCAAGATCATCGTGACCTCTGAGCTGAAGACCGCTTCCGATGACTGGTTCTCGGATTTCAAGAACGCTGGCATTGGCCAGATTCCTACGGGCCGTGTGCCTGTCCGGACGGCAGAGGAAGCCAAGACCGTGGTGGCAAAGATTCTTGCCTACGAACAAGAGAGTGATCGCGGAACCTGGGTCAACCAGGCTTTGCTAGTCGCCGACCGCAACGATGCCATCGATTTCACGCATGACACCCACGCTGTCGAGCTCCTACTGCCCAAGTCGATGAGGGTGACCACCGTCCTCGCGAGCGGCCTTGATCCGCATACCGCCCACGAAGAGATCATGGCTGGTATCAACCGTGGGAACGTGCTGGTGAACTACATTGGGCACGGATCGGTCGAAATATGGTCCGGCGAACACCTACTCGACGATACGACAGCGTCAACTTTGTCCAACGGAACACGCCTTCCTGTGTTTCTCATCATGGACTGCCTCAACGGTTTCTTTCACGATGTCTACACCGAGAGCCTGGCAGAATCGCTCCTGCTCGCAAAGAACGGAGGGGCGGTCGCGGTCTGGGCTTCCTCGGGATTAACCGAACCCGAGCCCCAGGCAGAGATGGATCAAAATCTCGTGAAGCTGCTCTTCACGGAACCTTCGCTGACCCTGGGAGAGGCGATCAGGAACGCAAAGTCGAAGATCGACGATCTGGACACGCGACGGACGTACATTCTTTTTGGTGATCCGATGCTGCGCTTACGCAGGCCCTCCGCCGCCGTTGGCAAGCAATAAGCGGCAGGGAAGCGGCACAGGACAGAAAAGCCCGAGCGGGATCCTGCAATCCGACTGAACACAAGGCTGTGGCGATTCTGTGCTGGGATGAGCGATCGACGTTACAGGCCTGAATTAGATTCGCTGTCCCAAGCCGGCAGCACGTCCGTCGATGACTATTCCCGCGACAGCACCGTGGGCCATTCGAGGACCCGGATGCTCCCGTCGGGTTCTCGCTCGAGCGTCGGCGCATACAATCCCACCAGTTGGCGTCGCCACCAAGTCCCATTTGCGCGTTTCTCGGACATCGATGTGAACCAGTATTGCCAAAGTACGGCACGGATCCGGCGGGGTGGCTCACGCGCAAAGGGATTGCCCGCAAATAGAGCGAGTACATCCTTGTCATTGGACAGGAGCCGCACCTCGGTGTTCGGCACGATCGGATAGTCGCGCCAGGACCCTAAGGAGGCGAACCACAAGTTCCAATCAAACCGTGGCTGATACGGTGCGTAGATTCCCGGCGGTTGATTCAGTAGCTGCGGTTTATATCGAAATGGGTATGCCACCCAGTCCTGGCTCTCGTCGGAGCCCTGGAACTCGATTTCATATCGCCCGCGAGTCATGACGGCAAAAAGGCCGTATTTGTTGGCAATTCGAAATGGTTCAAGTGCGGTGACGGGAGAAGTCGGTAACGGTAGGCGAACGAACATCCACACCAGTTGCGCTGTTGTCGCATAAAAGATCCAGATCAGGATTGCGCTGCTTGCTATAAGCCTCACCGTGCCCCAGCGCGGCAGAGCTCTTTTCGTCCAGCCCCTCTCTTGCGCCACTACATCCTCTTTCCCGGATATCTCCGCGCGTGGCCTTATCTTCCACTTCTCCGGTAACCGATTCAGTACGAAACGGTCATCGAGCAACAGCACACCCATGGAGAGCACGAGGTAATTCAGAAACGTGTAGTTGGCCGTCAGTATGATGCCTATTTGCCACAGCGTCACGATCAAGAACAATGCAATCCGCCAATGCCTTGGCAGAAACACCATCCAAATTAGGCCTAGTTCGAGCGAGAGGGTGGCATACACGGTCGAAGCATGAAACCAGTGCGGCAAGTGCTCGACGTACCAACCGATCCAGGTGGGCAGCGGCCCGTTTTGGTAATACTCATCCATGGCGGTGAAGTGTCGCCACTCAGGATCTCCGCTTTGAATCTTGACTACCCCCGATTCGAAGTAAATGCGAATCCACTCCCATTGCAGCAAAAAAAGGCTGGCGCGCGAAGCAGGACGCATTCGGCCCAAACCAGGACGAAATCCGGGCGGTGCAAAGAAGAACGAAATCGCTCCAGCCTCGAGCAACATCCCATCCGACTGGTAGCCCGAAAAATCCTGCGCCGCGCTCACAAATGAGAGAAAGCAGGTCAAGCAAATGACCAGCATGCCACGCGGCCACAGATTGAATACCAGTAGCAACGACGCCAAAATCCCAGCCCAACACAGCGTCATCAGCATGGCAGACCCGCTTGACCACCACAGCAGTGTCGGCGCAAACCATAGCCCCTGCCAACGACCGAGCGCGTTCGCTACCGCCTGAAGATAGCTTCCGGCGGGCAGAATTCCCGCCGGACCGATGAGCCCACGAATTTGAAAGATTAGTGAGAAAAATACGGAGAAGTAGATCAAACCGAGCGCGCGGAGGAACAGCCAGCGCGCATTCAGACGGTCCGATGCCCCACGCCGCCAATCCAAGAGCCAGCCGATCGCGGACGCGGGCGCGGGCACCTCGTTCATGACGGTCGGCAATTATATATAGAGGTGAAAATTGCGTGCGCTCGGTCCAACAGGTCGCTGATTCGCGCTGCGTTGGCAGGAAATGGACGGGCCAGAGGAGATCACCACGAGAGAAAGAAAGCATAGAGGAAGCGGGAAGAGGCCCCTGAAATGAAAAGGGGTCTGGCACATCGTGAAACCCTCCACCAAGACATCGGTATGCCGAGTTAGAGCCTTAGGTTCCGCTGTGTCCGCTCGAATCGGTTGGGGAAATCTAGCCCAGAACTTCTGCGGTGATGGGCGGTCTGTGAAAGAGATCAAGTCGGCGTCCAGCGACGAGATATGAACTGACGCACACCGCGTTGTCAATCCGAGCTTCTAGCCAGAAATATGTATTTCTGCCTTACAGACGTAGCGCACATTGCCGCCTCGGGGCACGCGGGAGAGGTTTGGGGCGCAAACAAGCACCGCCCTTGACGCAGGGAACCCGGTGGAGGTGCCGTTGGTTTGTTTGGTTTTATGCGTTCCCCGTAGAGATGGAGACTAGACCAGCGGAATTTCATTCCGCACGTCAGGCTTCTTTCTTAGTGCGGCCGGGTTTTGCTCCACCGGGAATCGAGCGCTGCTCGTCTGTGCCATGCCGTTCCAGCTGGGACGCTGCCTTCAGAGGTTGCCCGGTGGTAGTTTCACCCGGCAGACCTTTCTCGCTTAACCAAGACTTGGCTTGATCCGGTGTCAAAACTTCGAATCGCGGAGGGGTGTACCGCTTTTTCTTGTTTGTTTTATCGGGCTCGGCTGGTTTGTTACTGTCAATTGGTTCCCTCTTCATGCTGGGCTTCACGGTTTCCACTCCTTCGAACAATCTCAGCACCCCCCTCTGAATACCACTTCGATGCCGGGTCCCAACATCGAGACAGATTTAGTCCTGATTGCGTAACAAAATACTTCGATTCCCGTCTCAGAAAGAGACAAAGAGTGACTCGGTGCCGAAACCTCGGCGGCAAAAAAGCAAGAAACAAAAGCCAGAAAAAAGAAGACTGCCGACCACCTTTCGTTGGAAAGCAATCAGGGACGGGGAAAAGCGTGCTCAAGCGCGCTGGCGCAGGCATCCCGTGCTACCGGCTCGAACCGGAAGCGACGACATCGGGACGCAATCAAATAAGAAGGCCTCCCACCGTAGTGGGAGGCACCTTTGCGCTGGCGTTGTGCCATCGTCCAGGCTTTACTTCGGAGATGTGCTTGTACCAGACGCGGAAGTAGAAGCCAACTGATCGACACCGTTCTTCAACACGCTGATTTCGACCCTGCTACCGCTGGTGCGTTTGGGCGCGGTTCCCACTGACCCGGCCGCTGGAGCGTTGCCCATCGGCACTGCGTAGATGCGGTAGGCCGGGATTTCATGGTTAAGCACCAAGTAACGCACGACCGAGTCCGCCATGCTCCGCGAGGCCGCAATCGCGGCTTGACCGTGTCCCGAGGAGAAGCTGTGCACTTCGATGACGTAGCCGTGCTGATCCTTCAGCGCGGTCGTCATCTCGTCGAGCGCTTGCTTGGCGTCCTTGCTCAATACGGTTTGTCCGGGACGAAAATGAAGCACGGTCTGCCCGCCAGGGTTGTACTGATCGATATTCCCGACCACGGTCTCGACCCTCGGCAGGCGGGTATTCACTGCGCTCGCGGCTTGCTGCGCCATCTGTGACTTGCTGGAGGCCTCGAGCGCATGTTGGTCGGCCTCGTCCGTCTTCTTCGAAGCCAGCTGGATGCCATGCTGGGCGCGAGCGTCGATGTCTCTGGTGGTATTGCTGTGATCGGCGCTGATCTGCTCGAGCTCATTCACGCGATCGCGGATCGGCGCGGTCTGCCGCTGTACGTACCCTTTGCTGGCAAATGGATGCAAGATGAGCGCCCCGAAGCCGGGTTCGTCGCCGTCCCAAAAGTCCCCTTGGGTCGTTTCGAGCGGCCCTTCACGAGAGGCGGTCACGCCCGGTGAAGCGGGAGCAGCTTGGTTGGCAGATGCTGCCGGCTGCGTGCCTGAACCTGAATTGGCTTGCTGCGCGAACGCCGGAAGCGCAATTAGCGTGGACAGAAACAGCGTTGTAAGGGTGCGACTTTTCATTTCGGTTTCCTCCCGGGAGGGAAGCGTCGGTCGACTTCAGCTTACTGGGCAGATCTGGAGCGCACAGGCTAAATCGATCCAAACGAGCCCAGGCAGCAAGGATTGTACACCCGTTTTGCAATGTTGACGGACATCTGTTTCGTGATCCGACGCTGCGGTGACGCAGGCCGCGCGCTCGTGGCAAGTAACTAGGTTACTCAGTGGCGGCCAGGCATGGGAGACGGTTACTTACTATACTCGTGCGCCCCAACCTTCTTCCTTCGGCGCGAACTTGCCCCTACGGCGGCAAATAGCCCGCCCCCTGACCCCGGGCTGGTGTAGCGACAACCTGCGCTGCACGTTCCGGTTGCAGCGCCCTGTCCGGGCGGTCGGGCAGCGCATCCCGAACGTAACTCCAACGGCGAGAAGCGATTGACGGAAGGGGCCTTTTCGGATTACCATCACGCAAGATCGTCTCTGAAGGGTGGGCTTGCGCGCAATGATGAGGATTGAGTGCGTGAAGATCCTGAGTTGCTTGATGCTCGTGATTTTTCCGGGCGCCTTATCTGCAGCGGATCAACCTTCGGCCATGTTGTACAGCCACGGAAACGCGATGCTGAACGGCACCAGCATCGCTAGATCGTCGGCGATCTTTTCCGGGGATCTGGTCGAGACCACCAAAGATTCCGTTGCCAACATCAACGCGACAGGTTCCACGGTCCTGGTTCTCAACGACTCGCTGGTTCAGTATGAGGGCAGCAAAGTCAAGCTGGAGCACGGAGGCGTATCGGTATCGACCTCGAAGTCGCTGGCGACCCGCGCGGGCGACGTCACTGTGTCACCGGCCGCTGGGGTTTGGACCGAATTTGAAGTCAGAGACGTGGATGGCAGGGTCCAGATCGCGGCGCGAAAGGGCGACCTGACCGTCAGCGACGAGACTGGTACCACCACGCTGGCGCAAGGTCAGGAAACCACTCGGGAGGAATCAGGGTCGGAGAAGGACAAAAAAAGGAAGAAGCGGGGAGGAGCTGGCGGTGGATCGACCCCCGCCGCAGCCGGAGGAATCCTCGATTCTCCTGTGGCAATCGGAATCGGTGGCGGGATTATTCTCGGGCTGGCGGCGTATGCAGTGATCAACGGCGATGATCCGGTGAGTCCCTCGAAGTAGCTCCGCGGCTATTCCTGCTCTGCTGATAAAAGAACGCCGCCCCGTTCAAAACGTCGCTGCTTCAGCCAAAATCGGTGGCCTGCGCGCCCAGAAATCTCATCCCGCATTCTTCACATGGGGACAATGACCACGCGATCTCTCTGCAATTGCTATAATAGCTAGCGAGGTGGTTACCTCCTTCCTCCTCTTTCAGGTCTTCTGACCTAAGCCAGTCCATCTGAAGTTCTCCCACCTTAGGTGTTTCAGCAAGAGAGCGGTGTACCTATGGCTTTTGAGGCGATCTTGCGCGAAGTCGATCACCTCCATAGTGTCAGCACGCGGCTTGAGGGGCTGGCGGAACAACATCCGACCCTCTCAGAAGCACTCACAACGATTGCGGGAAACGTTCGCAATACCGCCACGGTATTGGCAGTGCTGGTGGTGGCCAAAGCCCCCAAGCCGATCTAGAGGGCAGCCGACAATCTGCCGGAGCTTGACCGCTGGCCGATCGTTGCTGCGCTCAATGCGGAACTCGTCAAGAAGGGTCGTCTCTATGAACGCAACTAGTATTTCCTTCGGTCTGCTGATCGTCCTGTTCACGATCGTGCTGCTCCGCAGGATGCGCAAGCTGAAACCACAGATCGCTAGGTACGGAACACAAAGGATGTGCCCGTCGTGCGGATTGATCACTTCTCGATTGAAGGCATGCTGCTTGGAGTGCGGCAAGTCTCTCACGGCGGAGGTGTACTCGATTGTAGAGAAATGAACCGCAGCTTGTCCGCGTTCCCGCAGTCGTTGGGTTCCTTGGTGGCGCCAGTGCCGCTACAACCACCATCCTACCCGCACTGCGCCACCTACTTGTCGGATGGTCCCAAAACAGCGGGGCAGCAGCACACACGCTTCGTTATGGTGCAGTGGATGCACTACGCGCCAGAGAATTACGTCTCTGTGTGCCAAGCCCATGCCAGGTGCAGCACTCGGCCGGTAACCGTTCTGTATTTTCGCTTGGGGGAAACGAAGTCCCTCTCCTGGGAACCAGAGCCTAGACCTTGGAGTCCATCTCGAAAAGGATGGTTGAATGCGATGGCCACGGCAAAATCTCCAGTTGCTTTCGGTTGCACTCGAAGAACCTTGCCACCAACCCTGGATTGTGTGCCGGTGTTGGGGACGGAAACAACTCCGAACGCCAGCTCTACCGTAGAACCCTCGGGAATTAGAAACGCACTAGAAAGCAAAATCCCCCCAAGACTGATGTTCTCCGAACGTGTGTGCAATTCCATGTCGGCAACCTTAAGCGAGACAGGCAGGTGCAGAGGGTAGCGAATGTGGCGTCGTTCTGGCCGCTGAGGGGAATCCATTGTGGACATGCGCGCGCGGAAAGAGTACGCCGAAGCCCGTGCCGCAGACAGGTAACGGTGGTGCATCGAGTCCTGAGCAAGAGGCCGATGTTGCGACAGTAATCTGTTACCGCAAGCCACGGCTGGCCCGACGCCTACTTTATTGAGCGCAGGGGTGTGCTCCGCCGGAAATTCGTCAGCCCGAGGGTCAGCCGAGTTCCTGTCGAAGCTGCAGAAAATAAGGGTCAGATGGCGCAATCGGGCGTTCGACCTCCCGTGAAAGGGAAAATCATCCGTTTGGCGGATTGCACTAATTGACGTGCAGGTCTAAGATTCCCGCGCCTGATGACGAAGGCACGGCGCTACTCCGTTTGACCTAGGATCTTTCGGCATAACGCCGGAACTGAGCGGTCTTCAGGGGAGAGACCGTTCGACGATGCGTCCCAGAAGCGCATAGCTGGGGCGCTTCGTGTGTACGGGGAAGCCTATCAATGGACGCTGCCCTCCCCTAATTCATTTTTCCTTTCTTGCTGATCGGCAGCTCCATCCGAAACAAGTGAACCCCTCGCGCAACGGTCAAGCAGGCTGCGAGGTACTGCACAAGGAGAAAACGCGGTTGACGGCTGGCAGAAGGGAATACGAAGCTGACGCCGAGGTGAGGCATATCCGCGTCGAGTTCTCGGCGGAGAACTGGTGGAACGGCAAGGCACGGAGTGCCGCGGCGAACTCAAGCGGCCGATTCAACAACAACTCCGATTGAGAATTTCCACAGTAGCCCATCGGAGCCATTCACATCTACCACCCAAGCCGTTAGGCTGTTTGTGAGCAGTACTCGGGGGAGGGCTGTTCAACAGAGCGCCCCATGACTCGAAAGAGTTGGGGCGTCTTGTTTTTTGCGGGAGAATCGCCTACACGGACCGAGCAGAGGTTCTCCTATTCGGGCACGGGCGATTGCGCAAGGAAGGCTGAAGGTCTACGAAGCCTGCTTGACCAGATGCAGCTGAGAACGGTGCCTTTCCTTCATCTCTTCTACTGACTGAACCCTGCGCCCAAGGCTAGCCAGTTGGACCAGTTCTTGCTGGATTGCTTGTAGCCGTTCTTGCCTCTGGCCGTGAGCGACTTGAGCCTCCCCGTCATTCCAGTCTCGAAGGCGATGCTGCTTGTTGAATGCTTGAATCTGAGCAATCTCCGCCCGGAGACGCCCGATCTTTTCCCGAAGAACGTCGATGGGATCCATACGACTAGGATAGTCCCAATCCTTCCGTGCAGCGAATCGAAGATCGGCTGAGTAAGCTCATCCCGCTCTGTCGCGAGACCATGCCTGCCCTCTCGCTGGCGCGTCTAGTGTCCGAAGTGCCAGACGAGTCCGCCGCCGATGAACAGATTGTGTTGCCGGCTCTGGTTGGTGGACACATTCAATTGTGGGACGCCCGACCAGAAGTCCCTGAGTTCACCACGCAAACTGAACTTGCGGAAGAGGGCCACATCCAGGCCCCCGCCAATCTGGAACACACCGGTGGTGGTTGTGGTTGACTGGTTTTGGACTGCGCTTCCGCTGAAGTGGCCGACTCCACCGCCAACGCTGACCCACGGAGAGACTGCCGTGTGTGAAAAGAGGTTGAGTCGCGCTGCCGGAGTGACAAAAACAGCCGAGTACCCGGGCGACACGGGATTAGCGTGGGTGTGCACGTCCCCGTCGACATTCCACACGACTGGAACTTCCACCGAGACCGCGAATATTTGTGCGTCCAGCATGCGACGGCCGATGTTCCCTTCGAAGCTCAACCCGTTGCCGAACCGAAGCAGGTGGTCCGAGGAAGTACTGGTTGGAACAACTTGATCGCTGATGAATTGTCGCCCGATGAGTCCCGACAGTTCGTTCTTTTGAGCTGTGGCGGATGCGACGAAGGTGCAAACGGACACCATGATTGCAACTGTTAGCCGTTTCAGCGACATTTCTCCTCCAGACAGCGACGTGTTGCTTTTGGACGGGTTGCTATTGCATGTGCGTTTCGGGATAGGGTAGCACAAGGTAGGCCTCCCTCTCTTTCCCGTTTTTGGATCGACCGCTGAGCTAGTGGCAGCCCGCGTTTGGCGGGGAGCGTGTGTAGGAATGAAATCTTTCGTTTTGTCTCGACTGCGCCGGGCTTGCCATTTGTCAATCCGCTCCCCGTGACACTGCTCCGATCTCCTGAGCTCCTGCCGTTCGGGTCCGTCTCGAGCGAGACGACTGGGGTAAGAGTTCAGAAGCCGCCAAGGCGCTGAGCACATAAAACAGGGCAGCGTTCGCCGGAATCTGCATGTTGAAATCCACAAAACTGTGGAAGAGAATTCCGGTACATCCTAGCAAAGCCGCGAGAGACAGCGCACCATCCCATTTGAATTCCCATCGGCGAGACGTGGGCAATCCGCGCCGGTACAAGGAGATCAAGAACCACAGCATGAGCGCGAAACCGAACAAGCCGGTCTCCACTAACAGTTGCGCGTAGTCGTTGTGTGCTTCATTGATGAAGAGGTTCGTATAGAAGCTCCGGTACGTGGGATAGACCGTTGGAAAAGTTCCCAGTCCCCAACCCCACACCGGCCGATGGAAAAACATCCTGACGCTGTCCTTAGTCATGTCCAGACGGATGCCGGGGCCCAGATCTCCGAGTCGGCCCAGAACTTGCCCTTTGCCTAGAAAAACCAGAAAAGCGAGAACCAAGAAACACCCAGCGACCGCCCCCAGCGCTGCACGAGGATTTCTCCTCTGAACGAGGGTCACGGCGGCAAACAGGACAATTTCGAGAACGAGAGCAATCATCCCGCCACGCGAGCCGGAAAGAAAGATCGTGCTGGCCATCAACACGGCGCAGAAAGCGACCAGGGCTCGCTTTCCGCCTCTGAACAGGTGGCCCATGCTAACGACCAAGGGAATCGGTACCAACATCTCCATCAGGCCAGCATAGTGGTCGTGGTTGACGTAGCTTCCGTAGATTGAACCATGGAATCGTGGAGTATAGAACCAGAAGATCTTGCCGTTAGGAGCAAGTTCCTGAGCTAATGCGAAAAAGGCGTAGAGTACTCCGAAAACAATCATTGCGACGGCGAATTTCTTCCGAGCGTCTTCGTCACGAACGCACTCCGCTGCAACCAGCAGGACAATTCCGTATGAGACGTACTGAAGCAATTCATACTTGGTGACATAACCGTAAGCAGAGGTGCGCAGCCCAATCTGTGCAAGGATGAGCACGAAAAACAACAGGGCTGGCAGGTACAGAGGATTGTCCGACAACTTCAGCTGCCCGGAAGCAAATTGCCTACCCGCCCAGACGAGAAAAAGAGCTCCCGCGCCAGCCTCGAATGCGAAGGTCGACCATTCATCGACCGCACCGAATGCCAACACGCCAAAAGCCAACAGGACGATTAAGCCTAGAACAGGCACCGACGGCAGGATGCTTGGAGCGTGATCGTGCGCACGCTCGCTATCCACATAATCCGCTGTCGTATCGACAATCACATACGATGAGATCTTCAACTTCCAAATCCTTTAGTTGGGTGTCTCCACCAGCCTGAGATCATCGATCCAAAGCTTGCCTCGGATGAGCGGTGCCGCAGGCTCACGGACGATTTTTAGCAATAAGAGACTTGTGTTCGGCCCGGTTTGGAATCGTCCCTGTTGCAGACGCCATGGGGTTGTGTTCAGCGTGTCGTCAGTAAGGATATAGGGAGCCCTCGTGTAAGCGTCTGCAATCGCGAAGCGCGGACCGCTGGCACTCTCTATGTCCTCGGTCCTGGATTGGGCACTGAACTCGTATGTGGTGTTCGGGTTTACCGGGATGAACTGAACAAGTCCCACTTCAGGGACGCTATGCCCATCGAAGGTGACAGAAAGAGACCGGGTTCCGCTGTGAAACTCACTCGTGTCGATTGCGAGAGCAGCATGTGGGTTCGACTGGTACCACCAGTCGAACCCACCGTTCAACAAATTCTCCTCGAATCCACCGTTTATGATCAGGTTTTCACGAGAAGGCTGGTAGGGCTGAAGTGATCCGTCAGCCTTGACCAGTTGTTGCCAGGCCACTTTCGCCGCTACCACTTCTTGCTTGGCAATGAGGAGCTCAAAATAAGGAAACGCAAGGTTTGTCTGAAACGGCTGTTGCAGCCCGATCAAACGATTCCAGACGCTCTCTGCCGCACCGACTTCCTGCTTGGAAACCAGCAAACGCAGAAATGACAAATACAGGTCAGGTCTTGGCGGTAGCCCCTGGTCAAGAATCTCGTTCGCGTCCCCTGTCGTGCGCCAGCAAAGTTGCAGAGTCGAATTGACGGCTTGCGGGTCGTTCGCAAGTACCACTCGGAAATAACGAAGCGCCTTGGCTTGATCACCCTGAACTAGGAAGAAATTAGCCGCCTCCCAAGCGTCATGCGGTGTCGTTGGGTCCGCTTCGACGGCGTGCTCGACACTCTCGGCCTGCTCGCTGATGCGCCCCGCAATCTGGTAGGCACTGGCCAAGTCCAACCAGTACCGCGCTTCGTAAGGATTCAAATGGACGGCTGTCCGATAAACCGAAATCGCCTCATCGAGACTTGCGCCGGATAATGCAAGATTTCTTCCGAGGAGTTCGCGATATTCAGCGTTCGCCGGTTCGAGTTGAATGGCTCTTTGGATCTTCGGTGAGGCGAGAGTCCCTGCCAAATGGGACGCGAGGTACGCTCGCAGGGCGAATTGCAGGTACAGTGCCACGACCACGAAGCAGGCGGCTACAAAAGAAAATCTCCGAAGTCGGGATTGCAACGCAACCTGCATCTGAATCCAATACCGAAAGAGAAGTGATAAATTCTGGCCCGGCGACTCGGCTCCAAGCAAATTTCAGCCACTCATGGCTAGGAAACTTTGCTGGCCGTTGTTGGCTTATCTTCCGGCGATTCCTCATGGTAGTAGTAGTTGGGGTATCGGCCGCCATAGTAGTAGTACCCGTGGGCAGAACGGAGATTGAACGCGTTTAGGACAATACCCATAACCCTTGCGTTGACCTGCAGCAGGACGTCACAAGCGTGCCGCACGGCGGGTTTCGTGGTCCGCCCGGCGCGCGCGACCAGGATGACGCGGTCTGCCTCAGGAGACAGGAGCACTGCGTCCGTTACAGATAAGCATGGAGGAGTGTCGATAATGATGTGGTCAAACTCGTTACGCCAGCGAGCGATGTAATCCTTCATAACGGCCGAGCCAAGTAACTCGGCTGGCTGTGGCGGAATGGGGCCGGCTGGTAAAATCCACAAGTTCGGAACTTCGGGGAACGGAAGTACGACATCCTCGACCTTGTCGGATCCACTGATCAGCGTGCTGAGGCCTCCACGAGGCCTTAAGCCAAACAGCTTTTCTATACCAGGGCGACGCAGGTCCGCATCGACGAGCAAAACGCGGCTTCCACGTTGTGCTAAAACCAAGGCTGAATTTGCGCTGATCGTGGTCTTGCCTTCTTGCGGCATTGCGCTGGTGACGAGAATCACTTTCGGCGGGCCGCCAAACGAGGAGAGAAGAATCGACGTCCGGAGCGCTCGATACGCCTCTGCTGCCTCCGACTTCGGACGCTCGAATGTAACGAGCGCGGGCGATCCTGACTTTTCGAGGTCGGTCGAAATCGTCGTCAGCCGTTTACGGAGCGCGTCATTGTTTGCAGCCTGTAGGGGTATCGTCCCCAGCGCCGGCAGCGTAGAAATCGCGCTAAGCTCGTCCATGTTCCTGACGGTGGTGTCGAAGCTCTCAAGCACGAGAGCAAGCCCGATCCCCAGGCTAAGGCCCAGTAGAAGTCCCAGAACAAGGTTCCGCTGTACGTCGGGAGTGATTGGGTGCGTTGGCGTTCGTGCAATATCAACTACGCGGATATTGCTGGATCGGAGACCCGCGCTCACACCCGCTTCCTTCAGCTTCTGCAGAAGGTCTTGATAGAGCTGCCGGTTTGTTTCCGCATCGCGTTTCAGCACCGAGTATTCAATCGCGCTTTCGTTGAGGTGGTTGGCCTCCTGCTTCTGTTGGTTGAACGCAGACGCCAACAGGTCCTCTCTTTGTAACGCGGCTAAATATTCGTCACGGAGCTGGTCCCGCATTTTCGTCTTTTCGGCTTCTATCGCGTCTCGCACTTGCTTGAGTTGATTGCTCAGTTCAGAAACCTTGGGATAACCCGAACCGAACTGGGTTGTAGCCTGTGCGTACTGAGTTTCCAGCTCAGCCTCTTTTTCACGCAACTTGTCGAGCAGTGCACCCTTGCCTTCCGGAGTCACTTTCGTGAATGAAGCGGGGTCAGCGGCCATAGCGAGCTTGTAGTCGGCCTCTTTTTGAATGCGATCCGTTTGGGCTGCTGTTAGTTCCTTGTTCAGCTCGTCCAATTTCGCGGTGACGATATTTTGTTTTTCATCAACCCCCAGAATGCTGTGGTCTTTCTGGTAGCGGACGAGTTTCTCTTCGGCCGTCTGGACTTTCAGCTGCAAATCAGCCAACTCCCTCGAAAGCCATTCGGAAGTCTGTGTGACCGATTCGTACTTTGTTCTGAAGTTTTCCTCGATAAATGTTTTGACCAGCGTATTCGTAATCTCAGTCGCGAATTGCGGATCGCGATGAGTGTAGCTAACTTGTATCAGGCGGGAACTTGGGACCAGTTGGACGGTCAGGCCAGCGTGAAATGCGCCGAGCAAGCCCGCGGCTTGTTCCGGATCAGGTTGCATGCTCGGCCCCAGCATCGAGGAGTTCGGGACAACCTGCTTGACCGTCGTAAATCGAGGGTCTTGGTACAGGCGCATCGCTTCGATCACTTTGAGGGCTAGAGCGTTGCTGCGCAGAATGGCGACTTGGGTCTCCAGGGTCGCTTCGTATTCGTAGTCAGGGGAACTGTTCTCCATGTCCTTGAAGCCCAACGCGTTCGGATTTTCCGGGAAGATCGCCACTTTCGACGTCGCCTCGTACAGACGAGTCGCATTCAGGGTTGCAATTACTGAGAGTGCGAAAACAATGGCAAAAGTGGCTAGCACCACCCATTTCCGTTTCCTCAGAATATGCCAGTAGTGCAGGATAGGGTTTTGCTGTTGAGCAAAATATGGGTGTACGGATTGAGGACCCTTAACCGGTACCAGGTCGATCGGCTCCAGAGCTTCCAGGCCATCGGAATTGTTGCGTCTTGGCAGCAATGACATCAGTCAACCCCAGAAATGCGCACTGTGCTCGTTTTCAGCAGCTCGCTGAATCGATGTTGGCGAATAAACAGCAAATTTTACCATCGTTCCGAGGTTTCCCCATACCAGTTTTGACCATTTCGGCAAGCCCAGACTGACAGCGAATCAATTCCGACAATCCCCCCGCTCGCCCGCCTTCTCCTGAGCGCGAGTCGAGGATCAAGCCTTAGCCAAGGCGGTGGGTCTGACCGTCCTCCGACTCTCTCTAAGTTCCCGCTAACTGAGGTAGAATGGTTCGGCAAGCCGGTTAGAAAGCGGCGAAATCGGTGCCAGTCCTGCGGTTGGGCTCGCACCTTTGGTATTGGAGGTTGTGTGGAGGGCTCGGAGAAAACTTGTCTTGCCGACGATATTGGGCGTGTGGGAGTTGGTCTTCACCTCGGATGCGATCCTGATGCTCGTACGAACCGCTGGTACGCTCTGTACGTCCGATCGCGGCACGAGAAGGTGGTCGAAAGCGGACTGAGGGGCAAGGGATACTCGGCTTTCTCGCCGTTCTATCGGACAAAGCGCAAGAGAGTCGACCGGATCGCTGAGATCGATGTGCCTCTGTTTCCCGGGTACGTCTTTTGCCACTTTGACTCAAACAAGCGCTTGCCCATTCTAATGACTCCAGGCATCGTAGGGGTTGTAGGGCCGGGCCATAAGCCGGAGCCGGTGGACGACTCTGAAATAGCTTCCATCCGAACCCTCGCGCTGTCTGGACGTCCGGTTCAGCCGTGGCCGTTCTTGAGATCCGGGCAGCGGATCCGCCTGCAGGCAGGTCCATTGGTGGGCGCAGAGGGCATTTTCTTGCGGGTCAAGGATGAGTACCATCTGGTCGTTTCGATTACTTTGCTTCAGCGCGCGGTTTCGGTCGTCATCGAGAAGGATTCTGTTGCCCCGTTGTTTTTCGGCGAGCGTCGCGCGGAGGCGTTCCAGAGTTAGAAATTGTCGATTTTCGGATAGAATCAGCCTGATGAGCATCTTCGACTCAGACGCTCCATGAGTTGATCGCATCCGGGACCCCAAAGTGGTGCACCTTCGTGAAGAGCGTGACGCTCGAAACCTGGAGAATTCGGTAGAGGGTTGCTCCCAGCCGCAACATTTCCAGACGATTCCGGTTACATCTTTGGATTGGCTCTACGCGGCGTTGACACACGCAGCCCCTGGAGCGTAATGTCTGTAGTTCCCAAACCGGCATTGTGTGGGAGAGGGCGGTAGCTTGTCCAAAAGCAACTCCCTGATCTTCTGAAAATTCCCTTCTACTTGAAGAAATGCTCCGGCTCATCTAGGTCGAGAGACGGTCTATGTGCGGCATAAACGGCATCGTTGCCTATCATTCGTCCTCAAGTGTGCCAGACGAGGCCGAGCTTCTCGCCACTCGCGACGCGATGCGCGCGCGCGGTCCAGATGGGTTAGGCGTCTGGTGGAATGCGGATAGGCATTGCGGCCTGGGGCACCGGCGGCTTTCGATCATCGACCTCTCCGACCGTGCTTCTCAGCCGATGACAAGTAGCGACGGACGTTTCGTCATCGTGTTCAACGGCGAGATCTACAACTATCCAGAGCTGCGAACGGAACTGGAGACCGAGGGCGCGGTCTTCCGCACGACCTCTGACACAGAGGCGCTCCTGCATCTCTATGCGCGCTACGGTGCCGAGATGGTGCACATGCTCCGTGGCATGTTCGCTTTTGCCATCTGGGACGAGCAGCGACGCGGCCTCTTCCTTGCGCGCGATCCCTACGGCATTAAGCCACTCTATACGGCAAACGACGGCTGGACGTTCCGCTTCGCCTCCCAGGTCAAGGCGCTGCTCGCAGGCGGACATGTTTCGCGCGACCCTGAACCGGCGGGCTTGGTCGGCTTCCATCTGTTCGGCACCGTGCCCGAGCCGTTTACCCTCTATCGCGAGGTTCGCGCTCTACCCGCCGGCCACACACAATGGGTCGACGAGGCGGGCCCGCGTGAGCCCAAGCCTTTTGTGAACCTCGCTGAAGTCCTGGCCAGGGGTTCGGCGAACCCAACTCCCACGGCTGAGCTGCCCGAGCGGGTGCGCGCCGGGGTGCTCGACAGTGTGCGTGCGCATCTGTTGGCTGACGTTGAGGTGGGTGTCTTTCTGTCTGCCGGCATCGACTCCGGCGCGATGCTTGGCCTCATGCGAGACGCCGGACAACGCGAGATCCGCGCCATCACGCTCGCCTTCGACGAGTTCCACGGCACATCAGAGGACGAAGCGCCAGAGGCTGCCCGCGTGTCAGAGATCTACGGCGCACGCCACATCGTGCGGCGCCTAAAGGAGCGGGAATTCTTCGAGGATCTCCCCGAGATCCTGGAGGCGATGGACCAGCCCTCGATCGACGGCGTGAATACTTGGTTCATCGCTAAGGCGGCCAAGGAGACGGGTCTGAAGGTCGCGCTCTCGGGTCTCGGTGGCGATGAGCTTCTTGGGGGTTATGCGAGCTTCGGTGACTTGCCACGTTGGCGACGTCGGTTCGGACCGTTCGCTGCCGTGCCGGGAGTCGGGCTTCTTGCTCGAAAGCTCATTGGCGCGGTTGTCCCTAGTTTTGCCCTGGCGCGACCGAAGGCCCTCGGACTACTCGAACTTTCCGGAAGCTGGGCGGGCACGTATCTTCTGCGCCGTGGCTTGTTTCTGCCGCACGAACTGCCTGTGGTCATGGACCCCGAGATCGCGCGAGATGGGCTGCGCAGATTGAAGCCCCTTCGCCGTCTTGCAGCGAGCCTCGTGCCCGATCCGAGATCCGACAGCGCACGGGTTTGCGTCCTCGAGTCGATGCACTACATGCGCAATCAGCTTCTGCGGGACGCCGACTGGGCGGGGATGGCGCACAGCATTGAAATCCGCGTGCCGCTGGTCGACTTCAAACTGCTCGCAGCGCTCGCACCCGCGATCGGCACGCTCAAAGAGGGCGTGGGCAAAGCTGCTCTCGCCAACGCGCCCAGCAGGCCATTGCCAACCGCGACCCAGATCCGCGCGAAAACAGGTTTTGGCGTTCCCACGGGCGCCTGGATGAGTATCGCTGCTGACGAAGCCTTGGGACCGGCGGCGAGTCGGACCGAGAACAAAGGGCTTGTTTCGCGCCGTTGGTCAAGTACGGTGCTAAACGGCTTAGCCCAGATGGACCACCGTGCGAAAGTGCACGCCGCATGAAGCCCTCACCCAGGATGCTAGCCCTTGTGACGGACGCGTTCGGGGGGCGTGGCGGCATAGCGCAGTACAATCGCGATTTCCTCGATGCGGTGGCCAAAGGCGGAGCGGTGTCATCGATTAAGGTAGTACCGCGGAATGCGCGCGGTTTCTACTTGTTGCCAGAGAAGATCAAACAAACGCCGGCGCACCCCAGCAGGAGTGCTTACGCGCTTGCAGCCCTGCGAACAGCCTTGTCCCAGCCATTCGATCTGGTATTTTGCGGTCACCTATTTATGGCGCCGCTCGCAGCGCTGATCGCGCGACTCAAAGGCGCAAAACTCATCGTTCAGACTCACGGGATCGAGGCTTGGCCACGGCCGTCATATTCTCAGCGCATGGCTGTGGAAGCCGCCGATCTCGTGTTGTGTGTCTCGCGCTACACGCGTTCTGCCGTGCTCAATTGGACCGCGATCGTACCCGAACGGGTCCTCGTTTTGTCAAACACCGTGCGGGATATCTTCACACCGGGCGATGGCTCTGCCCTTCGCGCCGAGTTAGGCCTCCAAGGCAAACGCGTGCTGCTGACTGTGGCGCGGTTGGACTCGCAGGATCGTTACAAAGGTCATGAACGAGTGATCGCCGTGCTCCCGAGGCTCGTTGCGCAAGGTCATGATTTGGCCTACGTTGTCGTCGGTGAGGGGCATGACCGGGCCCGCTTGGAAGCGGTCGCCCTTCGGGCGGTGGGCAGCGAGCGCGTGCGCTTCCTTGGGGAGGTCGAGGTGCAAAGCCTGATCAAGTTTTATCGCATGGCCGACCTGTTCGTCATGCCGTCGACGGGCGAGGGCTTTGGGATCGCCTTCCTGGAGGCGATGGCGTGCGGCACACGCTCGCTTGGCCTCAACGTTGCAGGCGCGAAGGACGCTCTTGCGGACGGCCAGCTCGGGACGGCTGTACCGGAGACCGAACTCGCCGCGGCAATCGCGCGCCTCCTCGTGGAACCAAAGCGAGATCCCAGCACCCTGGCCGCAGCGGTGCGCGCCCGTTTCGGGCGAGAGGTGTTTGCAGCCGGCGTCTGTACCGCGTTGAATCGGCTCATGGAGGCTGCGTGACCGAGAGGGTCTTTCCGTCGCCGGTTCGTCCTGTGCAGATCATCCTCGAACCCGGCCGTACTGAAAAAACCTACTGGCGCGATTTGTGGCGCTATCGGGAGCTTTTTCAGGTGCTCGCTTGGCGTGACGTCGCCGTACGGTACAAGCAAACCATTATCGGTGTCATATGGGCGGTTCTTCGCCCAGTTCTCACGATGCTGATCTTTACCATTATTTTCGCTCGGCTTGCCAAACTTCCGAGCGAAGGCAGCGCTCCTTATCCACTCATGGTCCTTGCCGGAATGCTGCCTTGGACATTCTTCTCGACCGCCTTATCCGATGCCTCGAATAGCCTCATCGGCAGCGCCGGCCTGATCAGCAAGATCTATTTTCCTCGGCTGATCATACCGACCGCAACTATCGTGGTTGCATTCGTAGACCTCGCGATTAGCTTCGGCATCTTGGGCTTCATGATGATCTGGTATCAATTCTTGCCGAGCTGGAGAATACTTCTTCTGCCGTTCTTTGTTTCGCTTGCCTTCCTCGCCTCTCTTGGTCCTGGCCTCTGGGTCACGGCGCTGAACGTTAAGTATCGCGACTTTCGCTACGTCATTCCCTTCGCCCTGCAGTTGGGCCTCTATATCTCGCCCGTGGGCTTCAGTTCCAGCATTGTTCCGGCGAAATGGCGTTTGCTCTACGCCCTCAACCCGATGGTTGGTGTCATCGATGGTTTTCGTTGGTGCATTCTCGGTGGGAATGCTCATATTTACTGGACGGCCCTCGGGATCAGTTTGACCGCGACAGCATTCTCGCTTTGGGTGGGTATTCGACAGTTCAGAAAAATGGAAAAGACCTTCGCTGACTTAATCTGAGCCCCAAAGAGATTTTTGAGCATGTCCAAAAGTGAGATGGTAATTTCGGTCGAGAATGTGTCCAAGCGATACTTGGTCGGGCACATCTTGGCCCGGCGTGATGGTCACGACACACTCCGAGATGCCATCGTTCGGAATGCTAGGAATTTCACGCGTAAAGCGATCGACGTCGTCCATGGCCGCCAGATCGTCGAAGGGGATGCGGTAGAGGATTTTTGGGCACTCAAGGATGTTTCTTTCGAGATTGATTGCGGGGATGTTCTTGGCATCGTCGGACCGAACGGTGCGGGAAAGTCAACACTGCTAAAAATCCTTTCGCGTATCACTGAGCCCACGAAAGGTCGAGTTACGATTCGAGGCCGAGTTGCTAGTCTGCTTGAAGTTGGCACCGGTTTTCACCCGGAGCTCAGCGGCCGTGAAAACGTTTTTCTCAACGGCGCTATCCTTGGCATGACTCGCGCTGAGATTCGTACCCACTTTGATGAGATTGTTGCCTTCGCCGGTGTAGAGCGATTTCTCGATACGCCCGTGAAACGATATTCCACGGGCATGCAGGTCCGGCTCGCATTTGCGGTGGCAGCTCATCTTCGCTCCGAAATTCTCATCGTGGATGAGATCCTGGCGGTGGGTGACGGAGAATTTCAGAAAAAATGTCTCGGAAAAATGGGCGACGTCGCGCGCAGCGGTCGTACCGTACTACTAGTCAGTCACAATCTCGGTTCTCTTCGGGCTCTGTGCTCGCGGGGGATTTTGCTTAGCGAGGGTCGACTCATTACAGCGGGCGGCATCAACGATGTGTTGAAGGCGTATTCAACCAAGAATCAACTTAGCAGTCGCATATATCCAGAAGATTCGGTTGTTCGCCGAGTCGCGGTTTATCAGGTCATGGACAAAATCATCTTGGAAATGGAATACGCAGAATTGCGGGGCAAGCTAACCATCCCAGGTTTCAGCTTCGTAATCCACGAGACTGACGGACGACCGATCCTGGGTCACAATCCTATGCTCGAGCGTAGAAATCTCGATACACCATGGCCGAATGAGGGGGTTGTCAGGGCGATTGTCTTATCGCCACAACTGTTGGATGGAGTTTATACCGTCTCAGTATTCCTGGGTGATCCGTACACGACAATCTTTAGGGATCCGAATTGCCTCACGTTTTCCATCTCAGGCGCTGCCGATTCTATTTATCAACTTCCTCCCGAACAGGTTGGCTCGGTCTATCCGGAGTGCCGCTACGAGTTTGCTTCGCTGGAAGCAAAAGATGATGTCGTCGATATAGCCAGCAACTGAATAAGGGCTCAGCTCCCATTGTGAATTGTTTCAATAACCAAATACTTGGGTTGAAGTAAGAGATGTCTTTGAAACGGACCTTCATTCAAATCCTCGACAACCGCCCTGGTCGTCCTCTTCTTGGACTGCTAGCGACAGTAAAAGCTCGGCGGTTGCTACACACAGATGTGGAGATCCGATACGAAGAAGGCTGGCAACATCGAGTGGGACCGTATATTGTTCCGGACGGGCCACGCTTTGATTATTACGAACCCACGGTTCTGTCGTGGAAAGACGAAGTCGCGATTTATTTCCGGGATGCCGACGACTTTTGGTTTAGTAAATATCGACCGAGACCGGGTGATGTCATCGTTGACATCGGTGCTGGCCACGGAGAAGACGTGCTCCCGTTTGCACGCGAAGTTGGCCCCACAGGCAAAGTCATTGCAGTTGAAGCTCACCCGTCGACCTATTGCCATTTGAAGCGATTCTGTGACCTTAATCGGCTGAGCAACGTCATTCCGATTCATACCGCGGTGGTGGACGTACCGGGATTCGTCTTGATAGAGGACGGGGGATCTTGGCAAACCAATACGATTAGAACAGCTGGTGATGGGACACGGGTGCGGGCGACAACGCTCGACAACATTTGCGAAGAACTATGTCTTGATGATATCGACTTCCTGAAAATGAACATCGAAGGAGCCGAGACGAAAGCGCTCTTGGGGATGACGGATTCAATCGCCAGAGTCAGGAATATATGCGTTTGTTGTCACGACTTTCGTGCCGACCGGGGCCACGGAGAGGAGTTCCGTACACGTGACTTTGCTACGGAGTTCCTGACTAAGAATGGTTTTACCGTATCGTGCCGTCCCGCGGACCCGAGAGACTTCGTTCGAGACCACCTTTTCGGATCACGTTCAGGCGTTCAGTACAACCCAGGGGGTGGTTCGTCTAAGATTCGGAATTGATCCTGCGCATCGTAAGTTGACAACTTGTCTCCTGAGAAAATCTACGAGAGTCTACGAAGCCTTCGGATTCGACCCCAACGGCACAGTATGAAGGCATTTACATTAGGTAGATAGTGCGGAAGGTTTGTATCCAGGGCTTAGGCTATGTTGGCGCAGCCATGGCTGCTGCGGTTGCGGAGGCGCGCGACCAAAAGGGCAGGCCAGTTTTCGAGGTTGTTGGTGTGGACCTGTCGAATTCGTCTAGCTGTGCACGAATCGGCGCAATCAACAACGGCTGCTTTCCTTTCGAAACCGCGGACTCGGCTTTAAGCAGAGCCATAATGCGCGGTCGCGAGACTGGCAACCTACGCGCGAGCTCTGATCCAATAGAATACGAAAATTGTGAGATTGTGGTTGTCGATGTTCCCCTTGATGTCGATTTTGATGCCGTTCCTCCAGCGGCGAAGTTCGACCAGTTCCTGCCCGCAATAGAGACGTTGGCGAGCCGTTTACGTGTGGGAACACTTGTTCTTGTTGAAACGACAGTTCCTCCTGGCACTACAGAAAAACTGGTAATTCCGGAGCTGAGAAGGGGGTTCAAGGCTCGAAACCTTGATCCGAACGGAGCTCTTGTTGCGCATTCCTACGAGCGCGTTATGCCGGGACGCGATTATCTTGCCTCCATCACCAATTTTTGGCGCGTGTATGCAGGTGCTACGGAGGAGTCGGCACGAGCCTGTGAGGAATTTCTTAAACACATCATTGATACAGAAAGATATCCGCTGACCCGTCTCCATCGCATAATCGAGTCCGAAGTTGCGAAATTAATGGAGAATAGCTTCCGCGCGGTGAACATTGCGTTTATCGAGGAATGGGCTCGTTTCGCGGAATGCACGGGAATGGATCTGCCATCAGTGGTCCGAGCGATCAAAATACGGCCGACCCACCAAAACATTATGCGCCCGGGTTTCGGCGTGGGTGGATATTGCCTCACCAAAGATCCCCTGCTTGCGGGTATCGGCGCACGTGAGTTCTTTGGGCTTCCGGACTTTTCTTTTTCTTTTTGTGAGGCGGCGGTGAAGACGAATCATCTGATGCCGCACGCTACGATCGACATGCTGCGGAACAGTATGTCCGAACTAAAGGATAAGCGGGTTTTACTCCTAGGTGCGACGTACCGCGAAGACGTGGCGGATACTCGCTACTCGCCCTCCAAAGACTTCGTCCTCTGGGCGGAGGCGGAAGGGGCGACCGTTCATGTGCACGATCCCCTGGTGAGTGAACTTGAGGGACTCAGCCGGCCGGTGATGCGCGATCTTCCTCGTCCGGGGGATTATGACGCTGCTGTCTTCGCTGTCGCCCACGAACCCTATCGCAAACTGCAACCTGAAAGCTGGCTCGGGAGTGCGCGCCCATTGATTCTCGATGCCAATTCGGTTTTGTCAGCAGAGCAAATCGCTCTGTTTCAGGCCGCAGGTTGCAGAGTCAAGGCTGTTGGCCGCGGTGACCTGTGAAGATCCTGATCACGGGAGGGGCGGGTTTCATCGGTCAGCGGTTGGCCTCAGTTCTCGTGGCAGATGGAAGTGAGGTTCATCTCATTGACAATTTCTCACGCGGGCAGCGTGATGAGGCCCTCCAATCGCTCACTTCAGCTAACAATGTTCGTCTTCATGACCTCGATCTCCTAGTTCCGGCTGCCTTGGATTGCCTGCCCGACGACTACGAATATGTTGCACACTTCGCAGCTATCCTCGGGGTTCAAAATGTGTTGGATCGTCCTTATCAGACGCTCCGCGACAACGTGCTGATGCAAGATGCCGTGGTTCGATTCGCCAGCCGACAAAAGAGGCTTCAGCGGTTTCTGTTCACCTCTACCAGCGAAGTCTATGCGGGAAGTCTGCTCTACCTCGACATCCCGGTCCCGACTCCGGAAGACGTCCCTATTGCTCTGCCAGCCCTGAGCGCACCGAGGTCTTCGTATTTGCTATCGAAGCTTTACGGCGAGGCAATGCTCTATCATTCTGGTCTGCCCTTCACGATCGTAAGACCGCACAACGTCTATGGACCGCGAATGGGCATGGCGCATGTCATCCCTCAGCTCCTGGCGAAAGCGCACAAGGCGCGGCCGCACTCCGCGATCGAGGTATTTTCTGTGGAGCATCGTCGTTCGTTCTGCTTCATAGACGACGCTGTCGAGATGCTGAAACGCCTACTGTTCTCGCCGGCAGGTCTCAATCAGGTAGTTAACCTTGGCAGTGAAGCGCCGGAAGTTACGGTTGCACGTGTCGCGGAAATTGTTATTGCTACGGTTGGAAAGCCTCTTCGGATCGAGGCGAAGCCGCCGACGTCGGGGTCGCCCGAACGCCGCGCACCTAAAATGACACGAATGATCCAAGCCATAGGGTACGTCGCCCAGATGAGCCTCGAGGAAGGTATTCGCCGCACCTACGATTGGTATCGTGCTCACATCTTTGCATGACGCCGGTATGATCGAAGGCTGGCATATGCACCTTGACATCGATGCGATTGTGGTTGCGATCGCGCGGGCGGTTTTGGACATTGGATCAAGCTGGTAGCTAATCTCATTTGAGCGCAAGGGTTAGGACGGAATGATGCAGGCACTGATACTCGCCGGCGGACAGGGAACTCGACTCAAGCCTTTCACGAACGTGATCCCTAAACCGCTGGTCCCAATAGGGGATATTCCAATCCTTGAAGTCGTTCTGCGGCAGCTCAAGTTCTACGGGGCGGACAGGATCATACTTGCAGTGAGCAACCTGGCGCGCCTTATAGAGGCGTTTTTCGGCGACGGCTCTCACCTCGGGCTGAAACTCGTCTATTCCCTCGAGGAACGGCCGCTGGGTACTGCAGGTCCGATACGGCTGGCAGGCGAACTCGACGACGACTTTCTCGTCATGAACGGCGATCTGTTGACGACAATCGACTATGCAGACTTCTTCCGGCGCCACAAGAGCAGCGGCGCGATAGCGTCGATCGCGACATTTAGGAAGGAAGTTCACATCGACCTTGGTGTTCTCGAAACAAAAGATGGCGAGTTCACGAACTACATTGAGAAGCCGACATATCATTTCACAGTAAGTATGGGTATTTACGCGCTTAACCGGCGGGTTATTCAATTCATTCCGGTCGGTGCGAAATTTGATATGCCCGACCTGGTCCTGGCGCTTCACAAGGCGGGCGAAAAGTTGCTGTGCTATTCAGGCAACTATGATTGGCTGGACATCGGGCGCATCGACGACTACGAAAAGGCGGTCGAACTCTTCCAGGCCAACCGAGACGCTTACCTGCCTACGTCTCCCATGAGAAAAGTGTTGGTGAATGTCGGCGGTCGGGCGCGGTCGCAATAGACTGACGTCGATGATTCGTTGCGAGATGGGCTCATATTGTGAGAAGAGTAGCCGTATTTGGTATAGCTGGTTTTTCCGGCAAGCATTTTGAGAGGTTTGTCGCCGGCGCAGGGCTCACCGACGAATTCCAGTTTTTCGGCTTCGCTAAGGATTTGAACGGGGTGGTGCGTTCGGGTGCCTTCTCGTATCGTGAAGGGAATGCGTGCGCGGAAAGTGAAGTCCTCAGTTTTGTATCTGAGGTCCAGCCGGCGTACGTATTAAACCTCATTGGAATCTTTCGAGCGAACACATTCGAGGAACTCTTCGCCGTTAACGTGGGCGTTTCGCGCACCATCTGCGAAGCCGTACGGCGGTCGAATTCCCCTGTTCAAAAGCTGGTATTCGTAGGTTCTGCGGCGGAGTATGGCTGCCCCGCAATCAACCCAGTACGAGAGGACACTAAGCCTCGACCCGTAAGCCAGTACGGTCTGACCAAGGTGTACCAAACATTGCTCGCAGGATTTTATTTGGAGAACTATGGGCTCCCGGCAGTCGTCGCGAGAACTTTTAATATTCTGGGGGAAGGGCTCTCGCCGGACCTCTCGATCGGCAATTTCATGCGGCAGATCGAAGAACTGGGCGATGGCGGCGTCTTGAAGGTCGGAAACCTATCGACCAGTAGGGATTTCCTGCATATCTCTGAAGTATCGCGCAGGTACTGGCATCTGCTAATGAAGGGAGAGCCGGGCGAAATCTACAACCTGTGCAGCGGCGTGCCGCAGACCGTCCGCTCCATACTCGAGGGCCTCATTCGTGACTCAGGCAAGAGAATTGCCATCGAGACCGACCCCACATTGTTCAAAGAAAAAGATATCGACTCGATATACGGTGACACGTCAAAGTACGATCAACTTGTGCCATGAAGGTACTGATTGTCACCTCGTTTGCCGGTTCTTGGCCATATATACCGGAGATGCTGGAGGAATTGGAGAGATGCGGCGAGCGTGCTCAGGTGTTTGACATCGACGATCTTGGGCGGCCTGGTTTGATGGCGATGGTCGCTTTCAGAGTGCCGAAGCTCCGCTACGCCGCAAGACTCCTGCTATTGAAAAAACGATTGACGCTGTTACCTGGTGACTTTGATGTGGTAAACATCCATTTCGCCGCACCAATTTATCGTGATTTAGCCCGATCACTTAGATTGCGCGGTAAGAAGCTCATAACTAGTATCTGGGGATCTGATTTTCTTCGTGCCGACCCTTCCGCGCTACGTGCCCTCGGCGATACCTTGGATGCATCTGACATAGTGACAAGTAATAACCCCGAGGTACTACAGAGACTTGTCGCCCGTTATCCTAGCATTTCGGGGCGCACTAGAATTATCCGATGGGGATTGAGGAGCCTCGACGTTATCGCCGCACTTCAAGAATCGGAGAGCCAAGACGAAACTCGTAACAAACTCGGCGTGCCCCTCGGGAAGGTGGTCGTCACCTGCGGGTACAATGGCAGCAGAGCGCAACGCCATGCCACAATGATCGACGCTCTCGCTGCGCTTTCGCCGGCAGTCAAGTGTAGGCTCTTCGCGCTATTTCCCATGACATATCCAGACGACCCGGTATACCGGAATGAGGTGAAGAAATCGCTCGAGTCTGCACGGGTCGAATACCGAATTGTGGACGTTAAAATGAGCATCGAGGATATTTGCCGTATCAGGGTCGCATCGGACTACGCCGTAAATATCCAGACTACTGATTCGCTTTCCGCCTCTATACAGGAGCACATGTTCGCAGGGTCATCGATGATTGTTGGGAATTGGTTGCCCTACGACGTTTTCGAGAAGATAGGCGTCCCTCTTCAGAAGGTCGCCACGGCGGAGGAGATTTCCGCTGCCCTGGAGAAATCGACGGTGGAGGTTACCTCAGTAAGGTCTAGGCCTCCTTACGCGAGTCGGATATACGACTATTCGAGTTGGAGCTCGAACATCGGGAAATGGCTGGAACTCTACAGCGAACCAACATCTCATCGATGTGATCGAATCGCGGACACGGTAGTCGGGCTTCCTACACGGGATCAGACGTGATCGTCATCGTAAACTACGGCCTGGGCAATCTCAGGTCGATCCACAACATGTTCGCCCGAGCGGGGATCGAGTCTGTCGTATCGAGCGAGCCCAGCGTGCTCCGCGTAGCATCAAAGCTCATCCTTCCTGGCGTCGGCCACTTCCGCTTCGGAATGGAGTCGCTGAAGAAGCTCGGGTTGGTGCAGGTGCTGAACGAAAGGGTCCTAGACGCGCGGGTGCCAATTCTCGGTATTTGTCTCGGAGCGCAACTCTTGGGGAGAAAAAGCGAGGAAGGGGACTGCTCAGGTCTCAACTGGGTATCCATGAACACTGTGGGGTTCGAGAGGGCCCGGATGCAGCGCGGCGAAAAAGTACCGCACATGGGATGGGCGAGTACCAGCCACAGAGAATGTGCGTTGTTTCGAGGGATGAGCGAAGCCCCTCGGTTTTACTATGTTCATTCATACCACTTCCGCTGTGACGACCCCGGCCTGGTGATGTGCACAGCCGAGCATGGTTACCGCTTCGCCTCCGGCATTGCATTCGGCAACATCCTCGGCGTGCAGTTTCACCCGGAAAAGAGCCATGTTTACGGCCAGCAGTTGTTAA
>Ga0210408_10000434_pt1 | contig 54375 bp, 52 predicted proteins | sample IncBWH4MmetaG_FD_155471 | JGI IMG/M metagenome (GOLD analysis project Ga0210408, IMG submission 155471) | Forest soil microbial communities from Barre Woods Harvard Forest LTER site, Petersham, Massachusetts, United States - Inc-BW-H-4-M | ecosystem: Environmental > Terrestrial > Soil >... | reverse complement strand
GCGCGTTATATCGGCGTATCAAACTTTCTCGCCTACCGTCTGGCAAAAGCGCTTGGACGGCAGGACACGCTAAAGCTGACGCGTTTCGTTTCGGCCCAACCACGTTACAACCTGCTGTTCCGTGAAGGTGAGCGAGAACTTTTCCCGTTGGTGCAGGAAGAAGGTCTCGCGGTGATTCCGTTCAATCCTCTTGGCGGGGGGCTTCTGAGCGGCAAATACAAGCACGGGGATACGCCTGAGAAGGGTCGCTTTTCGGCGGAACTCGGCGGATTCGGGCAGGCGTATCATGCCCGGTATTGGCACGAGCGCGAGTTTGAAACAGTTGCCAAGGTTCTGGAAATCGCCAAACATCATGGAACGCCAATCACGACGTTATCAGTCGCTTGGATACTGGCGAATCCTGCCATTACTTCGGTCATTCTTGGCGCAAGCCGCGTCGAGCAACTGACCGACACCCTGGCCGCCGCGGATTACAAACTCGACAACGCATTGAAAACGGGGCTGGACGAAGTCAGCATCGAGTTCCGCAGGGGCGACGCAGGGAACTAAGGAAAGGGTGGCGCTAAGAAATGAGCATCTACTCGCCTCTCTCGCCATTCAACTAAACGCAGGACCAATATTTTTTGGGGGGGAGCCGGCGGGCTACGCTCTGAACATCACAACGGAAGAGAGCCAGCGATGCACCATGTGTCGGGCGTGATGATGCGTATCGCGCCGTCAGGGGACGTGCTCGGCAGAATCGGGCGACTGCTGGAAGAGGGGACAATACGACCAGACGTTGCGACCGTGTACGCACTCCAAGATGCAGCCCAGGCCTTGAAGGACATCGCTGAGAAACTGCCAAGGGTTCATGGGATGTCGCCAGTGAGCCGGGAGCGCCAAGACGAAAGAAACACGGCAAGATCGTGCTTTGTGTGGCCAGCGGGGTAATGGAGGAGATTGAGTCATGGTTAACTAGAAGTAGTGGCCGGAGAAACTGTTCGGCTATTGTTCGCGACCCAAAATAGACGGTGTAAGCGGAAAGTTGGCGGGAGCGACGGGACGCGAACCCGCGGCCTCCTGCGTGACAGGCAGGTGTTCTAACCAGCTGAACTACGCCCCCGCATGTATTGCTCCGCTTTTGCCGGACTGTTCCCTTCCGTTCCCCCCACTTCCCAGCTGTGTCCGAAACTGCCCGAAAGTGCCGTGACAGAGCAAGGTCAAGGCACCCGGTCTGATTAGTGACGGGAACGCGCATGTAGTCGTTGATGTGAATCCGGGCGCGGGGAAAGTCGCCTTTGAATGTGATCGACCGTCAACAAGGCCGTCGGACTCAAGATCGCCGGACTTCATTGTTAAACAGAGAGTAGACATTTCTCCTGTAACGTATTGAATTGGCGTCCCCGGCGGGATTTGAACCCGCGTTTGCGCCGTGAAAGGGCGCTGATATGTTGCATCACGTTGTAATTACAAGGTACCGGTCGCACCGTAATGCCCTGTAAATAGCAATAGGGAATACAAAAGAACCGCCGCTCTCTGTATCGTCTTTGTATCGCGAGTTTTGAGCCAAAACTCTGGAAAAAGGTGATCTGGCGATGTTGGGAACGGAAGCGCAAAGACGATTTCGAGCCAGCAAAACCGTCGCCCATATTTTCCCTGTTTGCTTGGGACTCTTCATCCGCGCAGACATTCTTTGAGCAAAGTTATTTACGCTGAGGGCCTGCGTTGTCGCGTACGTATCCTGCAGGTCGTTCCAGAAGTGACGCCGCGCCTCTGACGATTCGCTACGAGTCCCGTTGTGCCCCGCGCTCATTAGGGTCAACGGACATTTGAGTGCGCAATCCCCGGGCGCAGGAGTAGCTGCTCAGCGGGTGTGAATGCGTGGGTGCGGATGAGCAATGTACTGACGAGCGAGGTCAAGCCTGAAGCCGCAAAAATCATGGCGAGAACAACAAATTGGTAAATGGCAGCATAGACCGGACGCGATCCGGACAACAGCATCCCCGCCATCAGTCCGGGAATCCAGACAATGCCCAGCGAACGGAGGGAATCGATCGCGGGAATCAGGCTAGCCTCAAACGACGCCTGCACATAAGGGGCTACACTCTGCCGTGGATCAGCACCCAAGGCCAGAGCAGTTTCGATCTCGCCGGTGTGCGCGAGCACGTCGGAGCGAAACCGATTGAGTGCCAGGCCATTGGTGTTCATGGCATTCGCGATCAGCATACTGCCAACCGGGATCAAGGCAGTGATCGCCGTATCAATGACTCCCAGCCAAGTCATGATCGCGATGACGGATCCGGCCCCGCACGCGATCGAATAGGTAGATACCCGAAACGATCCTGGAACGCCCTTGGCGCGCTTAGCAGAGGTAGCGCCCGCAGCGACGATCATGGCTGCAAGCAGAAACGCCCCGGTCCAGCGTGGAGCTCGAAGCATGATCACCAGCACTGAACCGACGGCGATGATTTGTACGAGCCCTCGCACCATTGCGATTGCGGCTTCGCTTTCCAGGTGAATGTTCCGCCGGCGTGCCAAAAGGACAACTGCATAGGCCACAGTGGCCGCTGCCAGAGCCTGTGCTAATCCAAGTTGCAATGGAGTTGTAAAGAATCGATTAAGCATGCAGGACCTCATTGACCGTACCGATTCCGGTTACTCGCCCGCGTTGGAGTGTCATAACCCGAGTGGCCATGCGCGCCGCTTGAGCCGTGTCGTGGGTTACGACAATGCAAGTAAGATGGGTGTCTCGGATGATGTCGCGGATAAGCGATTCGACCCCGGCTTTGGCCTCATCATCCAGGGCGGAGGTGGGTTCGTCCAGCAGAAGTACGATGGGCGAATTGGCAAGAGCGCGAGCCAGCGAGACTCGCTGCGCTTCGCCGCCAGAGAGATTGGTCACGTCCCGCGCCGCATAGCCGCCTAGTCCAACTCTGGTCAGCAATTCTTCAGCTTGTGAAGGCGAGAACTCTTCACCCCGCTGCCGCGACCCAAAGCTGACGTTTTCATACACCGTCCCGGAAAACAGGAATGGGCGCTGGGTTACCATGCCGACTTTCCGGCGAAGCTCCCTTGGCGGGATTTCACGATAATCGATGTTCTGGAAAAATACCGTTCCGGACGTCGGCTCGTCCAAGCGGTTCAGAAGACGTAAGAGGGAACTCTTGCCGGAACCACTAGGTCCGACTACAGCCAAGACTTCTTCGGGCCGGACTTCTACGCTGACATCGTCCACGATCTTCAGCGAGCCGACGTCTCGGGTTAAATGAGCAGTTGTCAGGACATTCACGAGTTTGTCTACTGCGAATTGAGAAGATAGGATTCTAACGTTTCCAAGTACTGATCCGTTCTCGATGTACGGTCGTCGCGCCTACGCTGCTAGTCTTTTGGTGACCTTGTCTCGCAGCCAAGTCCTGGCTGCATCTATATCGTCTTCGCCCAGTTCATGTCCGCCGCGATGCCAGAACATCGAAACATCCGCTCCTCCACTCTCCAGAATCGCCGCGAGTTGCTCAGTCTGATCGCGTGGAACGATTGGGTCTCGCATCCCGCCTGCGAGGAACACCGAAAGCTCGCTGAAATTTCGCACCAGATCTGGCGTGAAAGGAACCTGCGCTCGGAAGAGGACCCCCGCCGCCAAATAATGAGGATGGAGAAATATCAGGCTGGCTGCGATGTTTGCACCGTTTGAGTAGCCTGCCGCAACGAGATGTCGCTTACTGAACCCGTAATGCTCAGCCGCCAGGTCGATGAATTCCGCTAGCTCGTTCGTGCGCGCCTTCAAATCATCAAAATCGAACACGCCCTCCGCAAATCTTCGGAAAAAGCGCCGCATTCCGTTCTCCAGCACCTTGCCACGCACACTCAAAAGCGCTGCGCCGGGCCACAATTCTCTTCCGAGCCCTAACAGGTCGCGTTCATCGCCGCCTGTACCGTGCAGTAGCAGGAGCGTCGGCGAATTAGGTTTTTCGGCGGGCACAAAAATATGCACGAATCCTAGATCGTTAGGCGGCTTCATGGTCTTTTCCTTCCTCGATCCTTGGCAGTTCGACTCGGGGCAGCAACCTTTCCAATTCGGGACGATCTTCCTCAAGCCACGGGGGCAATTTTAGAGTTGTGCCGAGACGCTCCACAGTCTCGTCAGTTGCAAAGCCGGGAGGATCAGTCGCGATCTCAAACAACACGCCACCGGGTTCACGGAAGTAAATGGAATGGAAATACTGGCGGTCGATGACAGGCGTGACGTCATATCCGAGTTTCCTGAGGGTGTCCCGCCATTGCACTTGCTCGGCATCTGTTGCCGTTCTCCATGCCACGTGATGGACCGTTCCTACGGCAACGCTTCCGGGACGGCCTTCGGGAGCGCAGACTAGATCGACGATCGCACTCGGAGCACCTTCGGCAACGGCATAGCGGAATCTGTTTCCCTGTTTTGCGATCTGTTTGAAGCCCAGCATATCGGTCAACAGGGATGCGGTGCGCTCATAACGGTTTTCCGAGAGCGTTACATGATGAAAGCCGCGCACTGCGTGCTCGGTCGGCACGGGGCCTCGCTCCCATACCCTGTCGGGATTCGCATTTGACGTGCTGACGAGTTCAAGTTGAAGCCCTTCCGGATCTCTGAGAAAGAGCAGTTCCTCTCCGAAGTCCGACGTTGCCTCGTCAAATTCAACCCCGCTCTTACGCAGAAGTTCTCGCCAATATGGCAATGACTTTTCTGGCACCGCAAAGGAAGTAACGGTCAACTGCCCAGTACCGATGCGTCCCTTAAACGCACCCGGCCACGGGAAAAAGGTCATTATAGTTCCCGGATGCCCCTGACCATCTCCGTAGTACAGGTGATACGTGGTGGGATCATCAAAATTCACTGTCACTTTTACTAGGCGAAGCCCAAGGACACCCGTGTAGAAGTTGATGTTCGTTTGCGGTTCGCCCGCAATTGCCGTCACGTGATGCAGTCCCTCAATATCGGCCACAGCTCACCTCCAGCGCAGGATTGTGACTCGCGTTCACAGTTTTCTCAGGCAGTCTTCTGGAGCGCATTCCCTTAACGTTTAAGTTAATTTCCACTAGCATCCCAATCCGTCCTCTAGATTGTCCAACAACCGGGAAGTAAATCGACGGTGATGCTGTCGTGCATCTTCGAGGCCGGCAGGGCACATGCTTACACAATCTTGCACGGAATGACGGCGTCTTCGTCGAACATGTAGACAGCGCAGAGCCGATGATAGCCGTCGGCGATAATCAGTTTGTTCGTTCTCGCATCCCGCACCAGCAGAAGTGGAGAAAGCCTCTGACTGTGCTCGATCTTCTGCTTATCCTTCTTGATGTGAGAATTGCTTACACCGAGAAGGGAAAGCCCAGAAGCTCGAAAAATGTCCTTCGCCTTGAATTCTATGACCCTGGCGTGGCGCAGTCGCTTCACGAAACGGCCAGCGGTCGATTCGTCGAATAAGAGACGCAGGTAGGATTTTGCCGCCGGGTAATCATGATTCTCCGGCGTAGCCAACCAACCGATTGTGCCCTTCCAGCCCTGTACCGTCTTATTGTCGCCTCCCCTGCTACTGCCCGTCCGAGACATTGGCTTACCTACCTTCGAGCGTATTCCTGATGGTCGTCAGCGCATTTTGGAGATTCGAAACGGAGCGGCCCACCGCAGCTTTTCTAACGATTGATCCCTTCACGCCAGTCAAACCCACCTGCTCAGACCCCATCGCCATGATTAGATAGAAGCCCGGCTGCTTCGCATCATCGCCTCCGCGTATGCAGAACGAGAGATCCAACGCGGTCTCAAAGTAGTGACTCGAATAGAGCTGCTTTTCAGCGATAGCGCAGGCAACCGAGTCAGCCGGGTCTCCACGCATCGTCACCGTCTGCACCACACGCAACGTCGGCTTCAATCCAAATTTCACTCGTGCCCAATAGAACGTATCGTCGACGTTCGCCGGCTTTGCCTTGGGATAGGCAAGAAGGTAGTTGTAAAACTCCGGCAATTGCTCAGGCAGCGCTTTGCTGTAGCTGAGCATGTAGGCGAATTGTTTGGGCACAACAGTGGGGTCACGCTTGTCGTTGTAAACGCCCAAAGCCTCATTGCCGTCGCGCTGATAAGCAAGCAGGCGGTCCAGTGCCGTTTTCTGCAGGTGTTGATTCACCTGCTCACTCACATCGGGGGCAGACCAATCAAGGGATCGTTGAAGCTCTTCGATGGAGCTTGTGGGCATCTGAATCAGACAGTCGCCCGGCTTGCAGTTCTTCAACGATTCGATGTCATCCCTTTCGAACGAGAAACCCTTCAAGTCAGACATCTGCGGAGGATTGCTGAACACCCCCAGCGCCAGGTAGTTGGGTAGTTTGCGAAGGCGGTCGAAGTCGTGAGCAAACTTCACGTAGCTCTCGGGAGCAGCATGGATGAAGACTGCGCCGAATAGAAACACTTCTGCCGCTTCGCGCGACGGGAGTGCTTTTGTCACGGGCTGTCCACTTCGAATTGTCGAGACTTGATCCGCAGTTAGGCCGATGTTTTCCCGGAGGAATCTTTCGAGAGCGGGATTCGCCTGAGAGGCACCGGGCAAGGCCGTCGCCAGTATGAAGGCCAACGTCGCAGCTATGAGCGGAACCCTTCGGATCATACTCAATCGGAGAATCGTGACCCTACCTCCGACTCTTGGTGTATACGTCATGGCACATCCTTTTGATTTGTCTTTCATCAAACTCAAGTCACAGAGCTACGTTTCCATCTCGGTGCCGCGCAGGAAGTGCTCAAACGGACGGGCTCTGATCGCTCCAAATATGAAACCACCCACGTGAGCCATATAGGCAACGCCACCTGACTGCACACCTGCCACCGCACCGACTTCACTGAAAAGTTGAATCACGAACCACAAGCCAATCAAAAGCGCCGCCGGGATAAAAGTGATGCGGGCGAACCAGCCAAATAAAACGAGAGTGCGGATCTGGTCACGAGGATAAGTGATGAGAAAGGCGCCCATCACCGCCGCAATTGCCCCGCTGGCACCGAGATTAGGCACCGTGGAAGTGGGCATGGCAACGACCTGAGCCAGCGACGCAGCAAGACCGCCGAGCAGATAAAACATCAGGTAGCGGAATCGTCCCATCGCTTCTTCGATCTCTGGGCCGAACGCCCACAGGAACACCATGTTGCCTATGATGTGCATCCAGCCGGCATGCATGAACATCGCGGTCAGGATGGTGATCCAGTGCCGGCCGGCGGCAATATCCGCAGGAATCACGGACCACTGTCTTACGAATGGCTCCCCGCCGGCCAGTTCCAGAAGAAACACCAGTACATTCACGACGATGATTCCGCGCGTGACCACAGGAGAACGTGCGGGCTGTCGGGACGCATCTGCTAAGGGGATCAAGCCACCCATGTTCTATTCTCCGTTTCTTCACGCAAGCACTCGTTACCCATAGTTCGACTTGGAAACTGCTCAAGCGTTCGCGCCGGACTCCTCAAACTCAACCCTTCGCTCAACGACTCGTTTCCCAGGTAAGTACTCGACCGTTGGAGTGCGCCGGACTGGTTGGGGATAGAGCGTCATCAATTTCAAAACCTCGATTGGAATGTCAGAGTTTACGTGTAATCCCAACACCTTTGCGAAGTCGAAGGTGATGGGAAAATCGTGGGTCCACTTGCCTTCCGACAGCATGACGGCGAGGGTGTCGGAAACGGAATCGGAGTATTTGCCTTCGAGGAGTTCCCGGACTGTTGCCTGAATCTGAGCAATGGCCTTTTTGGCTTGATCCGCCAAGATCAGTGTCTCGTCGTCCAGCCTGTCCTTTGATTTCTCCTGCACCGCTCGCAACAACGAGGCGGCTGGATACTGCCCGAGTTGCGGATCCACAGGACCAAGCACGGCATGGTCACTCATGATGATTTCGTCGGCCGCGAGAGCGATCAGAGTGCCACCGGACATGGCATAGTGCGGCACAAGCACTGTAACTTTTCCTTTTCTGCGGTTGATTGCGCGTGCAATCTGGGTTGCGGCTAATACGAGACCTCCCGGAGTATGCAGAATAAGGTCGATGGGGATACTCGGGTCGGTCAGGTGGATCGCTCGAACAACTTCCTCCCAGTCATTGATGTCAATGTAGCGCACAATCGGGAAGCCAAGAAAACTCATGGTCTCTTGCCGATGCGCGAGCAGAATCACCCTTGATCCGCGCCTGCGCTCAATTTCAGCGATAAGTCTGCGCCGGGATGCCTCCAGCATCCGTTGCTTCAGCATCGGTTGTAAAGATGAGAATATGAAAAATATCCAGAAGAGATCGGTGATTCCAATATGGATCGTTGGTACAGCCATCTTTTCCTCCCAATACCGTTCGTCATCCAATGCGGATGCTTTCAGGGCGAATCGTCGTAAAACTAACCTGATCGCCGAACCTCCAAACACGCTGGCCGCCTTCTTAGAACGCTTCCGGTTACCCGCAGTTCCAGCGGAAGGGCGCGAACTGGCACGGACGCAGCTTTTGCTTCATCTTGGTTGACATCGTCTGCCCGTTGCCGTTCTCTGAAGTCGGCGATTGTAGCGACAACCAGGCAGAGCTTCAGTTCGATTGCGAGCATGCTGTAATCCCTTTCTGAGACTTGCACTTTGTCTCCAGGTTCATTGTCGTCCCGATTTCTCATCGGCAGTAGAAGCCGTTGCGTAACGAGCAACCGTTTGAGAGAAGGTGGGCAGGCTTGCCGCTTCATGAGCCGAGTCTTTCCCATCATCAGCTAGTAACTCACGTGCGCTCTTGTTGTAGACGGACAGGTTCAAATCGTCTTCGGGGCGAATGACCACGCCCTTCAAGTTGACCCCAGCAAATAATCCTCGGCTCCGCGAATAGGATAGAATTTCCGCCTGCATCAGGGCGTCGGTTCCGGCACTTGCGTCACGCCCAACTGGTCCACCGGCAACGGCAGCTTCGGCTCCCAGTTCGAATTTGTCTTTCATCAGTCCGCCCACTGCCTCGTCGTTCATAAACAAAAGAACGATGTCAGTGGCCGAAGCGCCGATCTGTGGACCCACACTGCCACCGCCGGCGCGAAAAAACACGGGGTCGCTCCAACCCTTACTCGTGCGACGGCTCACAACCCCGCGTCCGCCCTCGCCGCCGATGAAGAAGGCAGCCTTGAGGACCTGGGGAAATACGGCAACTGCCTTCGCGTGTTCCAGAAGATCCCGTGGAATGGCTTTGTCGGGCGTCTTCATAATCGCATCGAACACCTTCGCAGCCTTGGCCGATTGTGAAGCTGCTTCTTTTGCTTTCTCATCATGGTCGTCGCCTGAACGTGCCAGCAGGCTGGCTGATATAAACGGCAGTAATGTGACCGCGAGGGCGATCTGTCGCTTCTGATTTTCAAAGGTCATTCGACCTCCTCCTCGGTTCCCAAAAGGATGAAAACAGTAATTCCCAGAAAACGATGCTTGGCGCCGCAAGCGCCACCTCACGTCAGCTTGCCTTCGCCTCCGACTCGATCTCCTTTACCGATTTCTCGAAGTCTGCGATCAATCTTTCAAGATCCGACTTCAGTTGTTTCCCTTGCTTGCCGCTCGAATTTTTCAGTTGCTGCTGCTTCTGCTGAATGGCTTCTAGTTTCGGCAGCAGGGTTTCGTAGGCTTCTACTTCGACTTTCGTCATCTTGCCCTCAGCCTGGCCTTCCAGGGTTTTCAGCTTCGCTTGAGCAGTTTTGATCCAGGATTCAACCTGGTCATAGACTTCCTGTCTCGCTGGATTTAGATCGATGTTCATATGAGTCTCCTCTTGAGTTTTAGCGACTATGTTGAAACCACCCCCACAGAAAGCAAAGCAAACACCACACTTAAACCCCTGAAAACATTCAGGCGCATGATAGGGAGAGACGAATCTTATTCGTGAATTCGCGAAGCTCACGAACGACGAGTAGATACGGTCAAGGAAACACCCAGGTTTGGAGACGCCGCCTGAAACGACAACTTGCTCGTCTCTCAGCGATGCTGGGTCCAATTACTTCTTTTGCAGCCGCTTCAGCGCGTCATGCAACGCTTTGTTCTGCGGATCGATTGCCAACGCAGCCTTATACTGCTCGACTGCCAAGTCTGGTTGCCGGCGATCTTCATAGAGCTTTCCGAGGTACTCGTAGGCGGAGGAATGCGGGGGAAGTTCGGAGTTGTCGGGGACGATTGCGATGTAGGCACGCAGGTCTTTTTCCGCGGTATCCGAATCTTTATTTTCCAGCACCAGTGCCACACCCTGGTAATAGGTGAGGCGGCGATCGGAAGCGCTGATTTTCGCTGCGGCCTCGACGGCCTGTTCCATGAGTACAGCGTCGCTCCGGCCGCGATAGAAGTCCGCGGCCTCTAAATAGGCTTCAATGCGGTCAGGGGCCGATTTGAGTACCTTCTGATATTCATCGCTGGCCTGCTCAAACCTCTTCCGCGTGGCGTAGAAGTCAGCCAGGGCTAACATTCCTTCCGGCGGGTCCACAGCAGACAACGCGCGAATCTGGTTCAGAGCATTGTCCTCGCCGCCGCCGAGGTTTGCGGGCGCGCTCGCCATGAAAGCAATCAGGTCCCGTTGTGCATCGACATTGCCAGCGTCCAGTTGAACTGCCGTCTCGAATTCGTGGTGAGTCCGATGCGCCAGGGAAAGAGCGGAAGCCATCTTTGTGCGCGAGTCCTCCTCGGCCTTGCGACCATAGGCCCGGCCAAGCCAATCGTGATATTCGGAGCGGGCTGAGTCCAGGGCCACAGCGTGCTCCCAACTCGAAATCGAGCGGTCAAAGTCGTGCAGCTCAAAGTAGCAACGGCCGAGCCAATAATAAAGGGAGGAGTCCTTCGGATTTCGTCCGATTTCCGTTTGTAATGCCTCTGCAGCCGTCTTATATGAACCCGAGCCGTACAGTGCCTCGATGCGCGGCGGGATCGCGTCTGCATTCTTCGGCACGGCCGCAGCGGCTTGTACCATCAGCACGCCAGCGGACAACAGTGCGGCCAAAGCAAGAGGAGAGCTCCGGCAGCAACATCTCACTTTCAACTCCACTCCCTTTCGGCGCGGTCTGCAGCCTGCAGAATATCCCGCAATGCCCGCTTGAATCCGGCGATTCGATCCTTTCTTGCCCGCGAGCTGGCCTGGTTCGCAGCGTGCACATCAACTTCGAGCCGCTTGAAGTCTGCGTGCAGCTCGTCCAATTTTGACTGAATCCGATCATGAAGGTCGTCTAAGCCGGATCGAGCCGGAATTTGGTTGTCAGGATCGCTCATCTGGACTCCGCTTGAATCTTTACTGCGCCTTAGCTTGTAGTACTTCTCCTTTTCACGAAGGGGTCGGCTGATCTGATGGCTGCAAGAATATTTTGAGGCCATGCAGATCAGCCGAGGCCGCGGGACAAAAACCAATGAGACCTAGCTCGCCTGAGCTTGATTATTGAGTTGCGTCCCGACTTCTTCGACCAAGTCCTTCAGCTTACGCCGCCTTGTTGCTCAGAGCCCTCTCTACCTTCGCCTGCTGATCAGAACTCAGCGTCGTACGCAGGACCGTACCGCCGTAACCCTTGAACTGCTCGGCTACGATGTCGGGATTGCCAACTCGCAGAATCGCGTAAATTGCCGAGTCGCCAGGCTGAATCAAAACGCTAACCTGTTCGACGAAATCTTCAGGGATACCGAACTCGTCCTTCCATGACTCCGCGTCGGCAGCGCCAAGCCCGGCTCCTAGAGCGGTCCCACCTGCGGCGCCAGCCGCGATTGCCCCCGCTGCTGCGGCAGCACTTGCACCGCCAGTAAACGGGATTGCGAGTGTAGCCCCAATCAACAAGCCCCAAAGGCCACCCCACGCCGCGCCTTGACCCGTCGTCATCTGGTAGCTCTGATCCACTCGCAGCTTTCCGTTGTAATCGCGATAAACCGCAACCGCGTCATGGAGATCGATGACCCAGTCGTCATTGATGGCCAGCAATTCGTTGAGCGCCTCCGATGCACGATACATGTTGTTCTTGAAACCAACCACTATCAGTTCTGCCATGATCTTTCTCCTTTTCAGTGTTGTCCCAGATTCGATCGCGAATCCTCGTCACCGCTTTGTGACGCTTCTTTTCGATCGTTCTTTTTCTTAGGCAACTGGACGGCCAACCCGTAAAGAATTGAAAACGCTTCAAGGCTTGACGCGCGGAGTGGCAGTACTTTTCGTGAATTCGCGAACCTCGCAAGAAACAGCAATCTTCGACCACGGCTTTCATTCTGCATTTGTGAGCCTCTGCTGCGCCGCTCGATTCCGCTTATGGAAGAAGTACTTCTTCAAGTCAGGCCAGAACTCCTCGAATGCATTTGCCGCCATTCGCCCGGCCAAACCTTCCGACGAGCGTAGAAGCGCGTCCTGGGCGTTTGCTTCACTGCGAGCGCGCCAGGTATTTGAGACGAAGTTACTACCGAAAACTCCCACGTAACGGGCATAGGCAGGCTTCAGGCTGTCGTTTCGACTTCTTGCCAAGAACATCAGCCGGACCACATTTCCGATGCGCGCCCTGAACGGTTGTTGCGGCATCCGGAAATAACGTGGATCTTCCCCCAGGACAAGCCCGGCGTTTGCCTCCATCGCATTTCCAAGGGCGCTTCCCGCCACACCAACCCCAAGGCGATCGGCGAAACCTGTCCAATGTGGCCCGTATTCTCCCGGTCGATTAACAGCCGTTCCACAGGCGGAAACGAAGGCCACTCCTGCTATGTGCGCCGGGCCAACTGTCCCCGTCGCGAACCAGCGGAGTCTCTGGCTGGGCGTGATCGGGTAATAGGTTTCCTCCAGCCTCTGCGGTTTCACAGGACTGAAAGCGGCGAATGAAGACGGAGCTTCGGAGCGTTCTGCTTGGTGCGAAAGAGGGGATCGAGGGGTCTCAGCCTTGGGTTGCGAAGGGATGGCCTGGCTCAAGGCGAAGAGATTCGTCGCGAGAAGGATGCTGACCACAGATACGAACCGGGATGGAGAGCATGTCCACAATTTGTTTGGTCCTGTATGTCGGAAACTTGTTCCAGGATGTGTCAATCACGCTCACTCATTTCTTCTATGGTCACGGTATCGCCGCTTACTTTCGTCGTGAAGGGATCGACGATGGTGCCGTTTCTCTTTGTGGTATGCCACAACAAGTCATATTTGCTGGTAACGACATCGCGAACGGTTGTGTCGTCGCTTATGCTCACCGTTGACTGCACATTGTCAGGCCCTATGAGAGTTACAGTCATCACGTTCACCGCCTATCCTCGCCCCAGCCCCACCAGCGTCGAGCCAGCGCCTGCGGCCAGAGCGAGCGGATTGGGCGTCGGCTCGCCGATCTTCGTGAGGACGGCGTGATCGGTGTGATGGAACGGCTCTGACCGCCCACGCACCACTAGGGTTGTGTCCTCGTCGTAGGCCCAAGTGCTATCGGGATTGATCTGGACCTTAATGCGATACTCGACAGTCTTGAACGCAGATTCTAGAAACGGATTCGACGAGATGCCGTTGGTGGTCGCCCCGCGTGTTGCGAGCAACTCGAAGCTGCTATCTCCCCTATCGGCACGCCCGAGGGCCAGGACAGTCTGTCCACGTGGGATCGCGACCGTCTGGATTAGGTCTCCGGTCGCGGGTTCCCACAACCAATATCCGACCTGATCGTGATAGGTTTCGACTTCCCCCGGCTTGACGATGTGTGTGTGGTATCGCAGGCCGTAGAGCAGTTGCGGCCCATTGGTTTGCGGATCGATCGGCTGCAACTCAGTGTGCTCGATGTATTCCTGTCGTTCCGGTGCCTCCGCCGGTTTAGGCGGGACGTCAAGGCTACGGGTGCCCTTCCAAATTCCAGCCATACGGGTCAGCGGACCTAAGTTGTCCAGCGTGTGGACGTCGATCTTCGTCGGCTCGGTATAAATATCGGTAGTGTAGGTCGTCATCGCTGCCTTCCGTATTAGCTGCGTGCTTTCCTTTGGGAGGCAATGCCCTACAACTCGTGCGGCAAAAACAAAGGAGTCGAGCACCCAGCGCACGTCGACTCAATGATCTTGTCGTAATTCACGAATCCGAATCCTGCCCCGCATTGGTAGCAACAAACAACAACTGGCTCACTCTCAACGCTTAAGTAACGGGTCATCAGTAACTCCCACAAGAACAAAATTCTTCTCATCTGACTCGTATGCAAGTTTCATGCCTTCGCTTGTGCGAGTTGCTGTTCGGAAATCTCAGCCGGGTTTTCGGACGGAAAACATCCAAGCCACACGATTCGTAGCACCGCAACGGTGGGCACTGAAAGATAGAGGCCGGCAATGCCTCCGATCTGGCCTCCAACCATCAGCGAGAACAAAACCGTCAGGGGTTCCAATTGAAGGTTGTTTCCCATGATGCGAGGCGAGTTCACGTAGTCCTGGACCAGCCGCCAGAGGATCAGCAATACGCCCATCCAGATCCAGTGCGCGTGAGTCAAAAAGCCGATGGTAAGAAAAACTGCGGCAGAGGCGACCCAACCTACTCCGGGGAGAAATTCCAATAAGCCGCCCAACAGTCCGAGCGGGATGGCAAACGGAAATTTCAGAAAGAGCATCGACCCGCTGTAGAAGACGAATGACAGTCCGGCCAAGGCGAGCTGTGCTCGAATGTACTTGGCAAGCATCTCATCAACCTGCACTAGAATTTGGTTGATCCGTGCTTGGTTACGCTGACGTCCCAAGGTGTTGACGATCGCGTCCGCTAGCTGACGGCCATCTCGCAAAATAAAGATGGCAAGGATAGGAACCACAAACAACCAAACTGCACTTGCGGCAACGTAGGCTGCAGACGCGGCACCGCGCTCGAAGAGATGGGCGATGAAGTCATGGTTGCTCGCTAACCAGTCGTGCATTCGCTGCTGCTGAGCCGCGCTCAGGCTGTGCCTGGCTCCCATATCGGCGGCAGCCTTTCCGTCGGATAGCTCGTGCAAGATTTGTGGGAGCCCTGCGTTGAGGCTCTTTATTTGTGCGATAAGGTGTGGCCCGAACTCGTATCCCAAGCCCCCTAACACTAGGAATGCGGCAAGATACACCTGCGCAATTGCCCAGGTGCGATTCTTCCTGCCGAGCCGGGAATGACGTTGTAAGAACGTTACGGCAGGTTCGAGCAAATAAGCGAAGAGAAGAGAGAGCAGCAAGATGAAGATGGCGCCGCGTGCGAGGTAGAGGATCGACGCCGCAATCACGAAGAGTGCGACGGTTGTTATTACATTCCCGGCTCGATCGTCAATCGACAACATGCTTACCTCTTCAGAAGCATTCTTGAAGGATTCAGTGGACTCAAGCTGCTTTTCCACCCAATGCCGGCTGCCCGTCGTCCTGATGCAGCCTCGTGGAAATGCCGCTCATCATGAGGCTGACTCCACGCGCCATTGCCGCAATGCCAACCATCGCGCTGATCACGACCGCGCCGGCGAAGGCCCACCACATCAGGCCAACGCCAACCGCCATCGAAGCAATCGCTGCAACTATGAGCAGAGCGCGATCCTTGCCATCTTTCCGGGAATATCGCGCGAAAAGCAGTTCAAGAACACCAATGGTGATAGCCCATAATCCAATCAACTCCACCGCGATGTATGCAGTTCTTCCCGGCCAAACGATGGCGGCGATTCCTGTTGCAACTCCGATTACTCCGCGAATTCGCGCTCCTCGCTTGTCCATTACCCCTGTTCCAAAGAGGTTCGCCAGGCCGTCGACGGCCACCAGGGCCACGAGTGCGAGCATAGCGGCGACGGCGGTCATACTTCCCGACAAGGGCTTGGCCACGCCGAAGATTACGTCCAGGAGACGGCTGAACATGATTCTTGCTGGAAATGCGATTGCGCAGATCCCGAATCCGATCGCCACCACGCCAATCAATACCTGCTTCCACCAACTGCGATTTATGAATTGAGCCAACATTGTCTTACCTCCAACTCTGGCCTTGCTCTGGTACCTCTGGCTTGCGATTTCCTGGGTCCTCAGTTCTGAGCCCGGCGCGCGCGACTGACAGCGCACCGAGCTCGCGCTTTGGGCCCGTCTTACGCCCGCATTCTGGCTGCTCGAAGGCCAAGTCCGGCTGTCAGGGCTAGAAGTCCGAGAATGCCGATCAGCGGTAGTTGACTCCCGGTGTGAGGCAGCTCAGCGCTAGCCACTTCCGCGGGAGCTGAATCTGCAGCCGCATTCGTCGGAATAATGACTAAGACAAGGAGTGGCAGGTCCACGGCGGGATCCGGTGGAGGCGGCATGGTGCCAGACACTTGCTTCTGCTGCTCAACGACTGTTTCCGGCGCTTCGGTGACTTTCGTCGCCGATACTTTCATCCCTTTCCTCAGACCCCACGCATCCGTCATCTGACCGTCGATGTTGAACTTCTGTCCGTCTGGAATCTTGAATTGCTGATTAGTGCCGTCTTCCAGAGTAAGGCTGACTGAGCTCGGCGGATTGACAGACCACACCGTGCCCGTGACACGCTTTACGGTGGTGATCGTTTGTGGAGTCGTCGTGGTTGTGATTGTCCGCTCCAGAGTCATTCCCGGCTTGAGATCATGGATCCCGAGCTGCTGGCCGTCAACGGTCGCCCTTGCGCTTTCCGGCACGTTGGCAAAATGCACGAGGTGTCCGTCCTCCGCCTTCACGACCAGATCGTTACCGTCGACTAAAACGACGGTACCGCGGTCGACTTTGACGTCTGCAGTCGGCTGGCCGCTGGTTGTAATTGTGTCTGTTTGTACCTGGGCAGTTGCGCTCAGAGTGAGGGCCGAGACGATAACGCCCACCGCGAGCACAAGCCAAGCCCCTTGCTTTTTGTTTCCTGACTTCATTGTGTTTCCTCCTTGTTTGGTTTTGGAATTTCTTGGTTTAGTTCCGATATTGTTGTTTGCTCCGAATTCACCAGAGACGCCTGAACGACGTAACGCTGTGGCGCGTCTCCAACGAAGTAGAACGGATAACAGGTCACCAACGTCAGCGACGGCTGGGATCTGGCCTGCAGCACGCTTACATCACTCGGACTCACAACGGCGATGTTGTCGACGGTGTAAACGTCGTGTCGATGCAATGCCGCAAGTTCAATTCGGTCACCGAGCGCAACATCTTTGAGACCTCGAAAGAAACCATCTCGATGAGCGGCGATACCGATATTCCCTTGCTCGCCGGGCCGCGCGGTTCCTGAGATTCGACCGGCTCCACGGTTGAGAGTCACCGCGTCAGTACCGTTGAAGACGGGTACGCACAGCCCAAGCTTGCTAATGGACAGGACTGCGAAGGGAGCACCCAATTTGGTTGCCAAGGCGTCCGAGTATGCCCTGACTCGCCCCGATGACCACAACAGGAAGTCAATTGGAGCCTCGGGCCGCTGCTCGCCTGCATCTCCCGTTGCAGACGTCCCCGTCTGCGACAACGCAGCAAAACTCCGCAGGCCGGCGTGATACATAAAGACCGCATGAATGCGTGCGGAGGCGTACACCAGGATCAAAGCCAGCCCAGTTGCTAACAATGAGCGTTCAATCCAGCGTTGCAGCTTTGAATCCTGGCGCGTCATGTTTGCCTCCACTCTCAACTTGCCCTCAAGCAGCCCTGCGTTGTACGAGCTGGGGCAGGCTACGGAGCGCTCCGGCAAAACCCGCCAGTGCCGAGCCGTCAAAGATGAGGTCAACGCCAATCACTACTCCAACGAAATAGGTACTGGCGGACGGCCAAGTGGAGAGCAAGTACACGCCAAGAGCGAATGAAACCAAGCCGGAGAATACTGTCCAGCCCCACCTTGGAAACTGAATCACGCTAGCTCCAATTCCGCGGAACAGTCCTCCGACGATGAAGAGCGCAGCCAGCAACATCGTCACTCCTTGTGCGCCTGCGTCCGGATGCTTAATCAAGAGGTATCCAGTCGCGCCACGGATTAGAGCGTTCAGCAGATACAGGAAGAACCCATGCCAGCTGAAGGCGTAAAACGAATTGATGAGCCAGACCACCCCACTGAAGGCGAGCACCCAACCAAGCGCGAGGATCGAAAATGTCGTCGCGGTTTGTGCCTTGCCGATACAAACGACCCCGAGAATCGTGAGCAAAATGCCGCAGGCGAGGAACCAGCCCCAAGACTTTCTGACTTGATCCAGGCCGGCAGCGAAAACATCACTAAATGTGGTCATTGTCTTTTCTCCTTTGAATTCGCTGCCGGCACACCGGCAACGCGAGTGAATTTATTCCCTAGTGCATGAAAACTTCCGCAACATTCTTTGGAACAACAAACGGTGCTGCCGATTTCGGGTCGGCATCGAACTTAGCGAACACCGACGGATTCTTGCGGATGTGTTTTTCCAATGCATCGACCCGGTTTTGGTTGCTTGGGTGATCGGACAAGAGTTGCGGGACTTGTCCCATCTTGGCGTTGTCGAAATCCTGGAACAGCCATACGAGTCCCCATGGGTTGTATCCGGCGCCAGCACATATGTCGGAGCCAGTGATGTCAGCGCGCGATTCCACGTCGCGGGAATAGCTGAGAGAATGCAGTTTGCCCAGAAGGAGAATGGCCAGCAGGTGGGCGCGGGTAGGACCAAGAAGGATGGCAGCTCCGATTTCCCGCTTCTCCAACTTTTCGTCCTTCTCCATCAAGGTGACAGTGTCGCGGTGGATGGTGTGGGAAACCTCGTGACAAAGCGTGCCGGCGAGCTCTTCACTATTCTTTACGAAGTACAGGAGCGAATCGACCACATACACGTTTCCGCCGGGAGTCGCGAACGCATTCGGTTGTGTTTCATGAACCAGGTAGAACTTGAACGGATGGTTATATCGGGGCTGCGCTGCTCGTGTGATCGCGTCGGCAAATGGCTTCAGCTGATCGTAGAGCGGCGAAGATTCGATGATTTCGCCTTTTGCTTTAAGCTCATTGAAGACTTCCTGGCCCAGTTGCACTTCTTCATCCTGATTCTGCTGTTGGGCAGAGGCATTGGAGTTCTGCCGTTGAGCGGACGCGTCACTGACCACGAGACACAGTGCCACGGCGCTGATAGATAAGAACGCTTTGTGCAATAGATCAATTGCTTTCACGGCGCATCTCCTGGAATCGAATGTGTGGCGTGAGATATCTGAGCACCAACTGCATAGTGGCGATCGTCGACAGGACCCAACTAACGACGGTGGTCTTAAGCGCGGCCGACGTCGCAGGAAAGCCAAGGACTAACAGGCCTAGCAGCGCAATCAAGTTGTTCGCAAACGTCAACGCCTTTGTCTTGTCGGTGATGTGGATCGGTTTAGACATTGCATCCTTCCGTCAACGACGTTTCGAAGTGCACGGCGAGCGCCATCGCTAAGTTCTTCAAAACGCTCACAAGCGTGCTTCCTCGAAGGACATCCATTTTGCGAATTCGCGAAGTTCGTGAGGTGTGACGTTGCTGACGGAGCGATGAATTCGCCCAGGCTGGCTTCGACTACCCACGCGAGATTACTTGCTCGCAGGTGATTGCGCTGGCTTCGAGATAGCGCGCATTCCAGGAATTGCAAGTTCAAAACTGAGGTGCGACCGAAGAAGCAGAGGAAGAATTGGGGGAAGATCAGGAATCGACAGCCGATTTCAACTCACGTTGTGGTTGCTCTGGTTCCAACAAACCGACGTCATTACGGTACCCACCTGGCCATCTCGCGCGGGTCGTCGCTAACTTTCGACATTGCCTCGTCCTCGCGCTCAATCATCTCTGCTTCCTGCTTCGGTGTCTTGCGCAGTTCAAAGATGACCACAACGCCGATCAAGAACAGGCCGGCAACGATACAAATAGCCACCGCGAGCGCGATTCCAGAACTCATTCACTCTCCCCTGGCGTCGCGGCCAGACCCTGGCCGCCGGGCAGCGCACACGGAGCGTGTTTACAGTCGCACTGTAATTCGACTTCCTGCTCATCGTCGGCATCAGAGCAGTAATCGCTGCAGTACGCGTTGAGAGTGGATACCTGGCACTCGCACAGCTCATACGCGCATTTATGTTGACCGCCTATATCCATAACTTCTGCCATGATGCACCTCAGTTCTCAGCCGTCTCCGCACGAGGGACAGCCGACTATGCGTTTCCTTGGGCTACATTGCCATCGCGGTGTTGTAACGTTCGCTCGACTCTAGAAGAACTCGATCCAAAACTACTTCGCAGCAACCCCACGATCTGGGACCGGAAGAGAATCCCTTCGAGGACGCCGTTGGCGATGACCGGCAGCTGATTCACGTTGCTGCGGAGCACCAGCTTCATAGCGTCCAGCACTGACGTGTTCGGAGTCACAGTGTGCATCTCCTGGAGTTGATGCATGGCGGCGCGAACTGTGGTCTTGCTCCAAAGATCGCGCGGAATCGCGCCCACGTCGCTGCGGGTAATCAGGCCCACAATGCGACCACGATCTTTCACAGCAAAACACGGCTGCGAAGTCTTCAGGAGATAGGTGTCAACAAAGTCCTCCAGACTCATTCCACGATCGACAGCCACGCACCCTCGCGACATCAGCTGAGACACTCGCATATCCCGAACCACCAAACCCGTCTTCTTGACCTGGCTGTAGCTGGCCTTGGCCGCGTCCAGCAGGAACCAGCCGATAAAGGCGATCCAAAGCCCACCGAGACCACCACCAGAGAAATATTTCCAGATTCCGTCAACGACGAACAGAAGCGCTACGACTTCGCCGATACGCGCAGCAATTCGGGTCGACCGAACCTGGTTCTTGGTAATCGCCCAAACGATCGAGCGCAGTACCCGGCCACCATCGAGTGGAAAGGCCGGAATCAAATTGAAGACCGCAAGCGAAATGTTGATGTATCCCAGCCAAACCAGCACGGCGGTCACCACATTCTGCGGGTCGGCCGATCGCCGCCATCCGAAGCCGAGCGCAATACCAAGACAACCAAGGCCGATCACTACACTGGCAATCGGGCCCGCAATCGCAACCCAGAATTCCGTCTTTGCGTCGGTGGCATCATCCTGGATCTGTGAAACCCCTCCTAGTGCGAACAACGTAATGTCGGTGACTTTGAGTCCCCGTTTCTGCGCCACCAGGGAATGCGCAAGTTCGTGCAACAGGAGGGTAACGAAGAACAAGCCAGCGGTGACAATGGCCGTAATCCAAATTTCAGATGCGCTCCAACTCTGGTTGATCTGACGGAAGTGCTGACCCAGCGAAAACGCGATCAGCGCAGCTATTACAAACCAGCTATAGTGAAGCCCGATCTCGATCCCGGAGATTTTGCCGAGTTTGATGTTGGAGCGCATCTGTCGCCTTCTTGCGAGAGCTGAATGGCCTGCTTCTTTAGGCTTGGCTAATTTGCTGAACCGCCCGATCAACAGTGCTGGCGCCGCTCCGTATCTTCGAGGCGAGCACGATCCTGGAGATCCCACCCATTACCACGGCGGTCCCGACCAGTGTTCCAATCGCCCACATCGAACTGGAGGGCCACTTAACGATGATCAGCATGCCTAGAGCGAAGCTAACGATGGCATCGAACAGGTACCATCCCCACCCGTCAAGCGGTCGAATCTGGAAAGCCGTGACCGTCGCCAATCCAGCCTGCACCAGCAGCAATGTTCCCAGCAGCGCGGTGAGCGCTTCCACGCCCGCGAGCGGAGCGAACGCCAATGCCACGCCGGTGATTCCATAGAGCACGCCGCCCAGAAGCTTCAGAAAGAAATTTCCTGGCGTCTGCGAATGAAGAGCAAATACAAACTGTGCGACACCGACGAAGATCAGCGTCCAACCAAGCAAGACAGTCGTGATTGTTGCGGTAGCCATCGGGTACGCAATCAAGAACAGACCCAGAGCGGCACTGAGAACGCCCATGAAGATGCTCCAGCCAGAGCGCTTCCGAACTTCTTGAATCAGAGATGGTGTGGACATTTGGATTCTCCTTCTCGCGATTACGCGTTTGGGTTTCTAAAGGGAGGCCGTTCGACCTCCCTTGTTGAAAGGTGCGTTAAACGGCTGGTTTGCCTCGTTTACGAAGCCTTAGCCTTAGCGGCCGCTGCTTTTGCCTTGAGCACCTGAACTTTGGCCTGTGCCTGGCGCTGCGCAGCTTCGCGGCGGTCCTTGGCCTTCTGCAACTGGGTTTGAATCTTGGAGTCGAGCTGGTTGATCTTCTCCTGGAGTTTGCCTTTGCGGTCAGCGTGAGCCTTGGCATGCTCCGCCTTCATTTGCGCCATGTCTGCCTTCATGGCCGCGACGTTCTCCTCGTGGATCGTGTGTTTTGCATCCGAGAGAGCGCGCCGAAAAACGGTTCCGCCGATGGCTTCCATGCGGGTGTCGACAGGAGTGGTCCAGTCCTCTTCAATTTCGGCGACCACGGCAAATTTGTTCGGTGTCAATTGTTTGGTGACGTCGTCGATGAAGTCATCGCCGATGCGAGCGTTGTCCAGGTCGACGGTTGCGCCGGCCAGAACACCCGCGGTGGCACCGACGGCCAAACCGACCGGGCCGCCCAATAGGCCGATGAGGCTGCCAAAAGATGTGCCGAGCAGAGTACCGATCGGTCCTGAGTCGTCCCCTTGCTTTACGGTTGACGTGCCGTCTGCATGCTTCGCCAGTACGGCGTAGGCATAGACGCTGATGCTGCCGTCGCTATCCAGTTGCAGCAGGGCTTGTCTTCCCTGGTACGCCTGCACTTCGTTGTTAAAAACCACTACCAGCATTCTGTCCATGATGTTTTCGCTCCTTTTTCTTTGGTATTGCTCGTCGCATTTTCCTAGAGTGCAACGCAAGCACCATTCGTAAGCCCTTCAAAGTGCTCGGGCGCGGTCTTCAGAGAAGCTCAACCGTTTCGTGATTTCGCGAAGTCCGCGAGGAATTCCGGCTGACCGTCTTGAAGCTATGCTTGTTGATATTCAGGGAGCGGATCTTCGATTCGAGGGTGGACGCTGGAAGACCAAGCATGGCGGCCGCCCCCGATGGTCCGGACACCCGGCCTTCGGCTTCCGCTAACGCCGCGTCGATGATTCGCCGATCCTCTGACACAGATCTTCGGAAGGACCGCTGCATCATCGGCTCAATGTGAAGCGCCGCGTGCGGGAGGCAGCGCCGTTTCACCGAGAGGTTTCCCTTTTTATGGACGACCACAGAACGCTCGATCACGTTTTGCAATTCGCGAATGTTTCCCGGCCATGAATATCGAGTGAGCCACTCCATGGTTTCCGAGGAAATCCCGTCGATTGTCTTGTTCATCCGGCGGGCAAAATCACGTACGAAATGCCGCACAAGCGGCGGAATGTCCTCCGGGCGCTCTCGCAAGGCAGGAATGTAAATTGGGAAAACGTTCAGCCGGTAATAGAGGTCGCTGCGAAATTGCTTCTCCCGGATCATCTCTTCCAGATAGCGGTGTGTGGCGGCCACAACCCGAACGTTAACTTTCCTCGTTACCGTACTGCCCAAGCGCTCGAATTCTCGCTCCTGCAAAACCCGAAGAAGTTTAGGTTGCAGCTCCAGCGGGATATCGCCAATTTCATCCAGAAACAGCGAGCCTTGGTCTGCTGCCTCTAAGCGGCCGATCCTCAGAGTCATCGCTCCGGTGTAAGCGCCGCGCTCGTGGCCGAAGAGTTCACTCTCCAACAGACCGCTGGGAATAGCCGCACAGTTCACCTTAACGAGCGGCCGGTTCTTCCGAAAACTGCGGTCATGAATCGCACGCGCGACTAGCTCCTTGCCGGTGCCGGTTTCTCCAAGCACGAGCACGGTCGAATCAGTTGGTGCCACCATTTCCACCTGTTCCAGGACCTCCCGGAGTGCGGAACTCTGTCCCACAATTCCCTCGAATCCCGCTATAGAACTCATTTCGTCCTCAGCGCCCACCTCCTCAGTCAAGCTTCTGCTGTTTGGGTCAACATCAGCCAACGGAAAATCCCCGTCGTAGTTTTCAACTGGGGAAACATCAGTCAAATTCATGGCAGTTCTCCAAAACGCGCAGGTTAGGCGGACTTTTTTGTTTGTGGGTAAAATTCGAGAATTTTTCCCCGCTGGAGTTCCGGAACCCACTTGAACGATTTCTGGAAATTCTTCGGAATATAGAACTCGATTACTTTCGCCATGGAAACCTCCTTGGCCCAGACTCTCGGAACTGTGATCACGCTCAGAATCCCCAGAACTCTGGCGCGATCCTTTCAACCGTTTTGTACAGTGCTGTCATTCCTAGCAATCGCAAGCGACGACGATGTAAACCATCGTCAGACCGTCGTCTGATTTGGAATCCCCAAGATGTTTTTCAATTGCCGGCTAGTCTGTGCCGGTTCTCTCTTTTGCGAAACCCCAAATGCAGCGACCGAAATATCCCGAGATAGAGCGAGGGCAACATTCCCCAAACGTGTTAGCGCAACATCCCCCGCAATGCGTCCTCACCGCAGCTCCGTCCGAATGAAGGCTCAGCCCTTCACGATTGCAAGTCACGCACCCTCCGTATCCTCGTTCGCTTCTATCCCGTGCCCCGACCCATTGATGATCGCCCTCTCTCTCGTGACCCATTCACGTATGTACGCCGCGCAGTTCCGGAGTTCTGCTCCATCCAATTCGCTGAGCGCCAGGAGTCTTACTGCCCCTCGGTCCACGAGAAGGACGTCCTTAAGATCGATGGACGCTGCGCTTTTCTCCTGTTCGAGCAAACTTCGAAGGAGCTCCACATCCTTCCCGGTGATCTGTCCGCTGATGTGCAAGATCAGAAGACCCTCTCTAGTAACAGCCCGATCGATTCTGCAGGTCATAATAGGGTTACGTTTGAGGTTCTATTCCTTGCCGTTCACAAGCCAGGCTTGCGAAGCACGGGACTTTGCCGGACCCACATATGAAGGCAGCGCTTACCATTCCCAGCCGCACTCGCAGCGAATGTGATCGCATAGCCTAGCTTTTCTGAGTACACGCTTGCTGCATAGCATCGCACCGACATAGTGGCCTCCTACGTTCCATTTCGTAACCCCTAACCCATCAGGGCCAATCGTTTCGAGACCTCTTCAAAGCAAAGCTTGTGCCACTCTGCGGTCCTATGAAAACAAAGGGACAACGCGACGATGCAGCGCCTCGACGACAAGGCTAATTTGGTGGAATTGGTGAGTCTGGTGAATCTGGCGATTCTGATTAAGACTTCAGCCGAACTTGAACTGCTTTTTGTTGATCTTTAATGCTTTGATTCTGTTGGCGAGAGTTGATGGTGGGATTCTAAGCTTAGTTGCCGCTCCTGACGGTCCGGAGAGTCGGCCTCTGGTCTCGGCCAGTGCCGCCTCGATAATCTCCCGCTCGCTGGGCGGCTCAACACCACCGTTCAACCGCGGTGACGCTTCAACCCGAGACGCCGGCCGCGACGTTTCTTTGGGAAGCCACATTTCGTCAACTGAAAGCGCTTCACGGGAGCTCAAAATCACGGATCGCTCAATTACGTTCTGCAACTCGCGGATGTTGCCCGGCCAGTCGTAGGACTGCAACAGATCCAGCGTCTTTTTGTCGATCGAGCGGATATTCTTGCCGGCACGGGTGGCGTAGCGTTGCACGAAATACTCGACCAGCATCAGGATGTCGTCCTTCCGTTCTCGGAGGGGTGGCACCTCGATGGGAAACACGTTGAGGCGATAAAAAAGGTCTTGCCGGAAGGTCGAATGTGCCACGGCAGCCTTCAGATCACGATTGGTGGCAGCGATGACGCGAACGTCCACATGGATGGGCTGTCCTCCCCCGACCCGCTCGAATTCCCGTTCCTGCAGCACCCTCAATAATGCAACTTGGGTATCAGGCGAGAGTTCGCCCACCTCATCCAGGAAGATCGTTCCACCATCGGCCATTTCGAAGCGGCCGAGTCGGCGTTGCATAGCACCCGTAAAGGCCCCCTTCTCATGTCCGAACAGCTCCGAGAGGATCAGGTCACGGGGGATTGCTGCGCAGTTCACGCTGACGAAGGCACGTCCAGACCTCCGGGATCGTTTGTGGATAGCGCGTGCAACCAGCTCCTTGCCTGTTCCCGTTTCACCCGTGATCAGAACCGTGGAATCGCTTGGCGCCACTTTGGAGATCCGCGAGAGCACAGCTTGCAAAGCGGGCGAGGTTCCGACAATCTCCTCAAACATCGAGGTTTGGTCGATTTCCTCACGGAGAGCGGCGTTTTCTTGTTGCAGTCTCTCCTCAGCCTGCTTGCGATCGTCAATATCAGTACTCGCGGTATACCAACGCGTGATCTGTCCGTTTTCGTCGCGCAGCGGGTTGAAGCGAGCTAGAATCCAACGAAACTTCCCCTCACCGTTGCGCACCCGCACCTCCAATTCACAAGCAGAGCCACTCGATGAAGCACGGTCGAGCCGCTCCACATCATCAGGATGAACGTGAGTGTCCATGCGTTTCTGCCGCCACTCCTCCAGGCTCATTCCAAGGTAATCGAGCGAGGCTCGATTGGCATAGATCGGGCTTCCGTCTGGCCCGTTGACGCCGAGGTACAGCGGCGTGAAGTCCAGAATCTGCCGGAGTTCCGCTTCACTTCGGCGGAGTTCCTCTTCTGCTCGTTTGATCGACGTAACGTCGGTCGCCGCCCCCACAAACTCGCGGTTGCCGGATGCATCTTGTAATGCGTGGGCCAGGGCGTGGACGTGCTTGACACTCCCGTCAGGCAGCAGCCAACGGTAGGTATGCTCGAACTGTGTCGCCCCTGCAGAGGCGCTCTCGATGACCTTCAGAAAGTCGGGCCGGTCCTCGGGATGGATGCGCTGCACCAATAAATCTATTGTTGGCTTCACCGCGTGGTCGAACTCGAAGATGCGATAGGTTTCATCGGACCAGACAACGTCTCCCGTGTCAGGTTTCCACCCGAAGCTGCCCGTGTGGCTCAGTCTTTGTGCTTCGGCCAGATAAGCTTCACTGCTCCGCAGGGCTTCCTCCGCCGTCTTTCGCTCGTGAATATCCATGCTCGACCCATACCACTTGACGATGTTGCCGTTTGCATCGCGAAGCGGCACTTTCCGGTGGAACATCCAGCGGTATTCTCCCTTGGCTCCACGGACCCGCGTTTCGTATTCGAAGATTTCTCCGGTGATGAGGCACGCTCGCCACCTGGCCACGATCCCCTCGACATCCTCAGCGTGAATAACGGCTGTCCAATTCCAACCGGCCACTTCGTCCAGAGTGACGCCGAAATATTCCAACCAACGATTATTGAAGTAATCAATGTAGCCGTCGGGCCTGGCAGTGTGAATCAGCGCGGGAATGGTATCAACCACCTTGCGAAGCTCTTTTTCACTCTTGCGAACGGTTTCTTCTGCCCGCTTCGCGTCGTCGATCTCGAGATTCACCCCTATCCAATACAGGAGAGTTCCATCGCTCGCCCGGAGGGGTTCGGCACGAGTGAGGAACCAGCGATACTCTCCTGCCGCGTTCCGAACTCGAAAAGGCATTTCTCCGGGCGAACCTGTACGAAGACAGGCTGACCAAACTCTACGCGCCTCTTCATGATCGTCCGGATGCAGAAGCGGAATATGCGAATCCCACGCTGCACCCGTGGCAATGCCGAATCGGAGAGGATGGTCTTTCGGCAGACCGAGATAATCCGCATGTCGTTTATTTACAAAAGTGAGCGCGCCAGCCGGATCAGCGTACCAGGTGTACGCCGGAATCACATTAAGGGTGGCTTGTAACTGTTCTACCGCGTTGGCGACTTTGCCATCAGCAGACATAGCGCAAAAATCATACTCCTCTGAGCCTCTACAGGACCTGACACCGTGATTGCAAGCGGGAACATGCGGCGGCAAGATGCCCCAGGAAGATCTGCCCTAATGCTAGCAAAACCTTGTCTTGCGAACAGCTGTCCGCAACTCGGTATCGACAAATTCGGGATGATTCGGAATTTCAAAGCTTTACAGCCTTGCAGTCCCCGAGAAGGCCCTTCGAGATCGATGGCGGCCGCACAATCAGAACTGGTCTGGGTTTTTCGGGGGAGGAACTACCACGACGCGGCGTCCAAACAACCGCGCATCTACTGAATAAGCTCCGGGTCCGAGGAGCGCAAGCGCGCCGGCATTCAGCATCAGAGATGCAAAGAGCAGTTCGTCAGGGCGGGAACTCGCGCCGAAAAGATTCACCAGCGCATATACGCATACGACAAAAGAGAGATATGGCGTCAGGGCGCCGATAGTGAGGCACAAGGATACCAGCAAAGCGCCTACGAAGAGCGGATGGATGGAAGAGAAGCTAGTTTGATTCGTCACGATCAACACGAAGGTCGCGGCCACGGAAATTCGCAGCAGCAACAGACCGATACCCGGCCCGCCCGGAGGGAACATCGAAAATAACCGTTGCACGGTGTTAAAAGTAAAGGCTTTTGCAGCTGTGGAATACCCTAATTGAAGTGATCCTTCAATCCCTCTTTAGGGGAATTCCTAGCATCTTGCAAACGTCCCTTAAGCGGTCAGAATTGCAGCTTGAGCGCCAACTGGATCGAGCGCGGTCCCCCAATCTGATACAGCGGATCGAGACCTCCGCTCTGGCCGCCGCTTCCCAAGTAGTTTGCCAACATCTGGGTTGACTGGCCGAACTGGGGAGACGTGAGAAAGTTGATCGGGCTGCCGAAATTCGGGTGATTCAGGATATTGAAGAAATCCGCTCTCACTTGCAGCCCGAGCCGTTCTGTGAATCGGAACTGACGGCGGACGGTGATGTCCCATTGCGTGGCGCCGAATCCGCGCAGGGCATTGCGTCCGAGATCCCCTTGCGCCGTGGCCGGCACAGGCGTGCTGAAAGCCGCCGGGTTGATGACCCTACCTCCGGGTGCGCCCGACGGATAAAGATAGAACGCCACGCCGGGAACAACATTCGGGCGCTGCACGCTCTCTTCGCCTGACAACACACTGCCGGCAAACGGATTCTGACCCGTTACCACATTCGCCGGAGGTGCGCTGCGAGTGTAAATGATCGAATCGGTAGACCAGCTTCCAAAGATGTGCTTCAACACTCCGTTGCTCGGGCCGGGGATATTGTAGGAAACAGCGCCAGAGAATGTGTGCCGGATGTCGTAATCGGAGGGGCCACGCTCGGAGGACGTTTGACCGAGCGGAACATTCTGGAAATTCACGTCAGAGGAAACGTCGTCGATCGAATGACTCCAAGTATAGGAGAGTAGCGTTTGCAAGCCGTGCGACAGCCGGTGACGATATTGTGCCTGGAGCGCGTCGTAGTTGGAGGTTGCGTGATTACTAAAGAGATCGAATTCGCCGGTGAAACTTGGACCCGGCGCAACATAAACGTCGCGTCTCATCAGCTTTCGTCCTCCGGCGCCGACGTATGTCAGCGTAAGGACGTCGGAATTCGTGATGCTGTGCTCGATCGCCGCATTCCACTCATAGGTTCGCGGCAACACGTGGTTTGGATCGACCACATTCATCACCGCAGCAGGAGGACTCGTCGTGAAAGGCGGCGGAGTTGCAGAGCTCGCGTTCAGCGGGAACGAAGTTCCTAAGATGATTCGTTCCTGAATGTAGGGAAAGCTAATCATCGCATCAGTGATCTCGGAGTATCCGAGATCGTAGAAAATGCCCGCGCCGGCCCTGAGCACCAGGTTCGGGCGCGCCTGCCACGCCAAACCGAGCCGTGGCGCGAAATCATCTTTCTGCGGATGCCAAAGCGGAGTGCCGGCCGGCGTGATCGTTGCGGTCGAAAGGTCGCTTACCTCGTTCACCGTAAACGGCGGCGTGCCGTTGGGCGATGTCGGTACTGTGTTGTAGTCCCAGCGCAGCCCATAGGTGACGGTCAAGTTGTGCGCGATGCTCCATGTGTCTTGGGCGTATAGGCTCCAGTTGGAAATGACCATTTGCACATCGGCGGTTCGCGAAGCCACGAACGCCTCGGGTACCGAGTTGGCTAGAATGCTCACCACAGACCCGAATACGTACTCCAATTGATAAGTCAGAGATCCTTCTTCCGGGTTGAGGCGCCGATAGTCCATCCCGACTTTCATTCGGTGTGAGCCTGCGATCCAGGAAAGACTGTCGGTGAGATTGATCTGATGTTGCCGGTTGTCTGCTATTTTTCCCACATAATACTTGAGCCCGAATGGACTGAAATCACCGAGAAAACCAAAAAAACCGTTACGCGAGGATTGGGAGGGCGGGAACAAGACTGAATCGGGAGGCGCAACAGCTCCGGCGAAGTTGTCCAAAGTCAGAAAACTCTGTCCGTGACTCAAACTGTAATTGAAGCGGAGCTCATCGATCACATGAGGTGCAATCGTTCCATCCGCACCAACAGTCACAGTCTGCGTCCGGGCCTTGGTATGGTTCAGATTGCTATATGCCGTCTGGAACCTGCCGCCGCCGCGCTGAACAGTGCTCGATGGCGCGTCGCTGTATCTTCCAAATAGGGTCAGTCTCTGCGATAGCCGATAATCGCCCCTGCCGCTGTAAGAATCCAGCGACGATGGATCGGAGTATCCGGCGGCAAATGCGGCGGTACCAGCGGGGCAATTGGGGCAGCTGCCGCCAGTCGGTTGAGGGAACGCATTAAGCAGCGGCTGGACAGCCGCGGGGGCACTCTGGCGTGTCGCTAGTGTTGGCACGTATGTATTCGCAATCTGCGGCTGCCGTATTCGCAAGCCTTCGTAAGAGCCAAAGAAGAACAGCTTATCCTTTATTATGGGGCCGCCGAGTACGCCCCCGAAATCGTTCTGCCGCAGCTCTGGCTTTCTCAGCCCCTTGTTGTCGGCGAACCAGTCATTGGCATCGAGCACGTCGTTGCGGAGGTATTCGAAGGCCGTGCCGTGAAACGCGTTGGTGCCGGATTTAGTCACCACTGAAACCTGCGCTCCAGGCGTGCGCCCAAACTCCGGAGCGAAAGTCGAAGTCTGGATCCGAAATTCCTGCAACGCATCCAGAGAAACCAGATTGCTGAAGCCGCCAAACGCGCTGGTGGCCGGAAGCTGGCCCGTCCCGCCCTGACCAAAACTGGAAACGGGTGTGCCAACGTTCGCGCTTACCCCATCCACAGTGAAATAGTTGGCATCGGGCCGCTGGCCGTTCACACTAAACTGACCTTCTTCAAAGAAATTGTTCGGCACCAACACTACGCCAGGCGTCAGGTCTATAAGGGCACTGAAGCTGCGCCCGTTCAGCGGCATATTCTCCACGAATCGGTTGTCGATGAGGGTGCTCACGCTCGCAGACTCGGTATTCAAGAGCGGCGCACCAGCTTCTACCGTCACGCTCTCCGACGCGGCGCCGACCGGCATTTCGAAATCAATATCCAGAGCATCCTGTACGTGCAGGATGACATCCGCCCGGATCAGCTTTTTGAAGCCGGGCTTCTCTACCTCGATCCGATAGGTGCCGGGAACGAGACTCCGCAAGTAATATTCGCCCGCTGCATTCGTGGTCGCCTCGTCGCTGACATTTGTGCCAGCATTGATAGCGACAACTTTGGCGCCGGCGATTCGAGCTTTGGAAGGATCGGTTACGCGACCGGCGAGGGAAGCACTTGTGGATTGAGCTCGAAGAACAGGTGTGAAGGATGCAACGAAGAGCAGGACGACGATGGGAACTCGGCACATGAGACAGATTGCAGGGGAAGATGAAATGCCTGGAGGCTACTCCCAGCTTCGCAGCCGGGTCAACCCTTGATCAGGGAATAAGACGATTACCCTAAAGAGTGACGATCTGATTGGAGTTTGCAAGTCAGAAGTTGGGATAAGATGTGGGCACCGTGGGGATAGCGCACGCACGCCAACGAAGCGTTTCCGCGCTCAGCACTCTGTTGTTGAGCACTCTGTTGGCTTGCCTGCCGTGTGCGTTCGCGCTCGACCCATCGCTCGACGTCAGTCAATACGCGCACAACTCCTGGAAGATTCGCGAAGGCTTTGCCAAAGGTCGGATAACCTCAATCGCTCAGACGCCCGACGGCTACCTCTGGCTGGGCACGGAATTGGGGCTGTACCACTTCGATGGAGTCAGAAACGTTCCCTGGGAGCCGCCTCCCGGTGAGCAACTCCCCGGTAGCATGATTTTGAGTTTGCTCGCGGCCCGCGACGGGACCCTTTGGATCGGCACCGATAAAGGCCTTGCAAGTTGGAAGGATGGCAAGCTTACGCATTACAGCGAGCTGGCCGTGATTTTTATTTTCACCATCTTTGAGGACCGTGATGGCGAGGTCTGGGCTGGCGGGCTTGGAGTTCCAAACGGGAAACTCTGCGCAATTCAGAACGGCAGCACCCACTGCTACGGAGAAGACGGCAGCCTTGGCCCTGTCGTGTTGGGACTGTACGAGGATAGCAAAGGCAATCTCTGGGTGGGAGTAGTAAATGGCCTGTGGCGATGGAAGCCGGGCACCTCAAACTTCTACCCTGTGCCAGGAGGGTTAAACGGCATCCCTGCTTTCGTAGAAGGCGACGACGGCGTGCTCTTGTTCACCGCGCGCACCGGAATCGACCGACTCGTGAATGGGAAGATTGAACCCTATTCACTTCCCAGCAATTTGCCGCAACCCCATATTTACCGAATGCTCCGCGATCGCGACGGGGCCTTGTGGCTGGGAACCAGCGACCACGGCGTTGTACACGTACACCATGGAAAGATGGATGTCTTTGCACGGTCTGACGGCCTCTCTGGGGACTTGGTCGGCACTCTTTTCGAGGATCGCGAAGGCGATATCTGGATAGTCACGACAGGAGGTCTCGACCGCTTTCGCGAGCTTGCCGTTGCCACGGTTTCTGTGGACCAAGGTTTATCGAGCGCCAGCGTCGGGTCCGTTCTTGCGGAAACGGACGGAAGCATCTGGCTCGGGACGGGCGGTGGCTTGGACCGGTGGAACGATGGGCGAATTGCCATTCCACCCACCGGAAGCGCAAAGCGAGATGGCAAACTCAACGGGGAAATACCGAATTCTCTCTTTCAGGATAGTCGGGGGCGAATTTGGGTTTCCACACAACGCGGATTCGGATATCTGGAGAAGGACACATTCTCTTCCATAAGCGGGATTCCTGGCGAGCACGTGCATGGCATCGCTGAAGACAGTGCGGGGAATCTTTGGGTCGCCGAGCAGAAGTCAGGTCTTTTTCGTTTGTCTCCGCGCAGTGAGGTCCAACAAATTCCGTGGGCCGGCTTAGGGCATAAGGACTTCGCGTATGCTCTAATCGCCGACACGGTACGCGGCGGGTTATGGATCGGATTCTTTCAGGGTGGCATCGCCTATTTCAGTGATGGCGGAATCCGCGCGTCGTATGGAGCTGCCGACGGGCTGGGCGAAGGCGCGGTCACCAGCTTTCGATTTGATCCAGACGGCACACTCTGGGTCGCCACCCAAGGCGGCCTGAGTCGACTGAAAGGCGGCCGCTTTGCCACGCTTTCCAGCAAGAATGGATTGCCCTGCGATCCCGTCCATTGGATGATGGAAGACGAAGGCCATTCGTTCTGGCTTCACATGGGCTGTGGCCTTGTTCATGTTGCGCGTTCCGACATCGACGCCTGGGCCGGAGCAGTCGATAACGATAAGGATGCGAATCGGGAGACGCGAGCCACGATTCATCCCACGGTTTTTGATAGTTCCGACGGTGTATCGACCGGTGCCTTTGCTAGCGCTTACAGGCCGCTGGTCGGCAAATCCTCGGACGGGAAGTTGTGGTTCACCAGTAACGACGGTGCCAGCGTCCTCGATCCCAGGCATATTCCGTTCAACAAATTTGCGCCGCCGGTCCACATTGAGCAGATCGTTGCCAATCACAAAAGCTACCCTGTGACTTCCGACGCAAACGGCAATGTTCGCCTGCCTCCGCGAATCCGCGATCTTCAGATCGACTACACAGCGCTCAGCCTGGTCGCGCCGGAGAAAGTGCTGTTTCGCTACAAACTGGAAGGCTGGGACCGCGACTGGCAGGATGCCGGCACTCGCCGGCAAGCGTTCTACAACAATCTTCCTCCTCGCAATTACCGCTTCCGCGTGATGGCATGCAATAACAGCGGGGTGTGGAACGAGGCCGGCGCATCATTGGATTTCTTTGTTGCGCCTGCGTACTATCAGACCAACCGGTTCCGTCTATCGCTCGTCGCTGCTTTTCTCGCAGCACTGTGGGGACTCTATCAATTTCGGCTACGGCAGTTGGCCCGGGAGTTCAATATGCGGTTGGATGAGCGCGTTTTGGAACGCACTCGCATTGCGCGAGAGTTGCACGACACCCTGCTACAGAACGTTCAGGGCCTGATCCTGAAAATCCACGCAATCGGCAAACGAATACCGACGACAGATGCCACTCGTCAGGAAATCGAAAAAACACTTGATTACGCCGATCAGGTCTTGGCGGAAGGAAGAGATCGAGTTCGGAATCTGCGTACTGCAACAGTTGGATTTGGTGAGTTGCCAAAGGCATTTCAGCAGGTTGTGGAGGAAGCCGCACCGAACCGTTCGTCTACATTCAAAACAGTTGTGGAAGGCACCGTGCTTGAGTTGCACCCGATCATCCGAGAGGAAACCTATTCCATCGGGCGGGAGGCGCTGATCAATGCTCTGACCCATTCCGACGCCCATAATATCGAAGCGGAAATAACATACGAATCGCGGGAATTTCGTTTGCGGATTCGCGATGATGGGCGCGGTATTGATCCAGCAGTTCTGGAAAAGGGTGGACGCGACGACCACTGGGGTCTGCAAGGCATGCGAGAGCGCGCCAAAAAAATTGGGGGGAAATTGGATTTATGGAGCCGTCCGGGATCTGGCACCGAGGTCGAATTGACGGTTCCCGCGTCCACGGCCTACCGATCGCCTGGTCGCAAGTCTACAGATTCAGAGTCACGCATTTCGGCTGCAGGCTAAAGTCATGGCTGGGGGAAATCCAATTCGAATTCTGTGCGTAGACGATCATCCGGTATTGCGCGAAGGGATCGCCGCGATTCTCGCGAGCGAGACGGACATGGTTCTTGTCGCGGAAGCCGGCAATGGACGCGAGGCGATCGAGCAATTCCGCATACATCGTCCGGATATCACGCTTATGGATCTGCAGATGCCTCTCATGGGTGGCGGTGAAGCGATTCTTGCCATCCGCAAGGAATTTCTCGACGCCAGGATTATCGTATTGACGACGTACAGCGGCGATGTACAAGCTGACCGAGCGTTTAGAGCTGGCGCCTACGGCTATCTACTCAAGAACATGCTTCGGAAGGAACTGGTTGAGACAATTCGGACGGTGCATAGTGGCCGAAGAAGAATTCCTCCTGAAATCGCCGTCGAAATGGCAGAGCATCATGCCGACGATGCACTAACCGAGCGAGAAATCGACGTCTTGAGAGAGGTAGCTTCTGGCAACGCGAACAAGATCATCGCGGACCATCTTGAAATCTCCGAAGAAACAGTTAAGGCTCACATGCGGAAGATCCTGTCGAAACTCGGCGCAAACGATCGAACCCACGCCGTGGCTATAGCTGTGAAGCGCGGCATCATTGATTTAGATCAATCTCATTGAGGAATGCGGACTCTCTCGGTACAACTTCGGTACAAGTAAGGCGGGAACCACGATGTCGAAAGTTCATATCCTTTCTGCCACCACTCCCACGTACGCGGCCGCAATGATCTAGTCTACCTACCGTTGCTTCCACTTTTTCATCGCGACATATTCGCAAGTCGGCTGGAGATCATCCAACTTCGAATCCCAATACCACTCGGAACCTTCAACGCGCTGTTTCCGAAAGGAAACTACTTTGGAGTATTAGCCACGACTGGTCCCGGGCCCATTAACTTTGTTGACATTCATCCACACGCGGAAGCAACTCTGCCCAAGAATGTGTCGTGGTCGTTCGAATCGGATCTTTCTGTGGCGCGAGATTGTGGAAGACGGCGTCTATGCCGTTTCCGGTTTTCTCATCAGAGCCGCCGACGGGAGCCATGGGCGGTACGTAGGAGACAGACCAGGAACAGAAATTCGGTGGCACGCAAATCGTCATCTGTGGTGTCAGGGGGATTACGGAATCTTTTTTGCAGGACGTTTCCTCAAGCAAACGCAACCAGGACGGAATTTGAACTACTGAGCCTTGTGGTCGGGTATAGTTCTAGCGCCTCGTTATTAATCCCTGCAATGCGGCGTCCGACTCCGTTGAGTTTACGCAATTTATTTTCGGAGACTGGCGTACTCGGCTCTGGCCTGTTGGTAGATGGGAGTGTCGGGATCGGCGTTCTTCCACAAATCCAGGAAAGTTTCGTAAGACTTCCGTGCGGCGGCTTTATCGCCCATCATCTTCTGTGCGCGGCCGAGTTGCAGCCAAGCCAAAGGTCCCGTGACATGTCTAACGGTAAGGCCGGGATGATCGATCAGCTTTTGGAACTGAGCCGCGGCCGACCGGCCATCGCCGAGCTTCAGATAAGCGAGACCACGGATATAGGCGGGGAAACAAAGTCGAACGAGTTCGTCCAGGCCAGATCGTACTTGGCAGTTCCGCGAAGAAGATCAATGACGGCCGCCGGATCGTGCTGCTGCAACTTGATCGCGGCCCGGATAGTGGGGACGAGGTAATGCTGCACGAGCGTAGCTTCGGGTTTTTCCGCGCTGACTTGGTCTGCCAGCTTGCCGGCTTCCTCTGTTTGTCCAGACCTGGCGAGCGCGAGCGCCAGCCAAAGCTTGTCATCCCGGGCTATCTTTCTTTTATCTGCCTCGCTTCCGTAGCGTTGAGCCTGCACGACCCTTCCGACTTCGGCGTTCTCAAGGGCCCAGCGAGGAACCGGCGAGAAAATGTCTGGCGTCTTCGATGGAAGCCCAAAAGCTTGCAGGCGCAGCCGTTCGGCGGAGCGAAAGCGACCTTGCTGAGTCTCGATCAATGCATGGTTGAGCAAGGTGTCTCTTCGATCACTGCCTTTCTCTCCTTCCGCCAAGAACTTTGCGAGGCCATCGCGGTCGCCTGTAGCAAATAGCACCAACAGTCTCTCTTCCTGGACTGCTATATTGTCGAACTTAAGGGCGTCCGCTTTATCGAGCCATGACTTCGCCTCGATGAACCTGCTTGCCACCCTGGAGGTCTGTATCGCCTCACCGAAATAATATGAGCTCGGCTGCAACCGTGCAGTCTCAGCCGATTCGTCAGCAGCGCGGTCGGGCTCGCCGAGATGCCTTGACGCGCTCGCGAGACTCTGGTGAGCAAACACATCCCGAGGAAATATTTGTATGAAACGAAGCGCGGAGGAATAGGATTTCTCCCAGTCACCGATCACATTGGCGTAGTAAATGATCTCGAGATGCAACCGATCCTTTTCGGTCAATCGGTCGCGCAGTTGATACGCACGGGTAAAAGAAGCCTCCGATAACTCGGGATTATTAAGGAAAAAGTAGGCGGCGCCCATGCCCTCATACGTCAGGGCAAGGTTTGGATCCAGTTCGATGGTTCGCTGATAGAGTTTGAGCGCTCCTGCTACATCGCCGGCGTAGTGGAGTTTGGTCCCCTCAGCGCCAGCCTGTAAAGCTTCGAGCGAAGCGCTGAGGGCCTTTTCCAGCGGCTGATTGAAGCGCGCCAGCGAATCTGAGGGCTCTCCAAGCTTCGCGCGAAGCCGTACTGCTGTGACTCCCAGCTCGTGAATGACTTCATTCCTGCTACCGATATCGGCCTGCTGCTTGCCCAGGGTCGCTCCCGAACTGCAGTCGAGCGCTCTCATCTCCAGGTGGTAGCCGTTACCGGCGTCGGCGATCGATTGGGAGATCACCATCTTGCTATTGGTCTTGCTGCAGATCTGGCGCGCCACATCGGGCGTGATTTTAGTGGTCGATGGAAGCTTGAATTGCGCCAGAGTGGCATATGCCTTATCGATGCCGAGAACATTGAGGTAGGGCGTCTGAGCCATCTCATAGCGCAGCGCGATATTCAGTGCATCGTCGAAGACCGGATCGCCGGCCTGGTTGTCGGCGTCAGCCAGGACGATGGTGTCTGTCGGAGCGAGAGTGATCCGATGGCGGTAGACGTCGTAGCGCCAGATTCCTACAGCGACGAGTGCGAGCAGGGTTACGGCCGCAGTCGTTTGCCGTACGCGTTTCCTTGCCGGATTTGCGTCGCGCACGATCCGTTCGAGATCGTTTTTGAGTGCGGTAGCTGATTGGTAGCGCTGCACGCGGTCTTTCTCGAGCGCTTTTGCCAGAAGCGGATCGAATCCGCGAGGGAGCATCGGATTGCGGACCCTGGCTGAAACTGGGGTCTCGTGCAGTACGGCCTCGTGAACGTCAACGACAGTTGGGCCGGTGAAGGCACGCTGCCCGGCCGCCATTTCGTAAAGTACCAAACCGAACGAGAACAGGTCTGTCCGAGTGTCGAGCGCTTCATGGCGCACTTGTTCGGGAGACATGTACCCTGCAGTTCCCGCAGTGACTCCAGTGCGCGTAAGGTCTTTTGTCCGATGATCGGCAGATGAAGTGGCTATGGCGCTTGCTGCTTCTCCCTTTTCCAGTCCTGCGTCGCCTGTAGGCTTTGCCAACCCGAAGTCCAGGATCTTTGCCACGCCGGATTTGCAGAGAAAGATATTCGCCGGTTTGATGTCGCGATGGATGATTCCCCTCTGGTGGGCGACTTCCAATCCGCTGCAAACCTGGCTCGCGATCTCGGAGAGCTCATGGCATGGCAAAGCCCTAGGCTCAAGCGCGGCCATCCGGCTACGTAAGGTTTCTCCTTCGAGCAGCTCCATCACGATGAAGGGCTGCCCTTCGTGCTCCTCGATGGCATGAATGGTGCAGATGTTCGGATGGTTGAGCGATGAAGCGGCCTGTGCCTCGCGCTCAAAACGCTGCAATGCCACGGCATCGCTGGTCAGCTCTTCCGGCAGAAACTTCAGGGCTACACTGCGGCCGAGCTTCAGGTCCTCCGCCCGGTAGACCATTCCCATGCCCCCGCCGCCGACAACTTCGAGAACACGATAGTGCGAGACTTTCTTCCCAATAAGGCCCCCGCGCGCCTCAGGGGACGCCACTGCGCTGGGTGCCTCGCCGGGAGCGATTCCCGGCGCTGACTCCAGGTACTCCGTCGCGACCATCAATCGATAGCCACGGCGCGCCAAGGTCTCGATGTACCGTGGATTATCGGCGGAATCTCCCAAGGTGCGACGTAGAGTCTTGATCGTCACATTGATGCTGTGGTCGAAATCCACAACCGTATCATTAGGCCACAGCTTCGCCTTGATTTCTTCGCGGGTAACAATCTTGCCCTCACGTTCCAAGAGCATCCGCAAGATCTGAAAAACCTGTTCTCTTAGGAGAACCTTATTGTTAGGGTTTGGCGTCTCGCTCGATCGCAGTTCGCCAGTGCTCAGGTCAAGCTCAAAGGCTCCGAATCGAACGCGCGCTGAGGGAAGGGTGGACATGGGGACCGCACGTAGACTTTAGAGGCAAAAATCGTACATCAGGTTCCGAATTCTCGGAATCGCCAAAGTAACGCTGAAGAACGGCACGAAGAGGCAGTGAATATCCTTAAGAATCAATAATTTCCGGATTTGACTCGCATTTGACTGCAAAATCACCGCTGTTCCATTTATATCCGTTTGCCCTTTCGGTAGGACAAGCATGGAAGTGATGGATCAAACGACATGGGGTTCGTGCCGGGCCTATAAAGAGGATGTTTGATTGGTGGCGGCATCCACTCGGGATCTGGTGAAGATGGTAGGGCGTGCAAGGAATGCGAGAACGCGCCAAAAGGATTGGGGCGAAGTTGGACCAATGGAGCCGTCTAGGATCTGGCACCGAAGTTGAACTGAAGGTACCCGCGGCTACGGCCTATCGATCGTCACGCAGCAAACCCACGGATCCCAAGCCGCGCGTTTCGGCGGCATGCGAAAGTCATGATTTCAGAGAATCAAATTCGAATTCTGACTGTAGACGATCATCCAGTACTGCGCGAAGGGATCGCCGCGATTCTCGCGAGCGAGGCGGACATGGTATTAGTCGCGGAAGCCGGCAATGGGCGTGAAGCGATCGAACAATTCCGAGCCCATCGTCCAGACATTGCACTCATGGACCTCCAAATGCCGCTGATGGGTGGCAGTGAAGCGATTCTCGCGATCCGGAAAGAGTTTCCTGATGCACGGATCATCGTGTTGACCACATACAGAGGCGACGCGCAAGCTGACCGAGCATTCAAAGCAGGCGCTTACGGCTATCTTCTGAAGAGCATGCTGCGGAAAGAATTGGTTGAGACGATTCGTGCGGTGCATGGCGGCCGAAAACGAATATCGCCCGAAATTGCAACCGAGTTGGCAGAACATCACACCGATGATGCGCTGACTGAGCGCGAAATCGACGTTTTGCGGCAGTTAGCCTCCGGTAACGCCAATAAGATAATCGCCGACAAACTGGAAATCTCTGAAGAAACAGTCAAGGCTCACATGCGGAAGATACTGTCAAAGCTTGCCGCAAACGATCGAACCCACGCCGTGGTTATAGCCCTGAAGCGCGGCATTATTGAGATTTAGCTCCTCGATTTCGGTTTCTGAGAAGGAACTTCCGCCCAAGATTACGGTCACACTTAAAGAAACGATTGAGGCCTTATCAAACCTTTTCAAACTCGCCGCAAAAGCATCCCAGCATCCCCACTCTCAACTGCTTAGCAAAGGACGAAGTAGGACAAGTAGCCACCACTTGCCAGTGCCGCGACAAAGCAGAGGCCGGCAACAATTGACCTCCGTCCCTGCAATTCCCCAACCTTATTAGTGGCAGACGCCAAGCCCTTCTGGCCTGCGCTCTACCACTCATTAACCCTAACGGACATAGAGGATTATGAATATCGAAGATCATTGATTTATGAGAATATCGAGGCGATGTATCGGATTAACAATGATGCGTAACTTATTGAAGGTGAGTGAGTTTGGTGGCCAGGGATGGAGTTGAACCCCCGACGCCAGCCTTTTCAGCTGTATTCTTTGAGCTTAAACCCTTTTTCAATCAACAACTTAATTCGTCAAGATGGCCGATTTATTGTGACCATTCTGTGACCAGCGCCGATGTTCGCCTAAGCGTCGGCAATACACATCAAGAGACTGTTGCCACAATCTTCGACGCACTTGGATTTTAAGAAAATCGTGTTACCGCCGTGAAAGAACCCGGTCAACGGGTAACTGATTAAAAATACGCGACGCGCGTGGCTCCCAAAAGCGTATTAAGTAGTGGCTCGCACTGATTCGTGGACCATGATTGGACCATAATTCCTTATCGAACGGATGGGTGAACCAATTCACGATTTGTCGGCTTCGTCGCACGCTACTGCGCCGTCTCACGTAAGACAGCGTACTCCGCTTTGGCTTCCTTATATATCGGCAAGTCAGGGTCGGCGTTTTTCCAAAGCGCCAGGAAATCTTCATAGGATTTTCGTGCTGCCTCCTCATCGTGCATGAGTACCTGGGCGCGCGCCAACTGTAGGATGGAAAGAGCGCCCGTTACGAAACCCTGAACGACGCCGGAATGATCGAGAACCTTTCGAAACTCGGCCGCTGCAAGGTCCCCTTTCTTGAGATGGAGATAGGCAACGCCTCGAAGGTACGCAGGATACATATTGTCGAAGTTGTCGCTGATAGCCAGGTCATAGGGCGTTAGCGGCCGCAGGATTTCAATGGCAGCCGCAGGATCGTTTTGGGCGAGCTTGATTGCAGCTCGCGTCGCAGGCAGGCTGAAAGTTTGCATTGTAAAATCGTTGGGGAAGAGGTGATTCAACTTCTCCACCAGTTTTTGGGACTGTTCTGTATTTCCTGCACGAGCGAACGTTAATGCGGCCAACATCAGAACGTTGCGATCCTGGCTCTTGCCCAATGCGTCTGTAACCCATGCCTGACTCTCTCGCAGATTGCCGCTCTCGGTATCCCTTAAAGCATCGCTGATCTCAAAAGCGGCGGAATCCGACAAGAATCCCGCTTTCCGGGAGGAATCTACATCCATTTGCACTAAGCGATGCGCGTTACGGGAACGCCCATAGAATCCCTCGGCCCTCGATTCTTGATAAAGGACGAAGCGGCCTCGGACAGGATCTTGCGACGCCCACGTCCACTCCTTCTGCATTCCGGAGCTGTCATTTTGAAGAAAAGCCAGAATCGCATGATACAAATGGAGGCGAGGGGAGTCTACTCCACGTAAAATGGCCTCATCGTATGTCTCTCTCGCTTCCTCGATTCGCTGTGCATATATTGCGGCAAGCAGCAGGCGCATTAGAGTGGGTGCGCTGGGTAGGAGCCTCGCTGCCTCGCGCGATTGAACTAACTCCTCGTCGTGCCGTCCCATGTATTGGAGGCAGGAGGATAAGTTGATGCGCGCGATAACGTCGCGTGAAAAGGCTTGCACCCATTCCTCGGCGACACGGCAGTCTTTATCCCACTCGTTTCGACCATCTCCGTAATAGATCGTTTCCACCTGATATCGTGAGGGGATGGTGAGCCGGTTGGGTCGTTCGAAAGCCTTGGTGAAACTGATCAAGGCTTCGGCGGGCTTACCAAGCCATTGATTCCCGCTGCCCTGGGCGGCATACGCCAAGGCGAAATTCGGGTCCTTCTCGATGGCTCGTTCATAGGAGGAGAGGGCGCCCGGAATATCCCCGCTTAGCTGCTTCTTGTAGCCTAAGGCCAGGAATTGTAGGGCGTCCGGTGAAGAACTGGTCGCTTGATCAAGAGGTTGATTGAACCTGCCCACGGAGTCTCTCGATTCGCCCAACTTTAAGCGCAGTTGCGAAGCATACAAACCGAGAGTTCGAACAATGTCTTCGCGTTTTTCCGCTTCGTGAATCACGTGCTCCAGAGTTTTGCCCGATTGGCAGTCAATTGCACTCACCCCGATTCGGAAACGATTGCCTGCGTCGCCAATGGAAGCGGAAATAACGGCACGACTATTCGTTTTCCGGCACACCTGCACAGCAACCTCCGGTGTGATCCTGGCATCTTCGCTTAGCCCCAGTTGCCGAAGTGTCTCATGGACCTTGTCCCCTCCCAGGAGATTGAGATACGGCGTTTGCTGCAACGCGACTTGCAGCGCCAGGTTCATGCCGTCACCCAGCGCAGTATCACCGGTCTGATTATTCATGTCGGCAAGAACGAGGGTGTCGGAGGAAGAAAGCGTAATCCTGCTGTTGAAACGCCAGTAAAGCGCAGTGGCGGCAAAAAGAACCAAGATCGCCGTAGCCATTGCCAACCAACTTCGTGCCAGATGAACGCCAGGACGCAGTTCCTTCTGGACGAGCAGTAGATCGTTGCGCATCTCGGCCGGGGACTGATATCGGTGCGCTGGATCCTTCTCAAGGGCTTTGCAGATGATGGTGTTCAGTCGCCGCGGAACTTCAGAATTCAAAACCCGTGCCGAAGATGGTGTCTGGTGGAGAATAGCCTCATGAACGACCTCAACAGATTCTCCCGGAAACGCTCGACATCCCGTAGCCATCTCGTAGAGAACCAATCCGAAGGAAAACAGATCCGTGCGGCAGTCTAGTTCTTCCTTTCGAATCTGCTCAGGGGACATGTAAGCGAACGTTCCCAAGGCGGTTCCGGTTGCGGTGAGACTGGGGAGATCGTGGAGCAAAGATGGTTGGGCCACTGGCTCTTGGGGGCTACTTGAGACAGGGAGCGAAGTGTCTTCGGTCGGAGCGGCTTGCTGTTCTCGCGAAGAAGCCAGCTTGGCCAGTCCAAAATCGAGAATTTTTGCTGGCCCATCCTTGGTCAAGAAGATGTTGGCTGGCTTAACGTCGCGATGAATAATGCCCTTGGCATGAGCTGCCTGAAGTCCGCTGCAGACTTGCATAGCAGTATCCAGAAATGCTGTCAGCGCGAGTGGTCCATGCGACTGGGCCAGGCGGGTAGACAGAGTTTCTCCCTCGAGCAATTCCATCACGATGAACGGCTTGCCCTCATGCTCCTCGATCCCGTGGACTGTGCAAATGTTGGGATGGTTGAGCGCCGAGGCAGTTTGCGCTTCGCGTTCAAACCTCTGAATCGCGGCTGGCTGTCCCACAATTTCCTCGGGAAGAAATTTGAGAGCAACGGGACGGGCCAGTCTCAGGTCCTCAGCCCTGTACACCACTCCCATTCCTCCCCCTCCCAGGACTTCCAGAACCCGATACCGGGAAATGCGTGTACCGGTAAGTCCACCAGGACTTGCTAGAAGCGGTGTTGAGATTTGGGGATATTCTAGTTTCGGGGCTTCCGTAGCGCTTTCCCGCCATTCGACCGGGACGATGAGCTGGTATCCCTGTCGCACCAGCGTCTTAATGTATCGAGGATTGTCGGCAGCGTCGCCTAAAGTTTGGCGGAGAATCCCGATAGCAACATTGATGCTATGGTCAAAATCGACGATGGTGTCATTTGGCCAAAGCCTCTTTTTGATTTCCTCCCGGGTTACAACCTTCCCACCGCCTTCAATGAGCATTTGCAGAACCCGAAGGGGCTGCTCCCGAAGAAGGGTTTTGTGGTCGTGGCCAACTGCTCCCGCCGGGTAGAGCACTCCCGAATGGAGGTCGACCTCGAAGGCTCCGAGCCTGACCCGACCTGCACGTTGATCCTCAATTGGCATCTTGAACTCTGGACAGAAGCGCACTGCAGGGCTCAGCCACCCTCAAAAAAAGCTAATCATTGCGAGGGTAAGATCGCGGAAGGCTGGTCTGTGTCACCTTAAGAATCAATCAGTTCCAAGGATAGTACAACAAATGATCCTAAATGACATGGGAATGAATTTACTTGTTGATGCGCCACCCGCTAAGGTGACCGAGCGCAAACACGCCGAAGAAACTCAAATCGTCTGCAAGGAAAATCGCTCGGCGGAGAACAGCATGACCGGCAAACTGGGTAATCAAGCCCTCGATCGATTGTTCCGGACAGCCCGCACGCGTAACGCGTGGACCGAGCAGCCGGTGACTGAACAGCGGCTACGCGAGCTGTATGATCTGATGAAATTCGGTCCTACTTCGGGAAATTGTTGCCCGGCGCGTTTTGTCTGGGTCAGGAGTGCCGAGGGCAAGAGCAGTCTTGCAGGCCTTGCTGCACCCAACAATGCGCCAAAGATACTAGCGGCGCCAGTCACAGTCATCGTCGGCTATGACCTGGACTTCGCCGAACAATTGCCGAAGTTGTTTCCCGCGCGCGCCAAGGACATGCAGGCGTATTACTCCGACCCCCTGGTCGCGCAAACCACCGCTTTTCGCAACAGCAGCCTTCAGGGCGCCTATCTGATTGTGGCAGCGCGCGCGTTGGGACTGGACTGCGGTCCAATGTCTGGCTTCAGCAATGCGGCGGTGGATTCGAAGTTTCTTGCCAACACACGCATCAAATCCAATTTCATTTGCTCCATTGGGTACGGATCGAATGAAAACCTTTTCCCGCGCAACCCAAGACTGACGTTCGAGGAAGCAGGACGCTTTGCCTAAGGAGCGGCAAAGGACGAGAGGAAGCGAGATGACCGAACTCCAAACAACCTCGAGGGTCCGTCGGTATTTTGGCGGAAATGAGTGGAGAGGGGCTCTGCTGATCGTGAGTATGTTTTGGGCTGCGGTTGCGCCAACCCTTTGTCTCGCTCAGGTCCAGCTACCCGTCGTGAATTTGGGCGACACAAACTTTGAGGACGCTTTGGGCGGTCCGGGCTGGCTTTTGCAGGAGTTCCCGGAAGCTTACGTCTCAAGTGAGCTCAAGGACTCGAACGGGAAGACGGTTCCAGGAAACAACCGCATTACAACCTACAGCGCCACGACGCATGTGGCCTTCGTAAGCAAGAAGCGAGTTCTCGGGGGATGGCTGTCAGGAGAGGCTTTGCAGCCGTTGGTGGATCTCGATGCGCAGCTGGCGAATGGCACTTCTTCAAGAGTGCGCGGATTAGCCGACATGACGGTGGGCGCTGGATTGCAGTGGGCGCCCGAGAAGATTGGGGGCGGAGTGTTTGTACATCGCTTTGTACTCGACGTCAGTGTGCCCACAGGCAAGTACAGCGATCAGCGTCCTGTAAACATCGGCAATCACTTCGTTGCCGTCAATCCCTACTACGCGCTGACTTATGAGCGCAAGAAAGTGGAGTTCAGCGTTCGACTCCATTATCTCTGGAATTCGACCAACAACGACCCATTCCTAGGGTTCGGGATTAGAAACATGCAGCCGGGGCAGGCTTTTCACGTCAATTATGCGACTTCCTATGAACTATGGAAGAACGTGAGGCTTGGCTTTAATGGGTACTGGCTGCAGCAGTTAACGGACGACCAGATCAACGGCATGGACATGCGTAATTCAAAGGAGAGTACGGTCGGCCTTGGCCCAGGAATCCAGCTTGGCGCCGGAACAATCGCGTTCCGCGCGAACGGCTACGTGGAAACGGATGTTCACAATCGCCCGAGCGGGATCAAGGTGACCTTCCGCATCTCCAAAGCTATTCCGACTAAGGAACCACAACACTAGCGAATGCGAGGAACCAAGATGAATACAACACCCTTCAACAAGACTGGACTCGAGGCGTTGTTGACGCCCGAGAACAGCGCTCTCATCCTGATTGACCATCAGCCATTCCAATTTGCGAGTCTCAACAGTCATGATCCGCAGACGATCATCAACAACGTCGTCGGTCTCGCAAAGGTCGCTAAGCTATTCAAAGTCCCCACGCTTCTGACGACGGTCACGGAGGAGCGAGGTGGGTACCTCCTCAAGCAACTCCAAGACGTCTTCCCTGATCAGAAGCCCATCAATCGCACGTTCATCAACGCCTGGGAGGACAAGCGGATCGTCGATTGGGTGGCGAAGACCGGGAGGAAGAAGCTCGTCATCGCGGCACTCTGGACGGAAATTTGCCTCGCCTTCCCGGTGATCCATGCGCTCGGGGAGGGCTACGAGGTCTACTTCGTCAGCGACGCGTCGGGCGGCGTCACCCGTGAGGCGCACGAGATGGGTGTCCAACGGATGATCCAGGCTGGCGCGGTCCCGTTGACCTGGGGCGTGCTCTCAGCCGAGTGGCAGCGCGACTGGGCGCGCGAGGCGACGGCAAAGGGACTGGCCCCGATTGTCGTTGAGCACTACGGTGCCACCGGCACCTCATTCCTCTGGGAACAACAACTGCTCAATCAGGGCGGATCGAATCGCCGATAGGAAGGAAATGCACCATGTCACGATCCATTCAGCAGTCCAGTCGTTTTGCCGCGATTACCGGTGCAGGTAGTGGTCTCGGGCGAGATATTGCGCTTGGTCTCGCTGCAAAGGGCTACCGCGTCTTTGGAACGGCTGTCACATCAGAGGAAATCACCTACCTCCAACAAGCCTCTGGTGGCTCAGTTCAACTGACCAGTTGCGATATCACCGACGAGCCGGCTGTCAAGCGCTGGGCTCGTGCGGTAAGCGCGCAGACAGATGGCTGCCTCAATCTTCTCATCAGTAACGCCGGAATCTTGACACCCGGACCTATCGAGACGCTCCCACTCGACTCCATCAGACGCGAATTCGAAGTGAACGTTTTCGGAGCGCTGTCGGTAGTGAACGCATTCCTTCCGGCCTTGAGGAAAGCGCGCGGTCGTATTGTGCAGGTCAGCACCTGGACGGCACACCTGCCACTTCCGTTCAACGGTCCATCGGGCGCTTCAAAGGCGGCCATGGAGGTATTCGCAACCGTCTATCGAGAGGAGCTGAAGCGCTTCGGTATCGATGTCGTCGTTGCGGTCGCCGGAAATATGAAAACCGGGGGGCCTGCCAAGACAGCCGACGCGCTCGCGCGCACAGCGGAGAGAATGACGCCGCAAGACCGCGATCTTTACGGAAAAGTGTTCGGTATCTTTGCAGCCAAGCTCAACAGGATGCAAGACAACGGGCTTGCCTCGGTCGATGCCGCAAAGCGTGTGATCGAGATCGCCGAGCGGAATCCTGCACCGCGCTTTGCGGCGGTTGGCCAGGATGCGGAAGAGATTCTTCACGTTGTGCGCGAGAAATCCGACGACGAACAGGACGCGCTTCGGCTTCAAATCGTCGGCCTGGAATAGACCTGAAGCCATTCAAGTAAAGGAGTCCGCAATGATCGAACTGATCGCCACCAACGACAACCGCGCTATGCGCAACAAGAACAATGTTCTTGCTCTGTATGATCTGATGATCAATCAAAAGCGGTCCGAAGAGGCTACCGCGAAATTCGTCAGCCCATCTTACATCCAGCACAACCCTCTGATTCCGGACGGCTCTGTCGCGCTGGGCCGCTTCTTCGCCAAAATTACCAGTGAGCGGCCTCGGGCACGCGTCGTGGTTCACCAGATTATTGCAGTCCGCGACTACGTGTGGGCGCATTTGAACTTCCTCAACCTGTTCAACGATAATCCCGACGACACCGGCATTGCTGGAGTCGATATCTATCGCCTGGACGCTGAAGGGAAAGCCATCGAGCACTGGGATACATTGCAACTCGTGGGCACGCCTCAAAATTCCGCTCCGATGATTGCGCCGAACATTCCGCGTGCGAATGCCAACGGCATGTTCTGACCGCAAGGCGGGCAGGGCCAAGTAACTTCGTTCGCCGCGAACTAACAAAAAGGAAGGAGGAACTATCGCATGTCGACCAACCTGAGCGCTGTGCTTCAACAGCTTTTGCAGAATACGACGAATCTCAAGGTGCTCCAGCAACTCATGACACCGGACGCTACCTACGTTTCATTGAACTTCGACAACCCCGAACTCAAGAAGATTGAGCCGTGGGCCGGCACTCACAAAGGGCCACAGGCTCTATCTGATGTCTTTGCGGCAATCCAACGGTTCTGGAAAACACTCGACTTCAAGGTCACCGACACCATTGAGCAGGGTAGCCGCATCGCCCTTTTCGGCTCTTTTACTTACAAATCGAACGTGACTGGGAAGCAAATCACATCTCCGTTTGGCCTGTTGGCGCGCTTCGAGGGAGATAAGGTTGCTTACCTCCAGTTTCTCGAGGACAGCTTCGGCACTGCGGGCTCGTTCAAAACAGGGGGTGCCACACGGTTCCACAGCGATCCGTCGGGAAAGGAAATTGAGGTCTAAAGCTCAAGGAAATCCAAGAGAAAACCGCGACAACATCCGCAAGATGGCCAATGAACAATTTCAAACACATCGGACTCGAAGCATTTCAATCGAGGAGTTTAGCCATGAACAAGGAACTTGGTGTCTGGACGTATGACGACTGCGCCCTCCTGCTGATCGACTATCAGAACGAGATGTTCGAGACCATCCGGTCCGAAACCAGGGCGGACCTCGCGAATCTGAACGTCCGCCTGCTGGCCAGGGCCGCCAAAGCGTTCGACATGCCCATCGTGCTATCCACCGTTGGGGTCAAATTCGGCATCAACAGTCCGACGCATGCGTCGATCCAGTCGGAGCTTCCCATGGTGGAGGCAATCGATCGGACATCGATGAACGCGTTCGAGGACCGCGCGTTCAGCGACGCCGTGAAAAGGACCGGGCGCAAGCGGCTGATCTTCGGTGGCCTGCATACCGAGATCTGCCTGACCTTCGCCGTGGTTCAGGCGCTAAAGGACGGTTACGAGGGCATGTTCGTCGTCGATGCTGTTGGCGGGCGCTCACAAGCCGCGCACCGCACTGCAATCGAACGGCTGGCGCATGCAGGCGCCGTGCCGAACACCGCGCTCGCCGTCGTAACCGAGCTTTTCCGCGATTGGGCGTCGCCGATGGCCGGCAAGGCCCGCGACGTCATCTATTGGTACTTTGCGGAGGTTTCGAGGCTAAACGCCAACGTGGGTGTCAGTGAAGTCGAGAAGCAGGCCGCCAAGGCTAAGGAGTATGCCTAAATGTCACGCAGGCTTTCGGACAAAGTGTGCGTCATCACGGGAACCGGTGGGAGCATGGGCCGCGAAGCTGCGCGGACATTCGCGCGTGAAGGCGCCTCGGTCGTCGGATGCGATTTGAATGTGGAAGGGGCGCAAGCGACCGTGGACATGGTTCGGGCAGAAGGAGGAACGATGTCCTCCTTGCAGCCATGCCGTCTCACCAACCCATCCGACTGTCAGGCACTAGTCGATTTCGCCGTGCGCACGTTCGGCCGGATCGACGTGCTGTTCAATAACGCCGCAATGGCCTACTTCAATTGGATCGAAGACATCACCGACGACGAGTGGGATCGTGATCGTCGGGAAGAGGTCGACCTGGTGTTCTTTCTGACTCGCGCCGCGTGGCCTCACCTCAAGGCCAGTCACGGAGTGGTCGTGAACACGGGATCGTTGAACGGCTTACTGAGCTTCAAGACCTTGGGCTCGTTGGCCCACACGACGGCGAAGGCGGGTGTGATCGCCATGACGCGACAGCTCGCGATGGAAGGGCGAGAGCATGGGATTCGCGCCAACTCGATCTCGCCAGGGCTGATCGAATCCAATCAGACGCGTGAGCAACTGAAGGATCCGGAGTGGGCCGCAGCGATGCTCGGCAAGACGCTGCTAGGTCGTCTCGGCCGGCCGGAGGAAGTGGCGAACGTGGCGCTGTTCCTGGCGTCCGACGAAAGCTCGTACGTGACCGGTGTCGACATCGTGGTCGACGGCGGCATGAAGGTGTGGTGATCCACCAGATAGGAGCTCCTGCGATTCAAAATGACCAACGCATCGAATGAAAAACGATATGACTACATCGTGGTGGGAGCGGGAGCGGCAGGTTCGGTTCTTGCTACGGAATTGTCCGCTTCCGGCGCACAGGTCCTCGTCATCGAGTCGGGAGAACCCGACGACGCTCCGACCATCGCAAACCCGAGCATCTGGTTTTACAATGTCGGCGGGCCGCTCGACTTCTACCTCCCTATCAAACCGTCACCTCGACTGAACAACCGCAAATTCAACATGCCCCTCGGCCATGTGCTCGGCGGAGGCAGCAGCATCAATGCCATGGTGTGGATGCGGGGCACGCAACAAGACTACGACGGGTGGGCGGAAAACGGAGCTAAGGATTGGGCCTTCGCCGACGTACTTCCGGTCTTCAAGAGCCAGGAGGACTGGGAGGGCGGCGCCAACGCCTTGCGCGGAGCGGGCGGTCCCATCCACATCCGCCGCCCAAAAGATCCCCATCCCACAGCTCCAGCCTTCATCGAGGCTGCACGAGAAATGGGTATGCCCATTCTGGATGACGTGAATGGACCGTTGCGCCCCGGCGCCGGCTACATCAACATGAACATTGCCAAGGATGGGACTCGCATGAGCGCCGTGCGCGCTTTCCTGCGCCCGGCATTGTCGAGGCCGAACCTCACTCTCCTGCTCAGCACCGACGTGCTGAAACTGCACTTTGAAGGTACTCGTTGCGTAGGCGTCAAGGTACTGAACGACGGCACCGTAAAGGATATCGCGGCCGACAAGGAAGTGATCCTTGCCGCGGGCGCCATCAATAGTCCAAAGCTCCTGATGCTCTCGGGCGTCGGCGATGCGAAAGCACTTCGCGGCATTGGAATCGACGTCGTCGAGAACCTGCCCGGCGTTGGCGAGAATCTGCAGGACCATGTGCTGGTGTCCGGCGTCGTGTTCAAGTACAAAGGCAAGATGCCGGATCGGCCAGTCGACAGCAACGCTGTCGAAGCTGAGGCTTACTTGTCGAGCGGTCCTTCCAGAGACACAGACATCAATATTGCCCTTGTGCTTCATCAACTACCAGCGGTTACTCCCGAAGTAGCCTCGCGGTTTGGAACTCCTCCACCGGACGCGTTCACGATCGCGCCAGCTCTTGTGCAACCCACGAGTAGAGGCTCAGTCCGTTTGGCCAGCAATAACTTTCAGGATGCCGCCGTGATCGATGGCAACTACCTCGGCACGGATGGTGATTTTGCGGCCATCGTGTGCGCGATCGAAACCGCACGTGAACTCGGGAACCAGAATGCCTTTGACCGTTTGCGCGAGAGTGAACTCATTCCTGGGCCCAAGGCAGGTGTTGAAGAGATCCGAGAGCTTGCGAGGCTTGGGTCGGCGAGCTTTGGACACGCAGTTGGTACGTGCAAAATCGGCGTGGACAAGCTTGCGGTTGTCGACCCAGAGCTTCGCGTGCACGGCACCTTGGGTTTACGCGTGGCAGACGCCTCCGTGATGCCACGGATCATTACTGGCCCGGGGACAAACGCGTCGGCCCACATGATTGGAGGTCGCGCTGCCAAGGTCATTCTCGGCTGACACCACGAATCCTCCTTATGAGACCGCACTTAAATTGGTACAACTCTCAAAAGCGGACGATCGTGGACCGGATGTTCTTGCAGTAAGTTGCGCTTTTGCGCTCATCTTCGCATGGGACTAGAATGATGCCCCATCAGATTTCGTGAACGCTGATCGAATTCCTATTCCAGCCGGTGGTTCGCCGTCGGCTTTTTGCGGGGATGAAGTTGCAAAAGCTAAGGGGGTTCCATGTGGGTTCAATCATCCTGTTCCAACCACACTCTCTTTCGGCCCGAGCACATCGACGGTTCCGATTCCCTGGCAATGATCTGTCGCAAACATCGATGGTTGCTGTGTCTTTTGCTGGGGCTCCTTACGATTTCTGAAGCTTGTGAAAATAAGAGCGTCGCGGCAGCGCCTGCTCCCCCTCCAACTGTCCAGGTAGTTGAAGTTGCCCAGCGTGATGTGCCGGTTTACCACGAATGGATTGCAACGCTGGATGGCTTCGTAAACGCCATTATCCAACCTCAGGTATCGGGATACCTCGTTCAGCAGAATTATCGTGAAGGCGCGTTGGTCCGCAAAAACGATGTGCTTTTCAAAATCGATCCGCGTCCTTTTCAAGCAATCCTAGATCAAGCAAAAGCACAGGTGGCGCAAGCCGAAGCACAGCTCGGGAAGACCCAACTCGACGTGCAGCGCGATACTCCTCTGGCAAAAGAGAAGGCAATCGCGCAGAGCCAACTGGATAACGACATACAGGCGAACTTGGCGGCTAAAGCGACTGTCCAGGCAGGCAAGGCCGCAGTCGAACAGGCAGAAATCAATCTTGAGTTCACGAACGTTCGCTCGCTCGTTGATGGCGTCGCCGGAATCGCGACCGGACAAGTCGGAAATCTGGTTGGTCCGCAAACCGTCCTAACTACCGTTTCACAGCTCAGTCCCATCAAAGCCTATTTTGTCGCCAGCGAGCAGCAGTACCTTGCTTTTGTCCAGCGCAATCCCACGGTCGCGTCGCGAGAAAAAACTGAACGGGAGCTCATACTGGAACTCATCCTGGCCGATGGATCGACGTATCCGAAAAAAGGAAAATTCTATGCTGCCGACCGCCACGTCGATCCGGCGACCGGAGCTATTCGTCTGGCTGGCATTTTTCCGAATCCCGATAACGTACTACGCCCTGGTCAATACGGTCGCGTGCGCTTCGTCAGCTATATCAGACCGGGAGCGCTGCTGGTACCGCAAAAAGCCATCACGGAACTCCAAGGCATGTATCAAGTAGCGGTGGTCGGTAGTGACGATAAGGTCAGCATCAGGACGGTGCAAGTGGGCGAGCGGACCGGTCGGATGTGGATCATTGAGCAGGGAGTCAAGCCGGGCGAGCGAGTCGTGGTCGAAGGCGTCCAAAAAGTGAGGGATGGCATGCCCGTAAAGATTGCGACTGGTACCGCTTCGATGTAGCCAATTGAGTTATGTCAAAGTTCTTCATCAACCGCCCGATTGTCGCCATGGTCATTGCGATTGTCACCGTGATTGTCGGCATTGTGACGATCGTCGGCCTGCCAATTGCGCAGTTCCCAAACATCGCACCTCCGGAAATTCAGGTCCTTGCCACTTACGTGGGTGCCGACGCGCAAACTCTTGAGCAATCCGTTGCCACTCCCATCGAGCAACAGATGAATGGCGTGGACAACATGAATTACATGTACTCGCTGAATGCGACGGGGAACTCGCAGACGACTCTGATTGTGAACTTCGATGTGAAAACTGATCCCAACAACGACTTGATTCTCGCCCAGTCCAGAGAGACGCAGGCCGCATCGCAGCTTCCCGTCGAGGTTACGAACTATGGAATTACCGTTCGTAAATCGGTCACGGCGCCGCTCATGCTTCTTGCGCTTTATTCGCCGCACGGTACGTACGACGCAAGGTTCCTCGCCAACTACGCCTACATCAATCTGGTTGATTCCATCACGCGGTCATATGGGATCGGCCAGGTGCAAGTTTTTGGTGCAGGACAGTATGCCATGCGGCTCTGGGTTAAGCCCGACCAGCTTGCCAAGCTGGGTATCACTGTTCCCGAGATCGTCAATGCAATTCAAACCCAAAACACAGTAAATCCTGCGGGAAAAATCGGAGGTGAGCCCATCCCTTCAGGACAGCAGTTCTCGTACGCAGTTCGGGCCCAGGGACGGCTGGTTTCGCCGGAGGAATTCGGAGAAATTGTGGTCCGTGAGTCTCCCGAAGGCGGAGTGGTGCGCGTGAGAGACGTCGCTCGTATTGAGCTTGGGGCACAGGACTATTCCGTAGCCGGTCGACTCAACGGAAAGCCGAGCGCCATAATCGCTGTTTATCAGTTACCCGGCTCCAATGCGGTCAATGCTGCAGACGGCGTGAACAAGCTGATGGCGGAACTGAAGACTCGGTTTCCCGGCGATATGGATT
>Ga0210408_10000433_pt1 | contig 54400 bp, 43 predicted proteins | sample IncBWH4MmetaG_FD_155471 | JGI IMG/M metagenome (GOLD analysis project Ga0210408, IMG submission 155471) | Forest soil microbial communities from Barre Woods Harvard Forest LTER site, Petersham, Massachusetts, United States - Inc-BW-H-4-M | ecosystem: Environmental > Terrestrial > Soil >... | reverse complement strand
GTCAATCGCTCTCCCAACATGTTCACGCTCATCGGGTTGGGTACGGGAGCTGCTTACCTGCAGAGTGTAGTTGCAACGCTGTTCCCACAGATTTTCCCTGCGTCCTTTCGCGATATGCATGGCGCGGTGCCGGTCTATTTCGAGGCCGCCGCGGTCATCACCACGCTGGTGCTGCTCGGCCAGGTGCTGGAGTTGCGCGCGCGCCAGCGCACTTCCGGAGCGATTCGCGCGCTGCTAAATCTGGCGCCGCAGCAAGCGCATCGCATCGCCGCCGATGGCTCCGAAACGGACGTACTGCTCGCCGAGGTGCAACGCGGCGATCGCTTGCGTGTCCGCCCCGGCGAACGCGTTCCCCTTGACGGCACGATCGTGGAAGGCGCAAGCGCCGTGGACGAATCGATGGTTACCGGCGAATCCATGCCGGTCGACAAATCCGTCGGCGGCAAAGTGATTGGCGGCACGCTGAACGCCAGCGGCAGCTTCGTGATGCAAGCGGAGCGCGTGGGCAGCGAAACGATGCTGGCGCAAATTGTGAAGCTGGCGAGCGAAGCGCAGCGCAGCCGCGCGCCCATGCAGCGCCTGGCCGATAAAGTCGCGGCATATTTCGTGCCGGCGGTGATCGCCGCGGCAGTGTTGGCCTTTCTCGGCTGGATGCTGTTCGGTCCGGAACCGCGCTTTGCGCATGCGTTGGTCGCGGCGGTATCGGTGCTGATCATCGCTTGCCCATGCGCACTGGGCCTGGCCACGCCGATGTCCATCATGGTCGCAGTGGGCCGCGGCGCGCATGCCGGTGTGCTCGTCCGCAATGCGGAAGCCCTCGAAACGCTGGCCAAAGTGGACACGCTTGTGGTCGACAAAACCGGCACGCTGACGGAAGGCAAACCGCGCGTCGCGGATATAAAACTGTTTCCTGAAAGCGGTTTCACAGCGGACTCGCTGTTGTCGATGGCGGCGAGTACTGAAAATCCGAGCGAGCATCCGCTGGCACGCGCGATTGTTTCGGCCGCCGCAGAGAAGCAACTGCCGCTTTCCGCCGCAAGCGAATTTCGCGCTGTTTCCGGGCGCGGAATACAGGGCATTGTTTCCGGCAAACGAGTTGCCGCCGGGACTGTGAGCTTTTTGCGCGAGCAGGGAATTGAGATTTCCGCAGAACGCGGAACGGTTGAGCAAGAGCAGGTTTCCGCTATGACGCCCGTGTGGGTGGCGGTGGACGGCCGGCTGGCGGGGATTATTTTTCTGTCCGATCGCGTCAAGCCGGATGCTACGGAGACGATTCGCGCGCTGCGTGCGGAGGGCGTGCGTTTGGTTATGGTGACCGGCGACCGGCGCGCGGTGGCGATGAAAGTGGCGAGCGAACTGGGCATCGAAGAAATTGAAGCCGAGGTGCAGCCGCAGCAAAAAGCTGAAGTCGTAAAGCGTTTGCGCAGCCAGGGACGGATCGTGGCCATGGCTGGCGACGGCATCAACGACGCGCCAGCGCTCGCGGCCGCGGACGTGGGCATCGCCATGGGCACGGGCACGGACGTAGCCATCGAGAGCGCGGGTATCGTGCTGATCAAGGGCGATCTGCGCGGCATCGTACGCGCCCGCCGCCTGAGCCGCGCGACGATTCGCAACATCCGCCAAAATCTGGCCTTTGCTTTCCTGTACAACACGCTGGGCATCCCGATTGCCGCCGGCGTCTTCTACACCGTGTTCGGCTGGCTGCTTAGCCCAATGCTGGCCAGCGCCGCCATGAGCTTCAGCTCCGTTTCGGTAATCGCCAACGCCCTCCGCCTCCGCACGCAACAACTTTAAGGACGCGATTGCGCGCCCCGCTATGCTGAGGTCGGCGAGCGAAGCACCCGCCATCGGCTAGGAAATTGGAAGAAGCCATCTGGCCCTCTCAACTTCTATCAGACGACGATGGCCCGGGTACGGCTTACCCCTCCGTCAGTTTTGGGCGAGGAGGGAGTCGAAGTAGGCGCGCATCTGGGGGGAGTCCCATTGCTGGGGGCCGATGATTTTGCGGGCGATCTTGCCGCGGCGGTCGATGACGTAGGTCTCCGGGAGAAAGGAGGTGCCGTAGGAAAGGGCGATGGGGGAGACACGTTCCTTGGTCGCCGGGTCGCGATAGGTGGGGAAAGAGATGCCCTGATCGATCAGGAATTTGGAGAAGGCGTAGGGATCTTCGTCGGCGGCCACGCCAACGACCAAGGCATTGCGGGACGCGATGTATTGGTGGAGGCGATTGAGCGAAGGGGCTTCTTCGATGCAGGGCGGGCACCAACTGGCCCAGAAATTGAGGACCACCACTTTTCCGCGCAAGTCCGACAACTGGATAGGCTTACCGGAGAGATCCAGTCCGAAATTGTTGGCGGTCTTTCCGGCTATGGTCGCTTCGCCCTGGCGATAACTAGGCATGGCGAAAACCACGATCAGCGCGAGGCCGAGGGCTAACGCGCCCCAGGTCAGCAGTCTTCGGCCTGTTCCCGTGCTGTTGTCCATGCCCTTTTCCGTGAATGCTATACTATAGCGTAACCGACTAAACTGCGAAGCGCCGCTCCGAGCACACCATGCCGACCCTTTCCGCGCAAAGTGAACCTGCTACAGCCGTTCTGGAAGCCGCGCCTGGCCCGAACATTTCGGCGATTGTGCCTGCGCGAGACGAACAGGCGGCGATTGCGGGGTGTGTGCGGTCGCTGGCGCGGCAGGCGGAGATTGCCGAGATTTTCGTAGTGAACGACGAGTCGAGCGATGGCACTGCGGAAATTGTACGCGGACTGATGCAGGAGATTCGCAATTTGCGGCTGCTGGAGGCGGGAGGGATTCCTGCCGGGTGGCTGGGGAAAAATCACGCAGTGTGGGAAGGCGCGAAGCACGCCGCGAGCGCATGGCTGCTGTTTACGGATGCGGATGCGGAGTTGCGCGATAGAGCTACGCAACGGGCTTTGCGGGTTGCGGAGGAAACGGGCGCGGCGCTGGTGTCTTTTTCACCGGAACAGGTGACCGAAGCTTGGTACGAAAAAGCGCTGATTCCGTTTGTGTACGGCCGGCTGAGCAAATACTTTTCGTACGACGCGGTCAATGACGCGAAATCGGAAGTGGCGGCGGCGAACGGGCAATTCTTGATGATGCGCCGGGACGCATATGAGGCGATTGGCGGGCATGCGAGCGTTTCGGCGGAGGTGTTGGAGGATGTGGCGCTGGCCAAGCGCGCGAAGGCCGCTGGATATCGGATTTGGTTTGGCGCGGGGACAGGAGTGGTGCGTGCACGAATGTACCGGTCGTTTGGCGCGATGTGGGAAGGATGGAAGAAGAATTTGTATTTATTGGTTGGGGGCACGCCGCGCGCGATGTATCGCGAGCTGCTTTCGGTCGTGCCGTGGATCCCATTTGCGATGATGGCGCTGGAGTGGAAGGCGCCGATTGCGTTTGTCGCGGGATTGGGCCTGCTGGTCGCGCGACACTCGGTCTATGCCAGCACGCTGTTGCGTAACCAATTCCCGGTGAAGTACATCCTCTATTACGTGCTGGCCGTGGCGCTGTACGCGGGTGTGCTTTGGGCCTCGTACCGGGCGCATGCGCACGGAGTTGTGGAATGGAAGGGGCGCCGGATTTCATTGAAAGTGGCCGGGTAAACGAGCGACATGGTATTGATCACGAGGAAGATTGAATTTTCGGCCTCGCACCTTTATCACAATCCCGCGTTTTCGGCGGAGGAGAACCGGCGCGTTTTTGGCAAGTGCAATAATCCGCACGGGCACGGACACAACTACACTTTGGAAGTGACCGTGGCGGGCGAGCCGGACCCGGTTACCGGGATGGTGCTGGATTTGAAGGAGTTGAAAGAGATTTTGGAACGCGAAGTGATGCGACGGATGGATCATCGGTTTTTGAATTATGAGGTGGCTGAGCTAAAGGGGAAGATCCCGACCTGCGAGAACATCGCGCGCGTGATTTGGGAATTGCTGGACCCGAAGATCAAGCAGGGAAGATTGCATCGCGTGCGGCTGTATGAGTCGGGGGATCTGTTCGCGGATTGTTACCGCAACGGGGCGGCGTGCTGATGAGCGTGAAGATTGAACTCGGGCGGCGGTACCGGTTTGCGGCGTCGCACCGGCTGCATACGGACCAGTTGAGCGAAGAGGACAATGTGCGCATGTTCGGGAAATGCGCGAATCCCTACGGGCACGGGCATAACTACGTGCTGGAGATCAGCGTTTCAGGAGATGTGGACCCTGCGACGGGGATGATTGCGAATTTGGCGGACCTGGACAGTTTTGTGGAGCGCGAGGTGCTCGATGAATTCGATCATCGCTCGCTGAATGAGGACGTCGCGGCGTTTCGCGATGTTGTCCCGACTACCGAGAATTTGTGCATCGAGATTTATGAACGCTTGAAGAGTTTTCCGAAAGCGAAACTGGAGCGCGTTCGGGTGCAAGAGACTACGAACAACAGTTTTGAATACGACGGAAACCAGAAGGGAAACGCATCGTGACAAAACCGACGGAAGAGATTTTGTTGAACGATAAAGAGGGCTTGAAGCCGGAGAGTGTGGCGTCGCTGATGCGGAAGATAATTGCGCTGATTGGCGAGGACCCGGAGCGCGAAGGATTGAAGAAGACGCCGGAGCGCTATGAGAAGGCGCTGAAGTTCTTGACCAGCGGATATCACCAGAACGTGGACCATCTGCTGAATGGCGCGACGTTCAGCGTGTGCTACGACGAGATGGTGGTGGTGAAGGATATTGAGTTTTTCAGTTTGTGCGAGCATCACTTGCTGCCCTTTTTCGGGAAGGCGCACGTGGCGTATTTGCCGAGCAAGAAGGTGATCGGCCTGAGTAAGGTGGCGCGGCTGGTGAACATGTATGCGCGGCGGCTGCAGATTCAGGAGCGCCTGACCAATCAGGTCGCGCGCGCTTTGGAAGAAAAAATCGCGCCGCAGGGAGTTGGCGTGATTATCGAGGCGCGGCATTTGTGCATGCAGATGCGCGGAGTCGAAAAGCAGCACGGGCAGGCAGTGACTAGCGCGATGCTCGGGGCGTTTCGCGAGAACAAACAGACACGGGATGAGTTCTTGGCTTTGGTGGGGAAGAAGTCGGGGTGAAACCTCGTACTGAGACTGACTCTGCTCCTGCGGTCTGTCATACGACGTTAAAGCGGCGACCCTTCGAGGCTCAGGATAAACAAGCCCGCCGCACTCCACAAAAAGCGAAGTAGGACAGCCCCGCCTGCAGCGGGCAGGCAGAAATGGCTGTCCCACCGGTTACTTGATGTCGACCGAGGCGCGGGTGCTTTCCCATTCCATGCGCAGGGTGCAGCCGTTCCCGCTTTGATCGAAGGCGATGGTGAAATTCTCGACGGGTGCGGAAGTCTTCGAGACTTTCATGTCGATGCGCGCGAGGTCGTTGTCGGGGCCGGGATAGGCGGTGCCCCATTCGCCGGTTTTCTTGCTTATGGCGAGAGCCCATTTGTCCTCGCCGGGAACAGTGAAGATGGTGTACTTGCCGGCGGGCACGGCTTTTCCGCCCACGCTGATGTCACCGCTGGTGACAAACGTCGTGGCCTCATTCGCTCCGGCGCGCCAAATTTGCCCGTAGGGAACCAAGCCGCCGAAGACTTTGCGGCCTTTGGCGCGCGGGCTGGAGTAATCGATGGCGACGGTCTTGCCGTTCGAGAGCTTACATTCGGCTTTGGCGGGCGGGCTGGGACGGGAAGATTTGTCCTGTTGAGCCACGACTGCGATGCCAGCGACGGTCAGAGTTGCAAGCAACGCGCTGCCGATAATGATTGATTTACGCATGTATGTCCTCCGGCGCGAACTTTACCACGGGCGGCAATGAGAGCGGAAGAATTCAGACGCCTCCTTGGCGTTTAGACGCGCGTAATGTGCTTTAGTGAAGCCTCGGCAGCTCCAAAGAGCGCCTCGGGTGAGTGTTAGCATTGCTTTACAGTTTTGTTTGTATTGTGTTAGCCTGAATTGGTCGAAGAGAAGAGGAAAAATTCAGGGGACGACGGAGAGGGGCACTTGAGTACAGCCAAATCGGCGTTGATCGAACAGTTCCGTAGAAAAGTGGAAGACACAGGCTCTCCAGAAGTGCAGATTGCGCTTCTGAGCGAGCGGATCAGCTACCTGACGACGCACCTCAAGTCCCACGTAAAAGACCACGCATCCCGCCGCGGATTAATCATGATGGTAAATAAGCGCCGGCGATTGCTGGACTATCTCAACCGCCGGGACCCGGATCGGTACCGCGAGATTGTTGAACGTCTTAGCCTGCGCAAGTAGCCGAGCGGTTGAGCGGCATCCAGTGCGTTTCCACGAAGTGACCAGTTGCACAGGGAGTGTGTCGGCGCGTTGCTTGGTGGCCGGCAGGGAATTGTCAGGCAATCGGTCGTAAATGACCGCGCGTTCTCGTGGTTTAGTCCGGCGTTAGCGTCAGCCCTCGCAATACCCTCTTATCTCTTTCTCTTACAAATGAGCGAAGGCAGAGTCTTCGCGGAAATGCTCCGCTGCGGCGGAGCCAAAGGAAAATGAGTATGTCTGAAAACAATGTTACGCCTGCCCCACACCAAGTCACCGTTGAAGTCGGCGGACGTCCGCTGATTCTGGAGACAGGCAAAATTGCCAAGCAAGCGAATGGCGCGATTCTGGCGCGTTACGGGGATACGGTGGTGCTGACCACGGCGTGCATGGCGCCGACCGCCAACGATCGCGACTTTCTGCCATTAACGGTGGACTACCGCGAAAACACCTATTCCGCGGGAAAAATTCCCGGAGGATTCTTCAAGCGCGAAGGACGCCCTTCCGAAAAGGAAATTTTGACTTCGCGGCTGATTGACCGGCCGATGCGGCCGTTGTTCCCGGAATCCTGGCGGAATGAGACGCAAATCGTGAGCATGGTGCTGTCCGCGGATAGCGACAATGATCCCGACGTGATCGCGGTGACAGGGGCTTCGGCCGCTTGCTACTGCTCGGATTTGCCGTTCGAGAAACCCATTGCGGCGGTGCGCGTGGGATTGCTGGATGGGCAACTGGTAGCCAACCCGACGGTGGCGGACCAGAAGAAAAGCTTGCTGAACATTGTAATCGCGGGGACGGAAGACGCCATTGTCATGGTGGAGTCCGGCGCGCTGGAAGTTTCCGAAGAATCCGTGGTAGACGCGCTGGAGTTTGGGCACGCGCAGATCAAGAAAATTGTCGGCGCGATCAAGGAGCTTTACAGGCAGATCGATCCCAAAAAGGTAACGGTCGAGCCGCTGCCCTTTGATGAGGGGTTGTACAAGGAAATCGCCAAGAAGTATGGCGACCGCTTGCACGACGCGATCGATACGAAGAAGCATCCCAAGAAGGAAAGCTATCACCTGGTAGATGCGCTGAAGGACGAGATTGTCGAGGCAATTCCCGAAGACGACGAAGAGAAACGCACGCTGGCCAAACGGGCTTTTGAACGTTTGCGCGAGGAATATTTCCGCGACGATATTTTGAACAAGCGGCGCCGTCCGGACGGGCGCGCGTTCGATCAGATCCGGCAGATCACCTGCGAAGTAGGTTTGCTGCCACGCGTGCATGGCTCGGCGCTGTTTACGCGTGGAGAGACGCAAGCGCTGGCAACATTGACGCTGGGCACGAAGGAAGACATGCAGCGGCTGGACTTGCTGTTCGAGCAGGATCAGTTCAAGCGCTTCATGCTGCACTACAACTTTCCGCCGTTCAGCGTAGGCGAAGTAAAGTTCTTGCGCGGACCGGGCCGTCGCGAGATTGGTCACGGCGCGCTGGCGGAACGGGCGTTGGTGAATTTGCTGCCGCCCGAAGCGGATTTCCCGTACGCCATGCGCCTTGTTTCGGACATTTTGGAGTCGAATGGCTCCTCCTCGATGGCTACGGTTTGTGGAGGCTCGCTGGCCTTGATGGATGCCGGCGTACCGATGAAAGCGGCGTGCGCGGGCATTGCCATGGGCTTGGTGGTCGCGGACGACAAGAAATATTCGATCTTGACGGATATTGCCGGAGCGGAAGATCACTACGGCGATATGGACTTCAAGGTGGCCGGCACGCGCGCGGGGATCACCGCGCTGCAGATGGACATCAAGGTGTTGGGTATCAGCATCGGCATGATGCGCGAGGCTCTGGCGCAAGCCAAAAAGGCGCGCCTGGAAATTCTCGACACCATGGACAAAACTCTTACTGAGGCGCGCAGTTCGATTTCGACATTCGCTCCGCGCCTGTACAAGCTGCATATTCCCACCGACAAGATTCGCGATTTGATCGGCCCCGGCGGAAAGAAGATCCGCTCGATCATCGAAGCTACCGGCGTGAAGATCGACGTGCTGGAAGACGGCACGGTGCATATCTTCTCGACCACCGGCGCGGGCGGCGATTCCGCTCTGCAAATGGTCCGCGAAGTGACCGCTTCGGCGGAGATCGGCAAGACCTATCTCGGCAAAGTCGTGCGGCTGGCGGAGTTCGGCGCCTTCGTCGAACTTTTCCCGGGCACGGACGGCTTGCTGCATATCAGCGAAATTTCCGAGCATCGCATTCGCGACGTTCGCGATGAGCTGAAGTTGGGCGACCAGGTGCTGGTCAAGGTGCTCTCAATTGAGGGCAACAAGGTGCGGCTGTCGCGCAAAGCGTTGATTCGCGAGGCGCGCGAGAAGCAGCAGAAGGCGGGAGCGGCGGGCGGTGGGAGCTCGAGCGGCAGCGCCAGCGCGGCTTCGGAATAACCAAAAACACGACTCTCTTCGAAAATAAAGAAAGGCCCGGCAAATTTGCCGGGCCTTTCTTTTCTCCGCGAATCTCAGCGAACTCTGCGTCTCTTTACCTGAGCGGCGAAGGGCGCATTGTCTTTTTTCCAAACTAATTGCGCGTGTGGTGGACCGCGTCGAGCGCGCCCCAGAGAGCGGTCAAAGCTTCGTTGGCCGTGGCTACGATATCATCATTGCTGCTGGCGTCCGTGTGCTCGTTGAGCCAGGTGCGCCAGGCGTCGCGGTGAACTTTGTCCGCCTCTTCGTGAATGGCGAAATAGGCGAGGGCGGCGGGCTTATTGACGCCATAGAATTTGCGGAGCCCGTCGATCTTTGTGCCGGCGATTTCCGGGACTTGCGCTTCGTAGGCGTAGAGAGCGGCCACTGCTTCGGCTACCGGGCGGTCGCCGCAAATTTCGCGGAAGGTGGCCACCACGTTTTGCGTTCCGGGGAGCGCGGGGCAGCAGGTGATGTCGTCTTCACCGACGCCGACGGTGGCAGCGAAATCGCGCCAAAGCTTGGGATGGGGCGCCGCGGGATTTTCTTCTTCTACGAGATTTTCCATTACCGTGGCGCGCAGCGGCCCCTCGGTGCGCGCGGCAAGCACGCGCAGGTGTTTCGGGAAAGCTTCCACGTGCCGGTAATACTGCGCGGCGTAAAGTTGCAATGCTGCACGGCTAAGTTTGCCGGCTTGCCAATCCTGATAGAACGGATGCTTCAGAAGGTTTTTGTCGGAGATGGCGGCGTCTAATCGCGCAAGCAATTCAGTGTTGGCCATAGCTACCTCCAGCCATTTGAGACGGACACTGCGAGCCGCGGATTGTAGCAGATTCGCAGTGAAATTGCTGTGTCAGTTTGTGTCCGGCTCACAGGCGCGCCGGCAAGATGCCCTTCCAGGCTCAGGACAAGCCACCGCTACAGGCGTGCAGCTTTGACGCTAAATCGGACTAAGAGCTAGGGCCGTGCACTCGGGTGATGTCGGCACCCACACTTTGCAGCTTTTCGACGATGGCTTCGTAGCCACGGTCGATGTGGTAAACGCGATCGATCGTGGTTTCGCCGCCGGCTACTAGCCCGGCAAGCACCAGGCCGGCGCTGGCGCGCAAGTCGGAGGCTTGCACCGTTGTGCCGGAGAGCTGTGCGGGGCCGCGGACTACAGCACGCCGGCCGTCCACGGAAATGTTGGCGCCCATGCGCACCATTTCACTGGCGTGAAGATAGCGATTCTCGAAGATCGTTTCGGTGATTACGGAAGTGCCTTCGCCTTGTGTGGCGAGGGCCATATATTGCGCTTGCATGTCGGTAGCGAACCCGGGATATTCCTCGGTGGTGACATCGGCGGCAATGAGTTTTCGTGCGGGGCGGATGCGCAGCGTGGAGTCGTCGACAATCTCGGTGTTGACTCCCGCTTGCTGCAGCTTGGCGATGACCGCGCCGAGATGATGCGGGGCGCAGTTCGCGACGGTCAGGTCTCCGCCGGTAATCGCGCCGGCAATTAAGAAAGTGCCGGCTTCGATGCGGTCCGGAATTACGGTGTGCTCGGTGCCGTGAAGTTCCTCCACGCCGCGAATGCGTAGCGTGGAGGTGCCGTCGCCCGCGATGCACGCGCCCATTTTGCGCAGCATGGCGATGAGGTCGGTCACTTCCGGCTCGCGGGCCGCGTTTTCGAGGATGGTCTCACCCTTGGCGAGGACCGCGGCCATCAAAATGTTTTCCGTTCCGGTGACCGTGATTTCGTCGAAGATGATGTGCGCGCTTTTCAGGCGGCCGTGATTCGGCACCTTGGCTTCGATGTAGCCGTGGGAAATCGTGATTCCCGCGCCCATTTTTTCCAGCGCCGCGAGATGCAGATCGATGGGGCGGGCGCCGATGGCGCAACCGCCGGGAAGCGAAACGTGGGCAATGCCCAAACGAGCCATGAGCGGGCCGAGGGTCAAGATCGAGGCGCGCATGGTTTTCACTAGTTCGTAAGGAGCCTCGGCGTGGTTCAGCGTCGGCGCGCAGATGACGTAATCGCTGGCAGGCATTTCGGCGATGGAAACGCTGGCGCCCATGAAGGCCAGCAGCTTGCTCATGGTGATCAGGTCGCGGACCTTGGGAATGTTGTGCACGGTTACGCGGTCGGAGGTCAGCAGTGCCGCGGCCATCACCGGCAGCGCGGAATTTTTCGCGCCGCTGATGTTCACCGTGCCGTGGAGGGCTTTGCCGCCCTTGATTAGAAATTTGTCCATGAGATGTGCTTATTCGCCCAGCGCCTCACGCACATTTCCTTTCGCAGTGCGCAGCTTCTTCTTCGCCTCATGCACGTCGACGCCAAGCTTCAACATCACTAAAGCAACGCGCAGATTGCGTCCCGCTTGACGCAAAGCGTGTTCCGCCGCGGACACACTCTTGCCGCTGGCCTCCGCGAGGATGCGCAGAATGCGATGCAAAACCTTTTGATTAGACGGCTTTACATCGATCATCAGGTTCTCATAGACATGTCCTAGCCGCGTCATCGTCGCAGTGGAAAGCATGTTCAGCACCATTTTCTGCGATGTGCCGGCTTTCAGCCGCGTCGAGCCGGTCAAGATTTCGGGGCCGACTTCGGTGGCGATCAAAATCTTAGCGCACCGCGCCACAGGAGTGCGCGGATTCACCGTGATTGCTACAGTAGTTGCGCCGTTTTTTCGCGCATGTTTCAGAGCCGCCAAGACGTAGGGCGTCGTGCCGCTCGCGGTGATCCCGACCACTACGTCGTTACGCCTCGGTTTTTTCGCGCGCAGGTCTCGTTCGCCATTTGCAAGGGAATCCTCGGCGCCTTCGACTGCGCCGGTCACCGCAGGGCTCCCGCCTGCAATCAGCGCTTGTACGAGTTTTGGCGAAGTCCCAAATGTTGGCGGGCATTCCGCGGCATCCAGCACGGCCATGCGACCGCTCGAACCTGCGCCCACATAAATGAGGTGCCCGCCGTTGCGAATCCCATCCACAATGGCGTCGACCGCGCGTGCGATAGCGGGAAGCTGCCGGCCGACCGCCGCCGCCACTTTCTTGTCTTCGCGATTCATCAGCCGCACGATTTGCCGTGTCGTCATGCGATCGAGGTTTCTCGATGCGGTGTTGCGTTGCTCGCTGCGCCTGCGCTCTTTGGGCTGGGAGGGCATCCCTGAATTATAACTGTGTGCACGAACCTGTCGAAAATGGCCCCGCAAGACAGGATCGGCCTTGCCAACAAGTCGTTAACAGCTTCGCCAAACTCCTTGCGTCCTATCTGCGAGGAGCAAGCGAGAATCAGCTATGATGGAAAACGGTCCTATCTGGTGATTCGTGCAAACCGAATTGTTGGAAATTAGCTCCATGGATGTTCTGAACAGGCTTTTTGAGGAGCATTTTCGCTCGCCGGTCAAGCGCATTCAGGCGCTGCAGGGGGAGCTTGGCGGGTCGGGGCGCAAGATCATCCGGCTGACCGGCGAAGGGCGCAGCGCGATTGGCGTTCTTTATGGTGTGCGCGAAGAGAATGCTGCGTTTCTGGAATTCTCGAGGCACTTTCGCCGCCATGGGCTGCCCGTCCCGGAGATTTACGGCGAAGATTTGAGCCAGGGGGCTTACCTCGAGGAAGACCTGGGGGACACGACACTTTTTGGTTTTTTGCAGAAGAACCGGACCGGAGAAAATGTCGCTCCCGCGGCGGTCGAGGCCTACCGCAAAGTTGTCGCGACCTTGCCGCGCTTTCAGATCGAAGCGGGGCGAGACTTGAATTACAAAGTTTGCTATCCCATCGGCAGCTTTGACCGGCAGTCCATCGCCTGGGATTTGAACTACTTCAAATATTATTTTCTTAGGTTAGCGGGGATTCCGTTCAATGAGCGGGCGCTGGAAGATGATTTTGCGCGATTGACGGATTTTCTACTTAGCGCCGACCGCGACTACTTTCTCTATCGGGATTTTCAGTCGCGCAACATTTTGCTGCGTGATGGTGAGCCTTTTTTTGTGGATTACCAGGGCGGGCGCAAGGGCGCGCTGCAATACGATATCGCTTCGCTCTTGTATGATGCCAAGGCCGATCTGCCTCCGGAATTGCGGCAGCAACTGCTCGATCATTATCTCGCGACGTTAACTGGCTTCATCAAATTTGACCGCGAAACATTCTTGCGGCACTACTACGCGTACGTTTACGTGCGCATCATGCAGGCGCTGGGCGCTTATGGCTTCCGCGGATTTTACGAACGCAAGGCGCATTTTCTGCAGAGCGTGCCGTACGCGATGAAGAACTTGCGTTGGTTGCTGCATCACGCGGAGCTGCCGATTGCGCTGCCGACGCTGATGGGCGCGTTTCAGAGCATGCTGGCCTCGGAGAAACTGCTCAGTTTGGCGAACGAAGCCGAGAACCTCCTCGTGCGGATTTTTAGCTTTTCGTTTCACGTTGGGTTGCCAAAGGACGAGAGCGGTAACGGCGGCGGATTCGTTTTCGACGGGCGCAGTCTGCCGAATCCGGGCCGCGAGGAGCGCTTTAAAACGCTGACGGGGAAAGATGCGCCGGTGATCGATTTTCTGAATCAGCAGGAGAGCGTGCATCAGTTTCTGGCCAGCGTGTTGTCGCTGGTGGATGCCGCCGTCGGGAATTATAAGGAACGCGGCTTCAAGAATTTGATGGTGTCCTTTGGCTGCACTGGTGGACAGCATCGTTCCGTTTTTTTGGCCGAGCAACTGGCCAAGCGTCTGCGTTCAAAAAATGGGATTGAGGTCGCGGTGCGCCACGTGGAGTTGGAGAAATCAGGTAAATGAAGGCGCCGCGATGAAGGCGATGGTTTTGGCCGCGGGGCTGGGGACGCGGTTACGGCCGCTCACGGATAATCGCCCGAAAGCCTTGGTGCAAGTCGCAGGGCGCACGCTATTAGAGATCACGCTAGCTCGTCTGCGATCTTTTGGCGTTCGCGAAGTGATTGTGAACGTGCATCACTTCGCGGATCAGATTGTGGAATATCTGAAGGCGAACGCGAATTTCGGGATGCGCATCGAAATTTCGCGTGAAGATGTTTTGCTCGATACCGGCGGCGGATTGAAGAAGGCCGCGTGGTTTTTTCTCGAGGATTCTGCAAGAGCCGATGAGCCATTTCTTCTGCACAATGTGGACGTGATCAGCACCATCGATTTCGCAAAGATGGTGCAATCCCACAAAGCGAATCAGGCGGTGGCCACTCTCGCAGTGCAGAAGCGCGAAGGCAGCCGCCAACTCCTCTTCGACGAACGTTTGCAACTCTGCGGCCGCCGCGCCGGACGCGATCGTGAACCCGAAATTGTGCGCCACGCGCCGCGCCTCGAGCCACTAGCCTTTTCCGGCATCCACATTATTTCGCCGCGTCTATTCTTGATGCTGACGGAGGACGGCGTCTTCTCCATCATCGACTCGTACTTGCGTCTCGCCGCCAGGGGGAAAGAGATCGTGGCATTTCGCGCTGACGAGTATTACTGGCGTGACCTCGGGAAGCCAGTCGATTTGGAGCGGGCAGCCCTGGATTTAGAGCAAAAAACTATTCAGCAATAGCTATGAAAGACTGGCTCCTCACTATTCTTGCCCTTTGTTGCTTGTTCATAGCGTTGCCGGTGCTGTTTCTATGGCTAAGGGACCGAGTTCGCGATTGGCAACGCCGCAAAACTCCGGAACAGATCAAAGCTGGGGCTTCCGCCTATCGGAATCGTCTCCTCAGCCGAAATCACAATAGTGTCGAAACCAAGATCGGCGGGTTTTTGCCGTTAAGCCTTCTCCCGTTGTACGCGGATCATGGTTTGGTTCTCTCAAGAGCAATCGGAATTCGGTCACCACACCTAGGATGCGAAGACCCCGGGTTTTGGATTCAGGAGTTCCTACCCCTGGACGTTGAAAGCCAACAAGGCACGTGCGATCTAGAAGAAGCGGGATGGGGCAAAGGATTCTGTTTTGCCGGCGATGGCATGGGGAACTTTTATTGGGTGCACGTAAGTGCTACGCGCCAGCCCGACGCGCCGGTCTTCTTTGCCTGCCATGACCCTTGGGGCAACGAAAAGGTAGCGGACAGTCTGAAAGAGTTCCTATCGTGGCCTCGCATCCGACACAAAAGGTGAGCGGCAAGCAATTTATTTCGCGGGCGCGGCTGCGGTGGCGAAGCCTAGCGCTTGCATTACGGCGTCGTGGAAGGCTGGGCGGAGTTGGGCTATTTTTTGGTTTTCGCGGGTGGGGTGGACGCGATTGGTTAGCAGGACGACGAAGAGCTGGCGGTCGGGGTCGATCCAGATGCTCGTGCCGGTGAAGCCGGTGTGGCCGAAGGTGTGTGGCGAGAAATAGTGGCCACTGGAGCCGCCTTCGGTGGGCACGGCCCAGCCTAGAGTGCGCGTGCCATTGGAAAGCTGCTGGGGCGTGGTGAATTGCGCGATGGTTGCGCGGCGCAGGATGCGATGGTGCGCGTAGACTCCACCGTTCAGCAGCATTTGGCAAAAGGCCGCGAGATCGGGGGCCGTGCTGAAGATGCCGGCGTGACCGGAGACGCCGCCGATGGCGAAGGCGTTTTCGTCATGGACTTCGCCATGCACTAGGCGGTGGCGCAAGTTGTTGTCGATCTCCGTCGGCGCGATATTGGGCCACAGCTTTTTCGGCGGGCGGTACATCGTGTCTTTCATGCCGAGCGGAGTGAAGATGTAGGCCTTTGCTAAGTCGTCGAGGGTGCGGCCGGTCAGGCGATCGATGATTTCCGCCATCAAGATGATGCCGAGGTCGGAGTAGATCTCTTTTGTCCCCGGTTCGTATTCGAGTGGCTCGGCGAAAATCTTGGTCAGCGTGTCCTGCTTATTTTTTGAGGTGCGCCAATATTCCTTGAACGCGGGCAGACCTGACGTGTGCGTCAGCAGGTGGCGCACGGTGACTTGATGGCGCCACTCTTGCTGCGGGCCGGTGGTCCATCGGGGCAGATAGCGCTCGATGCGCGCGTCGAGGTCGAGCGGAACGGGGAAGTCGCCTTCGACGAGTTTGGCTACGAGCGTTGTTGTGGCGACTACTTTTGTGAGCGACGCGATGTCGTACATCGTGCCCGTGTCGACCACGGGCGCGTTGGCGGCATAGGTAAGATTTCCGAAGGCGTGCAGGGAAACTTTTCCGCGGTAACCGATGGCGACGGTGGCGCCGGGAAATGCCTTATCGGCGATGGCGCGCTCGATCACCTGAAATGCCGGCTGTAGCTGGGCCTCGCCTCGGACGTCCATGGGCTGAAGCGTCATGGAGTTTTCCGGCAGCTCGAGACCAAAACCCAGTTTCATATCGACGCCGGGAATCGTAACGGGCAAACGTCCACGGATGGGGATTTGGGCGAAGAGCGCGCGGGCCAGCGAAATCTGCGCGACGTCGCTGATGCCAAATGCTGCGAGCCAGGTTTGCGCCTGCGGGAAGCGCTCGATCAGGTACGGGCTGCCGAGGCATAACGTGATGACCGGCTTGCCAGTCTTGAAAAGTTGATCCGCTAGTGCGGCTTGCTCGGCCGGTACATCGACATTGCCTTTGCGATCGCTGACGCGCACGAAAAGGGCCAGGATGGCGACGTCGTAAGTATCGGGCGGGGGCAGCTTGAGCATGTCGGCTTTGACGAATTTGGTGTCGGCACGCAGCGTGGTGAGCGAATCGAACCGGGAACGGAGTTCGCGCTCCAAGTCTTCACCGGGATACGGCTCGGGATCAGCGTAAAAGGCGAGTAAGAGTGCGCGCGTTGGTTTCGTGGCGTCGAGCGGCAAGCGGTGCGGAGTATCGCGCAGCAGCGTCACGCCCCGGTCGGAAATTTCTTGTGCTTCGGCTTGCCAGCTGGCGCGGCCGAATTTCTCGTTGATGGCGTTTACGTCGACCAGGCGAGTCCTGTCCAGGCCCAATCTTGCTTTCGCTTGCAGAATGCGGCGGACGGAGGCATCGAGACGCTCGCGCGAAATGCGGCCGGATTTTACGGCGCTTTGCAATCCTTCAAATGCCGCGTCCGGAACAGGTGGCATGAGCAGCGCGTCGGCGCCGGCTACAAACGCGCGCACGGCGGCTTCCCCTGGGGCGTAGCGAATGGTGATGCCGCCCATGTCCATGGCGTCGGTGACGACTAGTCCCTGGAAGTGAAGCTCGTTGCGCAAGACGTCGGTAAGAATCTTCGACGATAAGGTCGCCGGTATACTGGGATCGGGCTCGAGCGCGGGGACGGAGAGATGACCGGTCATGATACTGCTGGCTCCCGCGGCGATTGCGGCGCGGAAGGGAACTAGCTCCAGACGCTCGAGGCGAGCGCGATCGGCTTGAATGACAGGAAGATCGATGTGCGAGTCGCTGGCGGTGTCGCCGTGGCCGGGAAAATGTTTTGCTGTTGCCAGCCCACCGTTTTCTTCCACGCCGCGAACGAATTCCTGCACAAATTCCGCGACGCGCACGGGATCTTCGCCGAAGGAGCGCGTGTTGATGATGGGATTGCCGGGGTTGTTGTTGACGTCGGCATCGGGCGCGTAGATCCACTGAATGCCGACGGCGCGTGCTTCGAGCGCGGTGACTTTGCCCATCGTGTACGCGTCGCGCGGATTGCCAGCGGCGGCCAAGGCCATGGCGGTGGGGAATGAGGTGCCTTCGTCGAGACGCATGGCGGCGCCGCGCTCAAAATCGGCGCCGATGAGCAGCGGCAATTTTGATTTCGCTTGCAACTGATTGGTGAGCACCGCGGTCGGATATGCCTGGCTTTTGACGATGCCGAGCGGCGAACCTTGCGTGATGTTAATGAAGCCGCCAACGTGAAGGTCGTTCACGCAGTGCAGCATCTGCGCGTAGGCGGCGGAATCCGTGGAGGTGAAGCTGCCGTGATACGTGGCGAAAAGGACTTGACCGATTTTTTCGTCGACGCTCATTTTGCGCATGGTGGCCTCGACCCATTGCGAAGCGGCGGGCGAGAGATGCTGCCGCGCTTTGCCGGGAGCCGGAGATTTTTTCTCGGCGACGGCTGCTTTAGGGGCAGACGAGCGATTTTGTGTTCGCGCAGTGTTGGCCATAAGAAAGATGATTGCGGCGGGAACTACGAATAGAACGCCGACGCGTTCTTTCCTCAACTGTGAATCTCCCCGCCCATGCTGGACACGAAGTTTGTATATAACACACGCACATCACGTGAACAACGCAACTCGAAAAGCAGAGTTCCACAATATGATTGGTGCCTGCTATGAAGAGCCTTCAGGCGCCTTCCGGATCAGAATGGCCAGCGCGAGCGCTTCGCAGCGGCGCCTGTGTGTTCTTTGCTGTGGCCCTTTCCGGACCGACATTCGGGGCCGCAAGGAAAGCGGGGCGCCCCGGCCGGGTACAAACCGGCGTCGACGTTTTTGAAGCGCAAAAATTTGCGGCGCTGCGCAATAAACATGTTGGCCTGATCACCAATCACACCGGCATCGATTCGCAGGGGCGCAGCACGGCGGATTTGATCGCGCACGCTCCTGGCGTGCATCTGGTTGCGCTGTTCAGCCCGGAGCACGGGCTGGCCGGGCGCAACGACGAGAAAGTTGCGTCCAGCAAGGATCCGGTCACCGGTCTCCCGATCTTCAGCCTGTACGACGAGAATCGCCGTCCTACCGAGGAGATGCTGCGCGGCATCGATGCGCTGGTCTTCGATGTGCAAGACGCGGGTGTGCGCTTCTACACGTACACCGCGACGATGGGCTACTGCATGGAGGAAGCGGCCAAGCGCAACATTGCGTTCTACGTTCTCGATCGACCCAATCCTATTGGGGGCGCGATCGTAGAAGGCCCGATGCTGGACGCCGACAAGACGAGCTTTGTTGCGTATTTTCCGTTGCCGGTGCGTTACGGGCTGACCATCGGCGAACTCGCGCAGTTTCTTAATGCCGAGAATCACATCAACTGCGATTTGCACGTGATTGCGATGAAGAACTGGCACCGCAATTATTTTTTCGAGAGCACCGGAGCGCGTTGGATTCCGCCTTCGCCTAATTTGCGCACGCTGAAAGGCTCGGTGCTTTATCCGGGAATCGAAATCCTGCAGAGCGCGGGCGTTTCGGTCGGGCGCGGAACGGAAGCTCCGTTCGAGGAATTCGGCGCGCCGTGGATCAATGGAGAGGAAGTGGCCGCGGACTTGAACAGCCGGCATATTGCAGGCGTGCAGTTCAAGAATCAGCCATTCATTCCGGTGATGGGCTTGTACTCCGGGCAACGCTGTGGCGGAGTGAGCATGCGCATCACGGATCGTCAAGCACTGCGCGCGATGCGGGTGGGACTGGAAATCGCGGCCATACTAAAGAGGTTGTATCCGGACAAGTTCGATCCCGAAAAGCTGATGTTTCTCATCGGCAATGCGGAGACGATACGGGAATTACAAGACACTGTACCTCCGGAAAAGATTGTGGAGAGTTGGAATACGGACCTCACCGCGTTTGAGCAGTTACGCAAGAAGTATTTCCTCTACAAATAGCCTGACAAAAAGCAAAGCTGAAAAAGATAATCCAGAGACGCCGAGCGCGCGGAGTTGCCGCAGAGGAAGATTAGTTTCTCGGTGCCTTCGCAATCCGGTGTGGTACATTTTGCGGATGCGGATTGTTTCGCTGCTGCCCTCGGCTACGGAGATTTTGTTTGCGCTGGGCTTTGACCGCGAAGTGGTCGGTGTCAGCCACGAGTGCGATTTTCCGGAACAGGCGCGCACGAAGCGGGTGGTGATTCAGTCGCGCATTCCGCACGGTACAGCGCCGGCGGAGATTGACCGCCTGGTACGCGAGTACGTTTCCCGGGGCGAGAGCCTGTATGCGGTGGATGCGGAGGCGCTGGAGGAGCTGGTTCCGGACCTGATCATCACGCAGGACTTGTGCCATGTGTGCGCTGCGTCTCCTGACGATTTGGGAGCGGCGCTGGCGCGGTTTGCGGAGCGGCCCGAGGTGCTGTGCCTGAATCCGCAGGACCTTGGCGATGTTTGGCGCGACATTCTTTGGGTCGGCGAACAGACGCGGCGTGGACGCGCGGCCGAGTTGCTGCTGGAGAGAATCGGTGAGCGCCTGGGAGCGCTCGAAAAAGTTGTCGAGCAAAGTTCGGAGCGGCCGCGTGTCGCCTTTCTGGAGTGGCTGCAACCATTTTATGTCGGCGGTCACTGGGTGCCGGAGGTGATCGAGCTGGCCGGCGGGCATGACGTTTTGGGGCGCGTGCACACACCATCGTTTCGCGTGACACTTGAGGATATTGTGGCGGCCGCGCCGGACATTATTCTCGTCTCACCGTGTGGCTACAGCGCGCAGCAAGCTCGAAACGAGTATTTGGCTATGGCGCATACCGATGAATGGAACGCCATACCTGCGGTGCGAAGTAGACGCGTATTCGCGCTGGAAGCGAACAGCTATTTCTCGCGACCTGGCCCGCGACTGATCACGGGTATCGAGGCGCTGGCTAGCGTCTTCCATGATGGAATGCACGGCGGGGAAGAGGCGCAACGCGCCGCCTCGCTCGTGACGGCACCACCGTTAAGTGCCCGCGCCGCTTCGATTTAGCTCACGCCAAGCACTGACCAGAGAGTGTTGCGGCGGGGCCCTATCACCCCCTCCCCCCTTTTTCTGTAAGAGCGGATTCCAAAAGGTTTACGGCTGGCGATCCTGGAAGTGTTGTAAATAAACGGGTTACGGGTCGGCAATTTCGGCCAAAAGACGGCAAAACACGGTGTTGGCTTGGAAGTGCGGATAATAAAGAACTTAGCGCCCGGATAAAAGACAGATTCGCAGGTTCACAAGAATGAAATACAGGCCCAGAAAACGAAAGAGCCCGCCTGACAAGGCGGGCTCTACGGGATGCGATAGGCGCACTTTTGAACGACAACAGTATATCACACATTCGTATATTGTGGAGAACTAAAAAATCGAAGCCGCTCGGGGCCGAAAGAAACGGTACAACGAAGTACTATTGACAGTGTTGGGCCTTACATATAGGGTTCCTATATATGGTCGGATCCGGGATAAAACGCGGCACCGCGGAGTTGGCGATTCTCAGCGTATTGGAAACGGGCGAGTTGCACGGTTACGAGATCGCGCGCCGCATTGAGCAGCAGACGCGCGGCAAACTCCGCTTCACGCTGGCTTCGCTCTATCCGCTTCTTTATCGAATGGAAAAACGAGGCTGGGTGCGCGGCGAATGGCAGATTGCGGAGAGTGGCCGGCGCAGGCGGCGTTATCGGCTGACCTCGGCGGGCAAGAAGAAGATTGCGCCACTGCGCGCGGAATGGTCCGAACTGTTTCAGGCGTTGCGGCAGCTTGCGAAGGTGGCCGATGCCTGATTGGGAGAAGCTGGTTCGAGAACGGCTCGCGTACTTGAGCCTGGAGCGTCAGGACGAGAATGAGGTGATTGCTGAGCTTGCTGATCACCTGGAGGAAACCTTTGAATCACTTTGCCGGGAGGGAATGTCCGAGCAGGAAGCTACCCTGCGGGCACTGGCACAAGTGGCTGATTGGAAGGGTTTGAACCGGAAGATTTACTTAGCACGACATCAGGAGGAAATCATGGAACCGCGGGTAAGACAATTCTGGGTACCGGGACTGCTGGGCTTCTCTCTGTTCTTGGCCTTTTCAACGATTGTGGAGAGCACGTCGTTCGGCTGGTACTTAGGAGGGAAGCTGTGGTTGGTATCGCATCCGTTGGTTGTGAGTTTGGGCCGTGGCACTCCAATTCTCCGGTTTCATATCGAGTCGCTGGTCTTGCTGGTTGTCGTCGGAGCAATGGCGGCAGGTTTGTCAAGATGGGAGGGAGGTACTCTGCGCACATCGCTTTTGTCGAGCGTTTTCCCATCTGTGCCATTCGCTGTGGTGTTCCTGATTGCCATTCCCACGGGGCTGATTATCGTGCATCCGATTTCTTATGGAGTTGTGGGCCAACAGATTGTGTATATGGCTCTGGGCTGGGTTTTGGCTCCGGCCGCGGCTCTCCTTGCGGGCGGTTGGTTGGCCCAGCAGCTATGGGGAGATCGAAATTCGCGGCAGAAGCGCAGCCCCGATTACGCCGATGCCTGATTGGGAGAAGCTCGTCAGCGATCGGCTCGCCGAACTTGGTTTGGAACCGAAGGAATGCGCGGACATTATCGAAGAGCTTGCCACCCATCTTGATGATGTTTTCGCAGACTTGCGCCGCAGGGGGCTTAGCCAAGAAGTAGCGATGTGTCACTGCATGAGCGAGGTCCTCGATTGGCGCGATTTTCGCCGAAAGATTCAATCCGCTCGAAGAAAGGAAGACATCATGACCAACCGCGTCACGCAACTCTGGCTTCCTGGCTTGGTGACCTTTGCGCTCTCGATGGCCCTTCTGGCGCTCACCGAGATTTTCGGTCCCAAGCCTTGGACTACCTGGGGCCATAACCATCCCATCGCGTTGTTCTACATTCCCTGGTTACTCTCCCTGCCCTTGGTCGGAGCTTTGGGCGCCTACCTCTCGCAAAGTGCCGGCGGCTCCCGGCGCGCAATATTGTTTTCGACTATTTTTTCGATCCTGCCGTTTCTTCTCACGATTTTAGTCGTTATTCCAATCAGTCTGACCTTCGATCACGTTGTCGCTCACAATATACGGCCTATGGCGGTGCTCATATTTTTGTTCGGCTGGGTGTTCATTCCGGGAGTTGCGCTCCTCGTCGGCGGCCTCCCAGCGCAGTTATTATTGGCGCGTCGCCTGAGTTCCCGCCGCGCCGCGAGCAATTAGGCTCGCCCGCCTCCACCAGCTGTAGAAGGGGAGGCCGGCGAGGATTAGCAGGAGGCCGATGGAGCAGCGGACTGGGCGGTCGATCCAGATGTTTACGGTGAGGGCTAGCGCGCCGGCTACGAAGAGGCCTGGGACCCAGGGGTAGCCCCAGCAACGGTAGGGGCGGGGGAGATTGGGCTCGGTGCGGCGCATGCGGAAGAGCGCGACTACGGCTAGGCCGTAGAAGATCCAGCCGGCGAAGATGAAGAGGTTGGTTAGTTCCTCGAAGGTGCCGGTGAGCGCCATGAGGCTGGCTAGAATTCCTTGAAAGATCAGCGCGCGGCCGGGGGTGCGGAATTTGGGATGAATGCCGCCGGCAATCTTGAAGAAGATGCCATCGCGGGCCATGGCGTAGGGCACGCGGGCGCCGCTGAGGATCGAAGAATTCATGGAGCCGATGGCGGAGACGACCATGGCCAGGGTGATCCAGGTGGCCGCGCCGTATCCGGCTACGTGGGCGACTACGTCGGATGCGATGTGCTGCGAACTGGCGACGACATCGAATGGCAGGACCTTCAAACAGGCGGCGCTGAATAGTAGATAAATGATGGCGACGAGAGAGACGCCGCCCACTAGCGCACGGGGGAAATTGCGCTGCGGATTTTCCACCTCGGAGCCGACAAGGTTTAAGTCCTCCCAGCCGTCGTAAGCCCATAGAGCGGCGGCCAATGCGGCGAGAAATGCGCCGAAGACGGTGGCATCCAGGGAAGCGGGCCAGATTGGATCAGGGGCGTGCGGCGAGGACGCCGGCGCAAAAAACGCTACGCCGATCACAATCACGACGGAAATAATTTTGATCGCAGTGAGAAAGACTTGGACGGCGCCGCCGAGGCGGACGCCGAGATAGTTCACGCCGGTCATGATGGCCAACCAAAGAACAGCGAGTGGTTGCGCCCAGGTAAAGGCGAAATCGTAGGGCTTGAGCCAACCGGTCATGCCGGGGAGGGCGATATGCAGCGTGAAGATCGGAGTGGCGACCGCGGGCAGGAGGAATCCGAGGAAGCGCACCAAACCGGCGGCGATGGAAGACATCGAAGAGGGTCGGCCGACGATGGAGTGCATCCAGCCAAAAAGAAATCCCCAGACGGGACCGAAGGCTCGGCGGAGATAGGCGTACTCGCCGCCGGCTTCGGGAATCATCGCGCCTAGCTCCGAGTAAGAAAGCGCGCCGAAGAGGGAGAGAATCGCGCCGACAATCCACGCCGCGAAAACTACGGAGACGAAGCGGCCTTCGCGGGCCATTTCGGCAGGCTTGAGGAAGATGCCGGTGCCGATCATGGTGCCTACGACGATCGCGCCGGAGGCCCAAGCGCCGAGTCCGCGGACGAGTTCGAGCCGCTTCTCTGGAGAGGTTGCGGTCAGGATTTCTCCGGCTGCCACGATTTTCCTTTTTGGGCTGCGTTGTCGTGCCGAGCGTTTGGTTTGATGCGGCTAATCATAGATCCAATCGCGAACGTGACGATGGCTCCGATCATGAAGTACCACGTATAGGCCACGTTGGTAAATTGAAAGACACCGAGAATGGTGGCTAATCCAGCGAACATGCCGATGAGGGCGCCGAGCGCGTTCGCGCTTCGGTCGAGCGTGCCCAGTAGAAAAAGTCCTAGCAAACTGCCAAATGGGAGCGAAACCACCGTCAGACCGGCTTCGAGCAGCGGCCCCCATTTCTTTAGACCGAACGCCATTAAGACTAGGCCCCAAGCCAGGGTCATGCGTCGAGACAACTTCAAGAAACTTTTGGAGTCGAGTGATTTCCCCCACAGCCTGGAAAAATCGAGAACACTGGAAGCCGCGAGGGAATTCAGCGAGCCGCTGGCATTGGACATAGCGACGGCGATGATGGAGGCCAGCAGAAGGCCGGCAAGTCCCGGCGGCATCTCACGGACTAGAAACAATGGAAGGATGCGATCGGTACGTTCGCCGGGGGCGAGCAAGGGCGCGTGCTGGGCAAAGACGAAGAGCAGGACGCCGATCAGCAAAAACACGGTGAACTGGATTAGGACAATGACGCCGCTGGTCAGCAGGGCGCGACTGCTGTCGCTTTGGCTGCGGGCGGCGAGCAAGCGCTGCACGATGATTTGATCGGTTCCATGTGTGGCCATGGTTAGGAAGGCGCCGCCGATCAGGCCGGACCAAAACGTGTATTTGGTCGACCAACGGAACGAGAAATCGAGAACTTGTAGTTTGTGACCCGCAGCGGCAGCTACTTGGGTGACTTCCGTCCATCCGCCGGGAATACGATGCAGAAGGAAAATTAAGGTTACGGCGCTGCCGGTCAGATAGATCATTAGTTGGGCAACGTCGGTCCAGATGACGGCCTTCATCCCGCCTTCCAGCGTGTACAAAATCGTTAAGGCGATTACGAGCACGACTGCAAATTTTTCCGAGGTGCCCAATACCACGCTGAGCACCAGCGCGATGGCCGAAACGCGCACGCCCTCGGCTATCGCGCGGGTGATCAGGAAAGTGCTGGCCGCCACGGAGCGCATCTTTTCGCCGAAGCGTTTTTCGATGAGCGCATACGCGGTAAAGAGCTCTCCCCGGAAATAGCCGGGCAGAAGAAGGAGCACGATGAGCACGCGTCCAAGCAAATAGCCGAACACTAGCTGGAGAAACGTCAGATTGCCCGCGTAGGAGATAGCCGGCGTGCCGATTATGGTGAGCGTGGAGGTTTCCGTGGCGACAATCGAAAAAGCCAGCGCCCACCATGGCGCAGTTCGGCCTCCGAGGAAATAGTCGCGAGCATCCTGATGCTTGCGGCGGAAACGCATGCCGAAGGCGGTGACGGCTAACAGATAAGTGATGACGATGACTAAATCGATCGGGTGGATGCGCATTCTTTGTCGTGAATATCCTGCGAAAGCGCCACGACACTAGCACAGGGAGATGGAGACGCAGCAACCCGTTTTTCCGCGCGTCGCACGCCTCTCACTGTGTGGTTTAGGTTTGCCGCAATCGCACAAATCGCGGTGCGAATCTACCCAGGCAAATCGCTTATCCTTTTCACATGCGCTACATTCTCGGTTTTGACGGCGGAGGGACGAAGACGGAGTGCGTGTTGATGAACTCGGCGGACCAGGTGCTGGCGCGGACGTATGCCGGGCCGTCGAATCCTTCGCGGATCGGAGTAGAGGGTGCGGTGCGTGCGATTGAAGAATGCGCAGACTTGGCGTTAGGTGAAGCAGGGCTCGAACGCGGTGTGATTACGGCGATTGGCGCTGGCCTTGCCGGCACCGCCAAGCTGGACATGAAAGAACGGATGAGCGGCGCATTACGAAAGTGCTTTCCTAGCGCGGCGGTAACGATTGTGACCGATCTTGAGGCGGCGCTGGCGGCCGCCGGCGAAGGAGCTGCAATCGTACTGGTAGCGGGAACTGGTTCCGCCGCAATTGGACGCAACGCGCAGAATGAAGTTTGTCGTGCCGGGGGATATGGACGCGGTGTGAGCGATGAGGGCAGCGCTTTTGACATCGGGCGGCGGGCGGTGGCCGCTGCCGTTCAGGAACGCGCGAGGGAGGGCACAGACTCAGCGCTGGGGCAACAAGTACTTGCGCAACTGAATTGCGCGGAATGGCAAGTGGTTCAGCATCGCGCACAAACAATGCCCGACGAGATTTTTCCGCCGATTTTTCCCGTTGTTGCCGCTGCCGCGGACGCCGGCGATGCCACGGCACAGGGCCTCTTGCGCGAGGCAGCGAATGAATTGGCCTCGCTGGTTGCGGAAGTTGCTGATCGGCTGGACTTGCGAGGCAAAGAGTTTTTGCTGGTCAAGATCGGAGGCACCATTGGGCGTTCGCGTTTTTTCGACGCGCAAATCGACTCGGCATTGAAGCAATTGGTTCCCGAGGCGCAAATCGGGAAATTGCGGATTTCTCCCGCGGAGGCCTCGGCGCTTGGCGCAAGGGGCTCAGATGCCGACTAGCGAACTCCATCGCGCGCGTACGGCGACCGGCGAAGAACTGGCAGCGCTGCTGCATCATCATTCGGCGGATGTACTCCTGGCCTTGCTCGACAATCCCACGCTCGATGAGACGCAGCTTTGCTTGTTGCTGGACCGCAAGGATATTCCTGCCGAGGTTTTGGAGGAAGTGACCCACCGCAAGCCACTGCTGAAGAATTATCGTGTGAAACGCGCTCTGGCATTTCATCCGCGCACACCTCGTCTGGCAGGTCTGCGCTTTATACGCGAGCTATACTTGATGGATCTAATGCAGCTCACGCTTCTGACGGGCACTTCGGCGGAGTTGAAGCGCATCGCGGAAGAGCAACTTGTCGCGCGGCTTCCTCAATTGCCGCTGGGACAAAAGATCACGCTGGCGCGCCGTGGCACCGGGCGTGTGGCGGGCGCGCTTCTTGTGGACGGCCATACGCAAGTGCTGTCTGTAGTCTTGGATAATCCGAGCCTTACGGAGTCGCAGGTTTTGAAGGCGCTGTCGCGCGGGCGGCTTCCGGTGGGTGTGGTGAAAGCAGTGGCGCAGCATGGCAAATGGTCGCACGTCTATAACGTAAGGTTGGCACTGGTGCGTCATCCCAGTTCGACGCTATCGACGATTCTGGCGTATTTGCCGGAGATTACGGTTTCGGATTTGCGCGAACTGGCGGCGCCGGGGATCGTTTCCGAAAGTCTGCGCAAATATCTGCTTTCGGAAATTCAGCAGAGAATGCGCAGAGGCGAGACGCCGGCGAATACTGCTGATGCGACTGGCGAGCCTGATGCGTCTAATTCGGATTGAATACAACGTGGTTTAGAAGCTTGGCACGGGATTATTTGCAGAGGGGTGGTTCGGTTGATGACCAATGGAGAGAATCCGCCGCGGCATCTGGAGCGTCGTTGGGCGCCGCGATATTCCTTTCGCGCCGAGTTGGAGATTGAGTGGGGCTCAGCGGTCTTGCGCGGGAAGACGCGCGATATCAGCTCGAACGGCATGTTCATCGAATCCACGGACACGCTTTGGGTGGGCGCGGGTTTCACAGCACGGCTGGGACTCGACCAGCCTGTGCACATCGATTGTTCAGTGAAGCGCGTCGAACCTGGCCGAGGCATGGCAGTCACGGTTAACGTGTCCGGAGAGCAACATCAGCAACGCTATCAGGACTTGATCAGCTCGCTGACTAGTCAGCAGCCTTAATCGCGTCCGCGTTGGCCTACACCTCGTTCTATACTAACCAGGATGTCTTTGTGCGGTTGTCCGGGAACCGACCCTCTCCTGTGGGTCACACACTGCGGCTCATCATGACGCGATGCCTTGATTGTGGCGCGGAGCGCACCACGGACCAGTGCTCCTCGTGCGGCCTGACCACAGCCGCGGCGGAATTGACGTTCCGGCGCCGGCTGATGCGGCAGACTGGAATTTTTCTGCTGGGATCGCTGGCGTTTCCGTACATTAGCCAAATTTATCCACCGCTGGACCTTGACCTGATTTTGGTATTTTTTGGAGTGATCTTCTTTGGCGCGCTCACGTTGGCGGTCATTTTGGAGCGGCGGGCGCGCAATCATCAGGAGATCGAGCTGCTGAAGCGTGCCTATAACGGATTTGTGCCGCTACCTTGGATTTTGGCGGCGACATTGTTTGTAAACGGGCGGCTGGATTCGGCGAAAAATGTCGTTTACTACCCCACGGTGGTGGTTGCACGGTTTAACATGAAAGGCATTGTGAAGGGCAGCCGGCGATTGGTGGTGCGTTCGTGGCGTGGAGGTCAGCGCGTGGAGCGCCTTGCGGTCGATACGGATGATTTCGATCGTTTTCATGAGGGCGATGCCATTGTGGTGGGTGTCGAGCCGGGGGCGCTGGGGATCCCGTGGTACTACGGGGTGTACCGCCGCTGAACGGAGGTAGGGAGTTGTCTCAGTACGCGGGTTCGCGGTTACGCAGCATCGGAAGTTGAATGTCCAGATAGCTGCCGTTCTTGCCGAAGCGGAAGCGTACGCGCTGTACTGGACCGACGTCGCGTATTTTCCAATCGGAGGTCTCAACGGGCTGATCGGGGAGGTCGGAAGGCGACCATGCGACGTTGTCTCCCTGGGGCTTCACCTTTGCGGGGTCGACCTCGTAGACTTCCTGTTCCTTCACGTCCACGAGCATGTAGCGCTTCCATAGGCGCACCAGCAGCATGCCGCGTTTCTCGCCGTGATAGATGTTCCAGGATGCCGGCGCGTCGTCGTTGAAGCGGAGGATCGCAAACTCTACGGGCTTCCAGACGTTTTTTTCAGCGCCGAACAGCGATGACGCCGCAAGCGTTGAAACTGCGGCGAGTAAGATGCAGAAGTTGGCAAGGCGCATATGCTTCTTTAGCTTGGATCCCTAACTTGGCCGCTCCGATCGCTAGTTCTTTACTTCACTGAAGGCTTTGTCGAGCAAGCGAACGCCTTCGTCTACGTCGGCTTTGGAAATGTTGAGCATCGGCGAGAGGCGAAGGACGTTACCGAAGAGGCCGCCTTTGCCGATGAGCAGGCCATTGTCGCGAGCGCGCTCCATGACTTTCGCGGTGCCCTCGGGAGCAGGCTCTTTCGTCTTGCGGTCTTTGACCAGCTCCAGAGCTTGCATTAGGCCCATGCCGCGAACTTCGCCGATTAGCGCGTGCTTCGCTTGCAACTCTTCGAGTTTCCCCCGGAAATAGGAGCCGACGCTGTGTGCATTTTCGAGGAGATTCTCTTCTTCGATAAAGTCGATGGTCGCTTTCGCGGCGACGCTGGTTACCGGATTGCCGCCGAAAGTGGAAATATTCAATCCCTGGAAGCTGGAAGCAATTTCCGGCGTGGTCACAGTCAGGCCGATCGGCACGCCATTGGCCAAGCCCTTCGCGCTGGTCAAAATGTCGGGTGTGACTTCCCACTGCTCGATGCCGAACCACTTCTTACCCGTGCGGCCCCAACCGGTCTGCACTTCGTCGCTGATGAAAAGGCCGCCGTACTTCTTCACGATTTTGAAGACGATCTTGAAGTATTCCTTGGGCGGAGTGATGAAACCGCCGACCCCCTGAATCGGCTCGGCGATGAACGCGGCGATGTTTCCGCTCGTGCCGGTCTGAATTAGATTTTCCACGTCATTGGCGCAAGCGACTTCGCAGGATGGATAGGTCAAGTGCAGCGGACAGCGGTAACAATAGGCATTCACCGCGTGCGAAATGCCGACGCTAATCACGCCGCTCTTGCGATAAGGCGCGTGGGCGGTAACCGCTTTCGCGATGGCCGAGCTGCCGGCATAGGCATGACGCAGCGCGACCACGTCGTAGCTTCCGGTCGCCATCCGAGCAATCAAAATCGCGGCCTCGTTTGCTTCCGTGCCGGAGCTGGTAAAGAAACTCGATTGCAGATTTCCCGGCGTAATCTGCGCGATTTTCTCAGCCAGCGCCACGATGTGTTCGTTGGGGTAGAGCGTGGAAGTGTGCTGCAAGCGATTGACCTGCGCGTTGACCTTGCTGGTCACCTTGGGATTACAGTGCCCGACGGAAACGGTCAGGATGCCGCCGAAGAAATCCAGGTACTTGCGGCCCTCCAGGTCCCACAAATATTGCATTTCGCCGCGATCCGCCACCAACGGCCGCTGATAATAATTGGTGACCGACGGCCACAGATATTTCTTGTGCTTTGCAATCACTTCGTCGCTGCGCGTCGTCGCCGGCAAAGGCTTGGCAGGAGTCGTCACAGTTTAATCCTCACTAGCTCGGTAGAATGCATCGAGTGTAGCGGAAAGCGCCGCCGTGCGTCGAATGCCATTGTGGCCTGATAACAAGCATTGCGGCGCGGGCGTTCGCACGTTATCCTCCTGCACTCTGAGGAGGTGACGAATGCAGTTTCGCGCAGGCAAGTTTCTGGTGGCCGGAGTTCTTGCGGTTTTCACGGCAGCGATTCCCGTGTCCGCACAGCAGTATGACCAGAAATTCTTCTCGGAGATGCGTTGGCGCTGCATCGGTCCGTTCCGTGGCGGGCGCACGGTCGCCATTACGGGTGTGCCGCACGAGCCCAATGTTTATTACATCGCCGCGGTAAATGGCGGCGTGTGGAAAACAACGGATACCGGTAATACTTGGGAGCCGATTTTTGACGCGGAAGGCACCGGCTCGATCGGCGCCATAGCCGTTGCGCCATCGGATCCGAAAGTTATTTACGTTGGCAGCGGCGAGGGCTTGCAGCGGCCCGATCTTTCGACCGGCGATGGCGTTTACAAGTCAACGGACGCCGGCAAGACGTGGACGCACCCGGGGCTCCCTGACGCACAGCAGATCACTGCGATCCTTGTCGATCCGAAAGATGCGAATCGCGTTTATTTAGCGGTGCAGGGTCATCCGTATGGTCCGAACAAAGAACGCGGCGTTTTCCGCTCTACGAATGGAGGCCAGTCATTCGAGAAGATTTTGTACAAGGATGAAAATATCGGCGCCGCTGATCTGGCCTTTGATCCCAGCAACACGCAAACAATGTATGCCGTGCTTTGGGCGGCGCGCGTCGCGCCCTGGGAAATCCGCAGCGGAGAATCTTTCGTCGCGCCAGGCAGCGGGCTGTACAAATCGACCGACGGCGGCAACAACTGGCGCCAACTAACGAAGGGGCTGCCTTCGTCCGATGACGGCGGCTTTGGGCGCATGGGTATCGCGGTCTCGCCAAGTCAGCCCAATCGCGTGTACGCCAGCGTAGAAGCAAAAAAGGCAGCGGGAGTCTATCGTTCTGAGGATGCTGGAGAATCGTGGGAGCTCGTCAACGGCGACCGGCGGATCGGCGGCCGAGGGCCCGGTGCGATGGGCATCGCCGTTGCGCCCGACAATCCCGACGTGATTTACGTCGCGAACACCACGACGTGGAAATCCAGTGACGCCGGCAAAACGTTTGTTGGCTTCCGGGGTGCTCCGGGTGGTGACGACTACCAGCGCATTTGGATCAGCAGGGAGCATCCGCAAACGATCGCGCTCTCGAGTGATCAGGGCGCGGTGATTACGGTGAATGGCGGGGCGTCCTGGAGCACGTGGTACAACCAGCCGACCGCGCAGTTTTATCACGTGACAACGGACAATCGGTTTCCCTATTGGGTGTATGGCGCGCAGCAGGAAAGCGGCTCCGCCGGCACGATGAGCCGCAGCGACTACGGCGAAATCACGTTTCGCGAGTGGCACTCCGTTGGCGTGTTTGAGTACGGCTACATCGCGGTTGATCCGCTCGATTCGAATATTCTGTACGGCGCTCGGCTAACGCGTACAAACCAAGCGCTGGGCGAAGTGGCCGATGTCACTCCTGAGCCCATTCGTCGCGGCGAGTATCGATATGACCGCACTTTGCCCGTGGTTTTTTCGCCGGTTGATCCCAAGGCGCTCTATTTCGCCGCCAACGTGCTGTTCAAATCGACCGACGCGGGAAACAGTTGGAAGGTGATCAGTCCTGACCTCGCGCGCCCCGGCTATGAAACTCCGCTGAATCTCGGCACCTTCGCGGCCTACGATCCGGAAAAAGGCAAACATCGCGGCGTAATTTACGCCGTTGCGCCGTCCTTCAAGGACGCGAATACGATTTGGGCCGGCACCGATGATGGGTTGATTTACATTACGCAGGACGCTGGGAAGTCCTGGCAAAACGTCACGCCACCTCAGCTGAAGCCTTGGAGCAAAGTCTCCATTATCGAAGCTTCGCACTTCGACCCTGGCACCGCATATGCTGCCATCAACAGCTTCCGCCTTGACGATTTGCGCGCGCACATTTACCGCACCCGCGACTTCGGCAAGTCCTGGACTGAAATCACCAAGGGAATTCCTGACGGTGGGGCGAGCAACGCTGTGCGCGAAGATCCCGCGCGCAAAGGCCTGCTTTTTGCCGGCACCGAGGGTTCTGTCTACGTTTCTTTTGACGACGGCGACAACTGGCAGCTGCTACAACTTAATTTGCCGCACACTTCGATGCGCGACCTCGCTATTCATGGTGATGACCTCATCGTCGGCACGCACGGCCGTTCGTTCTGGATCCTCGACGACATAACTCCGCTGCGCCAATTAAGCGCGGAGATCGCGAAAGCTCCAGTGACTTTATACAGGCCCGAAGAGGCGACGCGCTTCCGCTGGAACCGCAACACGGATACGCCACTGCCGCCGGACACGCCCGCCGGAAAAAATCCACCGGATGGGGCGATCCTGGACTACTACCTCACCGCGGCATCTAACCAGCCCGTCACGCTGGAAATTCTCGATGCCGAGAGCCATCTCGTTCGCCGGTATGCCAGCACGGACAAACCGGAGCCGATGGAGAAAATCGCCTCGGCGAATCCAATTCCCATGTATTGGGTGCGTCCGCAGCAGACCCTGTCCGCGGAACCCGGCATGCATCGGTTTGTTTGGGATGTGCACTACCCGCCGCCCGGCGCGCTCAATCACGAGTTCCCCATCTCCGCGATCGTCCACAATACTCCTCAGCTCCCGCTCGGGGCTTGGGCGATGCCGGGAAAATACACGGTGAAGCTCACGGTTGACGGCAAATCGTACACGCAGCCTCTCACCGTTCGCATGGACCCGCGCATACAAACTTCGGAAGCCGACCTGCGCAAACAGTTCGAGATGGAAGCCGGCATCGTTCAAGGAATGAACGAAAGCTTCGAGGCTCTTCAGCAAGTTCGCACGTTGCGTCCGCAACTCAACGACCGTGCCGGAAAAGCGACAGGCTCACTCGCTGATTCGCTGAAGGCACTCGACAAGCAAGCCGCGCAGCTGGAGGGCGGGTCGCAAGGTGCCTTCTTTGGCGTTCCGCCAAGCGGCAAGCAGCCGGAGAATCTCTCCACGTTAAATCAACATTTCGGTCAGCTCTTGAACGTGGTGGACAGCGTGGATGCCGCGCCCACCACACAGGCTTCGGCCGTTTATCTACAACTGGAAGATGCGCTCGGAGGCTTGCTCGCGCAATGGAAGAAAGTGCGTGATTCGGACGTACTGGCGCTGAACGCCGCACTGAAGAAGGCCCACCTGGAGGAACTAGATCCCAACAAAGGGTCGGGGCCGGCCCTAGCTGAAGATTCAGACCAAGACGATGAGCCGTAGCAGGGCAGGATTGACTATGGTCAGACCATGGTCCAGAATGGCTCCAAGAGGTTTTATCATGAACGAGATAGCAATCTCCAAATTCAAAGCTACCTGCCTGGAGGTTCTCGAACGCGTTCGCACTACCAAGCAGCCTGTGCGCGTCACACGCTTCGGCAAACCCGTGGCGGATATTGTCCCACCGCGGGAACAAACCGCTCCCAAACGTCGGCTTGGCACCATGATCGGGTCGGGCCGAATCCTGGGCGATATCGTTGGGCCAATCGGTGACGAATCAGATTGGGAAGCGGCTCGCGATTCCGATGCTGCCGACTTGAAGAAAAAATGAATCTGCTGTTAGACACCCACATTTGGATATGGAATCACCTTGCACCCCAGAAAATCTCTTCCGAGGTGAATGCGATGCTGGCCGCCACGGAGAATGACCTCTGGTTGTCTCCGGTCAGCGTGTGGGAGTTGATTGTTCTAGTTGAGAAGAAGCGTCTCGAATTAGAGAAGGATCTGCACGAATGGGTTCAGCAATCGAAACGCGAGCTAATGCTTCAAGAAGCTCCGCTTTCCTGGGAAGTGGCGGATGAACTTCGCTACACACTCTTAAGGCAACGGGACCCGGCAGACCGGTTCCTTGTAGCGACGGCAAGAGTTTACGATCTGACATTGGTGACCGCTGATGAGTCTTTGATGGACGTGCCGGGACTTAGTGTCTTACAGAATCGCTGCTGAGCCAATTTGTTTTCGGAGAGGTCGATGAAAAGGTCTGCCCCGGCCCGGATCGTTTGTGTTCTCATTTTTGTCTTTTCGTGCGCCGCGTGCTTTGCTCCCATTCTCCACGCGCAAGAAATCTCCGAAGACCTATACTCCGCGCTGAAATGGCGAATGATCGGACCTTTTCGCGCCGGCAAGGTCAATGCGGTAGCAGGGGTTCCGGGGAATTCCTCGATCTACTATTTCGGGGCGGATGGCGGAGGCGTCTGGAAAACGACTGACGTCGGCAACGTTTGGAAGCCGATCTTCGATGCTCAGCCCATTGCCTCGATTGGCGCGATGGCTCTCGCGCCCTCGAATCCCAACATAATTTATGTCGGCACTGGCGTGAACGGCGTCTATAGCGACATCGCGTACGGCAACGGAATCTACAAATCAACCGACGCTGGGGAAACTTGGCAGCACCTCGGTCTCGACGACACGCGGCACATCGCGCGCATCTTGATCGATCCGCGAAATCCTGAGATCGTGCTGGTTGCGGCGCTGGGTCATTCCTTCGGGCCCAACGAAGATCGCGGCGTTTTCCGTTCCACCGACGGCGGCAATAGTTGGAAAAAGGTCCTGTATAAGGACAACGTGACCGGCGCCGTCGATTTGTGTTTTGAACCCGGAAATCCGCGCGTGGTCTACGCCACTTTGTGGCAGGGAATTCGGAAGCCCGGGCAAAGGGGGACGTCGTACGGAGCCGGCAGCGGCTTATACAAATCCGTGGACGCAGGAGTTACCTGGACGCAAATCACGGGCCACGGCCTGCCCACCGCGGAATGGGGACGCTCCGGTGTAGCCGTTGCCGCCGGAATGCATGGCCGTCGCGTCTATCTGATCGTGGAAGCCAAAGAAAAAGCGGGCGGCCTGTATCGCTCCGACGACGCGGGCGCCACTTGGCAGCGAGCTACCAAGGATCACCGCATCGAAGGCTATTGGTACATGAGCGAAATTTTCGCGGATCCCAACAATCCGGACGTGGTGTACGTGCCGACGCAATCGCTGTATCGCTCCACCGATGGCGGCCACACTTTCACCGTAATAAAGGGGGCTCCTGGCGGCGACGACTATCACACCGTCTGGATTGACCCCACCAACTCACAGCGCATCATGCTCGGCGTCGATCAGGGCGCCGTCATCTCCGTAAACGGTGGCGATACTTGGAGCACCTGGTACAACCAGCCGACCGGAGAATTCTACAGAGTAGCGACGGATCATCGTTTTCCGTACTGGGTTTACGGCCCGCAGCAAGACAGCGGCACCGCCGGAATCGCCAGCCGTGGCAACAACGGCCAGATCACCGAGCGCGAGTGGTCTCCCGTTGGCCCAGGCGAGAGCGGCTACACCATTCCCGATCCGCTCGATCCAGACGTCGTATACAACGCCGGCCCCGGCGGCAGCGTGGTTCGCCTGTCCAAGACGACCGGACAAGTGCGCGATATTTCTCCCGCGGCCGTTTCCTTCGGCAGCAAATACCATTTCAACTGGACCATTCCCATGGTCTTCTCGCCGCAAGATCCGCATGTGCTGTATTTAGGCACGCAGTTCCTGTTGAAGACCACGAACGCGGGCACAACTTGGCAGTCCATCAGCCCGGACCTTAGCCGCACGCAAGTCGATCCCAAGAATCCCAAGCAGGCTCCCGGCACGATCCTCACTATCGCGCCGTCTCCCGTTCAAGAAGGATTGATTTGGGTTGGAACCGACGATGGAAATATACAGATGACGAAAGACGGAGGAGCGACGTGGAAGAACGTTACGCCACCTAACCTTTCCGTTTGGAGCACGATCAGCATTTTGGAACCATCGCACTTCGATGCCGGCACTGCCTACGCAGCGGTCAATCGCAATGGTCTGGACGATCTCCATCCGCACATTTTTCGGACGCGCGATTTTGGACAAACCTGGCAGGAAACGGTGAGCGGCATTCGCGACATAGATTTTGCCCGCACCGTGCGCGAAGACCCGGTGCGTAAAGGTCTCCTCTACGCCGGAACAGAAGAAGCCGTGTATGTTTCGCTTGACGATGGCGATCATTGGCATTCCCTGCGTCTGAACATGCCAGTCGTTGCGATTCACGACCTCGCCGTAGAGCAAGACGACCTCGTCGCGGCCACCTATGGCCGTTCCTTTTGGATTCTTGACGATATCAGTCCGCTCCGCCATTTGGATTCGCGATTCTCGGCGTCGGAGAATCATCTCTTGCCTCCTCGGCCCACGATCCGCGTTCGACGTGATGAGAATCAGGACACGCCGCTTCCGCCGGAAGTCCCGACGGGAAAGAACCCGCCCGATGGCGCCATTCTCCATTACTATTTGCCCGCCCGCCCTTCCAGCGAGATCCAACTGGATATCTACGATTCCGCCGGAACGCTGATAAAAAGCCATTCCAGCGCGCCGATCCCCCCGGAGAAAGAAAAAGACGATCCCTTCATCGCTCCTTATTGGATTGCGCATCCCCAGCCGCTCGCGCGCGACAAAGGCATGCATCGTTTCGTCTGGAATCTACGGTATACCGATCCGCCCGCGATTCACGTGCAATCGCCCTACAATTATCCGATTGCTGCGATTGTCGGCGACACGCCGCTTCCTCCGCAAGGTTCGCTCGTTATGCCTGGGAAGTATGAAGTGCGGCTGAAAGTCGGCGAGCAAGTGCTTCGCCAACCGCTGGAAGTCAAGATGGACCCGCGCGTTTCTTACAGTCGCAACGAATTGCAGAGCTCACTGGATTTGCAGTTAAAGATTTCCGCGGCCCTGGCGCGAAATTTTGCCGCGTATCAACAAGCAAAGGATCTGCGCGCGCGGCTAACAGAGCTGAAAAACCGTCCGAAAGGCGATGCAGTGGCGACCGCGGCCAGCGCCTTGGATGCGAAGCTTGCGGAACTCGAGGGTGAGCCGACGCCTCTTCTGGAAGAGCCCAAGACCGTCAGCTTCTCCACCGTGAATGACACACTGGTAGCGCTGATGGCGCTTGTGGACGGCGCCGATTCCGCGCCTTCAGAAGAATCGTTCGCTGCGTACCAGCGCACTTGCAAAGGCCTAAACAGCACGCTGGAGGCCTGGCAAGCGATTAAGAGCAAGGATTTGCTGCCGTTCAATGCAACCCTGAGCCAAAACAAAATCGCGCCGATGCCGGAATATCCGAGCTTCGGCGCGACCGAAAATTGCGGAAATTAGATAGAGAATTCTCTCACTACTTCGATGCTGTGGCGCCTTGCAGTTCCGTGAGCGCCGCGAGCACTTCGTCGCTGTGCTTGTCCGGCTTCACTTCGAGCCATACCTTCTGCACTTTGCCTTGCGGATCGATCAGGAACGTGTGCCGCGCGGAGTACTTCGCGTTGTTGTAAGTCATCACGGAATCGTACTCAGTGGAAACTTCCTGCTTGGTATCCGCCAGCAGCTTGAAGCTCAGCCCTTCTTTGGTACAGAACTTCTGGTGTGAGTCTTCGTCCTGCACGCTGACGCCGACGATCACCGCATTCTTCTGCTCGTATTGCGCCAGGTCGCGCTGAAAATTATGCGCTTCAATTGTGCACCCGGTCGTGAAGTCCTTGGGGTAGAAATACAACACCACCCATTTGCCCTTGAAATCGTGCAGGCTGATGGACTTGCTCTCCTGCGAATTCAGCGTGAAATCCGGCGCCGCGGCTCCAACCGCGGGCGCGCCGCTTGCAGCCGACGAAAAACCTATAACCGATGCAATTGCCAGGACACCAACGACTACCAATGCCATCGAACCAAGTTTCATTTTCGTCCTCGTTTCCGATTTTCGGTACACGCACTCAACATCGTACCAGCAACTCAAAATGGTAGTAGCACGGTAGTGGAAACGCCAGCTTTCGCCTCGCAAGAGACAATTATTTTACTTCTCTATTTTACTTCCGCCGCGTGAACCGGCCGACCCCCAGCCGTACCTGGAGGGTATTGATTCCAGGATTCGGCGTGGCCAGGCCGGCATTGGAGATATGCATGTAGCGCACTTCCACGCTCCAGTTGTATTTGCTGTGCGGAAAATGCAGTCCTAGCGCACCCGAACTCGTGAAGTTCACGCGCGAAGTTCCCGGCGGCACCTGCGTATTGCTGAAAAGCGTCCCGCCGCCGAGTTCCACGTAAGGGGTCACCCTGCGGTCGCCGGAAAAATTCCATTTCAGCGCGAAGGGATTCAGCCCGAATCCATAAGCAGTCCCGGTTCGCTGCGTCAACAAAAACACTGGCACAACATCCACCGCATACTCAAAGCGCCCGCGCAAAGGCCCGGGGCCAATGGGATCGGTCAGCACCCAACCGTACCGCCCACCCAGATTCCACACGCCCGTATCCGACGTGCTGCCGTTGAGCCCGTGCCCGCCGCCCGTCCATACCTGCAGCTCGTGCCCGCCACCTTCCGGCCCTGACTGCGCTTGCACAGCAGTTCCCTGGAAAGTCCACAGGCAAATTGCAAATCCGAGCCGAAGTAGCGTTTTCACCGGCGCCGCCCCAAATCCAAGAGCGCACACTATACGCTCGCCAACCATCAATCGCCAAATCGCGGTTGACATCGGGAAATGTTAAGCATAGTGTATGCTGTGAGTTCAACGAGGTTAATAGCATAGAAAGCTTGCGAATGCTGTTCATCGTCCTGTAATCCTCGGCGGACTATCCTATCTGTTTGATCGGGCTCGCGGGACGCGGCTATGCGGAGAGACTGCGAGCACAGGAAAATGCGGCGTTCGCGATCACAATCTCGGGCTGTGCTCTTCTTCGCTCTTGCCGCCCTGTGCAGGCCGGCGGGAGGCGCCTTGTGCGCGCAGCAAGCGCCGCCCGCAGCGACTCCTTCCGATATTCCAGAAATGCCAGGTGAGCAAGCTGATCCTCCTCCGGTGATGTTCCCGCACCCGGAGTCGGACCGCATTTGGATCTCCGGACAAGCCAATTTTATTTCCCAGTGGCATCCCGCCTTTCACTCTCCGTACCAAGGACCCAACAGCCTCTCGCCGCAAGCGCAGGACGCCACCTCTCGTGTGCTTACGCTCTTCACCGGCCTGCGGCTCAGCAAGAACTCTGAGTTGCTCTGCGATGTGCAGGAAACCGGTGGCCACGGTATCGGTGAAGCGCTTGGCCTCGCTGGATTCACCAATCTCGACGTTGTACGCAATCCCACCCTCAGCAAGGCGCCGTACATCGCTGGTTTGATGTGGCATCAGATTATCTCTCTCGGCGGCTCAAAAATTGCCGTGCAACGCACTCCGCTTTCTCTGTTCAGCCAGCTTCCGGAGCGCCGTCTGGAAGTGCGCTTTGGTAAGCTCGGCCTGGCGCAGTTTTTCGATCTAAATGCCTATGGCACCGATAGCAACTTCCAGTTCTTGAACTGGACGGTCGACAACAACGGGGCCTACGACTACGCTGCCGATACGCGCGGCTTCACGTACGCCGCCATGCTTGAATACCACGACCCTCACTGGGCCGCCCGTTTCGCCGAAGCTCTCATGCCCAAGGTTGCCAACGGTATCCACCTCGATGCCGACCTCGCCCGCGCCCGTTCCGAAAATGTTGAACTCGAGCTTCACCGCGCCGTCCTCTTCAAACAGGAAGGCACTCTTCGCTTACTGGCCTATGTAAATCACGCCAACATGGGCAGTTATCGCGAAGCCATCGACAATTTCCTCGCCGGGCTCACGCCCGTTCCGGAAATCACCGCCCATCCGCTACGCACGACGATCAAATACGGCTTCGGAATGAACTTCGAGCAGCCGCTCAACAGCTGGGCGGGTCTGTTCGGTCGTTGGGGCTGGAACGAGGGGCGCCACGAGTCTTACGCATATACCGAAGTCGACGAAACCTTCCTATTCGGCCTCGGCGCCAGCGGCAGCCGCTGGAACCGCAAATTTGATCGCGCCGGCTTGGCCTTCGTTTCCAACGGGATTTCCCGCGATCACCAGCAGTATCTTGCCCTCGGCGGTCTCGGTTTCCTTCTGGGCGACGCTCGCCTCACCTACGGCCGCGAGAATATCGTCGAAACCTATTACTCGTTGCACGCCTGGCGCGGCGCCTATCCTTCCTTCGGTCTTCAATATGTCGCCAACCCCGGCTACAATCGCGACCGCGGTCCTGTCCTGGTGCCTACCCTTCGCCTGCATCTGGAGTTTTAGCCGCCCAGCAAGAAATTTCTTGGCGTTTGTCACAATTTCTGATAACAAACTGGTCGCAATTACCCCGTACGAATGAAAATCTGCTTTTCTGCAAGCGTACCCAGCATCCCGCGCCTGCCGAAGCAGTCGGTGAAGCACGTTGAGCTATTTCCACCCGCATCTCCCGAAGGAGCACGTCCGATGTCACGAATCGTTCTGCCGATCCTTGCCTTTGCCACCATCGCCCTGCTCCCGGTAAGCGTCCCGGCTCAGAGCGTCGATGAAGTCATCGCCAATAATGTCAAAGCGCGAGGTGGCTTGGATAAGATCAAAGCCGTCCGCAGTGTGCGCACAACGTCAAAACTGACCCAGGGATCTTTTCGCGCCGCCTATGTGCAGGAGAATAAGCGTCCGGACAGAGTGCGCGAAGAAGCGATTATTCAGGGCTTAGCGCAAGTGCAGGCTTACGACGGGAAAGTCGGATGGCAAATTTCGCCGTTCTCCGGGCGCAAGGACCCGGAACGGATGTCGCAGGATGACACCAAGACTTTGGTGATCGACGCGGACATCGATGGGGCCTTGGTCGACTACAAACAGAAGGGTCACAAGGCCGAGCTGGTAGGCCACGATTCCGTCGAGGGCACCGACTGTTACAAACTGAAGGTGTCGCTCAAAAACGGCGACGTGCGCTACTACTTCCTCGATAGCGATTCGTTCCTCGAACTCAAAATCGAAAACCAAAGCAACATCCGCGGCACCGTGCAGTATACCGAGACCTATTTCGGCGACTACGAGCAGGTCAACGGAATCTATTATCCGTTCGCGGTCGAGACCGGCGACAAGGGCAGCGACTCGCGCACGAAATTCACCGTGGATAAAGTCGAGCTGGATATTCCGCTGGATGACGCGCGGTTTTCCATGCCTGCTGCCAAGCCGGAAGCAAAGGCTCCCGCGGCAGCAAAATGAATTTTGTTTTTTAGGGTCGGGTTCAGCACCCGCTCGGGTTTCCAATCTCCATCGTAGTTTGAGGAAAAATGAATATGCGCAAGTGGAAGGCGTTTTGCTCCGCCGCTGTTGTTTCCGGGGTGCTCTGCACTTTGCCCGCGGGCCTCTCTGGTCAGCAAGCTGTATTCGACTCCGACACCATTTCCGGGTTAGGCGCGCGGAATATCGGATCCGCGGCGATGAGTGGACGTATCGCCGCTGTAACCGCGGTCAAAGAAGACGGGCGGCTCACCGTGTATGTAGGCGCGGCCAGTGGCGGCGTGTGGAAATCGGTGAATGCAGGCACCACTTATAAACCCGTTTTTGACAAGCAGCCCGTGCAGTCGATTGGTGCCATCGCCATCGATCCGCAGGCGCCAAAAACCGTGTGGGTCGGCACGGGCGAGTCCTGGACCCGCAACAGTGCTTCCGTCGGCGACGGCATCTACAAATCGACCGACGGCGGGGAAAACTGGACGAATATGGGCCTGAAGGATTCCGAGCGCATCGCGAAAATCCTGATCGATCCCAAAGACGGCAACATCGTTTACGCGTGCGTGCCCGGCAAGCTCTGGAGCGATAGCGACGATCGCGGCGTCTACAAAACCAGCGACGGCGGCAAGACCTGGAGCAAAATTCTGAAAGGTCCCAACGCTTCCACCGGCTGCTCGATGATTTCGATGAGCTCGCAGGATTCGAAGACGCTGTTCGCGGGTATGTGGGACTTTCGCCGCAAAGGCTGGACTTTCCGCTCCGGCGGCGAAAATTCTACCGCGCCCAGCGGGAGCGGACTTTTTCAATCCACCGATGGCGGGTCGACGTGGAACGAGCTGGATGAAAAGACCGCCAAGGGGCTACCCGCCAAGCCTTGGGGCCGCGTGGCCGTCAGCATCGCGCCTTCCAATCCCAGCGTCGTTTATGCCCTCATCGAATCCAACCGCAGCGCTCTGTTTCGCTCCGCCGATGGTGGCAAGACTTGGGAAGAGGGCGACCGCAGCAATTGGATGGTCTGGCGTCCGTTCTATTTTGCCAACTTGCTGATCGATCCGAAGAATGAAAACAAATTGTACAAGCCCGATCTCGTGCTCATCATGAGCGAAGACGGCGGCAAGAGCTTCAGCACCATCAACGGTGGCGCCCACGGCGATTTTCACGACGTATGGATCAATCCCGAGAACACGAATCACTTGATCGCCGGAGACGACGGTGGCATCTGGTATTCCTACGACAGCGGAAACACCTGGTGGAAGGGCTACAATCTTCCGGTCTCGCAGTTTTACCACGTGAGCGTGGATACGCAGGATCCTTACCACGTATTCGGCGGCTTGCAGGATAACAGCGCGTGGATGGGCGATTCGGCATATCCTGGCGGTATCACTAACAGCCGCTGGGAAAATCTCTTCGGCGGCGACGGATTCTGGGTCTTTCCCGATCCCACCGATCCCGCTTACGTCTATGCCGAAGCACAGGGCGGCTTCATCGGCCGCGTAAACGAGCCGACCCTGGCATCGCGCGGCATCAAGCCACAGCAGAACTACGGCGAAGGCAAGCTGCGTTTCAATTGGAATACGCCGATTCACATGAGCCCGAACGAAAAGGGCACACTCTATGTCGGAGCCCAGTTTCTTTTCCGCTCGCGCGACCACGGCCAGTCATGGGACCGCATCTCGCCCGATCTGACCACTAACGATCCGGAGAAGCAGAAGCAGGAGGAATCGGGCGGCGTCACGGTGGACAACTCCTACGCCGAGATGCACACCACTATCTACTCGATTAGCGAATCCCCGCGAGACGCGCAAGTGATTTGGGTGGGTACCGATGACGGCAACCTCCAACTGACGCGCGACTCCGGCAAGACCTGGACGAATGTCGTGGGCAATGTTCCCAATTTGCAGAAAGCTTCGTGGGTATCCTGGGTGGAGGCCAGCCTCTACGATCCGGCCACGGCTTATGCGGCGTTCGACCGGCACACCTTCGGTGACCTCGCGCCCTATGTCTTCAAGACCACCGATTACGGCAAGACGTGGACGCCTATCGTCACCTCCAACGCCGGAGTTCGCGGCTACGCGCATGTGATTAAGGAAGACACGGTGTCGCCCAATTTATTGTTCCTGGGCACGGAATTCGGCCTATGGATTTCGCTCGATGGCGGGAAAGGTTGGGCGCAATACAAGGGACACGATTTTCCCAACGTGGCCGTGCGTGACATCGTCGTGCACCCGCGTGAGTCCGATCTTGTGCTGGCCACGCACGGTCGCGGCATCTGGATCGTCGACGACATTTCCCCATTGCGCAAGCTGACGCCCGAGGTCATGAATCAGGATGCGGCCTTCTTGCAGGGCAAGCCCACACAGCAACGTCTGAATGCCAACGGCGGGTGGGCCGAAGGCAACGCCACTTTCTCCGGGTCGAATCCCCCTGACGCCGCGGTCATAACCTACTACCAAAAGAAGCGGCACATTTTTGGAAAAATGAAAATCGAGATTTTCGATGCGCAGGGCAAGTTGGTCGACACTCTTTCCGCCAACAGCCGCCGCGGCATTAGCCGCGTGGAGTGGCCGATGCGTTTGAAAGCGCCGCGCGTTCCGCCCGCCGCCACCGCAGCCTTTGAGGCCGCCTTCGGGCCGCGCGTTGTACCCGGCACATACACCGTAAAGATGACGCGCGGTAAAGAGACGTTCACCACGCCGCTCACACTCACGCTGGACGCGCGCGCGAAATTCACGCCTGAAGATCGCCAGCAGGACTTCGAGGCGGTGATGCGTGTTTACACGCTGCTCGGCGATATGAGCTTCGACGTCGACCGCATCAACAGCGTGCGCGACGCTCTAGCGGCGCGAGCCGCCAAGGTCAAGGATGCGGATCCGCTTCACAAGCAACTCGCGTCCATGTCCGAAAGCGCCGACGCCATGCGCCGAAAAATCGTAGCGACGAAAGAGGGCGGCGCCATCACTGGTGAAGAACGCATCCGCGAGAAAACATCCGGTTTGTACGGCGACCTGACCAACTACGAAGGGCGCCCCGCCGATTACCAAGTCGCGCGCATCGATTCGCTAAAGAAGGAACTTGGCGACGTGGAGACGGAATTTGATGCGTTTGTCAGCAAAGACCTCGCGGCCGTGAACAAGTCTCTCGCGAAGAAAAAACTGGAAACGGTCGAACCTCTCACGCGGAAGCAGTGGGACGCCACTAGCGGTAATGCGGAATCCGGAAGCTCCGGTTCTGCCGCATCTTTCCGGATGCGCCACTAATCTAACCGTTTGAATCTCTTCCGCACCTCCAAAACGTTGCGCTAGCAGGTTCTTAGCGTCGCCGGCCCAATTTCGTTGGCGCCGCGACTTTCTCCGGGAGTGCCCAGGCGAATAAAGTTCCTTCGCTTGCGACGATTACGTACTGCCGGCCATCAAGCTCGTATGTAATCGGCGAATTCCCTATATGTCCGATAGCCGAGTGCCAGAGCGTTGCGCCGTCGCTGGTTCGCAGGGCCAGCACACTGCGAGCGGAATCTCCGGTAAAAAGTAGCCCGGAATCCGTGGTAAGAACTCCTGCCGAGGCCCCTTCGCCTTCAAGATCATGGTTCCAGCGGATTTTTCCGGTTTGATAATCGATCGCACGCAGCACCGCTTTTCCGAAAACGCCATAGTCCGCGCCGGCCCAGCCGACTGTACCGTGCTCCGGCTTCGAAAAATAAATGCCGTAGGCGTCCCGCGAGCTGACCACCAGCAAACCGGTCTTCGCATCGAAACTGGGCGAACGATAGTTCGTTGCGCCGCCCTCATCCGGCGCCACCAGGCGACCGTCTCGGCTGGGATCTTTTTCGGGGTTGCGAACGGGGCGGCCGTCCTTCCCAACGCCCCCCGACCAGTTCACCGCCGCGAACGTACTCGTCAAAAGACTCTTCCCATTCGTGCGATCGAGCACGAAGAAGTAACCATTCCGGGAAGCTTGCAACAGCATCTTTTTCGCGGAACCCTGAAAGGTCGCGTCCACCAGAACGGGCACTTCAACCGCATCCCAATCATGCGTGTCATGAGGAGTGGCCTGAAATCCCCAAACCAATTTTCCCGTGTCCGGATTCAGCGCAACGATACTGCACGTCCAGGGATTGTCGCCCGGGCGAGTCTGCGCTGCCAGCACTGGCGTCGGATTTCCTGTTCCCACGAACACCAGGTTCAAATCCGGGTCGTATGTTCCGGTGATCCACATATTGCCGCCCGTCGCGCCGCCGCTGGGCGACTCCGGAGTGCCGAGCGGCGGCGTGCTGTGGAACGTCCATTGCGTCTGGCCCGTTTCCGCATCCAGCGACTTCAGCATTCCAGGAATGTTGTCAAAATCTCCCGAGAGTCCCACGAGCACGTGATCGCGCACAATCAGTGGCGCCACCGACGTCCAGTAACCCAGCGTCACGTCCGCCAGAACCACGTTCCATCGCACTGTTCCGTCTCGTGCGTTCAGACAAACGAGATGATCGTCGGGGGTTGTGAAATAGACCGAATCCTTGTACAACGCCACGCCGCGATGGCCGATATGCAAACCTTCATTGGCGGGATAGGTGTAGTGCCAGACTTGCGAGCCGGTCCGCGCATCCACGGCCCAAACATGATCGGGCACGGATACATACAAAATGCCGTTGGCGACAATGGGGGAAGACTTTATTTGCGCTGCCTGGCCGGTTTGAAACGCCCACGCGAGGGTGAGCTCACGAACGTTCGCCGGAGTGATCTGGCGCAAGTGGCTGTGACGTTGGCCGGAGTAATCTCCGTGATATAGAGGCCAGCTGTCGGGTGTGGGCTTTGAAAGTGTAGCGGGATCGAGACCCTGAGCCGACGCCAGTGCGCAAAACGCGAACGGCAGAACCAAGATTACACCGATCGCAAACAATTTCTTTGCCGGCTTCATTCTTAACGGTACCTCATGGGAAAGTGTCTGACTGCGACGCCTCACTCGTCTCTCCACTATCGCACGTTCTGTGTTGCCCTAGCGCAATGTCTCCAGGTACGCCAAGACATTGTGAATATCAGCGTCGGTATATTTGCCCAATAACTCGACGTGCGCTTCCAGGGGATTCATCACGGTGAATTTCACTTGCGCGATGGGCCAGGACCGATACCATCCGGAGGAATCGGTCAGTCCGATCGTGAATTCATCGCGGTATGCCAACTTGCCGTTTACGATTTGGCCTGAGCGAAGCGTTACGGTAGCAGTTGGGATCCCCTTAGTGGACTCTGCCGGACGTCCGTTCGCGGCTGGCGTCGATTCCGAAGCGGGCTCGCTCTCGTGATAGAGCATGCGCTTCAGAAGCTCTAAACCTTGGAACTTGCTCGCAATCCCCGCAAGGTCGCCGCTCGCAGAATGACATTTAGCGCATCCGCCGGCGCCATTGAAATAGCGCATGCCGGCTTCGGCGTTTCCGGTCTGGAGATCGGCGACGTCCACCGTGCGCCGCCGGCCTTCCTTCGCGTTGGCCTTCCGATCATGGATGAAGGCGGCTAGCGCCGCGAGTTGCTGATCATCGATATTGCCAAACGCCGGCATTCCTTTGCCCGGCCGCCCATTTCGCACCACAACTCCAATTTTGTCTCCGTGCACGTCTTGCTCGACAACTGCCGAGGCGGTCAGGTCCGGTCCACTTTCGCCTCCTGCCGCATCACGCCCGTGGCAGAAGCTGCATTGCGGAGCGAAGAGGGTCTTGCCGGTCTGGATCTGTTCGACGGCGGCAGGGGATTCAGCGACCGGCTTGGCGGGAGCCGGCTCTTGGGCTTTTCCGTTCGGTGTGTAGAAAAGAACAGCGGCGCACATGAGTACCCCGCCAATCTCCAGAGTGCGGAATAAACGGCGCACGGACTGGTTAACCGTAACAGCCCCTCCCCCTGGGTTTTTCATAAGTGTTGATTCTAAAGCAAGATAAAGTCTCTTGTTTTGATACACTTTTGCAAGTGTTGATTTTAAAGGTAGTTATAGGTGCACTAAAATTGTGCAAATCCGAGGCCGGACCCACGGATTTTTTGACAACCGAAGGACAGAAAACACGGAGTTGAAATGATTGAGGAGGTCGCTGCGGGGTGACACCCGGGGGCAACGCAGAAGGTTGTGAAACGGAAGGGGTTGCGGGAAAAGCAATTCGTAAGATGATGAAAACAAAGGCCCGCCAAGAATCCATCGGGCAGGCGCGATAAAAATCGATGGGTTGCGGATACACACGGGGTGGAGGGGAAAGGGAAGGACTAGACGGGGACACGTCAGCGAAACCTGGCCAAGAATACCGTATCCGTTACTATTTGTCAAGTGAGGAATAAACGCTGTGAATTGAATGGGTTGCGGACGCACAAGGGACGTCTGCTGCACTTGCGCGAAGACCTGCCCGGTAAAGTCTTGAAAACAAAGGGGGAAGGGCAGGAGAGGATGCGTTCACCGGCTAAGCTTGAATTGAAAGAAAATGCTGCTCGCTATAACCCGATTAACCAGGAGTTGACCGTGAAAACGCAATGGAATCGCAGAACAGTATTCCAATGAGATCAGTGATAGGACCATTCAATGCGAACTCGATGCGTTTTTGTTCGTGTGCCAACGCCTTCGCGCCACGAACGAACCCAAGCCGCTCGCTATCAGCAACAGCGTCCCTGGCTCCGGCGTGGGAGCGGGTCCATTCGCCGCAATCAGTTCGCCGCCACCCTCAAGGTTGTAGTTGCCCTGCAGAAATGGATTATCCGCGGGGTTATAGTATATGAACAGGCCTGCGGCTCCATCGATGTTGGTGATTAGGTTTCCCGAAATATCCAGCCCTTGAAGGAAATTCACATACAGCGCGTCGCCGCTTCCCGTGCCGAGGGCGAGTATGTTCCCCGCGTCGATAACCAGGGTTCCCCACGCGAAATTGTTCGCGAACCCCGCGCCGTTCACTCCCGCCAAATCAAAAGTGTGCGTACCCGTTCCGCCAAACTCCAGTTCCGCCGGACTGGTATCCCACAACGTGTTCTGGGTGCTCAAATTCTGGAAATTTCCTGCAATGAAAAACACGTCTCCGGCCGTCCCAGTCAGATAGCCCGTGGAGTTCACGATCAAGTCCTGGAAACGATTCATGGATGGATCGCCCATGTAAGCGCCGTTATTTGTGAACGGCCCGACAAAAGTCACCCCGGACGGAATTCCATTGGCCGCTCCAAAGTTCCGGAATACTCCCGCATTCGTCACCGGCCCCCCAAAAGTGGCGACACTGAGGTTCGTGAATTCGCCCAAATTTAGAAAATTGCCTTGGAAAGTTGTTTGCGAGCTGACTGTCATGATGCCGCCGTTGATGGTAGGACCGTTTATGGTTGTGGGACCACCCTGAAACGTGGCGGAACCGTTGTTGGTGAAAAGCGGAGCATCGATAACACCCCATCCCGTCAGTGACGTGGCGTTCACAATGGGCACGAGGCCACTTAATGTCCCACCGGCGAGCTCGAGGTTTATGTAGCTAATGCTGCCGCCATCGAGTTTCAAGGTCCCCTGCGAATTAACCTGAATGCTCGAGGCATTCAGAGTCCCGCCGGCTTGGAGGTCGTAAGTGCCAGACCCGGAATTTGCGCTAATGGTGAGCGAGGGAATCGTCGCAGTGCCACCAGTCTGCGTAAATGTGCCTGTCCCAAAGTTCCCGACCAATAGATTTGTCGCGAACAAAGAACCGCCGCTGAAATTGTACGTACCACTGCCGCCGATGCTGTTGCCCAGGGTCAGGGTGCCGGAAATGTTGTTAGCGCTCCCGTTCCCTTGGAAAAAGACACCAGTGCCAGCATCGCCAACGACTTCGTTCGCAGCGGTGAGCGTGCCTGCACTTCCGATCCTTCCGAGGGTGTAGCTGCTGTTTGATTGGGATTGATTGCCGACAGTAAGAGTCCCGCTTATCGTGTTTGTGCCGCCGGATTGGTTGAAAGTTCCCTGGCCGCCGTCCCCGACAATTTCCGTGTTAGCTTCTACAGTGCCGCCTGATGCTGATAAAGTATAGGTTCCACTGCCGCCGCTGCTCCTGCCCAGAGTCAGGGTGCCGGAAACGTTGTTATCGCTCCCGTCCCCTTGGGAAAAGAGACCAGTGCCAGCGTCGCCAACGACTTCGTCCCCGGCGGCGACGTTGTTTCCAGCCTGATCCAAGACATACGTGCCGCTTCCACCCGCCTGGGCGCCCAGGGTAAGTGTTCCCGTGATTGAGTTCAGTGTCTGGGTACCGAAACCTTGACCAAAGAAGCCCGTACCCGCGTTTCCGATAATTTCGTTGCCGGCGGTGAGCGTGCCTGTACTTCCGATCCTTCCGAGGGTGTAGCTGCTGTTTGAGAAGAATTGATTGCCGACCGTAAGAGTCCCGCTTATCGTGTTTGTGCCGCCGTATTGGTTGAAAGTTCCCTTGTCGCCGTCACCGACAATTTCCGTGTTAGCTTCTACCGTGCCGCCTGATGCTGCTAAAATATAGGTTCCACTGCCGCCGATGCTCCTGCCCAGGGTCAAGGTGCCGGAAATGTTGTTGTCGCTACCATTCCCTTGAGAAAAGACACCAGTGCCAGCGTCGCCAACGACTTCGTCCCCGGAGGTGACGTTGTTTCCAGCGAAATCCAAGGCATACGTACCGCTTCCACCTGCCTGGGCGCCCAGGGTAAGTGTTCCCGTGATTGAGTTCAGTGTCTGGGTACCGAAACCTTGGCCAAAGAAGCCGGTACCCGCGTTTCCGATAATTTCGTTGCCGGCGGTGAGCGTGCCTGCGCTTCCGGTCCTTCCGAGGTTGTAGCTGCTGTTTGAGAAGAATTGATTGCCGACCGTAAGAGTCCCGCTTATCGTGTTTGTGCCGCCGGATTGGTTGAAAGTTCCGTCGCCGCCGTCACCGACAAGCTCATTATCCGCGGAGAGCGAACTGGTATCGTTCAGTTTCATTGTCCCGCTGGAACCAAGCACCGCCCCCAAAAGCAATTTAGCGCCGCTGATCGTCAACTGCGAGCCACCCTGAAGCGTAAAAGAGCCGGAAACGGAAGCGCCTACAGGAACGTCCTGCGGGGCTCCGAACAAAATGCTGTTGATTTTTGATCCGTTGTCGATCGTAAGCGAGCCTCCTGAATCAACGCCTACGAAACCATTGAACGAGGTATTGGAGACCGAGCTCGGGCCCGAAATTTCCAAAACAGAATTATCGCCGAGGGTGCTATTTTTGAGCGTACCCGAGCCGCTAAACACAAGCTTTTGAATAGTGCTTCCAGAAATATCAATCGTGCCCGTGGGAGTGGCGAAGCCGGCTGCGCTGACCGCACCATTAATAGTCGAATTCTGCATGGTCAGGTTTGACGTCACCAAGCCAAGGCCGGGATTTATTACTGCCCCGTTGCTGAGCTGGGCCGATGCAAGAGTCGCCACCAGACCTCCAGGAGCCACGCTCAGCGAGGTCCCGTTCAGTACGAGCGTGGCGTTCGTGAGGGCCGTGACGGCATCCACGCTGACGTTCATGTCCACATTTATGGTTCCACCGTTGGTCAAATCGATGGCGAACTTGGTTCCATTTGGCGGGCTCGCGCAAACGGGACTGACGGCGTTGATGAAATCGGGCCCAAGGCAGTCCCACTGACCAGCATTGCTCCAACTGCCGGTCCCTCCATGCCATACGCCAGAATCTGAGCCCTGCTGCCCGTACGCATACCCAGCGAGGAATAAAACCCATGTGGCAATAACCCAACCAGCTCTTAGGCCCTTCCCCATGAACCCTCCAACGAGCGAGAAAACACACTGCCCCACTTCCATGGAGGCATTCCGAGGGCCGAATGTGCGCTGAAACTAAAGGGAGATACACGCGACGAAAAGGCTTATATGCAACACAATACACACTTTGGAGAATTTTAGGGTTAAAGGTCCAATCGAAGAGCTAACTTCAGAACTCCGAAGAAAACAGGTACCAGCGACGCCGCCTGGCTGGAGCCATGTGGGGCAAATATGCCTCAATTTTTCTTTCCGCCCGATGCCGTGAGCTGACTAGCCATGGGCGTGCCAAGGCATATCTTAGCTATGGATCGACGATAAGTTGGCCTTTCATTCCTCGGTGGCCGAGTCCGCAAGTGTGACAGCACTTAAAAGTGTAGGTGCCTGCGGTTTGCGCGACGAACTCGACTGTGGTGGTTTCTCCTTTTTTGAGCTGCCAACAGTCTTGCGCTGACGCAAAAACCAGGCCGGGCGCACCGCCCTGGGCAGCTCCATCGGGAAAAGCCGCGATTTTGAAACCGTGATCGTGGTCCGCGGCGGTGATTTTGAGTTGAACTTTCGCGCCCCTCTTTATGTGAATAGGTGCGGGAGAGTACTCATACTTCTTAGCTGTAACTTCAACCGCTTGGACATCTTGAGTCTGCGCCAAGGTCCGAGCAGCCTGCAGATAGAACCCCGCGAGTCCCAAGAACGCTACAATACGCACCAAAGACATACATGCGTGTTTCATTGCCGGATCTCCTGTTCGTTTCGTCTTCTCATTGATTTTCAATTCGCCACGCCGGTTTGTAATGAGGCCAATCCTTTTTTTCGCCAAGGTTTAATAGCCGCTGGAGGCGTTTGCCGCGGAACCGGTCTCACCAATCACGGGACAGCTGGCGAACTCCTTCCAGGATTCCCTGCCTTTTAGAAGGCCCGTGCCATTCTTGAGCTTTAGCAGCAACACGCGCTGGATTTGAGCGCTGCCCTGTTTCTGCGCCTGAGCGTTGAAGCAAACGTAAATTCCAGACTTGTTTTCTTCCAGGATGTTGATCGCGATTCTCGCTTGCGGACCTTCGATGAGGGCTTCATTCTCATCTAGCTTGCTCGTGACATATCCATAGTCGCCGAAGGTCCTTTTCCCCTTTTCTCGCTTCGGTCCAATCGTAGAGGGTATCGACGTCACGTCCAGCTTCCCGACCACAAATTCGGCGACCTTTTCCTTGGGATAGGCCTCATTACTCTTCGCCACAGCCAGTGGCATGCACATCAACAAGAATATTCCAGACAGCGGTTTCATTTTCGGCTCCTCTTATTTCTGGCCTGTACAAAAAAGCGCGCATCCGGTGTTTTGCGTTGTTCGCAGCTCGCTGACAGGTAGACTCCCGAGCCGCAAAAATAATTCCATGTCATTTCTTTTCCCCAGGGGGGAATAAATCCGCAGGAAATGCAGTCCCGCCAGCAGTGAGAGAGAAGGGGAAGTGTCTCAGCGGGCCGGTGGAGTATTCGTCGAACGACGTTGCGTCGCCACCGTGGAATGCAGAAATGAAAGGAATGAAAGGAAAATCGTAATGTCAAAAATCTGGACGGTGTTCGCACTACTCTGTGCAAGCCTTTCGGTAATGGCTGGCGGCTCTAATGGGGCGGCGTCTAAGGACGCGCGTCAAGGCGCAGGGGAAGCGTCAACCCAGGCAGTCAATCCCGTTGTGCAATGGAACAGAGCGCTTCTGGTGATTGTGCGCACGCCGGGAGCGCAGCCGGCAACTATCCATCCCACGCGCAGCTTCGCCATCCTGCACGCCGCGATCTATGACGCGGTGAACGCCATCGACAGGAGTCACAAACCTTATTTGGTTCGGCTTACGGATGTATCGCGCTTTGCGTCTCAGGACGCAGCCGCCGATGCGGCAGCCCACGCCGTTCTTGTGGCGCTGTATCCGAAGTTCCAAGCCACGCTTGATGCGCAACTGAACCAGTTGCTGGCACTAATTCCGGATGGAGCAGACAAAGCGGAAGGCATCCGCACCGGTGAAACTGTTGCGGAACGCATTTTGGCTTTGCGAAGCAACGACGGATCGGCCAACCCGCCGATACCCTTCGTTTTTGTAACGGCACCGGGAGATTACCAGTCGACGCCCCCGAATTTTCCGAAGCAGCCGCAATTCACGCACTGGTCCCACGTCACGCCATTCGCTCTGGAGCGCGCGAATCAGTTTCGGCCCGGCCCTCCTCCGGCGCTGACCAGCGATACCTACAGCGACGTTTTCAATGAAGTGAAATCACTAGGAATCGGGGGAAGCGCCACGGCAACTGCCGACCAGGCGCTGACAGGACGCTTTTGGAATGGAGCCATTCAGAACTACTGGAATGAGATCGCCCAGACGGCAGCTTTGGCGCACAATCTGACGACGGCAGAGAACGCACGCCTCTTCGCAGAGTTAAACGTGGTATTTGCAGATGACGTGATCGCCTTCTACGACGCCAAGTACACGTACAACTTGTGGAGACCGGTAACGGCCATCCGCGAGGCGGCAACGGACGGCAACCCCAAGACACTTGCTGACCCAAATTGGCTTCCGGAGGTTGGCAACACGACACCGGACCCCGCGTATCCCGGCGCACACGCTGTTATCAGCGCTAGTGGAGCTGCGGTGCTGATTTCGTTCTTCCGTGGAAATCATTTTGAGTTCACGGTTACTTCCGAGGTGCTGGCGGGAGTAGACCGCTCGTTCACCAACTTTTCAGCAGCTGCGGAGGAAGCAACGTTAAGCCGGATTTTCGCCGGCGTTCATTTCCGGACTGACCTCACCACCGGGCACCGTCTGGGCCGCGAGGTGGCGGATTTCGTGGTTGATCGGTTCTTCACGCCGGTGGAAGGACGAGATGATTCCGACGATCATCGGTGATTGGAAGGGGGCACGCAAAGCGCCGGCCCTGCGTGCTCCTACGTTTCTCCTGGGCGGCCGGGAGAATCCCCCGTCCGTGAGATAGCGGTGGACGAAGGTGCGTAGCGCGAGCACTGCAAGCAAGCGCCGCCTCAGTGAGCGAAGTGCGCCGGCCTTAGTCTTGATAGCCTCACTTACGCTGCTCCCGGAAGTGCCATACGGGTGTAGAATCCACCAGTGAATGAATGGATCCGCTTGACGTGGTCCCTATGGCGATCGCGGCAACGGGCGGTCATTGCTTCGTTTCCCCGGTGGAGGTGCAATTCAGATGCGTCTGTGGCTAACCATCTTGTGTATCGGATTGTTTGGGAGCGCAGTGGCAGGCCAGGAAAACACTCCGGTCGCTAAACCAGAAATCACTTACAGCAAAGACGTGGCGCCGCTTCTGAAGAAGAACTGCACCGTCTGTCATCGCCCAAACGACATTGCCCCCATGTCGCTCATGACCTACGACGAAGTGCTTCCTTTTGG
>Ga0210408_10000432_pt1 | contig 54466 bp, 48 predicted proteins | sample IncBWH4MmetaG_FD_155471 | JGI IMG/M metagenome (GOLD analysis project Ga0210408, IMG submission 155471) | Forest soil microbial communities from Barre Woods Harvard Forest LTER site, Petersham, Massachusetts, United States - Inc-BW-H-4-M | ecosystem: Environmental > Terrestrial > Soil >... | reverse complement strand
CGGCGAGGTCGGGCGTCCAGGCCTCGCCGAGCCCGTTTTCCAGGGTCCACAACAGCGCGGCACCCACGACGGGATAGTGCTCTGGTTTCGCGCCATACGCGACATGCCGCGTCGCCAGGGCACTGGCCGCGGGCAGGATCGATTCCAGATTGGAGAGACCGTTTACCACGACCGCGAGTGTCGCCATTAGTTTCTTGCGCTGCTCGGTCATGTCGGCCGGGAACATCGCCTTGACCGCAGGCGCGACCTCGAAGAGGCGATCGTAGAACATTACGGCCGCGGCCTCCGATATCGGCGCGACCTTGGCGAAGCTCTGCTGCACGAGTGCGACCTGTTCGGGTGTCATGTTGCTCTCTCCTTCGCCCTTGGTTGCCTCTCCCCGCTGGTGCGGGAAGAGGCGGGAACGGTTACACCCGCGCTTCGGCGAGGCTGGTCGCAGCCGACGCTTCAGGGCTGCGGCGCAGGTAGTACCACCAGGTCAGCGCCAGGCAGGTTGCGTAGAAGCCGAGATAGATGACGAGCGCGAGCTGCGGGCCGCCGGTCATCGCGATCGACTTGCCAAAGCCGCTCGGGATCAGATAGCCGCCGCAGGCGCCGATCGCGCCGATGAAGCCGAGCGCGGCACCGCTCTCGATCGACGCCGTCTTCAGTGCGGCGACGCGCGCGGCCTCGCCCGCGCCGCGCACCTTGCGCAGGTTTTCCTCGCGGAAGATCGAGGGGATCATCCGATAGGTCGAACCGTTGCCGATGCCGGTGGTGACGAACAGGATCAGGAACATCACCAGGAAGCCGGCAAAATCCTTGTTCCCCACGAAGTACAGCACGCCGATCGTGGCCGCCGCCATCGCGATGAAATTCCAGAACGTCAGGATCGCACCGCCGATCTTGTCGGCGAGCAGGCCGCCGATCGGCCGCGCCACCGAGCCCACCAGCGGCCCTAGGAAGGCGATGCCGATGGTGACTGCGGGAAACTGGGTCTTGATCAGGAGCGGGAACGCCGCGGAGTAGCCGATGAACGAACCGAATGTCCCGATATAGATGAAGGACATGATCCAGGTGTGCTTGCGCTTGATGATCGCGAGCTGGTTCTTGATCGAGGATTTTGCGGTCGTCAGGTTGTTCATGAAGAAGACGGCGCCGAACAGCGCGATGGCGAGCGGCAGCATCCACATCAACCCGGCGTTCTGCAGGTAGACGCCGCCGACGGGCGTGGCCTGGAACAGGTTGATGACGCCGAGCCCCATCAGGATCGGGGTCAGAAGCTGCACGCTCGAGACGCCGATATTGCCGCCGGCGGCGTTCAGCCCCAGCGCCCAGCCCTTCATGCGGTCGGGATAGAAGAAGGAGATGTTGGCCATCGAGGAGGCGAAGTTGCCGCCGCCGAGCCCCGCGGTGGCGCACACCAGCAGCATCAGCCAGAACGGCGTCTCCGGATGGCTGACGAAGTAAGCCAGCGACAGCGTCGGAATGAACAGCACCGCGGCCGAGAAGATCGTCCAGTTGCGGCCGCCGAACGTGGTCACCGCAAAGGTGTAGGGAAAGCGCATCAACGAGCCGATCAGGCCGGGCAGCGCGACCAGCTGGAACAGCTCATCGGTTGAGTAGTGAAAGCCCGCCTGCGGCAGCTTGGTCGCGACGATGCTCCAGATCAGCCAGACCGAGAACCCGATATGCTCGGCGACGATCGACCAGATCAGGTTGCGCCGGGCGACCGCTTTGCCCGTCGAATTCCAGAATGTCTCGTCCTCCGGGTTCCAATCTGAAATCCAGGTCGGGCTCTTGCTCATTGCGAAACGTCCTTGTCTGGCGTTGACCCACCGTCACACCCCCTCTGAGGCAGAGGGACGCGCTCCGGGGATGCCCCCGGCACGGCGGTGTCTCGATTCCTGATGATTGATGTCGATCGACGGCGTCGGTGGCGTCAGCAGGATCAATTCAAGCTTTGTGCCAACCGCCTCAATGATAAAATATCATTTTTATCAATATCTTATATGATATGCCCGAATTCTTTGCAGCCTGGATTCGCATTCAAAATTTGCGATTCGCTCAATTCTTGTGCGGCGCACAATAATTAAGCAGACGACTCGAATTTCATCACAAAGACGAAACAGCCGACCCGACCTGCAGCATACGGAATGGAACGACGCATGGTATCGGGCTATCACATTTTGCCTGCAGCTCCGGAGACCACGACGATGTTAGCTCCCTCCCCTGCCTCGCCTGAATCCGTTGGCCTGTCGACTGAGGCCCTCAAGCGGATCGATGCGCATCTGAAGAGCCGCTACATCGACAGCGGGCGCTTTCCCGGAACGCATCTTCTCGTCTATCGGCGCGGCAAGGTGGCGCACTCTTGCCTGCAGGGCCTTGCCGACGTCGAGCGCAACGTGCCGATGCGGGACGACACCATCTTCCGCATCTATTCGATGACCAAGCCGATCACCTCGATCGCCTTCATGATGCTGGTCGAGGAAGGCCGCATCGCGCTCGACGAGCCGGTCCACCGCTACATCCCGGAATGGAAGAACCTCGGCGTGTTCGTCGCCGGCACCAATCCGGCGTTCCTGACCCGGCCGCCGTCGCGGCCGATGCAGATCGTCGATCTGTTGCGTCACACCTCGGGGCTGACCTATGGTTTCCAGCAGCGCTCCAATGTCGACGCGGCCTATCGCGAGAAGAAGCTCGGCGAGGTCGAGAAGGCCGGCACGCTGCAGTCCATGGTTGAGGACCTCGCAAAAATCCCGCTGGAATTTTCGCCCGGAGAAGCCTGGAATTATTCGCTCTCGACCGACGTCATCGGCTATTTGATCGGCAAGATCGCAGACCAGCCGTTCGAGCGGTTCCTGAAGGAGCGCATCTTCGATCCGCTCGGCATGAAGGACACCGACTTCCACGTGCCGGCCGACAAGGCGCACCGCCTCGCCGCGTGCTATTCGGCCGACCCGCAAGGCGGCATGACCTTCCACGCCGACGCGCGCCGGGAAGGCCTGACGCTGCAGGACGACCCCAGGACGAGTTCTTTCCTCTCGCCGCCATCGTTGATTTCTGGAGGCGGCGGCCTGTGCTCGACCACGGCGGACTATCTCACCTTCTGCCGCGCGCTGATCAACGGCGGCGAACTCGCAGGCGTCAGGCTGATCGGACCGAAGACGCTCAAGCTGATGACATCGAACCACCTGCCCGGTGGCCTCGACCTGCCCGGGCTATCGCGCTCGCTGTTCAGCGAAGCCACCTATTACGGCATCGGCTTCGGCCTCGGTTTCTCCGTCACCATGGATCCGGCGAAGACACTGATTGCCGGCAGCGCGGGCGAATATTCCTGGGGCGGTGCGGCGACAACCTCGTTCTGGATCGACCCGGCCGAAGAGCTGATCACGATCTTCATGACCCAGGTCCTGCCGTCGAGCGCCTATCCGCTGCGGCGCGAGTTGCGCACCATGGTCTATGCCGCGATCACGGAGAGCAACCTCTAGCGCTGCGAACGGGTCGAAATTATCGACGCGCGGCCGCGGCACCGAAAACGCGTGTCGGAATTTTCCGACCCATGATGGCATGGAGTGACGCCCCTGCCCCGCCGTTGCGGAACCAGCACCAAGTCTCCGACGTTCCTGTTCCGCTCAGTTCGGCGCCTCCAAATCCTGCGGTCGAGTCTTTGCGGTTCATCTCAATGGGTCAGGCGATGAACGGCGATCTTCCGGGGCGGGACGCAAGCGCGCCGCGCCGCTCTTTGCCCGTGCGGCTCGCGCTTCTGGTGGCCGGCACGACGCTGCCGCTGATCATGTTCGCCGCGGGGATCGTGCTCCACAGCTACATCCAGGATCGCCGGGAGGCCACCCAGCGCGTGCTCGAGACCGTGCGCAGCCTCCGCCTCGTGCTCGATGCCGAGATGCAGCGGATGACCGGTGGCCTGCAGGTGCTGGCACGGACCGACCGCCTGCGCGACGGCGATTTTGAGGGCTTCCGCGACATCGCCGCCGGCTTTCTCGACCAGTACGGCAAGGACGGCGTGATCCTGGTCGCGGACCGCGAAGGCCGTCAACTGTTCTCCTCGGTCACCCCGGACACCGCGAGCCTGCCGATGCGCAACAACCGCGAGATCGTGGAGCGGGTGTTTTCGAGCAGGACACCGCAATATTCGAACCTGTTCCTCGGCGCGGTGACGAAGACGAAGATCGTGACCGTCGAGGTGCCGGTGTTCCGCGACGGCGTGGTGATCTACGACATCTCCTTCGGTCCTCCGATTGCAATGCTCCAGAGCATTTTGGAGAAGCAGCGGCCGAACGAAGACTGGACGCTGTCGCTGATCGACGCCGCCGGGATCGTCTTCGCGCGCGTTCCGAACCCGGAAGCCACCGTTGGCCGGCGCGCCACGCCATCGGCGCTCGAGGCGGTGCAGCGGCGGAACGAGGCGATCCTGCCGACGGTTTCGCTCGATGGCGTGCCGTTGATGTCGGGCTTTGCGCATTCACAGCTCACGGGGTGGATCGTCGGTGCCGGCATCTCGGAACGCTCGCTGGTCGCCCCGCTGTGGCGCAACCTGGCGATCACCTCGGTGATCGGCAGCGTGCTGCTGCTGATCGGCCTCTCCTTCGCGGTCCGGATGGCGACCACCATCGCGCGCGGCGAGACGCTGCAAAATCTGCTGGTCGAGGAGCTCAACCACCGGGTCAAGAACACGCTCGCGATCCTGCAGGCGATCGCCGTGCAGACCTTTCGGACCGCCAGCAAGGTTGAACGGGAGAAGTTCGAAGGCCGGCTCGGCGCGCTCGCCGAGGCGCACAACCTGCTCAGCCGGGAGAAATGGCAGGGCTCCGGTCTCAACGACGTGGTCAGCCGCGTGCTGCAGCCCTATCTCATGACCAGTGCCGACCGCATCAAAGTGTCGGGGCCGAAGGTCCCGCTCGCGCCGCGCCGCGCGGTGGTGCTGTCGATGATCCTGCACGAGATCGCCACCAATGCCGCGAAGTACGGGGCGCTGTCGAACGAGGCCGGCAGCATCACGCTGGACTGGGAGGTGCTGCGTGAGGTCGACGCGCCGCGGCTGCGGCTGATCTGGACCGAGAGCGGCGGTCCCCCGGTCATCGCACCGGTGCGGCGCGGCTTCGGCTCACGCCTGATCGAGCGCAGCGCGCGCGATCAGCTCGGCGGCGAGGCGACCGTCGACTTCCTGCCGCGCGGTGTGGTCTACACCGTGACGATTTCGCTCGGCGACCAGCGCTGAAACTCTAACGCGTGATGAAGTCAAGTTCGTCTGGCGCCGCGAGAGAGGTGCACCGTAACCGCGGACAGACCGATCGAACCAAGCTCATTACGCTTTAGCCGAAGCTCTGGAGCGACGGAAACGTCTCCAGCAGCCAGATGCTCACCGAGGACACCGCCCCGGTCAGGAAACCGATGCCCGTGACGATCATCAGGACACCCATCGCCCGCTCGACATTGACGAGATGGCCCTTCATCCGCGAGAACGCCGCGGAGAACTGCTCGACCATGAAGGCGGCGATCAAGAACGGGATTCCGAGCCCCGCCGAATAGACCGCGAGCAGGCCGGCACCCTTGGCGACCGTCGCCTCCGCGGCCGCGATCGACAGGATCGCCGCCAGGATCGGGCCGATGCATGGCGTCCAGCCGAACGCGAATGCCAGCCCCATGACATAGGCGCCCCACAGGCCGACCGGCCTCGGGATCGGCAGCCGCCCGTCCCGCATCAGCAGGGAGATCCGCGTCAGGCCGAGGAAGTGCAGGCCCATGACGATGATCACGATGCCGGCGGCGATCGCGAGCTCGGCCGAGTAGGCGTGGATCCATGTGCCGATCAGCGAGGCGCTGGCGCCGAGCATCACGAAGACGGTCGCGAAGCCCAGCACGAACAACGCGGCCGAGATCATGACCGCGCGTCTGGAGGCGGCTATGGTCTCCTCATTTTCGACATGCTCGATCGTGGCGCCGGTCAGGTAGATCAGATACGGGGGGACCAGGGGCAGCACGCAAGGCGACAGAAAACTGACCAGGCCGGCAATCAAGGCCGCCGGAATGGAGACATTTTGAATCATGCACTTATCGCCATGTCCTAAAGCCCGTGCGTCGAAATCGAACGTCCCGCCTCGAGCTTGATGTAGCGGATGCACGGAAATGCGCAACCAGTGCGACGGAAAGGCGACCCCCCGATGGGCCGCTCGAGCGGACATATCTTGCGGCTTCGCGATCACAAAAGCGGTACCGCGCGATTTGTGCGGCCACGCGGATGCTTCAGACCATCATCGGTGCATGATCGTTGCGATGGCCGCCGCAAACCTCACGCCGACGCGGCCCGTTCTGTTCCGGGTCGGGCCTTCAGCGGCCCGAGCTATTTGACGAGCCTGAGCAGCGGACGGCGGCGGTGACCGTGGGCCGATTTCAGTTCACGAGGCCGCTCCTCTTCCGCGGCCCGCATGGTTAGCTCGTCGCAGAGCGCCTTGAGTTCCGCCTCGTCGATCCCGTTGAGCTTCATGCGAAGTTCGAGGATGACGACCGATACGAGTTCGGCGGTCTCGCGGCTGCTGTTAGCAAGGAGGGTTGCCCGGCATTCCTCAAGCTTTCCCAGGACCGAAAGCAAGTGCTCGTCCAAATTAGTCACCGGCGTACTTTCCATCCACTGACTTGGGTCCGGCCAACACGATGCCCCCACGGTTTGGCTCAGCAGCGCTGCGAACCCGGAGGCAACCCTAGCACGATCGCCGCACCTGTTCGAAGGGGCTTTCGTGGTATTTTACGCCCCGCCGACTGGCGCTTTTGCCAGTAGCGTTGTGCGATGCAAAAACCGAAACGCGGCGAATCGCCCGTGGGATCGCATGGCAAATTGAGTCCCGTAGGAGCTCAAAAATCCAACCAGCGGTTGTTGTCTCCAATAACAACCACGTTAACACCTGGCGGGAAAATGCTACCCCTCGCGAAAACGGGCGATCAACCGGGTATTTGAATGCGGCTTTCAGGCAACGCTTGCGCCGTAAAACGACGGATGCATCCTGTCCGAGTAGGGTTACTTCCATTCACTCGTAAAATAGCCGTGGTTTAAAGTCGAATTCACACACACACACCAACCTAAACAGGTGTATATGGGTGAACCCCTGACCCAACTTGATCAGGGGGATATTCGACTGAAGGACGGTAACACTAGAATGAACAAATCAACGGCAAAGAAGATGAAGCAGCGCAGTGCCGGCAAGTCCGACATTGAGCTTGGGAAACGGATCCGGCTTCGCCGCGTCGAGCAGAAGATCTCGCAGGCGGAACTCGGCGAAAAGCTTGGCGTCAGTTTCCAGCAGGTCCAGAAATACGAAAAGGGCGTGAACCGTGTCGGCGCCGCGCGCTTGCAGCAAATCGCTTCCGCGCTCGACGTGCCCGTCACCTTCTTCTACGACGGCGACAGCAAAGCACGCGAAGTCGAGAGCCTGCTGTTCCTGGACAGCGCATTCAGCCTGAGGTTGTTGCGCGCCTATAGCAAGATCAAGGACCAGACTGTACAGCGTCAGCTGGTGTCCCTGATGGAATCGATCGCCGCCAACGAAGAATAAGAAACTGCAAGCGGTCCGCGCCGGTTGCGGTCGCCGCACCTATGATCGATCGCTTCTACCGGATGGTCCGGTCTCAACGAATGCTGCGCCAGACCACTGGCTGGTCGGGGCGGGAAGATAGCTGCCTGCCGTCATAGAAAGTGGCGGTCCCGGCAGTCAAAGCCCGAAGCCCCAATTGGGGCCCTATTTGGCGCTGCCTTCGCCGTTCGTGCCCATTCGAACGAGGCGAAACCGGAAACCGGCACGCGTTGACTGCCGGCTTTCATGGCGCGAACCCCATCGTCGAGCCGATATTCCGGTCTATCTCTAAACTATTTCTGACCGTTTCCAATCTTTTCTTTTTGCGCGGACCAGGCGGCGCTGCGTCGCAAAGCGCGATGGCTCTTGTTCGGAGTACCATCGCACGTCAGTGCTCGTCTGAGCATGGTCCCTCGCGTCACCCCCGATGACATGCCAGCGCTTATTCCGGCGTGGCGCCCGATGTCTTGACGATGTCGGCCCAGCGATCGACCTCGCTTCTGATATAGGCGGTAAAACTGTCCGGCGTCGACCAGGTGAGCGGCTCCAGCGCCATCGCAGTAAGCTTGGCCTGGGTCGCAGGATCGGCAAACAGCGTCGCGATCTGCCTGGCCAACTGATCGACGATCGCACGCGGCGTACCGGCCGGCGCGACAACGCCCTGCCAGGCCACGAGCTCGAACCCTTTCAGTCCGCCTGCGGCGAGCGTTGGAATGTCAGGCGACGCGGCGATGCGCTTCGCGGTCGTGACGGCCAGGACCCTGAGCTTGCCGTCGCGGATCTGCTGCAGCGCCGGCTGCAAGTCGACGACCATGAACGGAATGTGCCCGGCGATCACATCGAGCATCGCCGGCATGCTGCCGCGATAGGGAATGTGGCGGATGTCGATCCCGGCCGCGGTCCGCAGCATTTCCGCGCCCAGACGCTGCGGGCTGCCATTGCCGGCCGAACCATAGGACAGGCCCGGCTTGGACCTGGCGTAAGCGATGAACTCCGCCAGCGTCCTGACCGGGATCTTCGGATTGACGACCAGCGCGAAGGGAACGGCGGCCACCAGCGCGATCGGCGCAAAATCCTTGACCGGATCATAGGGCAGCGTCCGGTACAGGGTCTTGTTGACCGCAAGGGTGGTCGAGGTCGCCACAGCAGCGTGGTGCCGTCCGGGGCCTTGGCCACCTGCTCCGCGCCGAGCGTCGTGCCGGCGCCCGGTTTGTTCTCGACGATGACCGTGGCGCAAAGCCCGGTCTCGAGTTGCTCGGCGATCATCCGGCCGAGCAGGTCGGTCGTGCCGCCCGCCGGATAGGGCACGATCAGTTTGATGGTCTTGCCCGCGTGATTTTCCTGCGCCCACGCCGAGCCCGTGGCGTGGCCGGCAATCCCTCCGCCCAACGCGGCGATGGCCTCCCGGCGCGTCAACGGCATGCCTTCTCCCTCATCGCGCCATTCTTGTCCTCGGTCGCGGCGCTTGCCGGAATCAGATTAGCGGTTGCGGCGACGGAGCAAAGGCCTAAGTTCATTCTATCTTGTCGCAGCGCAAGCGCCGGGGTCGTCGATCGCGAAGGCCGCGATCTCCGCGCATATGAGCAAGGACCCCTCTTGTCTCGCGCGCATGCACAGAGAGGTTCATGGTGCGCGACCTTCTTCAGCAGGCCGCCAATCATCCGCGCACTTGGCGCAGGTGAGCTTCCAGACCGACGGCTCTCGACCAACCTTGACGCCCGCTACCCCTGCGTGCATCTTGCGAAGATGTAACCTGTCCAGTCACGCGCATCGCGCTTTGCGTTCCAACAGGTGTCTTGTCGGGTTGCTGCCAGAAGGGGGCTCTCAATGTTGCTCGTCACATTTCACGGTGGATCAAAGGGCATCAACAACATCTACGCCTACGATTGCGCACCCTTTCGGGATCGTATTCGAGAACGCCGCGACCTGCTACATCTCGAACCAGGACACCAACGTGGTGAGCCAGGTCGATGTGACCGGCGGCAGTCTCGGCGCGGTCTCGCCTTATCTGAAAGATCTGTTTCCGACCGGCACGTTTCTGAGCGGCACCTATGTGGCCTCGCAGGTCGGCAGCCTGCCCGACGTCAATGTCCTGACCACCGCGGTGGACCATGTCCACGGCGGTCTCGGGGTGAGCTTCGACAGCAGCGGCAAGGTCCGGAATTCGGTGCGCGACGTGGCGATCGCCAACGGCATCCTGTTCGTGTGCGACGAACCCGAGAAGGTCGTTGATCTCTACGCGCTGGCCGACGGCCGCTACCTCGGTTCGAGCACCGCATTGTCCACCTCGCCCACGCATCTCGCGACGAACAATGGCGGCCTTTATGTCAGCGCCGGATCGAACTTGTATTGGGGGCCGCTGCCGCAATCCGCATCGGCGGCGTCAATATCCTTGCAGGCTGTCGCGCTGACGCCTCCGTCTTCGAAGGACCCGCTCAAGATCGGCGGCATCTCGTTCGACGGAGCCTCCACGCTCTACATTCCATTTCAGGAAGGGACCGGCGACAGCAAGAAGGCGGGCGGATCGATCTATGGTTACGGCGTGAGCTCGCAAAATCCACCAGTCCCGACCGGCGGTACCGCGTTCGTCGCCTCACTGCCGGACACGCCGGAATTCGTACTCTACTAGCCTGGCAATTGACGTCGCCCGATACGACCCACAGGCCGAACTGGCAACGCTGGTGATCGCCCGCGAGAGGGCTTCAGCCTCCTCCGGTCTCATCGCGGCCAGCCTGGCGCACGGAAAATTCCAGGCCGCCCTGAAACGGCAGCGTCATGGTCGCAAAGCCATTCGCGGGATCGTTGAGGAAGGCAAAATAGTCCGCGTAGTCGCTGCGATGTAGCTCGGTATTGTCGCAGACGACGACCCCACCCGGACGCAGGCGCGGCGCGACCAGCTCCAATGCGGGGCGCGCCATGCTGACCCAGATATCCACCAGCAGAAAATCGACCGGCCCCTCGACCGTGCGCAGCGTCTCGCGGAGATCGCCTTCGCGCAGCTCGATATGGTCGGCGAGGCCCGCCTGCGCGAAATTCGCCCGCGCCGCTTCCGCCTTGCGCGGCTCATATTCGGTGCCGATGACGATCCCGTGGCCGCCGCCCGCCCTGACATTGTCGCGCACGGCGGCGGCGAGATAGAGCGTCGAGACGCCATAGGACGTGCCGACCTCGACAATGCGGCGCGCCTGGGTCGCGCGGCACAGCTGATAGCAGAAATTTGCCTTGTCGCGATCGAGCGCGACGAACTTGTCGCTCAGGAGCTCTTTGAGCTCGTGCTTGTCAGGCGGATTCGGCCCCGCACGCCGTGCCTCGAGCTCCCTGAGCATCGCGATCTGCGCGTCGCTCCTGGCGTGCAGGCCGGCCAGCAGGCGCTCCAGCACCGGGTCTTGGATCATCGTCACATCGCCCTCCTTCACAGCGCAGCGAGTACCGCCTTGGCGACATCGGCCGTGCCATTGTGACCGCCGAATTCGAACGGCCTGATGCCACCGGCATAGACCTGGTCCACCGCGCGCGTGATGCGCTCCGAGGCCTCCGCCGCCTGCTCCAGGCCATGCCTCTCGGCGAGCCAGTCCAGCATCATGGCGGCTGAGAGGATCATGGCGGTCGGGTTGGCCTTGCCCTGGCCCATGATGTCGGGCGCCGTGCCATGGCAGGGCTGGAACACGGCGTGATGGTCGCCGATATCGGCCGAGGGCGCCATGCCCATGCCGCCGATCAGGCCGGCGGCGAGATCGGAGAGGATGTCACCAAACATGTTCTCCGTGACCAGCACATCGAAATCCCAGGGCCGCTTCACCAGCATCATGGCGCAGGCGTCGATATAAAGCCGGTCGGCCTTCACGTTAGGATGACGTCGAGCCGCCTCGTCGAAAATCTCGCGAAAGAAGGCGAAGGCCTTGAACACATTGGCCTTGTCGACGCAGCCTAATGTACCGATGCGGCCGCGGGCGCGGCGCCGCTCGGCGAGCTTGAAGGAAAACTCGAACAGCCGCTCCGAGGTTTTTCGCGTGATGACCAGCGTCTCGCGTGCATCATCATGTGTCACGACGCCCTTGCCCATCGAGGCGAACAGTCCCTCGGTGGATTCGCGGATCACGACGAGGTCGATGCCGCGCTGCTCGGCGCCGACGATCGGGCTCGGCACGCCCGGAATCAGGCGGGCCGGCCGGACCCCGGCATAAAGGTCGAAATGCATGCGCAGCTCGATCTGCGGCGCAATCTCGGTGTTGTCGGGATAGCGCACCGACGGCAGCCCGCAGGCCCCGAGCAGGACGGCGTCGGTCTCCGCGCAAAGGCGCACCGTGCTCTCGGGCATCGACGTGCCGGTCGCAAGATAGTGGCTGGCGCCGGCCGGCGCCTCGCTGAAGCGGAATTTGAGGTCCGTCTGCGCCTCGATCCTGCGCAGCACCTCGATTGCCGGCGCCATGACCTCGGGGCCGATGCCGTCACCGGCGAGGACAGCGATATGGAGCGCAGTGTTGGCGGACATGGGGGTTCCTTAAAAGAGAACGAGAAAAATGTTGGCCGGTCATTGCGAGCAAAGCGAAGCAATCCAGACTATCACTACGGGAGAAGACTGGATTGCTTCGGCGCTAATGCGCCTCGCAATGACGGAGCCTACGGCACCAGCACAGCGCGGCCGACCAGCCTGCCCTTCTGCAAGTCGAGCAGCGCCTCGTTGGCCCTGGCGAGCGGCATCGGCGTCACCGGGATCGGCGCGATTTTCTTGTCACGGACCAGGTCGAGCAGCGCCTCGGTCTCGCGCAAATTGCCGACATAGCTGCCCTGGATGGTGATGGCCTTGATCGGGATCAGCGGCAAGGCCCATGGCGCGCCGCCGCCGAACAGGCCGACGATCACGAGCTTGCCGCCCTTGGTCAGGCAGTCGAAGCCGAGCTGCGTGGTCTGGGCGTTGCCGACGAGGTCCACCACGGCGCGGATCGGCTCGCCGGCCTTGACCGCGAGCTGCGCCAACGCGTCCGGCGCGCTGCTGTCGACGGTCGCGAGCGCGCCCGCCTTTTCCGCCGCCTCGCGCTTGCGCGCGTCGATGTCGACGACGATGGCGCCCTTGCCGCCCATCGCCTTCAACAGCGACAGCGCCATCAGGCCGAGCCCACCCGCGCCGAAAATCACGATCGGCGTGGCAAAATCCTTCTCCACTTTCTTCAGCGCGCTGTAGGTGGTGACGCCCGAGCAGGCGTAGGGCGCCGCCGTGACGGGATCGAGTCCCCTGAGATTGAGAAGGTAGCGCGGATGCGGCACCGTCATGTGGTCGGCATAGCCGCCGTCGCAATAGACGCCGAGCGAGGCCGGCCTCAGGCACATGTTCTCGTCGCCGGCGAGACAGGTCGCGCATCGGCCGCAGCCGAGCCAGGGATAGACCAGCGCGACGTCGCCGATCGTGAGATGCGTGATATCGGCCGGCCTCACGCCGGGTCCGAACGCCAAGACCTCGCCGACGGTCTCGTGTCCCATGGTCCGCGGCAGCGACACGCCGCGGTCTTTCAGCGACAGCGGCTTGCGGCCGTGGCCGAGATCATAGCCGCCTTCCCAGATATGCAGATCGCTATGACAGACGCCGGCCGCCTTGACCCGGATCAGGACCTGCGTTCCCTCCGGCTGCGGCGTCGCGTGGTCCACCTCCTCCAGAGGGGCGTTGAACTCGGCCACCTGAAAACTCTTCATCGCTTCTCTCCCGTCAATTCTTCTTGTTCTTGAAGCTGGTCCGAAGCGGCGGCGTTTGAAACGAGCGCACGCCGCCCTCTCATTCTACATCAGTGGATGGTGGCAGGCGACATGCCGGTTTGGCGCAATCTCGCGCAGCTCCGGCACCTCTTCGCTGCACCTCTTGTCGGCCCGGACACAGCGGGTGCGAAAGCGGCAGCCCGAGGGCGGCGCGATCGGCGACGGCGGCTCGCCGACCCGCACGCGCTCGGCCGGCCTGACGTCGGGATCGGGCACCGGGATCGCCTCGATCAGCAGCGCGGTATAAGGATGCGCCGGGTTGGCGAACAACTGCTCGGACGGGCCGACCTCACAGAACCGGCCGAGATACATCACCGCGACGCGGTCGCTGACCGCCTTCACCACCGCGAGGTCGTGGGCGATGAACAGCAGCGTCAGACCGAACCGCGCCTTCATCTCCTCCAGCAGATTGAGGATCTGAGCGCGAATGGAGACGTCGAGCGCGGAGACCGGCTCGTCGCAGACGATGAATTCGGGATTGAGCACCAGCGCCCGTGCGATCGAGATGCGCTGACATTGCCCGCCCGAAAACTCATGCGGCAGGCGGCCGGTCACGATTGCAGGATCGAGGCCCACGGCACCCAACATCTCCTCGACCAGCGCCTGCCGTTTCTTGTCGTCCCTGTGTCCCGCGATCGCCAGAGGCTCCGCAACGATGTCGCCGATCTGCCTGCGCGGGTTGAGCGAGGCGATCGGATCCTGGAAGATGAGCTGGATGCGGCGGCGCATCTTGCGCAGCGCTTCACCGCGCAGCGCGGTGAGCTCGCAGCCGTCGAACACGACCCGCCCGGAATCCGCGGGCCGCAGCTGCAGGATCGCGCGCCCCAGCGTGGATTTGCCGCAGCCGGATTCACCGACCAGGCCGAGCGTCTCGCCGCGCGCGATCTCGAGGCTGACATCGGAGACGGCGTGGATGGTCTTGGCGCCGACCGCATATTCGACGACGAGGTTTTCCACCTTCAGGAGCGGATCGCGAGGCAGGGCTTGTGCGACACCGTGCATCATGCGGAAAGACCTGCCGTGATCTTGAGCGGATTGAAGCAGGCGTAGTGATGCTCGGCCTCCTCCGCCTCCCGCAACACCGGCTTCTCCCGCTGGCAGCGAGCAGCCGCGTAGCGGCAGCGCGGCGAGAACGAGCAGCCTTCGAGCGGCCGGGTCGGGTCCGGCGGCCGGCCCGAGATCGCCGGCAGCGGCGCATGCGGCGGCGCATCGAGCTTCGGGATCGCCGCCAAGAGCGCCTGCGTGTAGGGCATGCGCATGCTCTTGAACAGCGCTTGGGTCGGCGCGCGTTCGACCACGCGGCCGGCATACATCACCGCGACCTCGTCGGTGCGGCCGGCGACGATGCCGAGATCATGGGTGATCAGGATCATCGCCATGTGCCGGCGGCGCTGCTCGCGCGCCAGCAGGTCGAGGATCTGCGCCTGGATCGTGACATCGAGCGCCGTGGTCGGCTCGTCCGCAATCAGCAGTTTTGGCTCGCAGGACAGCGCGATCGCGATCGCCACCCGCTGCCGCATGCCGCCCGAGAGCTCGTGCGGATATTGCATGAGCCGTTGCTCGGGCGCGGGAATGCCGACCTCGGCCAGGAGCGCGATGCTGCGCGCCCGCGCGGCGGCAAGATCGATCACAAGATGCTCCATAAGCGTCTCGATCAATTGGGTGCCGATGGTCAGCACCGGATTGAGCGAGGTCATCGGGTCCTGGAACACGACGGCGAGCGAGCGGGCGCGCAGCTTGCGCAAGGCGCTGCTGCCGAGCCGCAGCAGGTCCTGGCCGTCGAACAGCACGCGTCCGGCGAGCTTCGCCCTCTTCGGCAGCAGTTGCAGGATCGCGCGCGACAGCATGGTCTTGCCGCAGCCGGATTCGCCGACGATGCCGAGCGTCCGGCCGGCCGCGACCTCGAGGTCGACATGGTCCACCGCACGAAGATTGCCCCGCGGCGTCGGCAGATCGACCGCGACATCCTCGACCGAGAGTAGCACGGGCGCGGTCACAGCGCCCCCTGGCGCGGGTCGGTCAGCGCCCGCAGCGTATCGCCAACCAGGTTGAAGGAAAGCACCGAGAGGAACATCGTGATCGCAGGCAGGAAGGCGAGCCGCGGTGCGATGTCGAGGCTCTCCCGCCCCTCCCCGATCATGCTGCCCCAGCTCGGCGTCGGCGGCGGCACGCCGAGCCCCAGGAACGACAGCGCGCCTTCGGCGACGACTGTGATCGCGACACCGACCAGAAAAAAGGCTGTGAGCGGCAACACCACGTTCGGCAGCAATTCGCGGAGCAGGATGCGCGCATGGGTGGCGCCGAGCGCTTGCGCGGCGATGACGAACTCACGGCGCGAAAGCGCCAGCGTCGCGGCACGCGCCACCCGCATGAAGGCGGGAACGCCGAGCACGCCGAGAATCAGGGTGAGATTGAGGATCGACTGGCCGAGATAAGCGGTGATCGCGAGCGCCAGGATCAGCGGCGGAAAGGCCAGCAGCACGTCCGCGCTCCCGACCAGCAGCGCCTCGAAGCGACCGCGGAAATAACCGGCGAGCATACCGAGCGCGCCACCGATCACGACACCGATGACCGGTGCGCAGAGGCCGACCAGCAGCGAGCTGCGCGCGCCAAAGACGAGCCGCGCCAGCTCGTCGCGCCCGAGCCCGTCGGTGCCGAGCCAGTGTTCAGTCGAAAATGGCGCCCTCTTCTCCAGCATGTCCATGTCGGTCGGGCTCGGAAACGGCAGCACATCGGCAAGGATCGCGACGGCAAAGATCAGAATGATCCAGCCGATCGCGAGCCAGAACAACAGGCCCAACCGGCGCGACCTCACGGTGACGTCCTCGCGAATCCTGAGCTCAAGCGTGGCCATGGCGGATCCTCGGATCGAGAACGGCATAGAGCATGTCGACGATGAAGTTCACCGCGACGAAGCCCGCGGCAACCAGCAGCACGGCGCCCTGCAGGATGACGAGATCGCGGGTATAGATCGCGCCGACGATCAGCCGCCCGATGCCCGGCAATGCGAAGACCTGTTCGACAATGACCGCGCCGCCGATCAATCGCCCGATATTGATGCCGGTCACCGTGACCAGCGTCAGCGACGACGGTTTCAGCGCATGCACGAACAGGATGCGCGAGGGTTTCAGGCCCTTGGCCCTGGCCAGCGCGATGTAATCCTCCTGCAGGGTTGCGATCATGTCGGAGCGCAGCACGCGCATGATGGTTGGCCATTCCGCCAGCCCGAGCGTCAGCGCCGGCAGGACGAAGAAGCGCAGATTGCCGAACGGATCCTCGGCAAGCGGCACATAGCCGGTGGCCGGCAACAGATGCAGCTGCACCGCGAACAGATAGATCAGGAGGATCGCGGAGAGAAAGGTCGGCACCGACAGCATGCCGAACGCAGTGCCGGTCACGAAGCGGTCGAAAGCGCCGCCGGCGCGCGCCGCGCACATGATCGCCAGGGGAACGCCGATCAGAAGCCCGATCGTCTCGGCGAGCAGCATCAGCTCGATCGACACCGGCAACCGCTCGGTCACCGCCTGCAGGACGGTCTGCCCGGTGCGGAACGACCGGCCGAGATCGCCTTCCAGCAAATGGCCGAGCCAGCCGAGATAGCGCCACCAGATCGGCTGATCGAGGCCCATGTCATGGCGCAAGGCGGCGACCTTCTCCGGCGTCGCCTGGTCGCCGAGGATCACATAAGCGAGATCGCCGGGGAGCAGCGAGGCAATGAGGAAAGTGAGAAGCGACACCGCAAGCAGCACCGGGACGAGATAGACGAGCCTGCGGGCCAGAAATCCCAGCATCGCGGTTCATTCCAGCCAGGTACTGGAAACGTCGACCACCCCGCTGTACATTTTCGGAAGGCCTTTCAGTCTGCTCGTCGAGATCGCGTAATAGGTGTTCTGGAAGCTCCAGAACCAGATCGCCTGCGTGTTGATCAGCCGGCTGATCGCGCAATAGTCCTCGATCCGCTTGTCGACAGCGGCGGTGGACCGCGCATCTTCGAGCAGACGGTCAAGCTCCGGATCGGAATAATTCGCGAGCGCGACCGGGCTGCCGGTGTGGAAATTGGCGTACATCTGCACGTCCGGATCGGCGAGATCGATGATCCGCCACGGCGTCACCTGAAACTGGCGCATGAAGGCACGCGGCGGAATGGTGGCCTGATCGACCTGCTCGATCTCCATGGTGGCGCCGATCCGCTTCCAGAACTGCTGCAGCACCTGACCGATCGCGCGGCCCCGCGGCGTGGCGGTGACGAGCAGCTTGAACTCGACCGGCTTGCCGTAATCCTTGATCAGGGCTTTCGCCTTCTCGACATCCTCAGGCAGTGCGCCGTCATCCTTGCACTTCACCCAGGAGCCGTCGCCATAGGGATTGGTGGCGGGACGGGCCAGGCCATTGGTGGTCGCCTGCGACCACTTCCTCCGATCCAGCGCCATCACCAAGGCCTGCCGGACGCGCACGTCGTCGAGCGGCGGCGTCTTGGTGTTGAAGGCGGTCACCGCAGCTCCCGATCCTTCATAGGTGTGCACGGTCAGTTTGGGATCCTTCTGCGCCCTCTGGATATTGTCGGGATCGTATTCGTCGTCCCAGACGATATCCGCCTCGCCCGACTGCAGGCTCGCAAAGCGCGACTGCGCGTCCGGCAGCGGCTTGAGCGTGATGCGGTCGAGATAGGGATGACCCTGGTTCCAGTAGTCAGGATTCTTTTCCAGCACCATACGGTCACCGGCAGTCCACGATTTCAGGACATAGGGACCCGTGCCGACGGGATTGCGATTATAATCGTCGCCCCTGGTTTTCCATGCCGTCGGCGACTGGATCGTGAAGTTTACTCCCTGTTGGGTCAGGATCGCCGGCAGGTTCACCGACGGGTCGTTGAGATTGTAGACCACGGTCAGGTCGTCCACCACCTGCACATCATGGATGAAGGCGATGTAGAACGCGCAGCGACATTTGTTGGCCGGGTCCTTCTGACGATCAAAATTCTCCTTCACCGCCTGCGCGTTGAACAGCGTGCCGTCGTGGAACTTGACGCCGGGCCTGAGCTTGAAACTCCAGTTCTTGAAATCCTCGGAATGGGTCCAGGACAAAGCCAGCTTCGGCTGCGGCTCGCCCTTGTCGTCGAGCGCGGTGAGCGTTTCGAAGATCGCGGCGGCCGCGGTCTCCGTCGAGGTGTCAAACACGCCGACCTTCAGCGGATCGAAACCGGGAATGTCGAACTCCAGCCCGACGGTGATGCTGCCGCCCTGCTTCTGCGCGCTGACTGGGCCTGCCGACAGCGCGGCAACAAATGCTGTGACAAGGAAAATTGACGCACATTTGCGCGCGCGGGCGATCGTTCCCATCACTGCTTCCTCCGGCCTCGTCGTCCGGTGTTCCGGATCGGTTGTTCGAGGTCACATCACATTGGCCGGAAATGAAAAGACCGGCAAGGCGGAAGAATGATGCGAGATGAAAAGCCGCAACCGCCATTCTGCACAGCGGAAGTCGTCGGCTTGGGCGCGTCTTCGCCGGCGGCCGAGATGGGACAATCAAACCGGTCTCGACCATGCCCGCAAGCGCCCGCGCTGGCAACAACCGGAAATCCAAGCTAACCTCCGTCTCAGACCGAATCAGCGCGGGCGCGCGGACGGGCGCGCTGCATTGCATCAGTCGCCCACCATGGCCCGCCGTCACGATAACGGGCAAAAAGGGCGGCGGATCGACGGCTACGAAAGCCGCGTCACCGGGATCACACCCAGAGTTTCGGCGTCGTGCTGAATGCCGGTATTGTGTTTCAAACACTCGCCCTCCGTTTCGGGGCGAGGCGGTCGAGCGGATTTCCGAAATCAAGCCACGCTCGCATCTCGAGTTTCCGAGTTTCCTTCCAAACCGCAGTTCGCCGGTCGCGCGCGGAGCAAAGCCGGACGCAGCTCGGATTCGGAAGCAGGTGAATTCAATTTCAACAAGGGACCACCGCATGAGCCGGAAAAACAAGGCGCGTCTCAAACAGGACCAGTTCGCTGCTCCGAGCGTCGAGGCCCGTCTTGCCCAACTGAAAGAGCTTGGCTTCAAGTACATCCAGGACCAGGACTACACCGGCGCTCAGTTGGTTTTTAAAAAAGTGCTCGAGCTGGACGACAAGGATGCCAGCGCCCGCTTCGTCTACGCCCAGCTGATCGACGACGGCACCCATAAGAAGCGGGCCGAGGCACGCGACCTGATGTTGTCGATCCTGGACGCGCACCCCGAGATATTCGACAATCCAACCGAAGACAATCTGCACTTGATCAGAGGCGCCGCGGTGAGATGCAGCCATGTCGGGCCCTCGCCGCGGGAGATCGAGCTGTTTCGCAAATTGGCGCGCTTGACGAATGAGGCCGGCGACTATTTTCAGCTCAGCGAAGCCCTGACCCGGGGCAATTTTTTTGACGAGTCGATCTCCAGTCTCGAAAAGGCGATGGCGCTCGATCCCGCGAATTTCGATACGCAGGCCAATCGAGAGACCTTGCAAATCGCAAGGTCGCAGCGCGGCCAAGCAGCCGCCAAGACAGGAGACAACAAGCGCAGCGTCGGGCGCTATCCGGATACAACGGATTTTCTAGGCGATTTTCAGAAGCTGATCAGGGATCATATCGCCGTCAATTTGAACAGCGAATACAAGTTCCTGAACAAGGATACCAGGTTCTTCACGATGGGTTCCTGCTTCGCAAGAAACCTGTCCAAGAGCTTGAACACCAGCGGCTATGTCAGCCATCACATGGAGATCTCCGAATACATCAACACGACGTTCGCAAACAGGGCATTTGTCGATTGGCTCAGCGATGCCGGCATCGACGATGCAATTCGCGATCGGATCGTCGAACTGCTGCCGCCGCACTGGAACAAGGAAGCCGCCCTCCAAGTCATCAAGAACAGCGATGTCTTCATTTTGACGCTTGGCGTCGCCCCCGCTTTTTTTGACAGGGCGACCGGCGGTTTCGTCTTGCCCCGCCCAAGCGCTCTGAATTCCAGGGCGCTTGCGGAGAAATATCTGTTCCGGACGACGAGCGTCAAAGAAAACGTCGACAATGTCCTCTATCTGATACGATTCATCAGAGACATTTCCCCCAATATCAGGATCGTTGTCACCGTTTCTCCGGTGCCGTTGCAGGCTTCCTTCGAATTCGAGTCGGCCGTTCAAGCCGACTGCCTGTCAAAGAGCACGATGCGGCTGGTCGCACATGAGGTGGTGAACAATTCGAACATCTCGAACGTCCTGTACTGGCCATCATTCGAGATTTTCAGATGGGCAGGCTCCAACGCCAGCCATTATTATGCCGCAGACGATGGTGCGGCCTGGCATGTTTCCGAGGACATGGTGGCCGGCACGGTCAGGGCATTCGTCGACATGTTCTCGCCGCTGTGACCATCTGGCCTACCCGATCGATTTCGACGAGAACGCTGCGACCTCCTGCTCCGGCAGGCCGCTCTCTTGCAGCAGCGCGCGCGTGTGCTCGCCAAGCGTCGCCATTTTCCGTCCCGCGGCAACCTTGGCGCCCGACATCCGGAACGGCTGGTTCAAAACCTTGAACGAACCGCCGCCGTCCTCGACCTCGACAAGCGCGCCGCGATGGGCGAGCTGCGGATCCTGCAACGCCTCCTTGACGGTGCGGTAGGCCGCCGACGGCACACCCTCGGTCGCGAGCGCCGCGAGACATTGCGCCGTGGTCACGCTGCGCGACCAGGATTCGACGCCGTCCATCAAGTCCGCCCAGTTCTTGCGGCGCTCGACATATCTGGCAAACCGCGGATCATCGATCGCTTCGGGACGGCCGATCGCCTGCATCAACCCCTGAAATGTCTTCTCGCTCGCGATCGCGACCATGACATAGCCGTCGGTGGTCTGGATCGGCCCGAACACCGCGCGCTGGAACGGTTTTGTCTCGAATTGCGACCACTGTACCTCGTTCAGCGTCAGCGACAGCATTGCTTCCAGCATCGAGACATCGATCTGCTGGCCACGCCCGGTCTTCTCACGCTGATAGAGCGCTGCGCCGATCGCCCCGAAGGCGTACACTCCGGAAAGCACGTCGGCATGGTAGATGCCGCAATTGTCCGGTCGCGTCCTGCCTGACTGATGGGCAAGATGCGCCATTTCATAGCCGGAGGCGGCATGAATCACCGGCGCGTAGGCCGACAGTCCCGCCGAAGGGCCGGTCTGGCCGTAGCCGGAGATCGAGCAATAGACCAGTCGTGGATTGAGCTCGGCCAGCCTCGCGTAGTCGAGTTTCAGGCGCCGCATCACGCCGGGCCGGAAATTCTCCACCAGCACGTCGGCGCGTCCCACCAGGCGGCGAATCGCGTTCCATCCGTCCTCTGATTTCAGGTCCAGCACCAGGCTCTTCTTGCCGACGTTGAGCTGACCGAACGCAGTCGAGCAGCCGTTGCGCACCGGCGGACGGATGCGCATGGTTTCACCTTCCGCTGACTCGATCTTGATCACCTCGGCGCCGAGATCGGCGAGCATCCGCGCGCAATGCGGCCCGGCAATCGTGGTGGAAAAATCCATCACGCGCAGGCCGACAAAGCTTCCCGTCAAATTGTCCTTGTCGTCGTCGCCCATCACCGTCGCGTCCTCCCTGAACACGGCTCGGCCGCCGTGCTTCTCTTAGTCTCTTAGGAGGCGCGCGTCGTCTGCGAAAGCGCTTCCGCGGAAACCTGATCCAGGGCGTTCGCCGCCCGCTCGCCGAAAAACTGGACCCGTTCTTGCATAGCAGCAATCACGACTCGCGGGGCATCTCTTGAAGGTTCTCTTCTCTTGAAGGTTCTCTTCGTCACGGCGGAAATGGACGACTTCGTCCGTGTGGGCGGACTGGCTGCCGTGTCCGCCGCATTGCCCCGCGCGCTGCGGTCCCGGATCGACGTTCGCGTCCTGCTGCCCGGATACCGCGACGTGATCGAACAGATCACCCATATCGAGATCATCGGCCGCTGCGCGGCGATGGCGGAAATGCCGGCGGCGACCCTCGGGCGGGCCGCGACCCGCGACGGCCTGCCGGTCTACGTCCTGCTCTGCCCGCAACTCTATGACCGGCCCGGCAACCCCTATGGCGACGAGCACGGCCGGGACTGGCCCGACAATGACATTCGATTTGGCCGCCTGGCCGCAGCGGCCGCCGAGCTTGCAATGGGCAGACTGGACAGGAATTGGGCAGCCGACGTCGTGCATGCCAATGACTGGCAGGCCGCGCTGACGCCGGCCTATCTCGCCTGGAGCGGCGCTAGGCTGCCCTCGGTGCTGACGATCCACAACCTCGCCTATCAGGGCCTCTTCCCGAAAGACTCGCTGCGGCGCATCGGTGCGCCGGAAGCGTCGTTTCATATCGACGGACTGGAATTCTACGACCAGCTCTCCTTTCTCAAGGGCGGCATCGTCTACGCCTCGCATCTGACCACGGTGAGCGGAACTTACGCGCGCGAGATCACCACGCAGGAGTTCGGCTGCGGGCTGGAGGGCCTTTTGCGGATGCGCTCCGAGGCCAGTGAGCTGACCGGAATCCTCAACGGCATCGACGAGAGCTGGGACCCGCGCTTCTGCGCCCAGCTCGCGCAGCCGTTCGGCGCCGGCGACTGGGACGGCAAACGCGCCAACGCCGATTACGTCCGCAAGCAGTTCGGGCTCGCGGTGTCGCGCGGGCCGATCTTCGGCCTGGTCGCGCGGCTGGTGCATCAGAAGGGGATCGATCTCGTGCTGTCGGCGGCGGACGAGATCATCGAAGCCGGCGGGCAGATCGTGGTCACCGGCTCCGGCACGCCTGATATCGAGCAGGCGCTGGTCGACGCGCATCGCCGCAGGCCCGACGCGATCGGGGTTGCGATCGGTTTCAACGACGGCCAGGCGCGGCGGATCTTTGCCGGCAGCGATTTCACGCTGATGCCATCGCGCTTCGAGCCCTGCGGGTTGAGCCAGATGTATGCGCAGCGGTTCGGCTCGCTGCCGATCGGCCACCAGACCGGGGGGCTGGCCGAAACCATCACCGACGGCGAAACCGGATTCCTGTTCAGCCAGCCTTCGATCGACTCCTTCCTCGGCGGCATCCGTCGCGCGTTTGCGACCTTCATGGCCACCGATCGGCTCGACACCATGCGCCGCAGCGCGATGGCGCGCACCTTCAGCTGGGACTTGTCGGCGGCTTGCTACAGCACGCTGTATCAAAGGGCGCTGGCGCCTTAGCGCCAACCTCCCCAAACACGGCGAAATCGAGGCAAGGCGACTTTCGGTGGTGAGGCAATTTCCCGCCTTTCATCTTTGGGTTGAATCTCTTTCAGGACGAAAGCCAGGCGCGCTACAATCAAACGCGGCACGAAGCTGCGATCGCATGGGAGATTGCGATGGGCGACACACACGTTTTGGCAAAGGGCGTGCAGGACCATCCTGCGCTTCCGCAGGCCCTGGCGGAAACGTCCCGGCGAACGGCTGCCGGCAAGGTGGTGCTCCCGGACGGCTGCTATTTCATAGCCTACGGACTCCTCGACGGCGCCAGTCCGAGCCACGCCGGAACGTTGCGGGTCGACTCGCGATCGGGTCGCCTGGCCGCAAGCGCAGACCTCTATGCGATCGACTCGTCGGCAGCGCACCCCGAGAACAATCCGCCGCCGATCGGATCGATGCCGCCGCCCGGCTCCGGTATCCCGATCTTTCCGATCAGTGACGACAGGCTCTATCTGCGCATGACGAAGATTGAGGCGACCGAGACGGGATTCGTACTCGCCTTCGAGATCCACCGTTTCATCGTCCCGACCTTCCTCACGCTCGACGGTTCCACCAGTTCGCAATGGGCGTCCGAGAGCGCGTTCACGGCGCAAATGGCCCCCGCGGCCGCGCCGCCGGGATATCCAAAGGGCGAACTCTTCTTTGTCGGCGACGTGTCCAGAACTCCGATCGCGGACGAACCGCAACCCGACCCGATCGGGCGGCTGCAGATCGGATGAGTCTCGCCCAGCCTGCGCAAGGCGGTGGTCGAGATCGACCGCGTTCCGGACGCAAAGGTGCCGCAGGACAATGGCGCGGGAGTGACCTGGCGGAGCGCGTTCCAGTCGTTCGGCTGGGAGATGAAGCCGATCGTCAGTGACGACGACGTCACCAAGAGCAGCAACACGCCGTGGAATGCCGCCGATGTCGAGGCCGCGCGGCAGAAATTCCGCGACTGCGCCGATCTCGATACCGAGTGGCGCTATTATCTGCTGGTCGCATCGCAGATCGACACGCCCGGCAGCAGGTTCGGTTTCATGTATCACCCGCAGCGCGAAGCGCTGTTCATCACCTCGCAGTTCGTGTTTCCGCAAACGGAAGCCCACTGGGGGGCCCTTGCGCGGCCAGCGGTTCGACGCGACGGTCGCGTTCTTCCGCCCCGCCCTGCACGAGATCGGCCACGCGATGGGCCTCGGCCACAACGCGAGCGGCTCTCACTTCATGAGCCCGACGGAATCGATCGCGCAGGACGCGAGCCCGGACAAGCCGTTCCCCGCGAACATCGATTGGTCCTACGATCCCAATGACGAAGTCAGGCTGCGGCACTGGCCCGACATCGTGGTCCGCTCGGGCGGAGCCGCCATGGGCGCCGGAGGCTTGTTGCTGCCTGGGCCCGAATAGGGGCACGGCGCGCCGTTCAGGCGCCATCTCCCAGAGGGAACTCCTCGCGGGGAGCCTTCTCCGTTGCTTTCTTCATCGAGATGTGATGCGCGGATGCGTGCAAACCAGATAAGGAACAACCGTTTCCGCCAACAAGAATAAAGATCATTGATTTGATGAAACATCGAACCGGGGACGTCTTTCGATCGATAGGTCAATCGCTGCTGATCGCGCTCGTGACGCTGGCGGCGCTCGAGGTGGTTCTGCGCGTGGCCGACTTTCGCGAGCTGCGCGACACCGTGAGCGAACAGGCTCCCGGTTACGAATATGACGCCGAGCTCGGCTGGGCGCCGGTGCCGAACTTGTCGTCTGAGATGACGACCTTCCGCACCACCCACTTCAAGCACAACAGCCTTGGTCTGCGTGACGCGGAGTTCACGCTCGACGCCAAGCCGACGATCATGTTCCTGGGGGACTCCTTTGTCTGGGGACTGGATTCGGAAGCAGACGAGCGCTTCAGCGAGCTCCTGAAGCCGAGGCTTCCCGCCTACAAGATTTTGGCGGCAGGCGTTGCGGGGTATGGCACCGACCAGGAATACCTGCTGCTGAAGCGGTTGTGGCCGAAGGTCAGACCGGCCGTCGTCGTTCTGGTGTTTTGCGCGGAAAACGATCGATTGGACAACGTGACGAACGTCCGCTACGCCAACTATCACAAGCCCTATTTCGCGACCCGGCCGGACGGGTCCTTGGCGCTGATGGGAGAGCCCGTCCCGAAATCGCACTTGCTCTACTACCGGGATGACTGGCTGGTGCGAAACCTCTGGCTCGCCCGGCTCGCGACCAACGTTTATGTGCGGCTTCGCCATCCGCCGGTGTTCGTGCCCGACCCGACCGAAAAACTGATGGGCATGATCCGCGAATTCGTCGAAAGCAATGGCGCGAGATTTTTGGTCGCGATCCAGTATCACGACGCAGCGCTGGCCGCTTATCTGGAGAGCAACCGCATCCCGTTCGCGAAACTCGAAGGTGCCCCGCATTATACCGCCGGCTGGGGCCCGCATTGGACGCCCGAGGGCCATCGCGTTGTCGCGGACCGCATTTTCAATCTGCTGTCAGAGAATCATATCGTGGGCGGAAGCACCGCCGCGCAAAATCGGTAATGCGGCCGCGTGATCGCCCCGTAACGCCCCGGTGTTGCACGCGGAACGGGCACGGTGCAGTCATCGCGGAATGGGCGCGGCGTGACCGTCGTGCAACTTCCAAATGTGAACACATGGCCGCCATGCCATCGACAAGCGATAACCCCGAATTAAGCGCAAACATGGCAGAACCTTGATTCGATGCCGGAACGATGGAGCGAGCCGATAATGCTGAGTGCGGATGGGAATAAGCCGACCGGGAAGCCAGGCCAGGGCAAGCGCAAGGGAAACGGCAAGAAGTCGGAGGCACGGAAGCGGAAGGCCATTCAGGAGGCCGCTCACCAGCAGGAACCGAACCCGGATCCGTTGCAGGATACTCCCGAGGCGATCAGCGCGCCCTTGACCTCGGCTGAGGACGCCCTCATCGACAGTAGCGCCAACATCGAAAGTTCCCCGCTTGCAGCCGAAACGGCCGACGAAACGGTGACTTCGACGCAGGAAGCCCTGACCGACGACAGTTCCATCGAAGCTGCGCCGGTTTCCCCCGAAGCGGCGGTTCCGCCCGTCGTCTCGGACCAGGTGTCCCCGACCGGCCTTGCCAGCATCGACTGGTCGCCGGCCGCGTCGTCGGAAGCCGCTCCGGCCGTCCCAGTGGAGGCAGCCCCGGCGGCATCGGCGGAAATCGTCCCTTCCGAACCGGCGCAAACTGCCGCGGTCAGCTATCAGACCATCGCGAGCGCCTATGGCGACCTCACCCGCCGCTCGTTCGATCAGACCACATCCTTCTTCGAAAAGTTCTGGGGCGTGCGGTCGTTCGACAAGGCGTTCGAGCTGCAGACCGAATTCGCAAGGCAGGCCTACGACAGTTTTGTCGAGGAATCGCACAGGATACGCGAACTCCACCACGAAATGACCCGGCAGCGCCTGCAGCGCTGGGAGGGTTTTGTCGGGATGACCAAACCGCCGCGCTGAAGCAGCGCGGCGTCGCGTGCCTCACGCGCAGGCTGTGCTGCCGTCGGTCGGCCGCGTCTCCGGCATCAGCGACGCGATCACGGCAAGTCCCAGCGCCGCCACGGCGGCAAGTCCGAGGAAGGCGATCTCGCTGCCGAACTTGTCGCTGACGAAGCCCGCGAGCGCGTTCGAGAGCGACGCGCCGATGCCGGTCGCGGTGCCGACGACGCCCTGCGCCAGGTTGAAATGGCCGCTACCGAACGCGACGTCGGCCACGATCAATGGCACCATCACCGCGAACACCGACGCGGTGACGCCGTCGAACACCTGCACCAGGACGAGCAGATAGGGGTCGCGCACGGTCGCGAACAACACGCCGCGCACGGCGAGCGCGCCAAAGCCGATCAGCAGCAGCGGACGCCGCCCCCAGCTTTGCGCCTTGACGCCAACCGACGGCGACAGCAGCGCCACGATCGCCTGCGGCACGATGATGCAGGCGGCGATCAGCACTGGCGCCCACTGGCTGGACCTTGTGGTGACGACGCCGGCCATCAGCGGCAGCATCGCCGCGTTGGCAAGCTGCAACAGCAGCAGGCTGCCCGCGAAGATCAGGAGCGGCCGCCGGCACATCAGGTTGAGCACGCTGGTTGATTTGGCATCGACCTGCTCGCGCGGCACCGCGCCATGCGCGCGCGCGACGTCGACCTCGTCCTCACGCATGCGCGACAGCGACAGCAAGGTCGGGATCGCCAGCGCTGCGGTGACCAGGAACACCGAACGGCTGGAGAGCAGGTAGCCGCAGGTGCCCATCAGCGCGGCTGCGAAACCGTTGCCGAGCGAGGCGAAACGCGCGTTGCGCCCCAGCCGCGCGCCGATCGCAAGCGGACCGACGAGGCCCAGGCTGATCGCGGCGATCGCGGGCCCCAGCACGCAACTTGCCGCGGCATGCAACGCGGCCGCCATCATGACGACGGGAAAGATCGGCCAGGCCGCATAGGCGAGCGCCACACAGCCGATGGTCGCGACCGCAAGCCCGGCGACCAGCCGTTCGGATTTAGCCGCGTCGATGATCGCCCCGCCCGGCATCTGCCCGAGCAGCCCGACCACGCCGGCGATCGACAGCACGAGACCGATCTGCCCCTGCGTCCATTTTTCCGTGGTCAGATAGACCGCGATGAACGGACCGAACCCGGTCTGCACGTCGGCCAGAAAGAAGATGAACCAGTCGAGTGCGCGCAGGCTCTGTCGCGAGGGGCGCGGCGGTCCGCCGGCGGCGGCAACATCGGCGACATGCGGCACGGCCTGGTCATCACCGATCGGCCGCCTGCGTCGATCATCCCTGTTCCGCTCTCGCCAATGGGATGGGCTTGCCACCCTAGTGCTCATCCAAGGGCTGCAGGTTTCCCGCGGCGCCCAGCACCACGATCCGCTTGTCCTCCTTGTATTCGGGCGCAGCGGCGACCTGCGCTTTCGTCAGTTCGAGGAAAATGCTGTCGCTTTTGTCCGCGACGCGCCCGAAATGCAGCGCGTTCCAGTCGACGACGATCTTGCGGCTGCCGACGCCGAGGAAGCCGCCGAAATCGATCACGGCGGCACGCACCGTGCCGGCGCGATCGACGATCACATCGACGATGCGTCCCATGTCCTCGTCGGCGGGGCTGCGGACCTCGCGGCCGAGCACGCCATGGGCCTCACGCGGCGCGATGATGGTCACCGATGCCGGCGGTGCCGCTTCTTTCGGCGCCGGCGACGGCGGCGCCGCCTCTTTCGTGGCCTTGGACGGTTCGGTCTGCGGCTCGTTCTCGGCATGGGAGGTCACTGCCGCCAGAACCGCAAGCGAGAGACCGATTCCCAGCAACCTGCGCCCTGCACGCATGATGTCCTCCTTGCTGACGTCTCCTCGCCGCTCAGCGCCCGAGCACGATCGAGACCTGCACCTCGCCGCGCCGGCGCAACACCTCCATCGACACGTCGTCGTCGTGGCGCCTGATCCTGAGGTCGATGACGGAGGATCCGAGCCGCAGCTCGCGCAATGTCACCTCGTTCAGGAATGCCGGCAGCCGCGGATTGCGCAGCCGGATCTCACTGCGTCCGGCATCGAATTCGAGGCCGAGTGCGGCCTCCAGCAACGTGAACGGCGTGGCACTGGCCCAGGCCTGCGGCGCGCACGCCACCGGATAGAGCGTCGGTCCGCGATGCGTCTGGCGGCGGAAGCCACAGAACAGTTCGGGCAGCCGTCGCAGATCCATGTAGGTTGCGGCGTCGAACAGGCCGTTGAACACCTGCTCGACGGAATGTTTCAGGCCGTAGCGCGCCAAGCCGAGCGCGATCAGCGCGTTGTCGTGCGGCCAGATCGATCCGTTGTGGTAGGACATCGGGTTGTAGCGCGCTTCGCCCAGCGCGACGGTGCGGATGCCCCAGCCCGAGAAGAAGTGCGGACGCAAAAGGTCGGCGGCCACCTTGCGGGCACGGTCCTCGCGCGCCATGCCGCTGAACAGCAGATGCCCTGCGTTCGACGCGCGCACCCTGCATTGCTGCTTGTCGCCATCGAGCGCGAGCGCATAGGTGCCGAGCTCCTCGCACCAGAACGCGTCCTCGAAGCACCTGGCGAGCCGGAGAGCTTCGGCCTCGAGCCGCCGGGCGATCTCGTGCCGGCCGAGCCGCGCGGCGCAGCGCGCCAGCAGCCGCTTGCCGGCAAACACATAACCCTGCACCTCGCAGAGCGCGATCTGTCCTTCGGCGAGCCGCCCGTCGGCATGAAAGATCGCGTCGTGGGAATCCTTCCAGCCCTGATTGGCAAGTCCGAGCTCGGAGGCACGCCGGTATTCGACGAAACCGTCGCGATCCTTGTCACCACAGCTGTCGATCCATTCGAGCGCCGCCTCGATCGCAGGCCACAGCTCTTCGATGGTCTCGTCGTCGCCCGTGCGCGCGCCATAGAGCCCGGCGAGCAGCACGAACAGCGGCGTGGCGTCGACGCTGCCGTAGTAGAGCGCGAACGGCACCTCGCGTAGCGCCGCCATCTCGCCGCCGCGCATCTCGTGCAGCACCTTGCCCGGCTCCGAGTCGGCCAGCGGATCGACCGATTTGGCCTGATAGAACGCGAGCCGCCTCAGCACGCCGCGCGCGACCCGCGGATCGATCCACAGCATCTGCATCGCGGTGATCAGGCCGTCGCGCCCGAACGTCGTGGAGTACCAGGGAATACCGGCATAGGGATATCGGCCCTGCGGCGTCTCGGTCATCAGCATGTTGAGGTCGGCCATCGACTGGCACAGCACCTCGTTGAAGATGTCGTTCGAGGTTTCGATCGAGGTCGCGCCGGCCGCGCTGTGGCGCATCTCGCGGCGATGCGCCAACCGGCCGGAAAAGAACTTCGCCGGCTTGGAGGAGGAGGCCGCCGGTCTGTTGCAGGAGACCGATCCGAACAGCGCGCCTATCTGATGCGGGGCGAGGTCAAAATGCCAGGTCGCCGCGTTGACCGAGAGCCGCGACGGCCGCGGATCGAAATGCAGCGCGGTGGAACGCGACACGCCATCGAGCCCCTTGTACTCGAACAGCACGTCCGCGGGGCTGATCAGCCTGCTGGCGCCGATGCCGCGGCGCGGGCGTTTCTCGCCGCGCACCTCGAACAGATCGGCGAAATCGCTGTCGAACAGCAGCGTCAGATCGAAGCTCGCGGGGCGGTCGCCGTGATTTTGCAGCCCGATGCGCTGATAGGCCGTTCCGCGCCACAGGAAAATGGTGCGCACGACGTGCAGCATGTCCTTCTGCAGCACGAGCCGGCCCTGGTGATAGATGTCCGGGTTGGTGAGATCGACCGTCAGGGCGGAATTGTCGTCGCGCAGGTTGGAGCCGAGCAGCAGTGGCTGGAGCTCGTCGAACACGAGCTCCAGCCGCGCCAGATGGCGCGTATCGGCGTGGAACAGCCCGTCCGGACCGCCGGCGGACGCACCGATGTCGCCATGGCTGTCGAGCAGGATGAAGGTGTCGTCATGCTTCAGCGAGCGCCGCGGCCGCGCCGCGGGGCCCGTCATCGGAATGTAGAAAGGCTGCTCGACGATTTCGAAGGCCTGCGCGGCCGCAACGATCTGGGTGACATCTCTCGTCATGATGATCTCGCGCTCCAGCGTGGCTTAGGATCTGACATTCGCTACAGTGTGTCCGCGAGTCCTCATAGCGAATGTCAGATCCTAAGCCACACAAGACTCTTAGATTTCCTAGTGTCCCGGTTCTGACGTTCGTAAACGAGTTCGCCGCAAAGCGATACGAACGTCAGAACCGGGACACTAGGGTGACCCAACGCAATCACGCGAAAGCTCACGCGGCGAATTTCGCCAGCCTGCTCATTTCCTGCGTCACCAGCTCGCGATACGGCCCTTGCCGCTGCATCAGCCGTTCGGGCGGGCCATCCTCGATCACCTTGCCGGCTTTCAGCACCACCACCCGATCGAAATGACGCAGCGTCGAAAGCCGGTGCGCGATCGCGATCACGGTGCGGCCGCGCATCAGCCGGGCCAGCGCTTCCCGAATGATCTCTTCCGATTCGCTGTCGAGTGACGCCGTCGCCTCGTCGAGCAGCACGATCGGCGCATCCTTCAGGAACGCACGCGCGATCGCGATGCGCTGGCGCTGCCCGCCCGACAGCTTGACGCCGCGGTCGCCCACCATGGTGTCGAGCCCCTCCGGCAGCGTCTCGACGAAGTCGCAGCGCGCCGCGATCGCCGCCCGCAGGACGTCGTCATCACTCGCATTCGGCCGGCCGTAGCGGATGTTCTCGCGGATGGAGCGATGAAACAGCGAGATGTCCTGCGGCACTACCGAGATCGCTTCCCTCAGGCTCAGCTGCGTGACGCGCGAGATATCCTGGCCGTCGATGGTGACGCGACCGCTGTCCACGTCATAGAACCGCTGCAGCAGGGCGAACACCGTGGATTTGCCACCGCCGGACTGGCCGACCAGGCCGACCCTTTGGCCGGGCTGCAGCCGCAGGCTGAGACGATCGAACACTTTTGCGCCGCCCGGATACTGGAACGAAATGTTCTCGAAGGCAATCGCGGCGCCGCTGCGGATCAGGGTTTCGGCCTTCGGGTGATCGCGCAATTCGTGCGGTAAAAGCAGCGTCGCAACCGCTTCCGTCAGGCGCGCGACGTGCTGGGTGACGTCGACGAGGGCGACGGCGAGATCGCGCGTGGCGCTCAGGATCGATAGACCGAGCGTGCAGACCAGCACGACGTCGCCGGTCGTGGCATTTCCAAGCTGCCACAGCCGCACGGCCCAGGCGAGCAGGGCAATGGTCAGCACGAGCGTCACCGCGGCGTGGGTAATGCGCAGCTTCTCGAGGTAGCGCAGGCTGCGGCTGCGCGCCGCGAGCTCACGGTTGACGGTGTCATCGAACCGTTCGTGTTCGTGGGTCAGGCCGCAGAACGCCCGCACCAGCGGCAGGTTACTGATCACGTCGACCATTTCCCCGTCGACGACGGCGGCCTTGTCGGCGAAATCGTCGTGCAGCGGCTTGCCGGCCGCCGCGAGGCGAAACATGGCCACCACCATGGTTCCGGCGATGATGATCAGCGCGCCCGACATCGGCAGGCTGACGGTGGCGATCAGCATGATGGCGGCCAGCGTGGCGATGCACGGCGGCAGCACGTTCCACACCAACATGTTCTCGACCGTGAACACCGCGTTGGACGTGGCGGTGATGCGGCTGGTCAGCATCCCGGGCAGCCGGTCGGAAAAATAGCTCGGCGCGTGACCCGTCAGGTGACGGAACATGTCGCGGCGGAGATCACCGGTCACTCTCACGAATGTGAAGCTCGCGGTCCAGCTCGCCACCCGCCAGAGCAGATTGTCGGCCGCGATCAGCGACATGAGGAAAACGAATGCCAGCCATACATTGCCGGCGTGGTCCGGTCCCGCCGACAGGCTGTCGACAAGAAACTTGACCCCGTACTGCGTCCCCACCGAGCAGGCGACCGCAGCGACCACGGCGCTCAGAATAGCCAGATGGGATAATGGTCGCTGGCGCAAATAGCGGAACACGAAGTGAAGCGGGCGATGCGCATATCCCGATAGCTGATCCATGTGATGGCAAATCCGTGACTTATGAAGCCCCAAGCTCCGACCGACTGAACGACCGATCCGCCCATCCGGTTCCGACGAATACCGTCATTGGCGCTATCACGCAGCAGCATTGCGTACGGCGGCCGGCTCAAGGTGCAGCGGATGACGTCGAAGATGAAACTCTTGGAACAAGGAACTTCGCAGATGCGGGAACGTTCCCCTTGCGACAGTCGGTGCCTGTCGAGCCGGGGGCCGTCCAATCATGGATAAAAATAGGAGGTAGTGAGATGCGCATCGCGCAGGTTGCTCCGCTGACGGAGGCTGTTCCACCCAAGCTGTATGGTGGCACCGAACGGGTGGTGCATTGGTTGACAGAGGAACTGGTCGCGCTCGGACATGACGTCACGTTGTTTGCCAGCGGCGACTCGCAGACCTCAGGCAGGCTGGAGGCGACCTGGCCGAAGGCGTTGCGCCTCGACGGCGCGGTGCGCGATCCCAACGCCCTACACATGGTCATGCTCGAGCGGGTGCGCCGGAAATGCGATGACGAGGAGTTCGATTTTCTCCACTTTCATCTCGACTATTATCCCTTCTCGCTGTTCCTTCGGCAGCCGACGCCATTTTTGACTACCCTGCACGGCCGGCTCGACCTCCCGGAGCACCAGCCGGTGTTCCAGACGTTCTCGAAGGTTCCCGTGGTTTCGATTTCCAACGCGCAGCGCCGTCCGGTGCCGCAAGCCAATTGGGCGCGGACCATCCATCATGGGCTGCCGGAGCGGTTGTTGACGCCGCGACCGATGAACCAGGACTATCTCGCCGTGCTCGGCCGCATCGCGCCGGAAAAAGGCGTCGACCGCGCGATCAGGATCGCGGAGCGATGCGGCCTGCCGCTGAAGATCGCGGCCAAGGTCGATCGCGCCGACCAGGACTATTATGACGAACTGATCGCGCCGCTGATCAAGCGCAATCCGCTGGTCGACTATATCGGCGAGATCGGCGATCACGAGAAATCGGATTTTCTCTCGGGCGCAATCGGCCTTCTGGTGCCGATCGACTGGCCGGAGCCATTCGGCCTGGTCATGATCGAGGCGATGGCCTGCGGCACGCCCGTGATCGCCTTCAATCGCGGCTCGGTGGCGGAGATCGTCGACGACGGCCTGACCGGCTTTGTGGTCGAGGACGAGATGAGCGCTGTCGCCGCCGTCGACCGGCTCTCACAGCTCAGCCGGCCTGCGATCCGGCGGCAGTTCGAAGCCCGCTTCACCGCGCGGCGGATGGCGCAGGACTATCTCAGTGTCTATCGTAGCCTGATGGAGGCGACCGAACCGCGCATCAAGCTCGTCAGCAGCGCGGAGTAGTCACCGTCATTGCGAGTTGGGACCGGCGTAAGGCGCCCGACCTACGTCATATGAAACTGCAATCCAGCGTCATCCGTGCGGGCTCTGGAGTGTTTCGCTGCGCTCGCAATGACGAAACGATCCGCCCTCAATCATCATCCGAGATCGCGCGCCAGGCGGCGCCGTCGAGATCCTCATACTGGCCGTTCTTGAGCGACCATAGAAAGGCGACGAGACCGGCGAGACCAAGCCCGAGCGCCAGCGGTACGAGAATGACGAGGACTTCCATCACGCTCTCCTGACCGATCGCGCCCGCAGCGCAGTCAGCATGACCAGGATCGACGAGCCGGACATCGCCGCCGCTGCGATCAGCGGCGTCACCAGACCGCAAATCGCGAGCGGCACCGCGAAGAGATTGTACACGATGGCGAGCCAGAGGTTCTGCCGCATCACGTGCAGCGCCTTGCGCGAGAAATCGATCGCAGCGAGCACCGGCGCGAGCGGCTTGCCGAGGAACACGAGGTCGGCGGTCGACTGGGACAGGTGCGCCGCCGAGATCGGCGACATCGAGACATGCGCTGCCGCGAGCGACGGCGCATCGTTGATGCCGTCGCCGACCATCATCACGTTGCGGCCCTGGCGCTTCAATTCCTCGATGCGCGCGATCTTGTCCGCCGGGGTGACACCGGCTCGCCAATCTGCGATGCCGAGCGCCGCCGCTGCCGCGCGCACCGCAGGCGCGCGGTCGCCGGAGAGGATTTCGATCACGAATCCCCGCTGCTTCAGCGCCGCGATGATCGCTCTGGCATCCGGCCGCAGACCTTGCCGGACCGCGAACAGATATTTTTCGTCGGCGCGGCTGAACGCGACGATGGAGGCTTCAGGATCGACATCGGCACGCACCGCGGCCAATGCCTCGGCGCCGCAGAAGGCCGGCCGGCCTAGCCTGATCTCGACCCCGTCGACTTCGGCGCGCACGCCCTGCCCCGGCTCTTCGACGACGCCGATCAGCGGTGATTTCGCGTTCGCCGCTTGTGCCACAGCGGACGCCACCGGATGATGGCTCGACAGCGCCAGCCGACCGGCGAGGCTGAAGACATCCGCGGGGATGTCGGCGGCGTTGGTGACCTCGAGTTCCGGCAAGGTCAGCGTGCCGGTCTTGTCGAAGATCACATGATCGGCTTCGGCGAGCCGCTCGATCGCATCGCCGGCGTTCAAGAGCGCACCGGCCCTGAACATCGCGCCCGAAGCCACGGTCTGTACGGTCGGGATGGCGAGTCCCAGCGCGCAGGGGCAGGTGATGATGAGCACGGCGACGCCGGTGACAATGGCATCATGCCAGCTTGCGCCCAAAAGCACCCAGCCGAGTACGGTCAGGAGCGCGGTCGCGTGCACGACCGGCGCATAGAGCCGCGACGCACGGTCGGCGAGCCGCGTGTAACGCGAGCGGGCCTGCAGTGCGTTGTCGAGCAGGCGCGTGATCTCGGCGAGCAGCGTGCCTTCTGACGCGGCCGAGACCCCGACCCGCAACGCGCCGGACACGTTGAGCGAGCCGGCATAGATCCGCGCCCCCTGCCCGGCAGGCACATGCACCGTCTCGCCGGTGATCAGGCTCTGGTCGATTTCGGAGCGCCCGTCGATGACGGTGCCGTCGACCGCGCAGCGCTCACCGGGCCGCAGCAGCACGATGTCGCCGGGACGGATGGCCGCGACCGGCACTTCCGAGATCTCGTCCCGACTGACGAATTTCGTTGCGGTTTCCGCCTTCAGCGCCGCGAGATTGCCGGCCACCGCGCGGGTGCGCCTGCGCATGTTCTGATCGAGGACGCGGCCGACCAGAAGAAAGGTGAGCAGCATGATCGCCGCGTCGAAATAGGCGTGCGCGGCGTGATCGATGGTTTCGACCAGCGACATGCCGAGCGCCAGGGTGACGCCGATCGAGATCGGCACGTCCATGTTGACGCCTCCGGCGCGCAGCGCCGACAACGCCAAGCGGAAGAACGGCTGCCCGGCATAGGCCGCCGCCGGCAGCGCGATCAGCGCCGACAGCCAGTGGAAGAAATCGCGTTGCTCGGGCAGCATGTCGCTGACATTGCCGGACCATACCGGGATCGACAGCATCATCACGTTCATGGTCGCGAACGCCGCAACGGCGAGGCACCGCAGCAGGAAACGCGATTGCTCGGCCTCCTTGGCCTCGGCGCTTTTGGTCTCGAACGGATAGGCCTTGTAACCGAGCTCGGCCAGCCGATCGATGAACCGTGCCGGATCGAGCGTCCCCTGCTTCCATTCCAGCGCCACGCGGCGGTTGGTCAGGTTGACGCGCGCGAGCGTGACGTCGGGCAGCGCCGACAGGGAGCGCTCGATCTTCGACATGCAGCCGGAACAACTGACGCCCTCGACCGCGAGATCGATATGCTTCAGCCCGGAGCCGATATCCGTGACATAATGCGAGAAGTCGCGCGTCGCTTGCTTGCTCATTCCATCAGTCCAGCATCACGCGGTTCTTGGACAGGAACATCCGCTCGCCCCCCACCATATCGCCCTCGATCACCAGATCCCATTGTCCGAGCGCGATCGCGCCTGCGTTGCCACGATAGACGCCGTTTTCGACCTCCGAGAGCGCCACCGCCAGATCCGCGCGCTTGTCGGTCGGCCGCTCCAGCATGCCCCGGAAGGAGAGGCCGGACAGCGGCTGGCCGTCCTTGTCGCGCGCCTCGACCTGCAGCGTGGCAAAGCCGGCGCGATCCCTGACGATATGGGCATCGACCCGCCAGTCGCGCGCCGCCTGGTCTTGGGCCGCGCGAATCTCCTTCTCATAGCCGATGCTCGCGCTGTAGGCGCTGTCGACTTCGGTGCCGGGAAGCGTCGCGATCGCGAGCTTCATCATCGTGACGTTGACGCCGATCACGACGCCGAAAAACGCCAGCAGCATGACGAGGACCATGTGCCCCGTCAGAGCTTTTCGCGAAACGAATGCGCGCATCTTCACTCAACTCCCACCTCAAGGGCTCACGAAATGATCGGTCGCGGACGCGGCCTCGCCAAGCCCGACATCGGTGACGTGGAATCTGACCGGGATCGACTTCTCCGGATTGCTCTCCGCCGGCGCCGTGACCAGCACCCGCAGCTCTGCGGTCTGGTCGCGCGGAATCACGATCATCGGTCGGTCCGGAGTCACGGAATCGACGCCGACGACATGGACGGTGGCGTTGACCGGTCCCTCGACGTCGATCGCGATGACGCGGTCGAATCCGCGCTTGTTGAGCAGACGGACCGTGTAGGCGTTGCGAATCGCGCCGTCGGACAGTCTGACCGCGACCGGGTTGCGGTCGTGCAGGACGTTGACGTCGAGCAACGAGCGCGTCAGCAGCGCATAGAGCATGATCGCGCCGACCATCGCGATGACGAAGGCGTAGATCACGGTGCGCGGACGGATGATGCGAGTGACCGGCTCCTTGCCGGCCTGGCGTCTGACGATGTTGATGTCGTTGTCATAGCCGATCAGCCGCGTCGGCCGACCGATCTTGGTCATCACGGTGTCGCAGGCGTCGATGCAGAGCCCGCACTGGATGCATTCGAGCTGCGCGCCATTGCGGATGTCGATGCCGGTCGGACAGACCGCGACGCATTGATAGCAGTCCACGCAGTCGCCGGCCACCTCACCCCTGGCGCGCAGCTCGGCGGCCTTCTTGACCGAGGTTCGCGTCTCGCCGCGATCGTAGCGATAGGTGACGTTGAGCGCCCATTCGTCGGTCAGTGCCGCCTGGATGCGCGGCCACGGGCACATATAGGTGCAGACCTGCTCGCGCATGTAGCCGGCCAGCAGATAAGTCGTAGCGGTCAGGATGCCGATCCAAAGATAGGCGGCGACCGGCGCCTGAAAGGTCGCAAGCTCCCTCACCAGGGTCGGCGCATCGTCGAAATAGAGCACCCAGGCGCCGCCGGTCCACCACGCGATCAAGAGCCAGGTCGAATGTTTCAGCACCACCTCGCCGAGGCGGCGCGCCGTCCATGTCGCGGCGGCGGCATCCTTCTTCATCCGTTCGCGGCGATCGCCTTCGACCAGGCGCTCGACCGCGTAGAACAGGTCGGTCCAGACGGTTTGCGGGCACAGATAGCCGCACCAGATGCGGCCGCCGATCGCGTTCATCAAAAACAGCGCAACCGCGGCGATGATCAAGAGGCCGGTAAAATAGTAGAACTCCTGCGGCCACAGCTCGATGAAGAAGAAATAAAAGCGCCGGTTGGGGAAGTCGATCAGCACCGCCTGGCTGGGTGCGCCGAGCCCCCTGTTCCAGCGCACGAAGGGCAGGAAGTAGTAGACGCCGAGGCAGCCGGCCATCAGGCCCCATTTGATCCGGCGAAAGGTGCCGGAGACGCTTTGGGGATAGACCTTTTTGCGCGCCGCATAGAGCGGCCCGTCATCGTCAAATTGCAGGTCGGCAGGCTTGACGGGTGGGTTCATGACCGGGACTCAAATCGCATCTTGCGGCCGAGACTAGGCCTGATATCCACCGCCCGGTTGATCCAGCTCAACTGGTCCGCTCACTTTCCGCCGCCAAGGGAATGCACGTAGACCGCCATCGCCTTGATGGTGGCGGGATCGAGCCGCCCCTCCCACGCAGGCATCACGCCGGCCCGGCCATTGGTCACGGTCTCGATGATGGTCGCCTCATCGGAACCATAGAGCCAGATCTTGTCGCTCAGGTTCGGCGCGCCGAGTTCCGGATTGCCCTGGCCCTTGTCGCCGTGGCAGGCCATGCAATTGTCCGCGAAGATCTTTGCGCCCGCCCCCGCATCGTAGCCCGGCCGGGTCGGCAACCCCGACAGCGCGCGGACATGGTTGGCGACCGTGACGATCTGATCCTGCTTCAGGACGCCTTCCTTGCCGAAGGCGAGCATCTGCCCCTCATGCGCCTTCGCATTTCCCGAACGTGCGCCGTACTGGATGGTCTGCATGATCTGGTCGAGCGTTCCGCCCCAGAGCCAGTCATCGTCATTCAGGTTGGGAAAGCCCTTCGAGCCGGTCGCGCCGGAGCCGTGGCAGGGCGCGCAATTGTCGCCGAACACCGTCTTGCCGCGCGCGCGCGCCAGCGCCAGCAGCGCCGGATCCTTCTCGATGTCGGCGAGCGAGGCCGCGCCGAGCGCGACCATCTTCTCGCCGCGGATCTTGTTGAGGTTGGCGAGCTCCACGGCGACGTCGGCGCGCGAGGAATAGCCGAACAGGCCGGTGGTATTGCCGGAGATCAGCGGCCACGCCGGATACACCACCCAATATCCGATCGCCCAGACGATGGTCAGGTAGAAGGTGATGAGCCACCACCGCGGCAGCGGCGTGTTCAATTCCTTGATGCCGTCCCACTGGTGGCCGGTCGTCGCCGTGCCGGAGACGGTGTCGATATCACTATGATCGGTCATGACGGATCAATCCTCCCGCAACGGCATCTTCGCCGCCTCGTCGAAAGCAGCCTTGTTGCGAGGCGAGAGCGAATAGGTCACGATCGCGACAAACACCGCGACGAACAGCGGGGTCCAGATCGTCGTCACGAGATCCGAGGCGATGTTATGGACGATGAGAATGGCGTTCATGGTTTTCGCCTTCGCTAGCGCAGGTTGGCTTTTTCGTTGTAGAGCTTGAAGTCGACCAGGGTGCCGAGCATCTGCAGGTACGCGATCAAGGCATCCATTTCGCTTGGAGCGCCCGACTTGCCGTCGAAATTGCGGATAACGGCCTTCGGGTAGCGCTTGACGAGCGCGTCGCCGCCGGAATTGTCCGGATCGGCCTGCGCCTTGAGGTCATCAGCGGCGTTGGCGATCTGGTCATCCGTATAGGGCACGCCGAGCGCGCGCAGCGTCTTCAGATGATCGGCAATGGTCTCGGGATCGACCTCGGTCGAAGCCAGGAACGCATAGCCCGGCATGACGGATTGCGGGACGATCGCGCGCGGATTGGTCAGATGCGTCACGTGCCAGTCGTCGGAATATTTGCCGCCAACCCGCGCGAGATCCGGACCGGTGCGCTTGGATCCCCACTGGAACGGGTGGTCGTACATGCTCTCGGCGGCGAGCGAAAAGTGCCCGTAGCGCTCGACCTCGTCGCGCAGCGGCCGGATCATCTGCGAATGACAGAGATAGCAGCCCTCGCGGACATAGACGTTGCGGCCGGCGAGCTCCAGCGGCGTGTAGGGCCTGACGCCGTCCACCACCTCGATCGTGCTTTTCAGGTAGAACAGCGGCAGGATCTCGACCAGACCGCCGACGGCGATCACGAGGAGGATGCCGATCATCAGGACGATCGTGTTCCGCTCGAAGATGTGGTGTCTTGTCCAGAATGACATCGCAGCTCTCCTCATTGCGCCGGCTGCAGCGCGACCGGCGAGGACACTTCCACCTCGCCGGCGCGCACGGTCATCCAGAGATTGTAGGCCATGATCAGCGAGCCGATCAGGAACAGTCCACCGCCGGCGGCACGGATGACGTAGAAGGGATGCATCGCCTCCACGGTCTCGATGAAGGAATATTCGAGGAAGCCGAGCGAGGTGTAGGCGCGCCACATCAGGCCCTGCAGGATCCCCGACACCCACATCGCCGAGATGTAGAGCACGATGCCGAGCGTGGAGACCCAGAAGTGCCAGTTGACGAGTTTCAAGCTGTAGAGCCTGCGGTCCCACAGCCAGGGCACCAGGCAATAGAGCGCGCCGAACGAGACGAAGCCGACCCAGCCGAGCGCACCGGAATGCACATGGCCGATGGTCCAGTCGGTATAGTGGCTGAGTGAGTTCACCACCTTGATCGACATCATCGGCCCCTCGAAGGTTGACATGCCGTAGAAGGCGACCGAGACGACCAGCATGCGCAGCACCGGATCAGTGCGCAGCTTGTCCCAGGCCCCCGACAGCGTCATCAACCCGTTGATCATGCCGCCCCAGGAGGGCATCCACAGCATCACGGAAAAGGTCATGCCGAGCGTCTGGGTCCAGTCCGGCAGCGCGGTGTAATGCAGATGGTGCGGGCCGGCCCAGATGTAGAGGAAGATCAGCGACCAGAAATGGATGATCGACAGGCGGTAGGAGTAGATCGGCCGCTCGGCGCGCTTGGGGATGAAGTAGTACATGATGGCCAGGAAGCCCGCGGTCAGGAAGAAGCCCACCGCGTTGTGGCCGTACCACCACTGGAACATCGCATCCTGCACGCCGCCCCAGGCGACGTACGACTTCGAGCCGAAGATCGAGACCGGCAGCGCCGGGTTGTTGCCGAGATGCAGCACCGCGATGGTGACGATGAAGGCGAGATAGAACCAGTTCGCCACGAAGATGTGCGGTTCCTTGCGCTTGATCACCGTCGCCAGGAAGACCAGCAGATAGGTGACCCAGACGATGGTCAGCCACAGATCGGCATACCATTCTGGCTCGGCATATTCCTTGCTCTGCGTGACGCCGAGCAAATAGCCGGTGCCTGCGATCAGGATGAAGAAGTTGTAGCCGAGCACGACGAACCACGGCGCGAGATCGCCGGCGAGCCGCACGCGGCAGGTCTTCTGCACCACGTAGAAGGAGGTCGCGATCAGCACATTGCCGCCGAAGGCAAAAATCACCGCCGAGGTATGCAGCGGCCTGAGCCGACCAAAACTGATCCAGGGCAGGTCGAAATTGAGCGCCGGCCAGGCGAGTTGCGAGGCGATGATGAGCCCGACCAGGAAGCCGGCGATGCCCCAGACCATGGCGATGCCGGCCGAAAACTTGATCGGCCCAAAATTGTAGTTCGGCTTGCCGTTGATCTCCTGCGGCGGCAGTGTCGCCGGACGGTCGAAATAGCGGTTGAGGATCACGAAGACCGACGCAAGGCTCGCGGCGGCGGCGAGCGCCGCATGAAAACCAAAGGGCGCATCGACCGCCTTTGCGGAGGCGATCACGCAGAGAAACGCGGTGACGGCGAAAGCCAGCGCCAGGCAGCTTTCACCAGATGTCATGGACTTTGCACGCGAGGGCTGGATCAGGGGCTGGCTCATGCGTTCTCTCTCCGAAAAGGCGCTAGGCTAGCAGTCACACTTCCGCTCAAAGGGACTTGATCGAAATCAAGCTTCGCGGGCTGACGCGGTCAGAGCATGCAGAAGCAGTAGGCATCGTCATTCCGAGGCGATGCGAAGCATCGAACTATGGTGCGCAATTGCGCACCTGAGAATCTCGAGATTCCGGGTCCGGCTCTTCGAACCCTCCCGGAATGACGGTGCAACGGCCGGGACAAGTGTATGGCCCGGCCATGACGAGCCGCCGCGCTCTACTCGCCGGCAGCGGCCGCGAGCGCCTTCAAGACGTCCTCGCGGGCGATGATTCCGGATAGCCGGCCGTGGGCATCGATGACAGGGATGCTCCGGATACGGTGCTCGACCATGAGCTGGAGGATCCGCGTCAATCGGGTGTCGGGACGGACGTAGACGAAATCCGACACCATGATGTCGCCGACCGTCCGGCTCATCAGGTCGACGTAGCGCGGCACCATCTGGTTCGGCGTGAACGCAAAACACTTCAGCACGTCGAACTTGGTCACGATGCCGACCACCTGCCCGTCCTCGACCACCGGATAGGTGTTGAAGTCGTCGCGCTTGATCATGTCGCCGAGCTCACGCACGGTGAGCGACCGCGTCACCGTGCTGACGGTCCGCGTCATGGCGTGTGCGGCCGTTTCCTCGAGAAATCCGTACATGCTGCGATCCGCCCTTGACCTTGACGAGACTTGTTCGCGAACCGACGCGATGCGCTAATGCGACAGCAACACGCAGCGATCCGACTGCGTCACGAGATGCTCGGTCATGCCGCCGAGCAGGAGCTCGCGAAACCGCTGATGGCCGTAGGCGCCGGCCACGATCAGGCCGGCATCGAGATCATCAGCGATCTCGTCCAGTTGCGCCCTCACGTCGCCCTTCCTCTCCGGCACCCGCGTCGTGGCGATGATGCCGTGATGCGACAAAAAGGCCGCGACGTCGTCGACATCAGCCGGAGCCGCAGACCGCCCGCCGTCACCTTCCGGGATTTCGGCGATGACGACATTTTTCGCCCTGCGCAGCAGCGGCAGCGCATCTGTTATCGCCCGCCTCGCGCCTGGCGCATCCTTCCAGGCCACGAGAACGCTGCGCAAATCGAGCCATCTGACGTCATCGGGAACGAGAAGCACCGGCCGGCCCGCCTGCATGACCAGATCCCTCGGGTTCGCCAGCGCGAATGCATCGGACAGGACCGGGCTGTGGCCGCCGGTGACGATGATGTCGGCCGCGCCCGCCGCCTGCACGACATACCGGGTGGGAAAATCCAGCGCGCTGCGCCACTCCACGAATTTGCAGGCGCGATGGCTGATCGCACGGCGGAACTGCGCTTCCAGCTCCGAAAGCCGTTTCCTGATCGCTGCCTCGCTTTGCTCGATCAGGCCCTGCGCCACCTGTCCGTCCGCGAAATAGAGCGGCGGGGAAAATTGCGCCGCAGCAACGCCGACCACGCCGGCGCCGAACTGCTCGGCCAACTGGCCGGCGAGTTCAAGGCGGGCGTCGTTCGACCGGTCGAGCGCCAGGCTGACCATGACGGTGGCCAATGTCATGCAAATTCCCCACAGCAACATTTCATGGTCGAAGCCTAACCCGCGACGGCCGCGGTCGAATGAGATAGATCAAACTCGTCCCCGGCCCCCGCACGCTGGCGATCCCGGGGAGCCGAAACCCGTTGCCGGTTCCGAATTTCCCCCGCGCTGCGGTTCCGCGTTGGCGGGGTCGATGGAACGGCGGTACTCTCTGCGAAGTTGATGCAGGTCCCATCACCGAACGCGCATGAGGTCTTTCTTGTCGAACCCCAAGCGTCCGCAGACGCATCTGTCGTCCGCCTGCCTCGCCGTTGCCGCTCTGGCGGTCCTTGCGGCGCCAGATCATGCGGCCGCGCGCGGCGGCAATGAACGCGCGATCGCATCGATCGAGACGCGAACCGCGGGCGAACCGATCGTGGCGATCGTCTCCCTGCAAAGACAGCGGATCACGATCTACGACTCCAGCGGCTGGATCCTGCGCGCGCCGGTGTCGAGCGGCCAGCGGGGCCGCGAGACGCCAGCCGGAATTTTCAGCGTCATCCAGAAGGAGGCGGAGCACTATTCGAACCTCTATGACGATGCCTTCATGCCCCATATGCAACGCCTCACCTGGTCCGGCATCGCGCTCCATGGCGGCGTCGTGCCGGGACATCCGGCCTCGCATGGCTGCATCCGGCTGCCATTCGACTTCGCAGAACGTCTGTTCGACCTGACCCAGCCCGGCTTGCGCGTGATCGTGGCGCCGCTCGATGTGGCGCCGGTCGAGATCACCCATCCGCTGCTGTTCCAGCCGAGGCCGGGTGCCGCCGCGCTGGCGGCTGCGCGCAAGGCGGAAGCCGAAGAGGCGACCAGAAAGGCCGACCAGGCCAAGCTCGCCGCCGGGACCGCGTTTCGCGAAGCGATGCAGGCCATGGTGCCGGCGCGTACGGCGGAAAACCTCAAGGCAAGGGCCGAGGCGCAATTGGCGGCGACCGAAACCGCGCTTGGTGCTGCCACCTCGGCCGAGGCCCGGCAGCAGGCCGAGGACGCCAAAGCCGCGTTGACGGCCAGGGTCGCCGAACTGCAGGAGAAATGGAGCGCGGCCAAGGCCGAATTGCAGCCGAAGCAGGATGCGCTTGCCGCCGCGCGTGACGCGGCCAGTGCCGCAGAGACGGTCAGGGCCACGGCCGCTGACGCGGCGCGCCAGGCCACCCGCGGGCTCGAGCCGGTGTCGGTACTGATCAGCCGCAAGACCCAGCGGCTTTATGTCCGGCAGGCCTTCGAGCCGATCTTCGATGCTCCGGTCACGATCCAGGATGCCGATCGTCCTGTCGGCACGCACATCTTCACCGCGATGGAGCGCGAGAGCGACACCATCCGGTGGAGCGTCGTTTCACTCGAAGGCAGCCATGGGCAAGGCGCAATTGAGCCGCATGGCGCGGCCTCCGGGAGCCGCGGCCGGGACGCCGCGCCGATACCGCGAGAGGCCGACAGTGCAAAAGCCGCGCTCGACCGCATCGTGATTCCGCAGGACGTGCTGGATCGCATCCCGGGGATCGCGCCACGCTCGTCGTTGATCGTCACCGACGAGGCGCCGAGCACGGAGACCGGCAAGGGAACGGATTTCGTGGTCGTGCTGAGCGGCGAGCCGCAAGGCGGCATCAAATTCCGCCGCCGCGAGCCCGCGATCGCGTACGGCTTCGCGCGCGGCTACGGCTATGCGCGCCCGCGGCCGTTTTTCTCGGGCTCAACGTTCAGGGCCCCGTTCTCGACCTGGTGAGCGACCCGTTGAAATCGGTTTCCTTTACCTCTCCCCGCAAGCGGCGAGAGGGAGCTATGTTCCCGGTTACTCAGAGCGCACCTCCAGCGCGGCAACGATCTTCACTCGCCGATCTGATCAATCGGCTTGAAATGGTCGCCCTCGACCGCGTTGACGAAGATCACGGCCGACTTGTTGTCGCCCTTCTCGGTCCATGCGACCGGCTTGGCATAGGCGATGCCCTGGAATGTCAGTTTTCGCAGCGCGGCCACGACATCGGCGCGCGTCGGCACACCTTCCTTCGCCTTGGCGGCATCCGCGATGGCAACCATCAGCACGCGCGCCGAATCGTAGGAGCTTGCGGCATAATTGTTGATGGGCCCGTATTTCGCCGTGTACTTCGCACCAAACTCGGACGAGCCGGGCACGGTGCCCATGGCGGGCGCGGCGGAAAGAATGCGCACGCCTTCCGCTTTCGTCGCGGCCCCGTCGGACGCCGCAATGAATGCCTTGGTGTCCCAGCAGCCGTCGCCGCAGGTGAACAATTGCGTCAGGCCCTGCGCACGCATCTCCTTCAGGATCAGCGCACCCTCGCGAATGCCGGCAAAGAACAGCACGTCGAAATCCTTGGGCCATGACTTGACGAACTCGGCAAAATCCTTGTCGCCGACCTTGACCGATTTGCGTGCGACCACGGTGCCGCCTGCGCCGAAACCCGCGACGAACTGGTCGGCGAGACCAACGCCGTAGGGCGTGCCGTCGTCGACGACGAGCGCGCGCGTCTTGCCCATCTTCTGCATCAGATAGCGCGCGAGGCCCGGCCCTTTGCGGTCGTCGCGGTTGGTCAGGCGGAAGATGGTGGCAAAGCCGCTCTCGGTCACCTTCGGATTCGACGCCATCGGCGTGATCACCGCCAGCGAGCAATCCGCGTAGATCTGCCCCGTGGCGATGGCGACGCCGCTGTTGACATGGCCGACCACGCCCAAAATCGCCGGATCATCGCAAAACGACTTGGCGACGGCCTTTCCGGCCTCGGCATCGGCCTTGTCGTCAACGGCGACGGCAAAAACCTTGGCGCCCGCGACGCCGCCGGCCGCGTTGCGCTCATCGACGGCGAGGTCGACCGCCTGTTTCATCTCGACACCGAACCCGGCCGAGGTCGTGGTCAGCGGCCCGCCGATGCCGATCTTGATCTCCTTGCCGGCCAGTTGCGCGGCGGCCGGCTCTGCGACCGCCAGAGCAAGAACGGACACCAGCAAAGGGAGCGTGCCGCGACAACAGGTCATGCTAACCTCCAAAGATCGTTTTGAAGGTATCAGGCTGTCACGTCGACTAAGACCAGTCAATAACGGATAGATGGTTACGAATCCCGCTTGCGCAGGCGCCTGAAAACGCCTGAGATGGCGTGGCTTCATGGCGCGGCAAAGCGGCCCGCGGTTCCAGACTGCATTTTGATGGTTACACATGGGCACCAACCTGCGGACCAGAACCGTCCTTCCACCCTCGCGCGCCGGCAGCCTCGATCTGGTCGGCGGCGAACTGGCATGGGATTTCACCAACACGTCGTCGGCGCGCGGCTCTGCCGCGCACCAGGAGCATTTGAGGGATTTCGAGACGCTGATGCAGTGGGTCGAGCACGCCCGGATCATGCCGCCCTCCGATTGCGCCTACATTCGTGCCGCGCTGTCTGGCCATCCGCGCCGGGCACGCGGCGTGTTCGCGCGCGCGATCGAGATGCGCGAGCTGATCTGGACGATCGGGTCAGCGCTCGCCGAGCAGCGGCCGCTCCCGGGCAAACTGCTCGACAGGCTGTCGGCCGCCCACGGCGAGAATTTGCGCCACGCCGAGATGAGGATGCGGCTCGGCAGCTACATCTTTGTGTTCGATCCGCGCCGCGACATTGATGCGGCGATCCTGGGCCCGATCACGCTGTCAGCGCTGACGTTGCTGATGGAGAAGGACCTGTTGCGCACCCGGCGCTGCGCAGGCCAGGAATGCGGCTGGCTGTTCTTCGACACCACCAAGAACAACCGCCGCCGCTGGTGCGAGATGCGGGTCTGCGGCAACCGCGCAAAAGTGCGGGCCGCGCGGGACCGGCAGAGACGGGCGCGAAACGGCTGATCGCAGGCTCTCTCGAAATCACCCGGTCAGCCAGCGAAACGCGCGGCGTATGAAGGCTCGGCCGTCCTCCTCGATGGGCGTTCCATGCGCCATCAGGACCTTCTCGGCGGGCCATGCCAGAATCCGCGTGAGCGCGGCACGCGCGGCGCGCCGATTGACGAAAGTGTTGCGAAATTTTCGCGGTACGCGGGGCTCGGGACCCACCATGAGATCCAGTCGCGCCACAATCGCCCGCCAGCCGGAAAACCAATCATCCGGAAATTGCTGGATCAGATCGGTGAACAGAACAGTTCCGCTCTTGTGATGAAAGAATACCACCTCGGCCGTGATGAGGTTGCCCGGCACCAGGACCTGGTCGATCTCGCCGGCCCATTCGCCGACCGGGGCATCCCCCAGATTGCCGTCGAAATCGATATCCTTGCGCTTCTTTCGCAGGCCTGGTGGAGCGTAGAGCTTGGCGCTGGCGTAGGCGCGCCGCCAATCATCGAGGAACAGATGGTGCAGCGAATTCGGTGCGACCAGGTAGCGGACATCGCCAAGCGCATCGACCTCCGCCCGAAGGCTATCGGCAAGCTTGATCGGTGACCAGATCAAGAGGCCGCCTCCCGACAAGCGGATGACCGCCATCCGCGTCGCATAGTGAAAGCCGCCCGTCGCCACAGCCGGTCCGTCCGCAATCCAGATCTCGCGACCGAACTGTGTCAGCATCGCCGATCCCATGGCGCCATTCACGACCGCGGGCAATTTCCATAGGCGGCAGCGTAGGAGAGGTTGAACGCGTGCGATACCCCACTCCAAACGAGAATCGGCCGAGACGGATTGCCCAAGGGCTCGACCTGCCTGCGCGCCGCGCGCTGGACGACATCCAACCTGACGCGGGAGACCCGTTGACTCGCGATTTGAGTGGCCGATAAGCAGGCTTTGTGCTCCGGTGGGAGACCGAGGAAGGTTATGGCAGGGATGACTTTGGCGTGACCGACCAGGCTCGCTCATCGCCCGGGCAGACCGCCCGGGATGAAAATCTATGGCGCCAGATCGACGGATTCGGCGTCGGCACCTGGGATCTCGACCTCAGGACGCGCCATCTCGTGTGGTCGAACACGACGCGGGATCTGTTCGGCGTCGCGCGCGACCAGGCGGTGACCTATGAGCTGTTCCTGTCGCTGCTCGCGCCCACAGACCGTGCGCGCATCGAACAGGAGATCGAGACCGTCGCCAGGAGCGGTGGCCGGTTAGACATCTCCGTCAAGCTGCGTAGTGCGAGCGACAACTCGCAATGGATTCGCGCCCGCGCCGGCCTGATCGACGATGGCGCCGGCGCCGTGCCCCACCTTTGCGGGATCATGCTCGACATCAACGAGGAGAAGCAGATCGAGGAGGCGTTGCTCAGGCGGGAAAGCCATCTGCGCTCGATCCTCGACACGGTGCCGGATGCGATGATCGTGATCGACGGCTCGGGCATCGTTCAATCCTTCAGCGCCGCGGCCGAGCGGATGTTCGGCTATTCGGAAGCCGAGGCGATCGGACAGAATGTCAGGGTGTTGATGCCCGAGCCCGATCGCACGCGCCATGACGGCTACATCGCCCGCCACCGCAGGACCGGGGAGCGGCGTATCATCGGCATCGGCCGCATCGTCACCGGCAAGCGCAGAGACGGCACCACCTTTCCGATGCATCTGTCGGTCGGCGAGATGCAATCCGGCGGGGAGCCCTACTACACCGGTTTCATCCGCGACCTGACCGAGCATCAGCAGACCCAGGCCAAGCTGCAGGAGCTGCAGTCGGAGCTCGTCCATGTCTCGCGCCTGACCGCGATGGGCGAGATGGCGTCCGCGCTCGCGCATGAGCTCAACCAGCCGCTGGCCGCGATCACCAACTACATGAAGGGCTCGCGCCGGCTGCTCGCGGGATGCCAGGACCCCAACATCCAGAAGATCGAGGGCGCGCTGGACCGCGCCGCCGAGCAGGCGCTGCGCGCTGGCCAGATCATCCACCGCCTGCGCGATTTCGTCTCGCGCGGCGAATCCGAGCGCCGCGTCGAGAGCCTCGCCAAGCTGATCGAGGAAGCCGGCGCGCTGGGGCTGGCCGGCGCCCGCGAGCAGAGCGTGCAGCTCCGTTTCAACCTCGATCCGCTGGCCGATCTCGTGCTGGTCGACCGGGTGCAGATCCAGCAGGTGCTGGTCAACCTGTTCCGAAACGCGCTGGAGGCGATGGCAAGGTCGCCGCGGCGGGAGCTCATCGCCACCAATCGCAGGGTGGCCGATGACATGATCGAAGTCGAGGTCTCCGATAGCGGCACCGGATTCCCGGATGACGTCAAATCTAGTCTGTTTCAAACCTTCTTCACGACCAAGGAGACCGGAATGGGGGTTGGCCTGTCCATCAGCCGTTCGATCATCGAGGCCCATGGCGGTCGCATGTGGGCCCTGAACAACGACGCCGGCGGCGCGACGTTTCGATTCACGCTGCCGGCGGCGCCGGCCGAGGGCTGATCAATGGCGCGCAAGGTCCATGTCATCGACGACGACGCGGCGATGCGGGATTCGCTGAATTTCCTGCTCGATTCCGCCGGCTTCGAGGTGACGCTGTTCGAAACGGCGCAGCAGTTTCTCGATGCGCTGCCTGCGCTCGCGTTCGGGTGCGTGATTTCCGACGTCCGGATGCCCGGCATCGACGGGATCGAGCTGCTCAAGCGCCTGAGAACGCTCAACAGCGGCTTCCCGATCGTGGTGATGACCGGCCATGGCGATGTTCCGCTGGCGGTCGAGGCCATGAAGCTCGGCGCGATGGACTTTCTGGAAAAGCCGTTCGAGGACGAGCGCCTGATCGCCATGATCGAGGCGGCGCTGCGCGTTGCCGAGCCGGCGGCGAAGAGCGATGCGGTGGCGCAGGACATCGCGGCACGGGTCGCGAGCTTAAGCCCCAGGGAGCGCCAGGTCATGGACGGCCTGGTCGCCGGATTGTCCAACAAGCTGATCGCCAGGGAATACGACATCTCACCGCGCACCATCGAGGTCTACCGCGCCAATGTGATGACCAAGATGCAGGCGGGCAGCCTTTCCGAACTGGTGCGGCTCGCGATGCGGGCCGGGCTGGTCAAGGATTGAGCCAGATCAAGCACGGCGCGCGATCGATGGTGCATGCTGCAGAATGTTGAGCTCCGATGTGTGGCCGATGGCTTCAGCCTGCAAACCAACGATCTACGTGGTCGACGACGATGCCGGCGTGCTCGGCTCGTTGCGGTTTCTGCTGGAAACCGACGGCTTTGAAGTCAAGACGTTCAGAAGCGCAACGGCGCTGCTGAACGCCTCCGCCTCGGCCGGCATCGACTGCCTGGTGATCGACTACAAGATGCCTGACATGAACGGCATCGATCTGGTCGGCCGCCTGCGCGACCATCACGTCGCAGCGCCCGTGATCCTCATCACCGGCTATCCAGACGAAAACATCTCGGCGCGCGCCGCCGCCGCTGGCGTCGCGCACGTGCTGCAAAAGCCGCTCTTGGGTGATGGGCTGGTCAAGGAGATCCGGGGGGCCATTTGGGGGCGTCATTCCGGTTCGGATTGCCATCCGGAGCGCCAACCTACGTAGGTCTACTTAGGTGAACCTCCTTAAGATATCGGCCGAAATGTCCTAACCGGGTGAATGCGTGTACCCGTTTGCCATCCGCCGCACAGGAGATGGCCCATGCTCACCCAAACCCAGACCGCGCCCATCGTCGCCGACAAGATCAATCTGGGCCAGACCCTCCCCGCTTCCGACCAGTTTGCCGCGATGACAGGGCATGCCGGGCTGGTGGCTTCCGAATTCTCCTACAAGAAGGATGAAGAAATCTATGGCGAGGACGAGCCGGCGGAATATGTCTACCAGGTGATTTCGGGCGCAGTCCGCAGCTACAAGCTGCTTTCCGACGGCCGCCGCCAGATCGGCGCCTTCCATCTACCCGGCGACGTGTTCGGCCTGGAGACCGGCAGCGTCCACCGGCTCGCGACGGAAGCGATCATCGACACCACGGTGCGCCTGGTGAAGCGGCGCAGCCTGGAACAGGCCGCCGCCGTCGATGTCCGGGTCGCGCGAAAACTCTGGACCATGACCGCAGGCGATTTGCGCCACGCCGAAGACCACATGCTGCTGCTCGGCCGCAAGACCGCGGTGGAGCGGGTCGCAACCTTCCTGCTCGAGATGGACCGGCGGCTGGCGGTCGCTGGCATGCTGGCGCTGCCGATGTGCCGTCGCGATATCGGCGACTATCTTGGCCTGACCTTGGAGACGGTTTCGCGCACGCTGTCGCAACTCCACAGCCAGGGCGTCCTCGGCTTCTCCGGCGCCCGCCAGATCATGCTGCGCAACCGCCAGCGCCTGCACTCCATGGATGCCTGAGCTTTCTCCTCAAGCGTAGGGTGGGCAAAGGCGCGCTTGCGCCGTGCCCACCATCTTTCCGCGCGCGTTGTCTGCGATGGTGGGCACGCTGCGCTTAGGCCACCCTACGCACTTGCTTTTTCTTTGCCGCTCTCGTCGTTGCGAGTCTGCACGACGGGCAATTTGCGCATGCGCGCCATGCAGCCGGCTTATTCTGTTTTTCGGAAACAGACTTGACTCCTCCCCCAAATCAGAGGCATCATCCGCGCCGTCCCGTCTCGATGCAGAGGGCATTGTGGCCAATCGTCACCGAACGTGAGGCGGGGATGCGATGGACGCGAATGTCACGCCAGACGAACGTGGCGCGCGCGGACGGCGAAGTCGTGTGGTCCTTATGTCCAGCCTTTTCGTCGCCATCCCCACAATCGCAAAAACCGCATATAGGGCAATATCTTACGCTACGTGACCTTGAAAAAGAAAAAGGCCCGCCGATCTAGGCGGGCCGTTATTTGGCCGTTAATCCGTTTGCTTCGCAGGTTTCGTTTTTTTGGCGCGCCGTCGACGACGATGGGGGCCTTGGCCGTCCATCGCGACCTGCCACGCCACGACCTCATCCTCGTACCAAAGTTTCCGCCTCGTATTCAGGGAGTAGCGGCCCTTCGGAAACCGGCCATCCTTCTCCATCAGCCACAGCGTCGAACGGGCAAACGGGACGATCCCGAGCACTTGCTTTTCTGTTAGCATGTTGCGGGCTCGGGGTTTCATCAACGACGCCGGCTTCCGCTTGGAGCAAGCAGAGTTGCTCAAGCAGGACAACGAAGAAGCAACGCTTCTTTGGATCGCAGTGCGAAAACCTTGATTTGCCAATGAACAGACATGCGCGATCTTTACCGCATGATCGGTTTCTGCGACGATTGACTATGTACTTTCCCGTACCAGCGGTAGGCGGATGCAATTGCGGCGGGCTTCGCTACCGCGTCACGAAAGAACCGCTCACGTCGTACATATGTCACTGCCATCTGTGTCAGAAACGAACCGGCAGTGCATTCAGCATGTCAATTGTTTTCCCGGCGACCGGACTTCACCTTGAAGAAGGCGAGCCGGTGAAGACTGAGCGCATCCTTGCGAACGGCTCGAAGAATTGCTCCTATGTCTGCGGGCAATGCTATTCCCGCCTCTACACTCGGAGGGACGGCTCGCCGATGATCAATCTGCGGGCCGGAACGCTGGACGATACGAGTTGCATCCGCCCTGTGGCTCAAATCTGGACGAGTAGCGCCCAAGCTTGGGCGGTAGTGAAAGACGATGGCATCCTAAGCTATTCCGAACAGCCCGCCGATTTTGGTCCCTTAATCGAGGCATGGAAGGCGGCGCGTTAGGCGACTCTAAGTCTTCGCCAAGGCCCGCGCTTTTGATCGCTAAGGCACGTAGCGGGCTAACATCGGGCGGATGTCTCAGTTGGGTCAAACCCGGACTTCCCCCGTGGCGGTCGCACTTCTGCTTTCGCCGCGTGCAGACATTGATCCGGCGAAGGCAGTGCGCTGGTCAAGCTGCGCAAATACTAACCTGCCGCACGTTCCTTCGCCCCGGTGCGCAACTCTGGTGCCTGCGACCACTTGGGCCAATGCTCCCTTAAGCGGTTCTGAGCCTTCACTCGCGCGGGAAATCCGCCACAGCGCTTCTCGACGTAGGCGAGAAGACGCGGCGTACTGACGATCCACGTCGTTCGCTTCTCGGCAATCGGTTCGCCCCTGGAAGCAGCCTCTTCAATCCAGTCGCGGATGGCCTGATCGGTCACATCGCAAATGGTGGCAGCCTGCGAGGTCGTCAGAAGCCCGCCGTTGCGGAGATCATCAAGCGCATCGCCGACCCGACCGAGCTGGCGCACCAGCTTTGAAAGCCGAGCGGCGTCGGCGGCGAGCCGGGCGTGTTCGGAAGCCAGCGGGTCAAGTTCGGCCGCGAGCGCGGTCTGGTCGTCGGTCACCGTATCGATCACGCTGCGTTCGCCTCCGTCGCGATGTTGTTTATCGAGAAATGAGTTTTCATGCATTTGCATCCTTCGTTGTTGCGGGCCTAATAAAATTTCAGCCCTAGCTAGGCATACCCAGCGGCGAGGCGCCACCCGCGTTGGGCCGGCTCCGGGAAGGACCCAGCACCGTGGGCGGAGCAACGGAACAGCGACGGCATGGCCGCGTTGTGGTTGCAATCGGCGGACTGGCGCACAGGTCGCGGAGACGTGCGGGCCGCCTCGTGCGTCTCCGCGCCATCGACGAAGGCAAACGCCAGCC
>Ga0210408_10000430_pt1 | contig 54887 bp, 48 predicted proteins | sample IncBWH4MmetaG_FD_155471 | JGI IMG/M metagenome (GOLD analysis project Ga0210408, IMG submission 155471) | Forest soil microbial communities from Barre Woods Harvard Forest LTER site, Petersham, Massachusetts, United States - Inc-BW-H-4-M | ecosystem: Environmental > Terrestrial > Soil >... | reverse complement strand
TTGCCTGAGCCATGCAATTTCATCAGCAAGAGTCTGCCGCGGTGTTCGGTAATCCGACCGACCTCCACGCAGAATGGAGGTGCGGTGGCCACTGTGAAAGCTTTCACGGACGACGGGCTCTTCATCGGTCAATCGGCAGCGTTCTTTGAGCTATCGATGCAGCTGGCGATCGCAGCGGACTCGGTTCAACGCGGGTTTTAGTTGTCGTGTGCTCTCCCCTGCTCCACTGGCAGGCGTTGTAACCGGTTTACGGTCGCAGCGCCTGCACTAATAACACAAACCGCTTTGAGCTCGCTTGCGCTCATCGCCCCACTTAAGGAGCTTTTATGTTTGAAGGACTGTTTCAACCGATGCACCTACTGGTTATCTTCGGAATTGCATTGCTCGTCTTCGGACCGAAGAAGCTTCCCGAGCTCGGCAAGGGAATCGGAGAGGGTATCCGCGGCTTCAAGTCAGCGATGAAGGAGCAAGAAACGCCGGACAGCACAACCACAAACACCTTGCCAGCGAGCAAGGCCTAAGTAGGAGGTGAAGCGTGGGTTTTAGCGCAGAAATCCTGTTCATCGTCTTGCTCGGACTCCTGGTCTTGGGACCGAAGCGGTTGCACACAGTGCTCGCCGACGTGGCGCGCGCCAAAGCTCAGTTCGAAAAAGCGAGCCGCGGCTTCAAGTCTCAACTGACAGCAGAACTTGAGGCAGCCTCTCAGGGCTCGGGGGACCACGAACATTCACGTTTTCTTGCAGCGGAAAACAGCACGGAGCCCGACCCGTCCGGTCTCGCTCGGGGCGACTATGAGATGGTAGAGGCGGTCGCCACTCAACAATTATCCCAACAGTTGTTGAGTCAGTAAGAGCGCCGTTTCCAAAGATGCGAAAGGGAAGTGCGTTGCGCGCTCGCGAAGCTGCGACCAGACAACGCTTCCGTGCTGTCGACACGCTACGTGAAAGGAGGTCCACGTTGAGTTCCATGCCAAGTGCGGTAGTTGCCGAGCCAGCGATGCCCATCCTGCCGCGCGTCCACCTGGTCGCAAAGGATCGAGCTGCCCGAAGAGCGCTTCAAAGATTTCTCCAGTTGGCTGGATACGATGTGGCCGTCACCGCGAACGAGGCAGCGAAACTTGAACTGCTTCGCACTGCTCCCCCCGTTGCACTCATTCTCGACCTGCATCGAAGGGCGAACCGTGCGGCACGGGATGTCTTTAGGAAGATCAGGCGATTCGCCCCCGAGATCCCTATCGTTGTTTCGGGCCCATTGTCGGAGTCAGACACAATTGTGTTTCTAGAACTTGGCGCGGATGACTACGTTTCGAGGCCGTTCAGCGGTAGAGAGTTGTTAGCGCGGGTCCGTGCGGCGGTGCGCCGATCCCTGCGCACCGGTGCAAGGGACGCTTTCGCTTTTGGTGGAGTAAATGTTAATTTTCGTAATATGGAGCTGAGACGAGAAGGCAATGTGGTTCCCCTCACGCCCCAGGATTCAAAATACTGAAGTTTATGGTTCAGAATGCGCAGCGCGTTATTTCGCGGGATGAGCTTCTCAACGAAGTGTGGGGATGTCAGAAGTCTGACTCACGTCGAACTGTCGATAGCAACATCCTGCGACTCCGCCAGAAGCTGGAGGCGGACCCCGCACGCCCGGTCCATTTCCGAACGGTTCACGGCTTTGGGTACAAGTTCGTAACCCGAGGCAGGTGATCGTCGAGCCGGCGAACTGGGGAACAACGACGAAGGCTGCCTTAGTCGCTTGTGGTTTTCGTCTGCCTCTTCCTTCCGCTCCCATCGATGTCGAATTAGCCCAGGCAGCTCCGGGTTCTGCTTGTATCCTTCCAAGATCTTCATTTGTACTTGCCGCGGTTTTCAATCCCATCGGCCAGAGTCACTTCGAGGTGCAAGAGAATGTGAATCAAATGATTGGATAACGCCAGTTGTTGTTTGATTGTCACGCTTTTGTTCTTCGATTGTTACCACGCGCGACAGGAATAAAGCGATGCCGTTGGAGTTATTGATGGTGTAGGTCAATTCGTAGCTGTACAAAAAAGGAAAAACAACAATGAAACATTCAGCAAAGTACCTTTCTGGTATTGTTCTCGGCTTGATCCTCGTTTTGTCAGCGATACCTGGTCATGCGGACGATACAAAGAAGATGAAAGTGACAATTCCGTTCGATTTCCTGGTCGGGAACAAGCAACTCAAGGCTAGCAACTACGTCGTTCAGTCGTGGGGAACACCCGGAAACGGGTCCTTCCTGTTTAGGTCGGAAAACGGAAGCTCTCGGCAAATCGTGTTCGCGGTGCCCGTCGAAACCAATAAGACTGGAAATCACGAGCGTTTGGTTTTTCATCGTTACGGAAACGAGCAGTTTGCCGCTCAGGTTTGGTTCGCGGGCGACGAGGAAGGCTACGAGCTGATTCCCGGAGCTCGTGAGAAAGAGTCAGCTGCGAACCGCCCGGTTGTCGATCAAGTGGGAGCGGGGCAGTAGCACCACAGCGGTCGGACAAGACCGGATGGGCGGAGGTGAGTCGAGCTGCAAGGAATGCCCATTCCTTCTTATCAGATCGGTTCTCTTACCTCCAATGCTGGCAATCATGATTCCTGTGATTCGGGAAGGGCTTTTGAAGAGAAAGTGAAGCATCATAAGTGAGCAATCCTAGAATCATTGCAATTGGTACGGCAAATCCACCGCTCACTCTGACCCAGGAACAAACGTTTCATGCCGCGGGGTACCGAACCGAACGCATTCGAAGGATGTTTCTCAATAGCGACATTGATTCCCGCCACTTTTATCTGGAAGGGGACTTTAGTCGTGGGGAGAGTTCGGATCAACTCAACCAACGCTATTTACGTGGCGCGATGAAGACGGGTTGCCGCGCTATCACTAATTGCCTTGAATCGGGTGGATTGACGGTGCGGGACGTCGATTTCCTCGTCGTGTGTACATGCACCGGCTATGTGTGTCCTGACCTGGGCAGTCGTTTCATTGCGCATATGGGTTTCAGAGACAACGTGCAAAGGGGTTCCATGCTTGGTCTCGGGTGCGCAGGAGCTCTTCCGACGCTGCAACGTGCAACCGACTTTGTTCGCGCCAATCCGACCGGAGTCGCATTGATGGTAGCGGTCGAGATCTGCTCGGCCTGCTATTACGTCGATAACACGCTTGAGACCGTTGTGGGCAATGCCATCTGCGCGGACGGCGCCGCGGCTTTTCTGTTAGCCCGAGACCCCTCAGCCGATCAGCGGTACCCCGAAGCGGTGGACTTCGAGACGTTTCTTGACCCCGGGCAGATCGAAGAGGTCGGACTGCGACATCGGGACGGCAAGCTGCGCATCATACTCAGAGCTGGGATTCATAAAATTGCCGGTCCCATGATTGAAAAGGCTCTCGACCGCCTGCTGCATCGGCATCGGCTCTCGCGATCTGATATCCACTTCTGGGTAATGCATCCAGGCGGACGGAGGGTGATCGATGATCTACGGCAGTATCTAGATCTCACGGAAACCCAAATGCGATTCTCACGGCATGTCTTGCGAAAGTACGGAAATATGTCATCTCCTACAGTGATGTTTGTATTGGACGAGGTGGTGCGCAAAGGTGATCCTCACCCGGGGGACTTGGGGATCATGATGGGACTCGGCCCGGGCATGGCGGCAGAACTGGCGTTACTGAGATGGTAGCCCGTTGGCTACTACGCTGGAGGGTGCTCCGCTCTCTGGTGCGAGCGCGGGGAGTGGTGTCGTGGACCGAAGTGAAGGCTCATCTGAGACATTTCCTTCGCGGGCCCCGGCTACGCCATCGGTCCGGGGCTAGCGGGACGTACGAATCAGAAAGCCGCAACGGCAACCCACCGCCGCCTGTGCTCTTTCAAATGGCAACCGGTTATTGGCTGTCGCAGGCAGTCTACGTTGCCGCGAAGCTGGGCCTGGCGGACTTGTTGAAGGATGGTCCCAGGTCGTGCGGAGAACTCGCCGCTGCGGCTGGAACCGATCCGTGGTGTCTGTACCGGCTTATGCGGGCCCTTTCGATGGCAAGCGTTTTCGTTCAGACGCAACACGGTCACTTTGCGCTGGCAAGCCTGGGGAAGAGCCTCCAAAGCGACGTTCCTGGATCGCAAAGAGCCATCATAGTGACCCTCGGTGAAATCCATTACCACGCCTGGGGAAATCTTCTTCATAGCATTCGAACTGGGTCCACGGCTTTCACTAGCGTATTTAAGTCAGGACTATTCGGATACCTGCAGCACACCCCGGAGGCAGCCGAGACATTCAACAAAGGCATGAGCGATGTCGCGTCGATGTTGGCCTACGCGGTTCTACTCGCTTACGACTTTTCCGGAATCTCCTCCCTTGTTGACGTCGGGGGCGGGCATGGAACCTTCCTCCGGACCATTCTTCAGTTCAATCCAGAGATGAAGGGCACGATCTTCGACCTGCATTCCACCATTGAGCAGGCAAGGCAGTACTTCAACGGTGAGCCATGTGGCGACAGAATCGCCGTGATCGGCGGAGATTTTTTCCATTCCGTTCCCGAGGGGGCGGACGCTTACGTTCTGTGTGGCGTGATTCATGATTGGGACGACGATTCCGCTATCCAGATACTTAGGAATTGTCGCCTCGCCCTGAACCGGAACGGAAGGTTATTACTTGTGGAAGTGGTCATGCCGGACGATGATCGGCACTGTTTCAGCAAACTTCTCGATCTGAATATGTTGGTAATGACGGGAGGACGCGAACGCACCAGAGCTGAATTTGCCGTGTTGCTCAAGACAGCAGGGTACAGCCTTACCAGGATCATTCCGACGTTGGCGCCTCAGAGCGTGCTGGAAGCCATTCCAAATTAACCCCGACGAAGGCATCGCAGCTCAGCAGTATCCCATTCATCGATCCCGGGAATAAACAAACCTTGGCCAAGTTTACGTTATCAGTACGGCAAGGCCGATGAACCGGGAAACGCGTATGGTCTCAACCCAATCAACTGTTACCGAAGAGATGCAGATCCGGCTTGTTCGGGGCGGGGACGCCGGAGCCTTTTGCGATCTGATTCTACCGTACCGACGCAGACTTTATCTCAAGACCTTGTCGATTGTCGGCAACGACGCGGACGCGGAGGAAGTCATTCAAAATGCCTTCCTCAAAGCATTCAACAAGATTGTTCAGTTTCGACAGGAATCATCTTTTTGCACTTGGCTTTTCAGCATAACGCTTAACGAGGCCCGGATGTGGTTACGGAGTAACCGAAGGCACGTACACGAATCGCTCGACAATATTAGTGAAGATGCAGAAGGCCAGTTCGTGAGGGAGATTGCAGACTCGCGAGAAGGGCCATTCGAGGCGCTGGAAAGAAAGCAAGTGCGACTTGCGATTCTCAAGGCTCTGAGACTCTTGTCTGCAAGGCATCGCGAAGTCATCGTTCTGCGTGATCTGCAGCTTTGCAGTATCTCGGAGACAGCAAGAATTCTAGCTATCTCGGAAATCAACGTGAGATCTCGGCATCGCCGGGGGCGTGCTCAGCTTCGGCGAGCACTTGACTATCTGCGAACCAACCGAGCTTCCCAAAACAGCCGCCAAACTAGGCGCGCTTGCATGCAATTTGAGTTGCCTAAACCGACCGCCGTGGATTCGTGGGCCAGGACCTCTGAAAATGTGACGGGGTGCGCTTGGTGAAGCTCCCGTCGCTAGAAATAGTGTGGATGGTCACAGCATGCGATGTATCCACGAAACAACAAAAAAAGACTGCGGATACAAAAAGTCACAGTCGACGAGGAATATTGTCCTTTCCATCAAGGTCTACAAGGCGTGAGTGCCAGGCTCGCGTCGTGCGTATTTTTGCGCGTCGTTGGCCCAAACGTTTCCCAGCCATATGGTCGGTGCGGAAATGCTGTCCGGCATAGGGAATAAGAGCGACTCACGCGAGTTATCAACTCGTGAAGGCAAAATCCGACACATCGTTAGCTCAGCACTATTCAGGTGAGAATGTGAACCTTACATTTGGGGCGGTAATACTTTTCGGATTGACTGTCGTCTTGTTTCAAGACTCGACGGCGCAGGAACAAACGGAGACACGCGCAACTTTTCAGGTGGTCCCAACTCCGAACGAAAACTTCAATAGCGAACTTTTTGCGGCGTCGGCGTCTTCTGCTAACGATATTTGGGCAGTAGGGCAGTCGACGATCCACTTTGATGGCACTACGTGGACGGCGTTTCCCGCTCCGATGATTAAAGGCGACAACAAGAGCTTTCTGCAGGGGGTGGTCGCTATTTCTCCGACTTTGGCTTGGACGGCGGGAAACGTGACCGACGGGGCACATCGGGGGCAGGTGATCGAACAGTGGAACGGGACCAAGTGGAGTCTATTCCCGGGCCCCAAGTTCGAAAAGAAGGACCAGGCGAATATCTTCGCCATGACCTCTAGCTCGGTGAACGACGTTTGGGCCATCGGCAGCCTTGTGAACCTCGGTACCGGGCTGGTCTCGCCGCTTTTCGAGCACTGGAACGGGACGGCGTGGACGGCGACAACTGCGGAATCGAACAATGAGTTTCTGTTTGGCGCGTCCGCCGACGCCACGGATGATGCCTGGGCGGTGGGATTCAGCGGTTCAGACAAGATCGAAACCTCAGCGATGCACTGGGACGGAACGAACTGGAAGAGTGTGGCAACTCCCAACGTAGGCGAGGGCACAAACAAGTTGAACGCCGTGCTGGCACTGGCGCCGGACGATGTGTGGGCGGTGGGCTTTTCCACGCCGGTTACGCCTCCCAAACAGGCTGCCACGCTGACGTTGATCGAGCACTTTGACGGCACGAGATGGGCGGTGGTGCCGAGTCCGAATATCGGACCGAATAGCGCAAATCAGTCGAACCGTTTGCTCGGATTGACAGCAAATTCGGCAAATGACATCTGGGCGTTTGGCTCCTACTTTTCTGCCGACGGATCGGGACACCAGATGACACTGCTATTGCATTGGGATGGAACCAGTTGGAGAGTCGCATCCAGTCCCAGCCCAGCGAAGGGCGGATTTTCTTGTGATCTGCTGTGGGCTGGAGTTGTCCCATCATCGGGCAATTTGTGGATTCTCGGGTCCGTGCACGACGGGACCTTGGCTATTCATATGACCGCCGGGGCAGATGCTCGTTTGGTTTCTAGTTTCTAGTCTCGGCCCGACGGGTGCTACAAGATCGACGTACCTGTTCATACCACGGTGAGGCCCAACCCGGGACACGTAAACCCAGAGCAAATCTCATGTGAAAGAAGAGTCAGAGACGGACAGCCTGGATTTAACCAGGCCGTTCTGGTGCGTGATCCGCATGGCCAGATCGAGGGGAAGTAGCCAGGAGATACCGATGAACAGTGGCACTATTCGCAAGATGAAACGGAGATGAATGCGATTTAGTATTCCCCGGAACAAACCAGTCCGCATTGCCAGCGAGTGCCAACTGGACCACAGAGGCGTGCCCACACGGCACATTTCCAGACGCACCACGTGATGAAGGCAAGGACCATCTATGATTCAGTTGAAACGGAAACATGTGGTGACCTGGACGCTGCTCTTCGCCGGGAGTGGCTCAACTTGCCCGAAATTCGGTTCAATAACGCTCACTCGTTCGGAGTCCACATGGCCCATTGCCAGCTTCCCGACTTCAGGTATTTGCAATATGCTGATGTGACTCTTTACAGCTGCTGTCGTGGACGCCTTCTTGTGAATCAATACTTCTTCCTGCCCACGAGCTGCAAAAACGGAGAATGCTCTTGCGGCCTTCCCATCTCTCTGACCTTCACAGACTGTGGTTGATAGTTATTGGCACGATCTACGCGTTCTCGCAATGCCCGCTTCGCCATCGGCTTTGTGGCTTTTCCGGCTTCACCAGTCGAATATTTCGCTGGATGCGAACTAGACCCGAGTGCGTCTCGACCCTCTCAACGAAATGGCCCCACCAAGCGTCGGGAAGCTTCCTACTCTTTCGCACGTATACCGTACCTTCCTGCCATCTTCTCCGTGCAAGGCGTAATCGCCTTCCTTGGCCCGATGATTTCTGCGGGGAAAGAGTAGCGTGTGAATCGGCCAGTTGCAGGGTGTCCACGCAAAGCCGCTCATCTGTTACGGGGGAAATCTCTTCTGAGGAAAGTTAGTTTTCTAAGGCAAAGAAAACCGATTGCACAAGGTACCCCTCTCTGCTACGCATTCAGTCCGGCGAAGCCGCCGCATGCTCCAAAGCTCAAGCAGGGGCTGCGCGGTTCGACAGACCGACTCTCAGAGCCACAGTGTTGCTATCCTCGTATGCGTGCTTTATGTTGGCGCGTACCACTTCATACTGTGGTGGCGATCTAGAGAGGATCCGTGCCAACCCACCATCGAATCCGATCGGTCCTGCAACACTACGGAACAGCCCTGTTTGCAGTGGTTGTCGCGTTCCGTTTAACCCTGCTCGTGCAAGGTCTTTTTCCATATCCATTTCTGTTCTTGTTTTTTGGGGCGGTGATGGCGAGCGCCTGGTTCGGCGGAACCGGCCCGGGGATTTTCGCGGTCCTCCTCTCAACCGTGGTGGTGGAATACTTCTTTGTTCCGCCTTTCCATTCGTTTGCCGTCAGTACATCGGCGGAGGCCTATTTTGCCGCCTTTGTTGTCTGCGCTCTGGTGGCCAGCTGGGTAAGCTCTGCAAAGAAGAAGAGCGAAGTCGCACTCAAGTACGGTCTTGACCAGCTGGAAATCCGTGTTTCCGAGCGAACTGCGGAGCTCATGAAGACGCAGGCGGAACTTGCCCACCTCTCTCAGGTTTTGAGCATGGGCGAGCTCACGGCGTCGATTGCCCACGAAATCAACCAGCCTCTCACCGCAGTTGTCACGCACGGACACGCATGTGTCGAATGGCTCTCCGCGAATCCGCCCAACCTCGAAAAGACTCGCCAGACGATCGAGAGAATTATCCAGGACGGCACGCGCGCCGGTGCAGTGCTCAGTCGGATTCGCGCCTTGTTCAAGAAAGAGGCCCCTGCCAAAGACTGGTTCGACATGAACGAGGTCATCCACGAGCTCACGGTTTTCCTGCGCGATGAAGCCGCACGCCGTCGTATCTCGATCCGAACCGACCTGGTCCCCGGTCTGTCCAAGGTCATGGCCGATCGGGTGCAGTTACAACAGGTCGTCCTGAACCTGATGATGAACGGCATGGACGCCGTGGCGGATACCGCGGGCCGGCCCAAGGAATTGGTCGTCAGTGCACGGGAAGAAGATTCGGAGCTGATTGTACGAGTCGAAGATTCGGGCATCGGTTTGGAAGCCGAAACAGCTGAGAAGATCTTCAACCCGTTCTTCACGACTAAGCCTCATGGCATCGGCATGGGTCTGTCGATCAGTCGCTCGATTATTGAATCTCACGAGGGCCACCTGTGGGCGGTTCCGCGTCCCTCGGGCGGCGCAATTTTCCAGTTCACTCTGCCGATTCGGCCGAAGGAGTCGGATGACTGAACTCCGCCCCACGATTTTCGTCGTCGATGATGACGCCTCGGTCCGAGATGCCATCAGCAACCTTCTGGACTCGGTCGGCCTCCACGCGCAAGTATTCGGGTCCACCGAAGATTTTTGGCGCGCTCCTCGGCCAGACGTGCCCAGCTGCCTGGTGCTCGACGTGCGCCTTCCGGGGGTCAATGGGCTGGATTTCCAGGAGGCCCTCGAAAAGGCAGGTGTTTTCATCCCTATTGTCTTCATCACCGCCCACGGTGATGTACCCATGACCTCGCGGGCCATGAAGGCGGGCGCGATCGAGTTTCTGATGAAGCCCTTTCAGAAGGAAGATCTTTTGGCGGCCATTCATCAGGGCCTGGAGCGGGATCGGCTCTGGCGGGAAGAACACGCGCAGATTTCGGCACTGCGCGAGCGGTATCAGCAACTCACCGCCCGCGAAAGGGAGGTGATGGACCTGGTGGTCACGGGGATCATCAACAAGCAGATCGGCGCCCAGCTCGGTTTGAGCGAAGTCACGGTAAAGATTCACCGCGGGAGAGTCATGCAGAAGATGGAGGCCACTTCTCTGGCTGAACTCGTGAGAATGTCCGACAAACTCAAACCGCGACCCCGGAGATAGATTTTTCTGATTTCCTCAATAAGTTTTTCCCTTGGCCTTGCATACCAAAGGATGATTGTCTTCCCCGCCCGGACTGGCTAGCGTTGACCACCATGAGCGCTTCGGGAGAATGGCAGCTCCACAATTCGTTGCTTCCGGCGGTGCGTCCGGATAACCAAGGTCCGCTAGCCCGGGAGATTACTGACGTGACCTATCTGCATGGTGTAGTCAGCCGGATGACCGGGGAAATCCCATTTTCTGCCGTCCTGAAGGAAGTAGTCGAGTTTGCGACGGCTGTGGTCAAGTGTGACTCCTGTTTCATCTACATTCTGGAAGGCGATGAACTGATATTGCGGGCCTCACGGAACTCCCATCCGAAACTTGTAGGCCGTCTCAAGCTGAAGCTAGGCCAGGGGATTACGGGGTGGGTCGCCAAGCACAGGCAGCCCGTCATCGTATCGCAAAACGCTTGCAATGACTCTCGGTTTCAGCTGTTTAACGAGCTTCCGGAGGATCGTTTTGAGTCGTTCCTTTCCGTTCCTCTTTTGAGCCGCGGGCGCGTGGTAGGGGTGATCAACCTTCAGAGCCGCGATCCCCAACGCTACAGCAGCCACGAAATCACGTTGCTTTCCACCATCGGGCTACTGGTGGGCGCCGAAGTCGAGATGGCGCGGCTGGAGAAAGAAAATCTGGACCTCGCTCATCGTCTGGAGGTGCGCAAACTGGTAGAGCGCGCCAAAGGTATTCTTCAGCAGGACTTGAAGATCGGCGAGGAACAAGCATATCTGATGCTGCAGCGGCAGAGCCAGCAATTACGCCTGTCGATGAAAGATGTTGCCCAGGCGGTCGTGCTCAATTACGCAATCACGCGTGGTGCGTAGCAAGTGCCGGCCGAAGCTCAGGTACTGGGAAGGGCGCAGTGCGAGAGCGCCATGAAGGGCAAACCTAGTAAGCACAATATCTCTAATAGAAACTTTGAATTTGACTTTCAAAGTCAGAGTAAGCAGAATGCCCCATCAAGTATGTAAGTGTGTAGCGTAAGTTGCTCCCTCTTTTCGACGCCGAAAAGAGGCCATTCTGGGCACGATGCCGTGCCAGCTTCATTAGACAAATTGTGATCACGGACGCGACTGTGATTGTACCGACAGCTGCGACGACTGGGTGCATCCCTGCGCTGGCTCGTTCCGCGGAGATGTGGACCGATCAAGTTTCGTCACCACGCGGCGAGAGAGGGAGCTCGAAGGAATGAGGGAGCTGTGGGAAATCGCGGATTTAGTGCGGAGCCTGCACAGGCGACTGCGTTTCGGGGAATTGTCTCGGGCCCCGCTCAAGATTCTGCGATTCGAGTGGAGGGGCGACGAGGCCGAGTGCGAGTGGATGGCGCGGCCGGCCGATCCCTGGGATGCCGATCTGCCGCCGAGCGTGGCCGAGCGCAACGCTTCCCTGCAAGCTCTGGAAGATTCGCTGGCCATCCGGAATTTGCTGTTCTCCGCTATGCCCACGGTCTCCAGTGCCGTGTTTCGAGTCTACCGGCTGGCCGAGGGCGAGCGCGCAGAACTGATCATTACGGGCACGGTGACCCGCGAAGACCAGGCTGCAGCCAACGTGTGTTCACTCGCCATGCGTGCGAAATTGTGCGGCCTCAGGTTCTGGCTGGCCGACGGAGTCCTGGGCACGTTCCAGCCGGAGGAGTGGAGTGGGAGTTCATGAGAGCGACTGGGCTTATTAGGGTCAGTTCGTAGCGCATTCTGTTTGACCGCCGTAAAAGCGAACGGCGGTGAAAAAACCAAAACTCACGATAAGGAGATGACATGCCGGTCATTGCCAAAGAAGGGAAGAAGCTGTCTCTGTCTGAGAAATTGTCCCGCCTAGCCACCCGGGTGCGGGATCCGCAATGGCGTCGCTACGGAGGACTACTCCTCGGTGGCAAAGCAATGGGCCTCGGGATGGTCCTGCTGTTCATCACCGTGGTCTCGGGTCTTTTCTTTGGCCACGTCTACGCTCAGACGGCCGCACCCGACGTCAAAGCCGCTGACGTCGTCAATCCAGTCAACACCGCGTGGACACTGGTCGCGGCCTTCCTGGTGTTCGGCATGCAGGTCGGCTTCACCATGCTCGAAGCTGGTTTCTGTCGCTCGCGTGAAACCGTGAACGTGCTCGTGGAATGTGTAGTGGACACCTGCCTTTGCGGGATTCTCTTCTACGCCATTGGTTTCGCGTTCATGTTTTCCCATGGCAACGGCCTGATCGGCTATCACTGGTTCTTCCTGCAAGGCGCACCCGCCACGTATGAGACAACCGGCGTTGCGTTTTTGGCAGTCTGGATTTTTCAGTTTGCCTTCGCGGATACGTGCTCAACCATAACCTCGGGTGCAATGATCGGTCGCACTGGATTCGTGGGCGATCTTCTTTACAGCGTCTGCGTCACGGGCTTCATTTACCCCATCATCGGGCACTGGGCTTGGGGGCCGGATGGCTGGCTGGCGAACATGGGCAGCGCTGGAAACTTCTTCCCATCGCTCGGTATGGGCTTCCATGACTTTGCCGGCTCGACTGTGGTCCATACCATTGGAGGCTTCATCGCGTTAGCCGGTGCCATCGTTCTGGGGCCACGGCTAGGAAGAAAGTTCAAGCGCGACGGTGGCGAGCCTATGCTGCCTCATGATCTGACAATTGCCGTCAGCGGCGGCCTTATTCTCTGGTTCGGGTGGTACGGATTCAACCCCGGCAGCACGCTCTCGGCGATGGACTTCGAAGGCATCGGCCGTGTGGCCACAAATACGACCTTGGCTGCCTGCGCAGCCGGTCTCACCTCGATCTTCTATGGGTACTTGAAATTCAAGAAATGGGACGCTAGCTACACCACGAACGGATTCCTCGCCGGGCTCGTTGCTATTACCTGCCCCTGCTACTGGGTCAGCCCGACGGGCGCGGTCCTGCTTGGCGGAATCGCGGGAGTGCTGGTTATCTTGGGCGTCGACCTGCTGGAATGGCTGCGAATTGATGACCCCATAGGGGCAGTGCCGGTTCATGGCTTTGCGGGTATCTGGGGAACGCTTTCGCTCGGTCTGTTTGCCTGTGGCAGGTATGGGGCGACCGGGCCTATCTCGCCTGACAATTCCGCACCGCTGAAAGGACTCTTCTACGGCGGCGGACTACAGGTGCTCAAGGCCCAAATAATCGGCAGCGCTTGCATCACGTTTGCTACATTTGGGGTTGCCCTGGTGGTGATGCTCGTGGTCAACGCGATGGGAATGCTTCGCTTGCCAAGAGAAATGGAAACTTACGGCATGGACCTTCACGAGCATGGTATCTCGGCTTATCCTGAGTATGTCATCTCGGCCTTGGGTGCTCCCGGCGGTATGGTCCAGGAACTGCCCCTGGGTGACGCAAAAGCCAGTTTGGCAACGACGAAACCGCTGTCTCATATGGCCAGTTGACGAACTTCGGGCCGGACTCGATCATGCGGAAGGCACACTCTGCCTCCCGCGTAAACCGTAGGCGACGTGAGGACAAACATGATCAAACTCGAAGCAATTGTGCAGCCCAACCGGTTTGAGCAAGTCAAAGAAGCTCTTATCGGGCTCGGCGTGGAGGGTATGACGGTGTCGGAAGTGCGTGGCCATGGCCGGCAAAAAGGGCACACCGAAACGTATCGAGGCCGCGAGTACGGCATCGATCTCCTGCCCAAAGTGAAGCTGGAACTCGTGCTGGAAGACAAGCTTGTCGACCCCGTGATCGACGCGATCATTAAGAACGCCGCTACCGGCAAGATCGGGGACGGGAAGATCTTCCTCTACAAGGTCGAAGAGGCAATCCGCATCCGCAGCCAGGAACGTGGCGTAGCCGCGCTCTGAAACCGGGGATGTCCAGCTTCCGCTCTGACTGCGGGAGCTGGACGCCCCGCTGTCATCAACCGAGAATGCAAATAGTATCCCGCTCGTCGCGGGTTTGATGTGCTCTGGAATTCCACGTTGAATCGAAATCTGAGGCTTTAGTGGCCCAACCGCAAACCCAGCGTCCACCCGTCCCGGTGTTCATCGCCACGACGGTGATGCTCAGCTTCATCTCCTTCTGGCGCGCAGCCGCCATTGTCCTTTCCGATCTCGCATCCTCCGCTTATTACGCCGGCGGAGACGCCGAAAAGGTCATCGGAAGGAGCGCCCCCTGGTTCATCCTCGCCGTCATGCTGTTCAGCTACGCCGTCCGCGCCGTCTATATCGAGGCCAGCAGCATGTTTGTGCGCGGCGGCGTGTATCGCGTGGTCCGCCAGGCCATGGGGGATACGCTCGCGAAGCTGTCGGTATCGGCCCTCTTGTTCGACTACATTCTGACCGGCCCCATCAGTGCCGTGACCGCGGGCCAGTACCTCGCGGGCTTCATTGAAGAGGTAGCGCGGTACCTGAAGCATCCCCTCCACTTCAATGAGAATTACTTCGCCGCTGGGTTCGGCATTTTCGCCATCCTCTATTTTTGGTGGAAGAACATCGAGGGCATTCATGAGTCCAGCGACAAAGCTCTCTGGATCATGAAGGTCACGACCATCATGGTCATCATCCTGATCGGCTGGTGCGCGGTCACGATTCTGAAAACTCACGCCCAGTTGCCGCCGTTGCCCAGCCTCGAAAACATGAAACTCGATCACGAGTTCCTGGGATGGCTCACCGGCAGCCGCCTCAGCCATGTCATGTGGATCGTGGCTCTGGTCGGCATGGGACATTCCGTCCTGGCTATGAGTGGAGAAGAAACACTCGCCCAGGTCAACCGTGAGATCGAAAGCCCAAAGCTTCTGAATCTCCAACGCGCGGGTCTAGTGATTTTCGTCTACAGCCTCGTCTTCACATCGTTTGTTTCATTTCTGGCGGTTATGATCATCCCCGATGCAGTTCGTCCGACGTTTTTTGCAAACCTCATCGGTGGCCTGTCCATGTATCTGGTGGGACCGACATTGGCGAAGCTCCTCTTCCATGCCTTTGTCGTACTGGTAGGCGTTTTGATTCTTTCCGGCGCAGCCAACACGGCCATTTTGGGCGCGAATGGTGTACTCAACCGGCTGTGCGAGACGCGGGTCCTCAATTCCTGGTTTCAACGCCCTCACAAGAAATATGGCACCACTTACCGGACCATCAACCTCATCGCCTTGCTCCAGGTGCTAACGATTGTTCTTAGCCGCGGTAACTTCTACGTACTGGCAGCGCTGTACGCGTTCGGCGTTGTCTGGAGCTTCTCCTTCAATGGCCTCGCCGTTCTCATCCTGCGCTACAAGTACCCCGAACATCGGGAATGGAAGGTGCCCGGGAACCTCAAGGTTGGTAAACGCGAAATACCCATCGGACTCGGCCTAATCACCGCCCTGCTATTTCTGATCGCGATTGCCAATCTGGTCACCAAGAAAGAGGCGACCATCGCCGGGGTGGTCTTCAGTGGAGTTTTCTATTGCATCCTCACAGTGTCGGAACGCTACGCCAAACGCGAACACTCCGGTGAAGCCGAATCGCTGGAACAGTTCCGCGTCTTCGATAACCCGGAACTCGACTATGCGCTCGTCGGTGTGCGGTCGGGAAATATTCTAGTGACTGTGCGCGACCCGAACCGCTTGTATCATCTGCGTGAAGTCCTGAGTCGCACGAACACCGCCCACCAGGATGTGGTCGTTCTAAGCGCCCGGCTCTCTCCCGGCCGTCATTCGTTCGGCGGAAACACAAGCTACGAAGCGCGGGACGTCTTCGACATATATGAGCAAGAGCTCTTCTCAAAAGTAGTTGCCCTTGCCGAAAAGCAAGGCAAGCGCGTTTCTTTGCTGGTGGTGCCCGGTACCGACGTCTTTGACGCCATTCTGCTAACCGCCCAGCGCCTGGAGTCGTCGCGGGTGGTGTCTGGGCTATCGACGAAACTCACCGCCGACGAACAGGCCAAACAAACCGGGGACGCCTGGGAACGCCTTCCAGAACCCAAACCACGGCTGATCATGGAAATCATCGGGGCCGACGGGCGCCGCCACGAATATCCCCTTGGTCCCCATGAACCCCGGCTGCGCCCCAGCGACGTGGAACTGTTGCACAAAATCTGGCTGGAAGTCACGGCCGACCCCCGGTACGCGGGGCTCCATCACTATCACGTCGTCGCCTTAGCGCTGGAAGAATTGAAACGCAGCCTCGACTCCGATGGCCGCGAAGCACTCCTCCAGCAATTTCTACGCGACCGCGACACCTAAACCTGTGTCGATGTGGCGGCTATTCGTTCGATTGGAAACCGCGTTTCGTTGGTTCACGACGTTAAACAATCATGTCAGGCGGCTATGAATTTAATCAGCAAGAAGGACGTGCAGGAGACCGTGTCCGTCTCCGAAAGACAAGATCCAAAACCTGCCGACTATGCGTTGCTGAAATACACTCTACGTCTCCCACAATTCGCCAGAAGGGCACTCCAGATTCCCAGGGGGGCTGGCGATACACACTGAGGAGCCTTCGCGCCGCTCCAAATCGCCGTATGGCCGCTACAAGACATTGCCACCGTGCGACGGGGTTTAGACTGAGTGCAAGCAGTGAGCGGAAACGGGATGGAGTCACTCAGGATCGGGCATCTTGCGAAAGAGGCCGGGGCGGTTGGGAGGGAGCGTCCCGCCTTCGGGGTAGTCGTTGGTGCGCCTTGTCCGGCGCTCGTCGACGTGACCAGCGTCTCCACAGACGACGAAGTGAAAGGGCGTGCTCACCCCTTGTTGTAGCTCGGTCGGCTGATTTTCCGCCTGCGGCATCTGCCTGCGACCCACCACCAGCACTTCAAACTGTCCCGATTCGACAGTGGATAGGAAAAGCTGATGCGTCTTGGGATCAAGCGCCATAGTCTTCGCGCGAGGGAGAGTCTTCACATTCTCGACGACGGAGTACTTATCCGCGTCATCCTGATGAATCACGGTTATGGTCCCTTCTCCGTTCGAGCTGAAGATCAGTCGCGTTTCCGGATCAAAAGCCGTGGCATCCACGTGGTCGCCGATGGGAAGCGTCGTGATGACTTGTCCCGTATCGGCGTTCATCACGGCCATGACCTTGCTCCGGCAGCCGACAAACAATCTCCGATTGACTCGGTCGATGGCCATACTTGAGGGTGAAGCACAAGGACCTGTTGGCCAGCGCTGCTCTACGGTCAGCTTGCGCGAATCGATCTTGACGACCTGGCTCTGGTCTTCCAGGTTGTCGAAGACGAAGCCGTTGCCATCCGCCACGGCGAATTCCGGCCCGCCCCCCAAGTCGACTGTCCCCACAAACCTGCCAGTAGCAGCGTCGATGACTGTAGCGTTGTTACTGTCTCCGTTAAAGGCAAAAACGCGCTTGCTTGTCGGATCGTAGACGATCGCATCCGGGTCTTTGGGGCTGGCGACTTCCTGCAAGACGTTCATCGTTTTCAGATCGAAAACCAGAATCGTCGAAGCCTTCCCATCGCTGATGAACCCGTGGCCAAACTCCGGAGCAAGCGCGATTCCGTGCACCCCCGCTGTCGGGATGCTTCCCAGCCACTCGCCTGAATCCAGGCGAAGGATTTCTACTTGGGTGCCGTGGGAGACGTACAGTCGGCGAGCGGTCTCATCGACGGTAAGATAGTCCCAACTACCCTGACCGGGAATTGGGATCTTCTTTGTTACGCCATAGCCACTGTTCGAGCCAGACGAAGCCAAAACGGTAAGACAGAGGACAACTGCGAGTAGCACCTTGCACAATGGTGCGAAAACGTTCTGGCATTCAGTGGCCATGGTGAAGAATGTTTCCTCTCGCTTAATGATCTTCGCTCGTGCGTCCAACGACAAACTAAACGCTAGTTCCGGGGACCTAAAATCTTGCTGGGCTGAGGAGTCGCTCCCTTGTACCTGCGGACTTCTATAGTTCTTTGGCCCAGTCATTCAGCCCTCCCGAAGCTAGAACTCAAAGCGAAGCATGAATTGAATCTGGCGTGGCAACCCCGTGCCCGTATTCGGGGAAGCGGCGTTGTCGTTGTTGTTGTTGAAATTGTTGGTCGAAGTGATCTGGCCGAGATTCCCTTTGGGTACGAGAGTGTATTGATTGGTCGGGTTCCCGGTGCCGTCCGGTACATCCGTGTAGTTGAGGGTCAGGTTGTCCGTGCTGGGGTCTCCCAGTTGCACGTGATTGAAAATGTTGAACACCTGCATGCCGAACTCCACTGCAACCCGCTCGGTGATTTTGGTCGTCTTTAAGAGCGCAAGGTCGATCTGCCAGGCGTGGACTGCCCGAATGAGGCCGTTCGGAGCGGTGCCAAACCGGCTCACCAGGCCGCAAGAGAGTTGGCAGGTGAAAACGCCATTAACCATTTGGCCCGCGCCGCCTGGATCAAGCGGGGGCGGCGCGAAGGCGGCAGGGTTGATCTGTAGGGTCTTACTTTGCACCCCTCCCAACAGTATCGGCACTCCGGGAACCAGATCTGGCCTTTGCGTTGTCTGATCGTTGCCATCGGGTAACTGAGAGGCGTTGATGTTCATCGTTACCGTCAACGGATGGCCGGTATGCCACAGCCCAAGGCTGCTCACACTCCAGCCGCCAACGATCTTGCCCAAGACGCCGCCCTGGTTCAGGTAGCGCTTACCGGCTCCAAATGGCAGCTCATAGACCGCATTCGCCGTGAAATTGTGGCGGATATCGAAGACGCTGGGACCCTTGTCACAGGCCAGGCAATTCACATTCTCGGGGCCATTCGATTCTCCGCCGCCGACGGAGCCATCGTTGATGGCGTGCGACCATGTATACCGCGTCTGAAACGAGAGGCCGGTGGTAAAGCGACGCTCCAAGCTCAGCATAAGCGCCTGGTACGTGCTGGCACCGACATCGGACTTGTAGTCCACCGAACCGTAAGGGTCCCCGCTGGGATAGTACTGGTCAAGGACCCGCGGACAAATGAGGTTGCCCTGGCCGCTGGAGTCAAATTGCGGCTGGGAGAGGCAGAAGTTCACTCCTCCACGAGAAAACAGGCGCACGCCTCGCGACCCCAGGTACTGCGCCGACGCCAGAAAGTTGGCGGGCAGCTCGTGATCGATGGTCAGCCCCCAGGTCTCGGCATAGAGGTCGCGGCGCCCATGGCGCTGCAAGGCGCGAGGCTGCTGAACGACTGACAGGCCAAGGGCCTGCAAACCACTCAGGTCCGGTATGGTTTGCTGATAGATGGGTAAGAGCGGCGTCCCGTTGGGGTTGGCAGTTGGATTGATAGTGACGTTAGCCGTGAACCGGTCGCTTTCCAGACCCGCGTTTAAATCGTCGTTCTGGGCGGCGCCATGGTAGATTCCAAAACCCGAGCGAACGACCGTTTTTCCGTGAAAGACGCTCGGAGCCCAGGCGATGCTGATGCGTGGATCGAAGTTCTTGTAGTCGGGGTTATACAGAGCGGGATTCTTCGGACATGGCGGCGTGTTGATCGGCGTCGGATAAGGACCGTTGGTCGAACCCGACCCGAGGCAGGCTCCGTGAAACTCATCGACATCGAACACCGTGGTGCGATTGTCGGCCTCGTGCGCTACTCCGTAATATTCCCAGCGCAGACCCAGGTTGACGGTGAGATTCGGAGTCACCTTCCACTCGTCTTGGAAATAGGGGAGGTAGAAGGTGCGCCGGTACTTGTGGCAACACCATGGGGCGGTAAAGTTGATTTGAAAGACCTCGGCATTGATGAAACCCGCATCCGCAGTGCCCGAGTTATCCTGGAAGTAGAGGTTGTTATCGGCCGTCTTGCCCTGATTCAGTCGAACCCGACGGATCTCCATGCCCGTCTTAAATGTGTGTTGGCCGCGCACCCAAGTAAGGTTGTCGACTATCCCGTAGGTCGTGCCGACTTCGTGATCGGCATTGTCGTTGTTGATGGTGACCCAATTGTTCGTACGGACGGCGTAGTTCAACGGACTAGCCTGCGGATTGATGAACGGGGACCGGTTTACGTACACCTTGGCCTCGTTCAAGAGCCTCGTCGAAAAAGTTCGCTGCAGTGCAATGAGATAGTTCGCCGGATGGTTGATGGTCTGGATCAGATCGTAGGGAAGGCTGCCACTGTTGGTGCCGCTCACCAGGCTAATATCCCGCTGAGCCCGACCGTATAGTGTTGTCTGGCTGTTGATCTGGTAGTCCATTCGCACCAGCCACGTATCCTCATGGACGGTGGTCGGCGCGGGGGCGGTGAACAGGTCGGAGTCTAGCAGCGGATTGTTGGGGTTGTTGCCCTGGTAGACGAAAGCCCCATCCGGGTAAACAAATTTGGGTTTGCAACTTCCGATCGAACCCACCGACGCTCGCCAGGGGAAAGCCTGCAGAATCGAGCACATCTGTGGTGATTTGGCCAATACTTCCTGCTGAAAAGTGAGTGGTGAACTGGCATCCGAAGGCACCAGGCCCGTTGGCACAAGTACCTGTGTGGTCGACCCACCGAATTGGCGAAGGCCTTCGTAATTGACGAAGAAGAACAGTTTCTCTTTCACGATTGGGCCGCCAAGACTCATTCCGTACTGTCCGAAACGGAAGGGAGGAATTGCAGGATTCCCGTTGATGTCAAAATCATTGAAATTGCGCGCATCAAAAGTGGAGTTCCGCAGATAGCCGAACACTGAACCGTGAAAGTCGTTCGTACCCGACTTGGTCACTACGTCGATCTGGCCACCCGCCTGGGTGCCGTACTCCGCATCGTATAGAGCGCTGTTGACCCGATATTCAGCGATTGCGTCCTGGGATATCTGCAGACGGGTTTGCGACTTTTGGGCCTGCTCCTGAATCCCGCCCGCGTCGACCCCGTCGAACTGGAAGTTGTTATCATCCCGTGCTCGTCCGGCAAAACGAATGGTACGCTGATCGCCGCCCCCGTCATCCTGAGCGAACGGAGCGAGCAGTGTGAAACTCGCCCAGTCGCGCCCGTTGTTGGGTAGGTTCGCGATCTGATCGGTGCGAATGACCGTCGCTGCTTCGGCGGAGCTGCGGTCCGTGGGTTCGGTGGCCGCTTGGACTTCCACTTTCTCAGTAACCGCGCCCACTTCAAGTTGGATATTTAAGGTGCGTGTCTGCCCAACTTGCAGAACCACTTCGTCAATAACCTTGGTTTTGAAGTCGGCATTCGTGCTGGTCACCGTATACCGCCCAACCGCCAAGCCTGAGAAGCGGTAGTAACCCTTCGAATTTGTTTGCTGTTCTTGGTTGATACCAGTATCAACCTCCAGGATTTGGACTTTGCCTCCCCGAACTACCGCGCCCATCGCATCCGTGACTGTGCCTTCGAGCCCCGCCCGATCGATTTGCGCGGATGCGCCTACCCAGGAGATCGTTAGAAGGAACAGAGCCACAAGAGCGGGTCGCGTCGGAGCGAAGAGTGCGGTTGGGTGCGACGAGAAACATGGCCGCATAGGCCTCCTGATCCATGGAACGACAGGTTTCAGTTGTTGTTGGCAGTTATTGTTTTGGAGGCGACCACCGATTGTAGGAATGGGTTGTGAATGCAGCATTAAAAGAACGTTAATATTTGAGCAAATTTCGCTCGTACGGACAGAGCCCGCCGCGAGTTTCTCCGGATCCTCATCTGCACAGGGATGGGGCCTGGCGAGGAACTACCCGCGCAAATGGCGGCCACTCACGCCAGTCCTGGTGCTGATCCGGCTGATCTGAACAAACTGGTACGGGATCTGCGGGCTACAATTCACACCCGAGGCAACCGCCGTGGGGACCCTTGAAGCCGTTGGATCCCAGCCCCACGCATGCGGTAAGACACCCGCGATCATAGGTCGGGCTGAGGTACCACGTGTCCGGCGCTTGCGGGTTCAGCATGTCCCAGGGACTGTGGAGAGTACGAGAGGCGGTAAACGGAACAGGAAAATCCGCTTCAATGCATCCGGGGAGACAGTCGGTCTTGTACCTGGCGGATGGCTATCGTGAGAAATGAAGCCTTGATGATGTTGCGTAAACGCGAACGAGCAAGTGTGACCGTAGTCGACGTGATGCTCGAGACCGAGGATGGCCAGCTCGCGCGTGAGTTCCCAGATTCTCGACCCACTCTCGAGCAGACGTTCTCTCATCAGCAGCACAGCGAAAAATCGTCTTCGGCGGGCTCGACTCCAGTTGGCTCAGGACGTTGATCGACGTCTGCCTGAGCGCGAGTGCACACGTTTCACATTGAAATTCGACTTGATGAGCGCGGAACTGTCGGCCGAACTTTCGCTGAACTCGAGGATCGAAATTGCAGATAAATGCATCAAACCAAAGATCATGAGAAAGTCATCTTCTCTCGTTCGCCTGGTCACCATTGCCATTTCTGCACTGAGTTGCGCACTGTCAGTAAGTGCACAGACTACGAGTCCCACTCGGTCCGTTGTTGCTTATTCGGACGACCAGCTGCCGGACGACCCCTCAATGTCAAAGACGACACGCAATGCCGCCGTGCCTCCGTCCACCGCCAATGGCCAGCAAACGAAACGCATTCTTGGCATTATCCCCAATTTCCGCTCCGTCTCGGTGGACGCAAAACTGCCGCCGCTCTCCCCTGGGAGCAAGTTCAAATTGATGCTCCAAGACAGCTTTGACTATTCATCCTTCATTTACGTAGGCATTCTTGCCGGAACCGCCCAAGCAGAGAATTCCTATCCGGAGTTTCACCAAGGTGCGGCTGGCTATGGCCGCTACTATTGGCACAACTTTGCTGACACGCTGGACGGAAACCTGATGACCGAGGCTGTTGTGCCTATTCTAACGCGTGAGGATCCGCGCTACTACACGCTTGGCCGGGGCGGGTTCGTGCATCGCACCTCATATTCCATCACACGTTTGTTCGTCACCCGCACCGACAGGAATGGCCGTTCCTTTAACATTTCCGAAATAGTAGGGAACGGGGCTGCGGCCGGAATTGCAAACCTTTACTACCCTGGCCGGGAGCGCACATGGACCAAAACGGGACAGCGCTGGGTCACGCAGGTCGGCCTTGACGGCGCCGCGAACTTGCTCAAGGAATATTGGCCGTACCTGAACTCAAAGCTTTTCCGCGGAAAGTATTAGGGGCTCGGGCGCGGTCGTTAGTCCTTCCACCTTCCCGCTCGAAATGCTGGACAGACCGGGCTGACATCGTTCTTGCATGTCTCATCGGTGGACGATGCTGTGCAGGTCCTTTGCCACTTCGATAGCAAAAACGAGAACGTGAATCGCCCGGTGGCATAGTCGACTCTTGGTCAACGCTTCATCCCACCCCGTTTTGGGGAAGCCAGCACCGGCAGATCAGGGTCGTGAGACTTCGGCGTTGCGAGATTCTGAGTCCATGGTTGGCGCATCGCATCCAACTTATACGGGGCGGCCGTTGATCCAGACGCAGGTGAAAGGCATTCTGGCGGTCCGGTTGTTGTGGAGCTGCTCAAGGGGCCGGGTGTGGGGTGAGTATGGTACGGGCAAATAGCAGGGAGATCGCAAGCTCTGACGCATACGCAACGGCTGCTGACTTCGAGCAGATTTTCACCGAAGACATGAGCGGTCTCTATCTGCTGTCGTTTCTCTTAACCGGGGACCGAGACAAAGCGGAGGAGTGCTTTGTCGCCGGGATTGGAGAATCCACAAAAAGAAACAAGGTATTCAAGGAGTGGGCGCGCTCCTGGGCTCGGCGCACTGTCATTCAGAGTGCGATCCGGCTGGTTGCGCCAGGGCAGCATTCCGAAAGCGTACCGCGAAATTCTGCTGGCGCGCGAGGCATGGATTTGTTACCTCTGGCGTTACAGACGGAGGTCTGTGCGATACTCGAGCTGGCACCACTCGAGCGATTCGTTTTCGTGATGTCAGCTCTCGAACGCTATTCCGATCACGATTGTTCAATTCTTCTTGGTTGCGCGCAGAGGGATATAACCGCAGCCCGAGCTCGCGCATTGCAACAATTGGGTAGGTGGCTGAACTTTGAGCAGAATGAGACGGACTCTGGCTTGGAGGACTTACCAGTTCGCAAGAGCGCTAGACCGGTCATCGAAATGACGATTGCTCGATATTTCGCAACCTCGGGTTGGAACAGAAGCCTTTCCCTATAGCGAGCTGCTTTGGCTTTTGGCGTGACCGGCTAAGGAGGCGGGGTGGCAGTTTTTCGACACTCGCGAGCGCACTGCGTTTGCATTCGCAGACGTTCCCAAGTATGAATACCATTTGAAGCATTTGGACCTGTATACCACGTGTTAGCCACGTTCGAAGCGGTTCCAAACTAGACAGGTAGCCCGACACCTATCTCGATTTTTGTCCGCTGTTTTAGCTTCATTGGAAAGAACATTAAGACCCGATTTCCTCAATTCAACGGCCATTTAGCGGCGGCGTAAATTGCGGTGGTTCGCGTGCGTGCGTCGCCTGCTCGAAGCCGTAGCTGATCTGCAACAACTGCGGCTCGCTAAACGGCGGACCCAGGAATTCGATCCCGACCGGCGGCCCGATCGGCGCGCTCTCCGTGGGCGTGGAAAACCCTGCCGGAACTGTAATGGCTGGAAATCCCGCGAGTGAAGCCATGATGCCATTGCGCTCCACCTGATTCATCTCGCCGATCATCACCGGCAGGCGCTTCTGGTGTGGGTAGAGCAGCGCGACCACGTTGTTTTTCGCCATCAGGTTCGCCAACTGAATCCTCAGGTCATCGATCGCGATAGTGACGGGAGCGTCCAGAGGAATAGGCGGTGGGATTGTAACGGCTTAAGGAAGGCATAGACGAGGGCCTGTTGCCGAACTCCTGGGGACGCCGCGACTAGATATCTCGGCGGAATACAAGCGACTCTGTTAGACAATCTCCTCATAATTCACTATTGTTCTCGATCCGACCCTCAATACACTCGGACGTCCGTGACTGTGATCAGCAAGAGCCCTGCGTAGAAATTGCAGCAGATTCACAAGGTTTCGCTCCATAGATTTTGCCACATTTGCAAACGCGCGCATCTTGGATTGCCGCGGCGGCGGGGGTCGCGGAGGGAGGCCCAGGCCCTCTGCACCAGTGGTGCATAAGGGATTGCAGGGGCTTTAGAATCGGTGAGGCTAGGGCCACAGGACAGGCATCTCTATACTTATCTAAGACTGGCTTCGCCGCTCCTTCGCCAAGGTAAGCGCAGCGATGTGTGTGGGAGGACCTGCCACAGTTCGCGGTACTTGCAAAGCTGCTGACGAGGGGAGAAATGTCTGACCGGTTCATAGCCAATTGGCTTGCACGACCAAAGCGGCGTCCCGCCTTGCGGTATCTACTGGCTGTGGCTTCCGTGGGCCTCGCGTTCGTTGCTGCGCGGACATTTCTTCATTTCCACCTTCCCTTGGCAATTATGTCTTTCTCGTTTTGCGCCATCGCCATCACTTTTTGGTATGCAGGAATTGGGCCGGGCATCCTGGCGCTCCTGTTGGCGGTGCTCCTGCGAACGTTCATCTTTCAGCCCGAGGTGGATTGGATTTCGCGAATTACCTACGACTTTGTCTTCGTTTTGTTTTCAGGGTTCATGCTACAAGCGACGCGAGCCAAGAATGAGCTGGAATCGAGGGTCGCCAAGAGAACTGCCGCATTGACCAAGGCAAATGAAGACCTACATCAGGAAATCTCGGAACGCAAGCGTGCAGAGGAAGCACTCCAAGAGAATGTGGCGGCTCTGAAGACTGCTCTCGAAGAGATCCAACTTTTAAAGGACCAGTTGTACAAAGAGAACCTGGCACTGCGCGAGGAGATCGATGTCAACCGGATGTTCGAAGAGATCGTTGGCTCCTCTCCTGCACTGCAGGTGGTTCTCTCTCGAGTCGCGAAGGTAGCACCGACCGACTCGACGGTTCTCATTACCGGAGAGACCGGTACGGGCAAAGAACTGATCGCGAGGGCCATTCATAAGCGCTCGCAACGTGCGTCGCGGGCTTTCGTCAGTGTGAACTGCGCTGCAATCCCCCGCGACCTTATTGCCTCCGAATTGTTTGGACACGAAAAGGGGGCGTTCACCGGAGCCACGCAGCGGCGCCTCGGCCGTTTCGAGTCGGCGGACGGCGGGACGATTTTCCTGGACGAAATCGGGGAACTCCCGGCAGAAATGCAAATTGCACTTCTGCGCGTTTTGCAGGAGCGCGAGTTTCAGCGCGTTGGCGGCAATGAATCGATCAAGGCCGATGTGCGGGTGGTCGCGGCAACAAATCGTGATTTGCAAGCCGCCATAGCTGAAGGCAGGTTTCGCGATGATTTGTTCTATCGGCTTAATGTTTTTCCCATCGAAGCACCTCCTTTGCGGGAACGAAAGGAGGATATTCCTTTGCTGGTGGAGTACTTTGTCGATCGCTATGCAAGCCAGGCTGGAAAGCAGATCACGGGTATTTCTAGGAAGAGCATGGAACTTCTGCAATCCTACAAATGGCCTGGCAACATTCGCGAATTGCAAAACGTGATCGAGCGATCGGTCATCATCTCCGAGGCAGAGAATCTTTGCATCGATGAAAGTTGGTTCGTCGGACATTCGGCAAGCACCGATTCGGCGATTCAGCGGTTTTCCGAGACGCTTGCCGCACAAGAACGAGAGATGATCGAGTCTGCGCTCGCGGAAAGCAATGGCAGGGTCTCGGGCCCGCGAGGAGCTGCAGCTAAGCTCGGGATCCCGCAGTCGACCCTCGATTCCAAAATCAAGGCTCTGAAGATTAACAAGCAGCGTTTTCGTCGAGCTTAGAGAACCCCTAAGCTCTTCTTCCGATGTTCCGGGGATACACCTCGACTGAACTCGCTTCCTATTTTTCCACAAAACCCAGGCTAAAGCCGTTTTTGATGGCTCACGAAATCTCGGAAAGTTCCGAAACTTCGTGACAGCAGTAGTTGGCTAAATACCAGGCGTGTCAAGCACTTATCGTTTGGCACGCTCTTTGCATTTACCCACAGCGAAAGGCCGAACGAATGACGCTGCGAATCGACATCTCCGACGAACGTGATCGAGTCGTTTTCACGCTCACCGGTCGGATTCAGGCAGAGCACGTGTCGGAACTGCAGGCGCTCTTGAAGTCAGACTTACCGGATCACAGTCTCGTGCTGGACCTAAAGGAAGTGAAGTTGGTGGACCGAGATGCCGTGCGTTTCCTCGGGGCGATTGAGGCACAGGGCGCCAGACTCAGGAACTGCTCTGCATTTGTTCGGGAATGGATTTCCCGAGAGCAGTTCAGGAAAAGTAGAAACGAGCAGGTTTAGCGAACAAAGGAATCAGTATGTGGATCGTTCAACTAGCTTTACGGCGGCCGTACACATTCGTGGTGATGTCCATTTTGATCCTGGTCCTGGGCGGAGTCGCCATTTTCCGTACGCCGACCGATATCTTTCCGAACATTAATATCCCAGTCGTCAGCATCATCTGGAACTACAACGGCCTCGTCCCCAAGGACATGAGCGACCGCATCGTCAGCGTGACCGAGCGGAACATGACGACGGTCGTCGACAACATCGAACATGTCGAGTCGCAGTCGCTCTATGGCATCGCCGTCGTCAAGGTGTTTCTTCAGCCGAACGCCAGTTTGGATCGAGCCATTGCGCAGATCACGGCCAGTTCCCAAACGCAGCTCCGACAATTGCCTGCCGGAACCACGCCGCCGCTGATCATCGCATACAGCGCATCGAGTGTGCCCGTAATGCAGCTGGCTCTGTCGGGCAACGGGCTGTCAGAACAACAGCTTAATGACTACGGACTTAATTTCATTCGTACTCAGCTGATCACCATCCCGGGTGCGGCTGTGCCCTATCCCTACGGCGGAAAGCAGCGTCAGGTGCAGGTGGATCTGAATCCAGCAGCACTCGAGTCCAAAGGTCTTTCTGCGCTGGACGTGGTGAATGCGATCACGCTGCAGAACCTCATCCTCCCCACGGGTACTTCAAAGATTGGCGGCAAGGAATATAACGTCGACATCCCCAACGCCGCGCCACAGACGATCGCTGACCTGAATCGCATCCCGATCAAAACAATCGGGGACACGACCATTTACATGAAGGACGTTGCCTGGGTGCGCGACGGCTTTCCGCCGCAAACCAATATCGTGCGAGTGAATGGGCAGCGATCAGTGCTGCTTACGATTCAGAAGGCAGGCGACGCCTCAACGCTGGACGTGATTTCCGGGATCAAATCGATCCTGCCTCGGATCGCAGCCACCGTGCCGCCCCAGTTGAAGATGTCTCCGCTGGCGGACCAATCGATTTTCGTGAAAAGCGCGATTAGCGGCGTGGTTCGCGAAGCATTGATCGCTGCCTGCCTGACCGCATTCATGATTTTGATGTTTCTCGGGAACTGGCGAAGCACGATCATTATCGCGACCTCGATCCCGCTCGCGATTCTGTGTTCCATCATCACCCTGAGCCTCACCGGTCAGACGATCAACATCATGACCCTGGGCGGCCTGGCCCTGGCAGTGGGAATTCTCGTGGACGACGCGACAGTTGAGGTCGAGAACATCAATCGCAACCGGGAATTGCACCCCGACCAGACCATGGACGAGGTAGTGCTGGATAGCGCCATGCAGATTGCCACTCCGGCATTTGTGTCGACGCTCTCGATCTGTATCGTGTTCGCCCCCATGTTTCTGCTCTCGGGCGTGGCGCGATATTTGTTTCTGCCTCTGGCGGAAGCGGTTGTATTCGCCATGCTGGCGTCGTATCTGCTGTCGCGGACAATTGTGCCGACCATGGCGAAGTATCTGCTGCGGCATGAGAAATCGCACAGCTCGGCAAGGAGCCGCAACATTTTTGTTCGCGTTCAGCAGAAGTTCGAAGCCGCTTTCGATGGGATGCGGGAAGGCTATGGCAAATTGCTGGAGCGATGTCTCAATCATCGGCGGGCGTTCTTGTTGGTCTTCTTTGCGGCTTGTCTGGGATCTCTCGCACTGCTTGTTCCGTGGCTCGGGCAGGATTTCTTTCCCAGTGTCGACGCGGGTAGCTTCAAACTTCATATGCGCGCGCCCACTGGAATGCGTATCGAAGACACCGCGTTCTTGTGCGATGAGGTTGAGAGTTCGATCCGGAAACAGATCCCGGCCAATGAAGTGGCAAGCATCATCGACAACATTGGATTGCCCTACAGCGGCATCAATCTTTCGTACAGCAACTCGGCCCCGATTGGCACCTCTGATGCCGACATTCTCGTCACGCTCTCGCCCAAGCATCACTCCACAACCCAGTATGTCGAGCAATTGCGCCTGAGCCTGGCAAAGCAATTCCCCGGCGTGATCTTTGCCTTTTTGCCTTCGGACATGGTGAGCCAGATCCTGAATTTCGGACTGCCGGCACCGATTGATATTCAGGTCATCGGCAACGATCTAGAAGGCAATCGGGCATGGGCGGACCAGGTGCTGCAGCAGGTCCGGTATGTGCCAGGCACGGTTGACCTGCGAATTCAGCAGCCCTTCGATGATCCGTATCTGCACTTATGGATCGAGCGGACGAAGGCGCAAGAGCTTGGTTTTTCGGCCCACGACATTGCGCAGAATCTGCTGGTATCGCTCAGTGGCAGCTTTCAGACTTCTCCCACGTTCTGGCTCGATCCGCGCAACGGAGTGAGTTATTCGATTGCTACTCAGACGCCGCAGTATCGGACGGCCAGTATCCAGGATCTCGAGAACACTCCGGTCAACGGAACGAACCCCAATTCTCTTCCTTCGCTGATGGCGAGCATGGTCTCGATGCAGCGCGGGACGGGGATGGCAGTGGTGTCTCACTACAACGTGGCGCCCGTCATTGACATTTTCGGCTCAGTGGACGGACGTGATCTGGGTGGAGTCTCGCGGGACATCAACAAGATCATAGATTCAGCACGCAATCAACTGCCGCGCGGATCGCGGGTAGTGGTTCGCGGTCAGGTGCAGACAATGCGGTCGTCTTATACCGGCCTTCTGGTCGGTCTGGTATTCGCGATATTGCTCGACTACCTGCTGATCGTCGTAAATTTCCAATCCTGGCTCGATCCTTTCATCATGATCTCCGCATTGCCCGCGGCGTTGGCCGGAATCGCGTGGTTCCTGTTCATCACGCGCACAACTCTAAGCGTGCCAGCGCTGATGGGAACGATCATGTGCATGGGCGTGGCCACCGCGAACAGCATTCTGGTGGTGAGCTTTGCCAGAGAACAGACAAGTGAAGGCAAAGATCCGATCGCGGCGGCAATGCAGGCAGGGTTCACGCGGTTTCGGCCGGTCCTGATGACAGCGCTCGCAATGATCATCGGTATGGTGCCGATGGCGATGGGTCTAGGCGACGGAGGTGAACAAAACGCGCCGCTCGGACGAGCCGTGATCGGCGGCCTTCTCTTCGCTACTGTTTCTACGCTCTTCTTCGTTCCAACTTTGTTCAGCCTGCTGCACGAATGGCGGCACAAAGCTGCATCGGCCGAACAGCAGGAATAGGTGAATCGATATGACTAGCTCCGAAATTAAGAAAACTGAGAACAGTGTCGATATAGTTCCATTGGACCAGAACCCGGACAAGGCCCGGCCATTACAGCGCCGCTGGCTCATGCCCGTGACCTTCGGCGTCGTTGTATTAGCGGTTTTGTTCTTGGGAATCCGGTCGCGCCTTGACGCGGGGGCTGGCTTGCGGAGTGTGACGGCACAGATGGCTGTGCCTTCGGTCTCGGTCGTGCATCCAAAACCCGCCGCTGCCGCGCAGGAGATTATCCTGCCTGGAAATATCCAGGCCCTCATTTCGTCCCCGGTTTACGCGCGCACCGATGGCTACTTGAAGAAGTGGTATTTCGATATTGGGGCGCATGTAAGGGCAGGCCAACTCCTGGCGACAATCCAGTCGCCCGAGGTCGATGAACAACTTTCACAGGCGCGAAGCACGCTCGCCACCGCTCAAGCCAATCTGAATCTGGCTGAGATTACGAAAACACGGTACGAAGCTATGTTCCAGAAGCATGCCGTTGCTCAACAGGACCGGGACAATGCTGAAGGGACGTACAGCGCGAACAAGGCAATGGTCGATGCAGATATGGCGAACATGCGCCACTACGAAGCGCTCGTTTCTTTCGAAAAGGTTTATGCACCCTTCGATGGAGTGATCACCGCACGGAACACTGACATCGGTGACCTCATCAATGCCGGGAGTAGTTCCACGGCGAAGACGGATCTATTTCACATCGCCCAGACCGGCACCGTGCGTGTGTACGTAAATGTTCCTGAGGAGTATTCGCGAGGCATTAAACCGGGAGTGACCGAGGCAGATATCGTTCTCGCCGAATTTCCTGGTCAGAAATTTCCTGGAAAAGTCGTCCGGACCGCCGAAGCGATCAACGGAACCACTCGCACACTTTTGACCGAAATTGACCTTCCGAATCACGACAACACCCTCCTTACCGGATCGTATGCAGAAGTGCACTTGCACATCCCTGCCGCGAACTCGACCTTCTTGATTCCCGTCAGCACGCTCATTTTCCGGTCGGAGCGCCTGCAGGCAGGCGTCGTGAGAAATGGCAAGGTCGAGCTTGCCGATCTTACTCCGGGTCACGACTTCGGGAGCGAGATCGAAGTAGTCGCCGGTCTGAAGGCTGACGATCAGATCGTGATGAATCCACCCGACTCTCTGGTCTCTGGGCAGAGAGTGAATATTGTGCAGGGTTCCCTGCCGGGAGATGAGCAATGACTCACGCTCAAACACTGTCGCGCCGGACTCAACGTATCGGTCAGGTCCTTCTGTTGGGCATGACGATTCTTTCCTTCGCTGCTTGTGCTGTGGGGCCTAAGTACAGGGCCCCTGCGGTGCCGGCACCACCTGCGTACAAAGAGATCGGCAACTGGAAGACAGCGCAACCCAGCGATCAGAATCTGGGCGGAAATTGGTGGGAGATCTTCCATGACCCTCAACTCAACGCTTTGGAACAACAGATTGATGTCTCGAACCAGAACCTGAAAGCAGCGGTTGCGCAGTATCAGGAGGCGCGTGCTGCACTCCGCTATGCTCGTGCCGACTATTATCCGACGGCCAGCGCTGCTTCTTCGGCTAGTCGAGAAAGATATTCAGACAACCGTCCGGGAAGTGCGGTTCGTGGGACGACCTTCAATGATTTCGTCCTGCCCGTAGATGTCTCGTATCAGGTCAACGCGTGGGGTCGCGTCAGCAAGAATGTAGAGTCCTATCGAGAGCAGGCACAGGCAAGTGCGGCCGATCTGGCGGTCGTGAATTTGACGATGCACGCTGATCTCGCAATTGATTACTTCGCGGCGCGAACCCTCGATGCCGAAGAAAAGCTGCTGGAGAACACAGTTGCGCAGTACGAGCAAGCACGGCAGCTTAATGAAGAACGCTATCAGGGCGGACTGGCTTCCGAAGTGGAGGTTGAGCAGGCACGAACGATCCTTGAAACCACCCGGGCACAACTCGTGGATGTGGGAGTTGCCCGAGCGCAGTACGAGCACGCGGCTGCAGTATTGGTCGGCAGGCCTCCGGCTATCTTCAGTTTGCCTCCGTTGCCCCTGACAACTCCACCACCGCCGATCCCTGTTGGCGTTCCATCAGAGTTGTTGGAACGGCGTCCCGACATTGCAGGTGCCGAACGCCGTGTAGCTTCGGCGAATGCTCAGGTTGGCCTTGCTAAGACCGCTTATTATCCGCTCGTCAATATTGTTGGATCCGGCGGCTTCGAAAGCGGAACCATCACCACTCTGCTGCAAGGGCCAAGCGCTCTCTGGTCGGTGGGCGCATCTGCAGCGGTCACCATCTTCGATGGAGGACGGCGGCACGCCCTGAACGACGAAGCAAAAGCGGCATACGACTCCTCCGTGGCGTCGTACCGGCAAACCGTGCTGAGTGCCTTTCAACAAGTGGAAGACAACCTCGCAGCCTTGCGGGTGCTGGAGCAGGAGGCCGGAGTACAGGCAACCGCCGTGCAATCCGCACAGCGCTCGCTCGATCTCTCGAGCACCAGGTACGAGGGCGGAGTCACCAGCTACCTGGAAGTGATCACTGCACAGAACGCTGCGCTGTCGGATGAGGTAACAGCTGTCAACATCTTGGGCCGGCGCATGGCGAGCGCCGTGTCACTCATCGAAGCGCTCGGTGGAGGATGGGATCGGTCGAATCTGCCCGATCGCCCGAAATGCTGCGGAAAGCTCGTAAGCGATAATGCCTCACCCAAACCCGTAGGATAAGAAAATGATCGCACCACGAACAGGACGAATGACCTCTCGACGAAGCAAGCTCCTAGGTTCCCTCCTCACCGGAGCAGCCTATGCTGCGCTCCTCGCCCTAATTGCAGACGCTCGGGTAGTATCCGCCGAGACACCCGAGCAGCGAGCGTGGGACATGCTGCGGTCCGGCGTAAGTCAGAAGAACACGGGAAAGCGTGTCCAGGCTGTCCGCGCATTACGCCTTCTACCAGGCAGTCCCGAAGCCACGGAGATCGCGGAAGCGGCTTTGCGAGATCGCAAACCGGAAGTGAGAATAGCGGCCGCAAGCGCATTAGGGCTGATAGGCGCGAAAGAAGCCATCCCAGCACTGAAGAAGGCGACGTTCGACGACAAACCCGCGGTTGTGCTGGCTGCAGCGCATTCTCTTGAACTCCTTAATGACCCGGCCGGCGATCAACTTTATTATGAGCTACTCACGGGTGAGCGCAAGCCTGCGGAGGGCTTGCTTGCCCAGCAGATGGATACCTTGAAGGATAAGAAAAAGATGGTGAAACTCGGATTCGAAGAGGGGCTCGGCTTTGTGCCGTACGTCGATATCGGCTTCTCCGCCGCTAAGGCGATCAGGAAGGATGATGCTTCGCCCGTGCGCGCCAGCGCGGCGCGGGCTCTCATTAAGGATTCGGACCCTCGCGTTGGTAGGGCCCTGGTACAGGCCAGTTCTGACAAGAACTGGATCGTCCGAGCGTCAGCACTACTGGCGATTGCCAAGCGGGAAGATCCCGATCTTCTTCCCGCGATCAGCCCGGCAATGTCCGACAAGAACCAGGTAGTGCGCTTCACTGCCGCTGCCGCTGTGATCAGACTGACCACAGTTGCGGCGCGCAACAAGGATATGAAGGACGCAAGCTGCTTGCTCGGGTCGAAATCGACCGATCCAGGCTGCCTCAATGCGCAAAGGGTTCGGAAAACTGTAATGACTACGAACTAATTGGAGGAACAAACCATGAGTAAGAAAGAAAGCTCTGCAACGCAGGCTGGAACTGTATCTCTGGGCAACGAAATCTCCGTGAACCGCCTCGGTTACGGCGCAATGCGTCTGACGGGGCCGGGTATTTGGGGTCCACCGAAAGACCGCAAAGCAGCGTTAGCTGTTCTGCGGCGTGCCGTGGACCTCGGCGTCAATTTTATCGACACCGCCGACTCCTATGGGCCGCAGGTCAGTGAAGAACTGATCGCAGAAGCACTGTATCCCTACCCCGCTGACCTGGTGATCGCGACCAAGGGCGGGTGGGAGCGCCCGGGACCCAACCAGTGGACGCACAACGCAACTCCCGATCATCTTAGGAAGGCACTGGAGGGAAGTCTGAAGAGACTGCGTCTCGAACGCATTGACGTCTATCAACTGCACGCTCCTGACAATGTGGTTTCTTTTGATGTTTCGGTTGAAACCTTAGCCGAACTGAAGCGTGAGGGGACGATTCGCATGGTCGCCCTTTCCAACGTCACACTGGAACACATTGAGCGGGCTCGCCGGATCGTTCCGATCGTTTCGGTCCAGAACCGGTACAGTTTCGCCGACCGCGAATGGGACTATGTCGTCGACTATTGCAAGCGAAATGGGATGGTGTTCATCCCGTGGTTCCCACTCGGCGCGGGCCGCATCGCCGGTGAAGTTCTCAACCAGGTCGCACAGGCGCATCATGCCAGCCCGACACAAGTGGCCCTTGCGTGGCTCCTGCGGAGGTCGTCAGTCATGTTGCCGATACCCGGAACGTCCTCGATTGAACACCTTGAGCAGAACGTGGCCGCGGCCTCTCTCCGCTTGGAAGACGAAGAGTACGAACAGTTGGCCGGTGTTCCGGAACTAGTCGCAACTCGTTAACGACAGCGCCTTAACGCGAGGGGTGTATGACAGTCGTTGTTTTCATCGTGAGTGCATTTTTGATTGGGATGCCGTTCTGGGCCCAACAGCAGGTTGTGGCCGATCCTCCGGAAGTACGTGGTACATTTACGCACGTGGCCACCTGCGACTCCGCCGTTGGACACAGCGCATTTTCCCACAACGGCAACACGGTGATTCGAGTCCTGCCGGGAGGGGTCATTCAAACTGCACTATGCAAACAACCTAAGAAGGCAGTCCGATGAGATGTGCGCAACTGGTCGCTGCGCCAATTTGACCAATTTGCCTTCCCGACGATTTCACACCAGGCGGGAGGGTCACTCGGGAAGGTGATTGAGGGCCGCCGAAGTTGACTTTAAACCGCCGGATTTCTGATTGAGGGGAAACGTATGAGCGATCAGACAAATGCCCGTCCTCTAAGCCGACGCCGTTTCGGCGTCCTTCTTGGGGCCGGGGCGGCGGCTACGGCGTTAGTTGGCCAAGAAGTTCAGCAACCGAGTGCCGCCTCGACACGTCTGGCTCCGGGATCTTTCCAGCATCCGCTAGTGCCGGACACGCCGGCATTCGACGGGTCGCTGGAGTTCACCCGTCAAGACGTTTCGCCGAGGGTCCAGCCTTTCCCAATGAGTCAGGTACGACTGTTGCCGAACAATGTGTACTTCGATTCGCAGGAGTGGAACCGCGGCTATATGGCACGACTGCCGGCGGACCGCCTCCTGTATACCTTCCGGGCCAATGCCGGACTGCCGGTGGGCTCGGCGAAACCGCTCGGAGGTTGGGAGCAGCCGGAGAACGGTCAGCGATCGAGCGAACTGCGCGGTCATTTCGGCGGCCACTTCCTTAGCGCAAGCGCACAACTGGCGGCCATGGGGGATAAGGAGGCAAAAGCCAAGGGCGATTACATGGTCGCTGAGATGGCAAAGTGTCAGGAGAGGCTCGGTGGCAAGTATCTGAGCGCGTTTCCCACAACATGGTGGGACCGGCTCGAGAGGGGCGAGCGGGTCTGGGCTCCTTTCTATACGATTCACAAGATAACAGCCGGGATGTTTGACATGTACCGGCTGGCCGGAAACAAACAGGCACTGCAAGTGCTCGAAGGCATGGCGGCATGGGCGGACGAGTGGACGGCCCCAAAGACAGAAGCGCAGATGCAGCAGATCCTCACAATCGAATTTGGCGGCATCGCGGAGAGTTTCTATCACCTCGCTGCAGAGACAAACAACGATCGGTGGGCGAAATTGGGCGACCGCTTCCAGAAGAAGAGCTTCATCAATCCGCTCGCCGCTCGGCGGGATGAGTTGCGGGGATTGCACGCCAATACGCATATCCCGCAGGTCATTGCGGCCGCACGAAGGTACGAGATCTCGGGCGACAGCCGCTTTCGCGACTTGTCGGAATACTTCTTCTATGAAGTCACAACCGCTCGTTCCTATGTCACAGCTGGGACGAGCAATGCGGAAGCCTGGCTCGCCCCCCCGCGGCGTTTGGCGGCCGAACTGAAGCAGAGCGTAAACACGGCAGAATGCTGCTGCGCTTACAACATGCTGAAGCTGACGCGAAAGCTGTATGGCTGGAATCCGTCCCCCGCCTTTTTTGACTACTATGAGCGCTCGCTGCTGAATCACCGCATCGGCACGATCCGGCCGAAGGTTGGATACACACAGTACTACCTCTCGCTGGCTCCGGGCGCTTGGAAGACCTTCAATACCGAAGATCAGACATTTTGGTGCTGCACAGGTTCGGGAATTGAGGAGTATTCGAAGCTGAACGAAAGCATTTACTGGAGGGATCAGGAGGGGCTCTATGTGAACCTTTTCATTCCGTCGGAGCTGGATTGGGCGGAGAAAGGGTTCAAGGTCCGTCAAGAAACTCGGTACCCGGAGTCGCACGACGTGTCACTGACCGTGACAGTGGCAAAGCCGGTCAACATGGCCTTGCGGCTGCGCATTCCCAGTTGGCTGCAATCGTCGCCGACTGTGAAGTTGAACGAGAAGGTACTGGATGCATCGGCAACTCCTGGCTCGTATTTGACTCTCAGGCGAGTGTGGAAGACAGGAGATAAGGTGGAGGTGCGGCTTCCCATGCACTTACATTTGGAAATCATGCCGGATGATTCTCACATGCAGGCATTTCTCTATGGACCTCTGGTTCTGGCCGGAGACCTCGGCGCGGAGGGGCTGACCGCAGCCCACATCATTGGGCCAAACTTGCGAGTGGGCGCGCCGATTCCAGAGCAGCACGGCTCGCCCTTAGGGCCGGTGAACAGGACTCCTCCTGTGCCTGATCTCGAGATTCCGAGTTTCAGGGCGTCAGGGTCCGATCTGAGTTCGTGGATCAAGGCGGGAGACAAGCCACTGACATTCCGGACGTCGGGACAGCGGAAAGACGTCACTCTGGTTCCGCTGAACAGCCTGTACGACAAGCGCTACTCGGTTTACTGGGAAGTTTCGTGACGTGCGCTCGTTTGCTGGTTGCGTGCAACGGATGAACACCTGGACATTTACTATAGAGAAAGCGTAAACGCTCGTGGATTGATAGGTGAAAGTAAGTTTCAACTCGCGACCCGCATTTCCAGCCTCCCGAATGACTGCCTTCCTCCGGTGGCTCCCCGAACACTGAAAATCGACCTTCTCTTGTGAAGTCTGCCGGATCAAAGAGCGGGAGCACGTAGGATTCCTTCTCCGAAGCAAGAACACGAGCCCTTTGCCGCAACAGTCCTGGTTTCGTAACAGGATAGCATGCGGCGTTTAGTCGGTGCGTGGCGTGGCATTGGCGAGCGCGAGAATCGCTCCGGCAAACAGCAGCGTGTCCGCAAAGTAGTTGATCCCCTCAACTTCGACCGCGGTGCTCGGGTCCGACAGCGAAACGATCAGAATGGGCCCATAGATGAACAACACAAGCAGCACAATCCAAGTACCGAGATAACATGCCGCCATCCGCGTCTTCTTGTCCAGCAGAATGCATGCCCCGGCAACCAGAAGAATTGCGCCGGTCAGATAGCCAATGAGCAGGCGCCCCGGAATCCACGCAGGCATCAGTTTTTCGAGCGGGACTCCGGGGCATGCCGCTGGGTGCAGAAAATGCTCAACGCCAAAAAATATTGCGGCGACCGCGATCAACGCACGGCCCGCGCCAATGAGCTTGCTTTTGCCTTGCCCGCGCATCGCGGTTGCCGCAAGAATCCAGGCTCCGCCGGCGAATGACATTTCACGGATGACAATCACCCACGCAAACCTGTCTCTGGGGCTGGCGAGAACTCGCGGGCTATGCACCATAGCCACAAAAAGAACCATCATCATCCCGAACAGCAGCCCGGACCAACGCACCTGAATTTTTGTGGCGATGCTCAAGGACGCGGACAGCAACGCAAAGCCGACGAAATACGCCCAAAACAAACGCCATGGCATGTACGAGGGCACGCCGAGCATGATGAATCTTGCGCCCGAGAGATGCTCCGCGCCGAAGACCGCTAATGGGATGGCGAAACACAAATTGCTCAAGACTACGATCTTGTCCAGGCCGCCGGCCCGGGCGAGATCCGCCTTCGCAGCCCACAGCGCAACAAGGAAAAATAGGATGCCGGCGCCGGACATCGAAAAAACCGTGCGAGAGATCTCAAGAAATGTGGCGAGAATGGCGATGTGCATGTGGGTGCCAAGCCTAAGTCGCGTACTCTATCTGGAGCACGCTTCCCGGGTCAAAACAGCTGCAAATTGTACAACGAAAGGTAGGAGAAGATATTCCCGGCGTGCTGACGCCGGCTTTCGTGCCAGGATTCGCTGTTTTTCCTGTCTGTCGTCGCGACCAGGCGAGCCAGGCCCTAGGTGTAGAGTCCGAAAATCCTCCCGGTGGAGGAGCCGTAGTTGGTGAAATGATTCCATGACAATGTTGGCTCCGTGGACCCGAGTAAACTTGGGAGTGCCTAACCAACCAAAAAGGCTCGGGAAGGAGCCGAACAATGATCATTGTAGATCCAGATCCAGGCTGTAATTGCCGCTCGCTTCCAAGCACACGCGGGCGCACCCATTTCCTCGCAGCAAGTAAGCCAGAAGGGCCTTGTGTTCGGCGGCAGTGTTGCGAAAGGTTGTGACAGCCTTCCGGTCCTTGCTTCCACTACACACGACGACGCTTAACTCGCGCGCGCTGACATCGATGCCAGCGAAAACTTGGACTTCAGGCTTAGAACTATTTGTCATATCCGTCCTCACGATTTGGATTAGAGTGAGTTCCGGCTCCCCGACCCTGTACCATCTCTCGCGCGCCGACCTTGTGAATGCAGGCTCAAGTGGCCTCGGATTCTCCACGGCGTGTGAAAGAAGGGCGAAGGGCCTGTCTATAATCCAGGCTGCAGACCTAATGCGCCTCAGGATGCGATCGGCCTCCCGCCGAAACCCGATCCAGTTCCCACTAACACAGAGCGACCGAATCGGGGAGATGCAAACAAGATACAAGGATGCGATTACCACCCGGGCTTCCAAGAAATTGCGTATGTGGATACCGAAACCGGAGAACTGGGAGCGGACATTGCGGCACCGCGAGGAAGCGGAAGCGTTCTACCGCGACCGAAAGGCCCAGGGACTCAGGTGCGCGTAGCATGGAAGCGAGCGGACATGCACGCCGGGCTGTGGGGCTCAGCGCGAGCCTATCGCATCGTTACGCGACTCGATGAGAGTGGCCCGGTGTTAGGCCTTTCCATATGTCAGTCCGACTCGATTTCAACGTGATTGGCTTCCTGCATGGGGACGTCGAAGACCAGATTTCGTTGAACAGAGATCTGGCGCGAGAACTTGCCTTGCGTGACCTTGTAATTTCCGGAGGGCAGACCACTAACTGAGATGTTCGATTTCTTCGCGAGGCCTGACGGGTCGGAAACCTCGAGGGTGAGGCCCAACTTTCCACGGTCGAGGCTTGCCTTCCTAATCTGTCCCGGCATGACTTCTATATCGAGGCCAGCGTCCACGAAGCGCAGTCGTTTTTGAAGGCCGTCTTGTGGATAGACAATGAGCGCGCGATTTGTCGCCTCCACCCTGCAACCAAACCCCACTTCACCAAAGGTTGGATCCTTCACCACATATGACTTGGACGACTGCAGGAATCCCCACAGCCCCGACCCGCTCTCAAACGTTCGCGGCGGTTCGTGATCAAAAACGCCGGGCGTACAAATGAAGAAGTTATAGCCCATTCCGTCGGGAAGAACATTCGCCATGACGCTCATTACTCCGGCGTATCCCTTGATCAGAGCATCTGGATCACCGTGATCTTCATATGCTTTCAAGAGAGCCATGCCGTTCAGGGATGCGTTGTACCAACAGCACACGTCCCTCCGCTTGTCGTTCCCATAGCGGAACCATACTGGCTGGTTGCCGCCGCGCAACGCCTTGAGCACCTGAATCGTCTTTTCGTTCTTTTCATGGTTGCCGAAAAAACGAGTGAAGAAATACACCTGTTCATGCGCAGTTTGATCAATCACAAGCTCTGAACTGTAGGGATAGGGATCTCGCAGGAATTCGTCGTTGCATTCCATCATCTGCTGGTTCAGATGGTTGTACTCTTCGTTCCATCCTTCTTTCTTAATATCATTGAGAATGTTGATGGCATTCGAACCTTCCATGAGCCCCACATGCCGCCAGGGTCCGGTGGCGAACCATTTCATACAGGTGCGGTAAGACATCCGGAGATATTCATCTGCGCTCTTGCGCGTTAACAGACCGTAGTTCTTCCCGATCCGGTAAAGAGCGTGATAGATGTTAGCCGGGTGGACGTAATTGTAGGAGCGCCAGGTGGCTTCCGACCGCGCTTTTGTCCATGCACCCCACTCGCTCGATGGATAGCGATCTTTCCAATACAAAGAAGCTCGAACCTCGTATGTCTCCGGATTCTGTATGTACTTGAACAGACAGTCTGCAACGTACGTCTCAAGCGTCTCGACCTCTTTTCGCGAAGGAAGGTATACGTTTTTTTCGGCCAAGAAAAGCGGCTCCGAAAAGCCCGACTCATCACTGCCGCCCGCTTCCCACACTTCATCGGCGTCCAGAAACATGCTGCCAATGCGGTGATCGAAGGGAAGAAAGCAGTGATGGCGATGGTACGGATCCTGGGGATTGCTGTAGAACTGGCGATCGACGACGAATTGGCCACGTGCATTGAGAAGCCCTTCAATACCTTCGATGCAATAGAAATGGAGGTTCGTCCACCGGCCTTCCCCGTAGTTGAGCTTCAAGCTCTTTTGGCCGCGCCCCTCGAAGGACAGGGTCAGCAGAACCTTGTCCTCAGTTTTCTTTGTTTCTTTCACAGTAATGTTGTCCGAAAGCAAGTCGATACCGTCGATGTCCGACTTCGTTTTCAATTCCACCAGAACATCGGTGTCTTCCTGCACCACCATCGACGGAATCACGCGGATTCCGAGATTCCCCGCTTCGTACAGCTCGTCACGAATCGCTTCGTAGCTTGGAACAAACGCAAAGCGCACCTGAAACTTCTTCTTCTCTCCCGGCTGCAGGATCAGCGAGGTGTGGCCGTTGACCCACGGGTTTCGGCTCCAGCCGTGCAGGTTCTTCGTCGCCGATGAGTGCACGGCCAGAATGTCTGGTCCACCCCACCCGCGGACCTCGGCAGCGAAGGTTGCCTTGGGCTCCTTGTACACGCATTCAAAGCTCGTGCCCATCGTGGGGTGAACCAGGAGAAACGGCGCATCGCCCAGGGGCCGCTGTACCAACACGTAAGAACTGTGACCCGCAACGAAATGATGAACCAGAACTTTCTGCTCATGAATCAGTTTCTGACGAAGAGGTGTCTTGCCAAAATCAATGTTGTTGACGGTGCTTAGCTTGGTTTCGGTAGCATGCTCAACGTACAACTCGTCGTAGTCGTCGTTGACCATGAGCGGCAATCCGAGTTCGCCGATTTCCAGGACCCTGCCGGTCGTGTTTCCAATCTCAATGTCCCACAGCAAAGAACTCTTCGGACCGGGTTTGAAACTCATCAAGAGGGAATAACTTCGAATCCCCTCGTCATTCGAGGAGGCTCCTTCATACCTCACGCTGAGAGTATGGTCTGCCAAGCTGATGCGCCGGACATCGCCGGACTTGCCGGTCAATTCGCGTCTCCATTTCCCGGACATGCGAAAGACATCATTCAAGTTGATTCGCGCATTTCTCCAATCATCGGTGTTGAGCTCCCAGACGGTTGAGACCACATCCCCCGTCCATCGCGAATCGGATGGATCCACGCCGGGAATATTGATTTCGTTGCCGATGTAGTTCGTTTCGAAGGGATCGTTCTTTCGCGTAATACTTGAAATCGAACCGTAACGCACGTCGAACTCAACGATCATCTCTCCTGCGCTAAGAACCGCGCTGTGATTCTCATGTTCCTTGAGCAGATCGACGGAGGATGGCGCGAGCGGTCGTTCTTGTTTCGAATTTTCGTCCTGCGCGAGCAGTGAAGCACCCGGGCCGGACAGCAGCATCCCCGTTGCTCCTGCCGCGCCAACGCTGCGCAACATTTCCCGCCGCGACATTTTGCTCGACATGAAATCCCCCTTGCCCTGTGATGGATTTTATCCAGCTGACAAACACAGCTATTAAGCAAACGCTTGCTGAACAAACCGGAGCGAGCGGGCACGCCTAACGGGGGCTACATAACTGCGCCCTGGTCTCTCGGGAAGAGTCAAGTTCGCCCGGACGCTATCCGTCAACTCGGAAAATTCGCTGAATTCTACGCCTGCTTGTCGAATGCGGCAATCCAATTTGCCCCGAACAGCTACGAGTTCATGGAGAAGGTTCTTTTCGCCAGCAAGATTCAAGCGGCGCGGGACTGCCTGCGTTCCGGATATTCGATGGTCGGACGCCAGCGCAAACGTTTGCTCACTCTTTTGGGCGACGAGCTTCTCCGGTGGCTGGCGGCTGATGCGGGCGACCTTCGTGCGATTAACCCCTCTATTTCCTTGCTTGAGGCTCGTGTGATTTGCGTCACATTCGTTCGTGATGGGTACCACAGCCACGCCGCCCGCCCATCATTGAGGATTCCCCCCGCAGTAACTGAGGTTGGCTCCACGCATTCAAAAATTCATGGCAAGGAGGCGATGAGATGCTGAGGCACCGTCGCATATTCGCAGTTTTGTTCCGCGGCTTCGTCGTGATCTTATTGTGCGGCAACCGCCAGGCGATTCCCGGCGTTCTCACACCAGTACGGCACGTCGTGCAGCATCGGTCACGTGGATTTTCCGAAGTTGAACGACTTCGGCACTATCGGCACTGCGTTGCTATAAAACCTACGATTGCACCAGACAACAACTCATCGACGCGGGATAATTGTCACGATTCGCGACGACCCTACGGAAAAGCTCATGGTAAGGTTTCGTCCTCGGAGAAGTGTCGGTGTTGGACAGCAAGCGCTAGATCGAAACCGGGTCAATCATGAACCTCACCTATGAAGATGTAGCCAAGACGATCGACCACTCCTTACTAAATCCAACTCTGACTGTGTCGGACCTCGAAGAGGGGTGCGCATTGGCGGTTCGTTTTAACGTCGCCAGCGTCTGCATTCTGCCGTACTACGTGAGGCACTGTGCAGAGGTTCTGCGTGGGACATCCGTTGTGGCCAGCACCACTATTGGATTTCCGCACGGCGGCCATACTACCGCGGTGAAGGTGGCGGAAGCTGAGGGGGCGCTCGCTGATGGTGCGATCGAACTCGATATGGTCGTCAACATCAGCAAGGTGCTCAGCGGTGACTACGTTTACGTTGGAGCTGAAGTTGCGCGGCTCACGGCTACGGTGCACGCGGGCGGAGGCAAGCTCAAAGCGATTTTCGAGAATTGCTATCTGAGCAACGAGCAGAAAATTACCCTCTGCAAAGTGTGCAGCAACGCTGGCGTCGATTGGGTGAAAACGTCAACCGGCTATGGGACCGGGGGAGCAACCATTGAAGACCTCGAACTCATGCTGCGTAACGTGGAGCCGCAGGTTCAGGTGAAAGCGGCCGGCGGGGTGCGAGATCTTGACACTCTTCTAAAGATCAAGGCGATGGGGGTGACCCGCTGCGGGGCGACCCGCACGGCCACCATGCTGAACGAATTTCGTGGTCGTCTCGGCCAGGAGTCGATCACGCTCAATTTCGGGTAACATTTAGGCGGGCCAACTTCAAGAAGGAAGGGGAAAATCCATGCCGACGCTCACGACGAAAGACGGGACGCAGATTTATTACAAGGACTGGGGAAAGGGCCAGCCCATGGTGTTCAGCCACGGTTGGCCGCTCACCGCGGACGACTGGGACGGACAGATGTTGTTCTTCGGGCAGAGAGGCTATCGAGTCATAGCGCATGACCGGCGCGGGCACGGCCGCTCCACCCAAACGTGGGACGGTAACGATATGGACACCTATGCGGATGATCTGGCGGCCCTCACGGAAAAGCTTGACCTGAGCAACGCGATTCACGTGGGGCACTCTACCGGTGGCGGAGAAGTTGCTCGTTACATCGGCCGTCATGGGAGCAGGCGTGTCGCCATGGCCGTCCTCATCAGCGCCGTACCGCCGCTCATGGTGAAGACGGACAAGAATCCGGCGGGCGCACCGATCGAGGTGTTCGACGACCTGCGATCCCAATATGTGAAAAATCGGCCACAGTTTTATAAGGACATTACCCTTCCGTTCTACGGCTACAACCGGCCGGGCGCCAAGATATCGGAAGGCATCCGCGAGAAGTGGTGGCTCCAGGGGATGATGGGCGGGATGAAGGCGGGCTACGACTGCATCAAGGCATTCTCCGAAACGGACTTCACCGAAGACTTAAAGAAGTTCGATGTGCCCACGCTCATTCTTCATGGCGACGATGACCAGATCGTGCCGATCGGCGCAGCGGCCTTGCAGTCCTCAAAGCTGGTGAAGGGTGCGACGCTGAAGGTGTATCCGGGCTTCCCGCACGGAATGCCCACAACCCAGGCGGACCAGATCAACGCGGATCTGCTGGCGTTTATCGAGCGCAGCGCCCGCGCGGCTGCTTAACGGCTGGAGCGCCCGGTCCTGCGTAGGCAAAGCGGGGCCGGGCGAATCAGCCTCTTGCAAACGACAACGGCTCGCGGCGCGGGAGACACGGTCGGCGAACTTAGTGCCGATCCGTGGCGAAGCGCGACGTCAAGCACGCGGCCAGATAGCGGCGAACTGCCGGGTGCATCAGACACCTCTGGCAGGGGGAGCGAACATGTCCATTCGACCAGTGAAGCGCCTCATACAATCGAAGCCGACCCTCGAAGGTGCGGGTGTGCATCTGCGCCGTGCGTTCGGATTTGGCAACACGAAGGATTTCGATCCGTTTCTCCTGCTGGATGATTTCCGAAATGACGTCCCCGAGGATTATCTGGCGGGCTTTCCCTGGCATCCGCACCGGGGCATCGAGACCATCACGTATGTGCTTGCCGGAACGGTCGAGCACGGGGACAGCATGGGGAATCGCGGAGCGATCGCGGCGGGCGATGTGCAGTGGATGACAGCAGGAAGCGGCATCATTCACCAGGAGATGCCCAAGGGTGATCCGGCCGGCCGCATGCATGGATTTCAGTTGTGGGCGAACCTTCCCGCAGCACTCAAAATGACCGCACCACGGTACCAGGAAGTGAAGGCGTTGGACATCCCAGAGATCACCGACGATGACGGCACTCACGTGCGAGTCGTCTGCGGAAGTTTTTGGGGGAAAACTGGGCCGGTGGACGGCATCGCCGCCGAGCCCATCTATCTCGATGTTTCGGTTTCTGCGGGCAAAAGAAAGACGTTGCCGGTGGAGACGACTCGTCACGCGTTCGCCTATGTCTTTGCCGGGGCCGGAAAATTCTGCAATGCCTCAGGGCCGCTGGCAGTGCCAACCGAGGCAGTGAAATGGGCCGACACGACGCCTCCCGTGGAAGCGGATAACCGCTCGCTCATCCTTTTTGATCGTGGCGACGAAGTTACGGTGCAGGCGGGAGGCGATGGGATCCGGTTTCTTCTGGTCTCGGGCAAGCCGCTTGAAGAGCCGGTCGCATGGTATGGCCCGATCGTCATGAACACGCAGGAGCAGCTGCAGCAGGCGTTCACCGAGCTGCAGGAGGGAAAATTCCTGAAAGTATGAAGCGCATTCTGGTCACCGGGGCAACGGGCAAGGTCGGAGCGCAGTTTATTCATCGGGTTCTAGAGTCCGGAGATTGCAGGGATGTGAGCATTCGTGCGCTGTGTCATCACAGATCTTTGCAAGAGCGCCAGAGACTCGAAACCGTACAGGGGAGTGTTGCAGACCGTGACACGGTGCGCAAGGCCATGGCGGGAATCACACATGTTGTGCATTGCGCGACCTGCAAGGAGACCCCCGAGGATGTAATCGACGTCACGGTGAAGGGCTTGTTCTGGCTCCTGGAAGAATCCCGGAGTAATTCGACGTTCCAGCGAATTGTGTTGATCGGCGGCGACGCCGCCATGGGCCACTTTTTCTATCCGCATCCCCTACCCGTTACGGAACAGCAGAAGCACAGCGCCTATCCCGGCTGCTACGCGCTGTCGAAGGTTCTGGAAGAGGTCATGCTGGAGCAGTACTTCATTCAGTATGGGCTCTCCGGTTGCTGCCTGCGGGCGCCGTGGATCATGGAGAAAGACGATTTTCGCTACTCGCTCTCTTTTGGAGACGATGTTTTCGGCGGTCCACGCTGGCGGGACCTGGTGGGTACGGAGCGCGCAGATGGATACGTCAGGAGGGGCTCCGTCCCCCTGATGCTCGATCCTGAGGGCGTGCCGGTGAAACGGAATTTTGTGCACGTCACCGATCTGGTCGAAGGCATCCTCATCGTGCTGGATCATCCCAAGGCGCACCAGCAGACGTTCAACATCTGCATGGACGAGCCAGTCGACTACCAACATGTGGCGGATTATCTGCAACAGACTCGCGGGCTTGCGCCAGTGCAAATCAAGACTCCGCATCGCTCGACCTGGCTGGACAACAACAAAGCGAAATTCCTGCTGGGGTGGCGGCCTCGCTTCGACCTGAAACGAATGATTGAAGAGGCTTGGACGTATCAGCGAAGCGAAGGCGATCCACGGAGGGTCTGGTATCCGGGATAGGAGCTAAGTATGCGTTGGCCTGATTCAATCAGCGGAGCGCGATGACGTCGGGTGCGATGCTAGCGATGGTCGGTCACTCCATCGGCAGCCCAACATAGTTTTCGGCGAGTGCCGTAGATGCGGCTCGCGAGGAGGTCACATAATCGAGTTCGGCCAACTGCCGGCGCCGGTCGAATGCGCTGGCACTCTCGAAGCGATGCAACATGGATGTCATCCACCAGGAAAAGCGCTGCACTTTCCAGACCCGCCTCAGACACGTCTGCGAGTACCCGTCCAGCAGATCCTGTTGCCCCGAGGCGAAGAAATGAGCAAACGCGTGGGCAAGCACGCGGACGTCGGCCACGGCTAAGTTCAGTCCTTTCGCTCCGGTAGGGGGCACGATGTGTGCGGCATCTCCCGTCAGAAACAATCTACCGTACTGCATCGGCTCTACCACGAAGCTGCGCATCCCGGTGATTCCTTTTTGAATGATCGGACCGTCGGTGAGTTTCCAGTCGTCCGATGCCAGTCGGGTGTGAAGTTCCTGCCATATTCTGTCGTCGGACCAATTGTTGATGTCGTCGTCGGCGGCGCATTGCACGTACAGACGGCTGATTTCTGGGGAACGCATGCTCAACAGGGCAAACCCACGATCGTGGAGGGCGTAGATCAACTCCGTGGACGAGGGCGGCGCTTCGGCGAGAATGCCAAGCCACCCGAACGGGTAGACACTTTCGTAGGCGGTGAGAACGCCCGCGGGAATGGAAGCCCGCGAGACGCCGTGATATCCGTCGCAACCGGCGATAAAGTCGCAGGCCAGTTCATGAGACTGGTTGTTCTGTGCGAAGCGAATCTTCGGATGCGGTGTTGTGACATCGTGCACGCTTACGTCTTCGACGTCGAAGAGGATCGGACCTCCGGCGGCGAGCCGTGCGCCGACCAGATCTTTGATCAGCTCGTGTTGGGCGTAAATCGTAATTCCGCGCCCACCCGTCAGATCTTTGAAGTCGATGCGATGCCTGTGGCCAGCGAACCGTAGCTCAATCCCGTAGTGCACCAGACCCTGTCGCTGCAGTCGTGCACCGACGCCGATTTGCGTCAACAGATCGACTGTGCCTTGCTCGAGGACACCCGCCCGCACCCTCTCCTCGATGTATTGCCGGCTGCGGGCTTCGATGATCACGGACTCGATGCCTCTCAAATACAGCAGGTGCGACAGGACCAGCCCGGCCGGCCCGGCTCCAACGATCCCAACTTGTGTTCGCATAATGGAGAATTTGCTTTCGCGGCTTCGTTATCTCCGGCGCGTTTTCTCGTCCCGTTCGCGCTCCAGAATCATCTCGTCAAACGCGTGGGGCAGCGACTCAGATTTTGAGTAGGGCCCAGGCTTGTAAGCTCTTGAGCTGATCCCCAGCTGGGAGAGTTCGGAAATGTCCCAGTCCTCGCGGTTCGTGAGATCCCAGAACTTGACCACATCATCCGCTTCGAAGTCTTTTTTTGACATCTCCCTCGGATGGAAGTGCCACTCGCATACGATGTCGGTGCAATTGACCGCCCGTGGCCAAAGGGTGTGCGTCATCACGTAGTCAGGATGTAAGCTCAGGAGCAGGTTGGGATAGATCGCGTAGTAATACACTCGTTTCCGCTCCGTTTCCGTAAGTCCGGGCAGGTACGCGCGCCGATGCTTGCCATCCAAGCTCATTGTCTCAGCGCCGCCCTGGAAGTCCATCGAGCCTCCTATATACGAGTGATGCGGTTGAGCGTTCTCGCCGGACAGGTAGTTCGTGATCGCACTGAGCGCGGGATGCAGAACCGGGCAGTGCAGGCACTCGTTATAGTTCAGGATGATCAACTTCCAGTTGGCATTCACGGAGTACTGGATGCGCTTGTAGAGGCGCAGATCCGACATGCCCCAGGGCGCAAACTTCTCGGCCAAGTCGTCTAGTTGCGCTTGCAGGGATTCAGGGTGTTCGCTAAGGTTTGCGAAAATATGCCCATCCCACTCTCCCACGTGTACTGGGTTCAGAGGATATTCTTCGCGGCAGAAGCCTGCGTGCATATGGGGAGCGCCGATGAGGCGGCCATCCAAACCATACGTCCAGCCGTGATAGCCGCACTGGATGCGCCCGGCGAACCGGCCCTCCGGAACTGCGCAGATCCGGGTGCCGCGGTGGCGGCAGACATTGAAGAATCCCTGGATCGTGCCCTTGTCGTCGCGCGTGATCACAATGCTTTCCGCCGCCAGTTCTCGCAGGAAGTAGTCGCCCGGGTTGGGGATTTGTTCGGACCGTCCCATGCAAACCCAGGTCCGGCAGAAAAAACGCTCGAATTCTTCGCGAAAGATCTCCGCGTCGGTGTAGTACTTTGCCGGCAAGGTGGTGGCGACGTGGTCCAGATGAACCTGCATGGGGCGAGCCCTCCTCAGGGCGGTAGCACCGTAGCGCAGGAATTATGCCACGATGCGCAAGGTTCGTTTTGCGTGCGGACGACTCGCTACTTGGTGGCGGCGGCAGCGACCTGAACTCGTTGTAACATTTCGTCCAGGTCCTTACGAGAGAAGAACCGGCCTGCCAGGACCACTGCGTTGATCTTCTGGGTATTGGGGATATCGTCAAGTGGATTGGCGTCGAGCAGTACGAGATCTGCAATCTTGCCAGCTTCGACCGTGCCGAGATCCTCAAGTCGCCCGAGGAACTGTGCGGGATTTCGGGTGGCGGTTTGTAGCGCCTCCATCGGCGTGAACCCCGCTTTGACGAAGAATGCGATTTCCTCATGCAGGCTGAAGCCGGGGAACACGTGGACCCCTGCGGCTGTGTCAGTGCCAGCGAGGAACGGCACGCCGGCGCGGTGCATCTGGTCGACCATTTCCAGTTCCATCTGAACAAACCGTTCCCGTATAGGGGCGGGGTCCGTGTCCATATCCTTCAGGATGTCCTTGGTGAACATAGGCCAAGTGCGGTCTTTCCAGGCCGCGGGGGCGTATTTCGTGAGCGGGTCGTGATCAAGATCGCTTTCGTCGATCAGCCATTGTCCGTGTTCCCAAACCAGCGTGGGTACTTGCCAGGTCTGATTTCGGGCGAGAAGCGCGATAAGGGAACTCGCTCGCGCCTTGTCGTAGGTTGCGATAAATCGTCCGGGCCCTTTGGGCCCCTTCATCAGCGCATCTTCTATGGAGGAGCATCCCTCGAAGATTCCAGTCAGATGCTCGATGCTTTGTTGACCAGCGTTTGAAGCTTCGCTTGCGCGCACTGCATCCGGTACGTGACCCACGAATGGAATGCCCAGTTTTTTCGCTTCATCGGCTGCAGCGAAGTAGCCGTCTCTCGGAATCAGAGACTGGATCTTGATGAAATCGGCGCCATCCCGCTTGAGTTCGTCGACGATCTTTCTGGCGTTCGCGGCATCCTTAACCGGCGCAGAACTAGGAAACCGGGGCACGGGACCATCCAGCATGGGCCCGGCGATGACCAGCCGAGGGCCTAGCAACTTACCGGCCGCGATCCGCGAGCGCCAGGATCGCAGAGTCTCGAGGTCTCCCCCCATATCCCGTACGCCAGTGACTCCGTTCGCCACAAACAGCGGCAGAATCACGTTTTCGTCCTTGGGAAGCCAGTCGCCAAAGACCATGTGCACGTGCATGTCCCACAAGCCCAGGATCAGGTACCGGCCGGCGCCGTCGATAACCTGTGCGCCTTTAGGGAGCGGAGAAGCGCCGCTCTTCGCGATGTTCACGATGCGGTCGGACCGGATTGCCACTGCCATGTCGGATTGGACGGGCGTGCCGGTTGCGTCAATGACGTTCACGTGGTTTAGAACTAGCGTCGATTGGGCGAGGGTGCAAGCTGGAAGGCAAAGTATCCACGCGAGCGCTGACAGAGAGAAGAATCTCGAGATGATCGGCACGAACGTTTTTCCGCCGCTTTTCCGCATACCGGGACTTTTAATCCTGGGAAAGAATCACTGCGCTATAGGGTCCCAAGCCTACGCTACCACTGACCGGCATCGAGTCTTGCGGACCAGCATCGGTGTTGGTGTCGAAGCTCGGCCAGCTTCCAAACCCCGCGTCGTACCCGGACCAATCACTATTGAACCGGACGCGCCATGAGCCTCCACGGGGGAAGCCGATTCGATAACTCGCGTAGCCTCGGTTGGCGAAGTTGAGCACGATCACGACGTCATCGCCGTTGCCACCCTGATCCCAACGATGGAGCGCAATCGCCTTGTCTGCATTGTTGACGTGATACACGTTGACATTTTCTCCGCGCAGGCCTCGGGTATTGTCGAACCAGTTTCGCCGTAGATGAATCAGGTCGCGATAGAGCTGGATGATGCCGGGGAATGCCGCGGCGTTCGACCAGTCCAGTTCCTGGTCATCGTCGAAATAGCTCCATGACAGGAATTCCTGCCCCATAAAGATCATCGGAATCCCGGGCGCTGTAAAAACGACGGCCGCTCCCAATGTAGAACGTTTCTTGGAATACCAGCTATCTGCCCGGGCGGGCCAGATCATTTCGGGAACGCGTTGCTGTCCGTTGGAATCGGCGTCGTGGGATTCGGTGAAGATGACGCGTTCGAACGCGCGGCCGTTGTACTTCTGGGCGATCACGTTCTGCACCGAATTCATGTCACGGGCATTGTCCTCGGCGCCGATGATCGCGTCGCGCATTCTCCACAGGAAATCCGAGCCCCATTGCGCGTCGAAGCCTGCTCCTACCGCCCCCGTATCTTTGGTAATCCGCTCGTTGTCCTTGAGATCCTCTGCGATCGAGATCTTCCAGGGCTGGCGCTGTCCGATGATCGAATTGATCCACTGCAAGAGACTCCAGCCATCCGAAATATCGTCCGCCGGATCGTTGTTCTGATCTTTGACGTTGCGGACGGAGCCGACCGAGTCCCAGCGCAGGCCGTCGGCAAAACGCTGCTCCAACCAGCGCAGGGCATTGTCGCGGAGATACTGCCGCACCTCTCCGCGCCCGTAGTCAAAACGAGTCTCACCCCATGCGGTCGTGCTGCGCCAGTCGTTGTAGAAATAAATCCCGCCCTTGCTGTTTTGGGACCAACCGTCGAACTGCCACATGTCGGCGGCCGGAACACCCAGATGGTTGTAGACCACATCGACGATGACGGCGATCCCTCGCTGATGGGCTTCGTTCACAAACTGGCGGAACCCGTCGGGGCCACCGAATTCATCCTCCACCGCAAAAATGTAAGCTGGGTTGTAACCCCCGGATATGTCCCCAAGGAACTCACCGAGGGGCATAACCTCGATGGCGTTAATGCCGAGATCGCGCAGATAGTCGAGTTTCGTGATCGCGGACGAGAACGATCCGGTGCCGCCGTAACCACCGCCATACAGGAACGTGCGGACGTGCATTTCGTAGATGACCAACTCATTCCACGGTGGAGTGGAATAACCGGGTGCGGTATAGGCTTCGTCCGATGTTGCGATCAGACCGTTCAAGTTACCGCTGGCGTCGTGAATGATGGACCGGGCATAGGGATCCATGCGCCAGGGTGGGCTGGCGCTTGCCACTACAAATTTATACTGCTGACCAACCCGTGCTGAGGCCAGATCTCCCGACCAGAAGTCGTTGCCTTCAGAGAACAAAGGGTAGGCCGACCACTGATTGAATTCGCCGGCGACTACTACGCCATTGGCAAACGGGGCCCAGACGCGAAACGTCACTCCCGTTCCGTTCTGATCGGCGTAAGGCGTTGCTCCCATAAAAGGACGTTGCGAGGCTGGCACGCGACCTCCTGAGAAGCAGGTGAACCGTTCGGGCCTAAGGTGGGCTGGGATCCTCCATCAAAGTAGCATATTGCTAGGTGCGAGTGACGGAGGGTTGGGCGTCTGTCACAAGGAAGTGCCGATTACTGAGGCTGGTGAGATCCTGTGTGGTGAGGGGTGTGGCCTTCAGGGGCGTTACGTATGTTGTTCGAAGACTTATCAGTAGCCCGTCCGTGCCATTCCCAAGGAGGTTGGCCAGTCGTAGCCTAAACTTCGAGCAGCACTTGGGGGAGGGCTGTTCAGGCGAGCGTCCCACGACTCTTTGAGTCTGGGACGTTTCGTTTTGCAAAATCCCGCAAAGGTTCAGTTTTCCGCGCAAGCCAGGATGCGAGCGCGGGCTGAAGCGTAACGGACATCACATGGATAAAAAGCGTGTAGATCGATTTAAGAAGCTACTCCTGGCGCGGCGCGAAGAATTGCTGCGCAGCATCGCCCAGACCCAGGAAGAAGGCCGTACGATGCAGCAGTCCTACGGCCCCGACGAAGGCGACCGGGCTAACAGCTCCCTCGACAAGGAACTGTTGTTCCACCAAACCACGCATGCACGGGGTTTGTTAGGAGCGATCGAAGCCGCGCTCGCCCGCATGGGAGACGGCACCTTTGGTCAATGCATGGTGTGCGACGAGGAAATCGGAGCCAAGCGCTTGGAGGCGCTTCCCTGGACTCGCTACTGCATCGCCTGCCAGGAAAGCGCGGAAAAAAAGCGGTAGAAATGGTAAAGGCTGTGACATTGGTTATGCTCTAGCTGCCTGCTCCTGCGAGGGAGCGTAACAGCGTGGAGGCATGTACCGTCACAGCCCTTGATGCGATCACCGCTTTCACGGTCCCAAACCCCAACTGCCCCTCGCAGAGCCGTCGGTTTTTTCAGGTCTGGTCACCCTCCGAGTTACCCCGGCTGGCTGATCACCCAGCCTACTTTGGACTGGCCAAGTTTTAATTTGGGCCAACCCTTTCAGCCGTCGACGCACGCGAAAGTAAACGCTACGTTAAAAAATGTCAATGCCGCTTTTCGGTGCAAGGTGTGAATATTCTGTGTTGAATTCAATATGCCGCAAGCACTTGATCAATTGGCGCTTAAGCAGCGGGCAAGGGGTTTCATCCAGCTTTTCCACACACGATTCACAACCGTACAACAAATTGCTCAAAGCACTTTTCTTGATGGAATCAAGCTTGGGGCTTGACGGAAACGTTTTTATTCCTCATTTTGGAAACATACAGATGTCGGATTTGGTGGCCTATGTCGACGGCGGGTCTCTGGGTAACCCGGGGCCCTCTGGTATTGGGGTTGTCATTGACGATCCGCGAGGCGGCAGAATCAGAATTGCCAAGTGGATTGGGCGTCAGGACAACAATGTCGCCGAGTACCTTGCTCTGCTCGAAGCCCTTCAATGTGCGGTAGCCCTGAACGCAAGAGCGATTCATGTCTATTCCGATTCTGAAGTGGTGGTACGCCAGATGACGGGCCAATATAGGTGCCGCAGCTCGCGACTCTATTCGCTGCATTGGATCTGCCGAAAATTGACCCGATCGCTCGCATTTTCCATATCGCACGTCCGTCGGGAACACAATACCGAGGCCAACCATTTGGCCAGCACGGCAGCGCGCAAGGAACCCGCTCCACGTGCGGATGGCATGTCCCACGCCGCCGCCCTGTCACCTGCTCGCTAGCGGTTCGGCAGTCCGCTTCGTTCCTCGCTACCCAGCCTCGGACTCAAGCTATAATCGGCGCCGCGTTCAATCACTCGCAAGGGATCGGCATGAGCGGTGCGGACCACAACGATCGTGAGCTCGGGATGGATCGAAAGATCTCCCGACGGGACCTCCTGAACGGGGTCGCGGTCCGCGTCGGTGGTTTGCTGGCCGCGCAACCATTGTTCGCATTGTTCCCTGGAGAATTCGCCCCCGAGAGAGCAGCGGACTACTACCCTCCCGCATTGACCGGGATGAGAGGGAATCACGACGGAAGTTTCACCTACGCCCATCGTCTCCGCGACGGAGAGGAGTGGGATACCGACGGA
>Ga0210408_10000429_pt1 | contig 54923 bp, 38 predicted proteins | sample IncBWH4MmetaG_FD_155471 | JGI IMG/M metagenome (GOLD analysis project Ga0210408, IMG submission 155471) | Forest soil microbial communities from Barre Woods Harvard Forest LTER site, Petersham, Massachusetts, United States - Inc-BW-H-4-M | ecosystem: Environmental > Terrestrial > Soil >... | reverse complement strand
CTTGGTGAGAAGCCGGGCAAAGGTCTCTTGCGTCAGTTCGCAGGCATCGTTCTCGTTGCCTGTTAGACTGTACGCAAACCCATACAGACTTTCATAGAACGAGCTCACGGCTTGCTCGTAATCCGGTTCGTTCACATCAGTACGAGAGTTCTGGAAGTCCATTTATTCCCGCGAGTAAGCAAATCCTCAGCTTTGCCCGGGAAACCCGCGGGCAAATCGGTTCGGTCCCCTTGCGTTAGGTTTCATCCAGGCACTGGCGCACGGTCTGGAGCAGCGCGCTGGAGGCGCAGGGCTTGTGGAGAAAGCGGCTTTTGGTGCGCCGAAAAAACTCGGTGTCCTGGCCGACCACGTCGGCGCTATAGCCGCTCATAAAAATCACGCGCAACCCTGGCTGCCGGCCCCGGAGTTGTTCGGCCAGGTCCCGTCCGTTTAAGCCTTCCGGCATCACGATGTCGCTCAGGAGCAGCGCAATCTCCGCACCGTTGCGGTCCCAGACTTCCAACGCTTCCCGGCCGCTGCGGGCTTCGTGAACCTTGTAGCCGTAGCTCTCCAGCATCCGGCGTGTCACCCGCCGGACCGACTCCTCGTCTTCGACCAGCAGGACGGTTTCAGTGCCGCCGGGCGGCTTGAGTTCGGCCCGCTGCCCCGCCCCTGCTTTGGCCGGCGGCGGAATGGCGGGCAGGAAAACATTGAAAGTCGTGCCCTTGCCGACCTGGCTCGACACCTCGACCCAGCCCTGGTGCTGCTTCACGATTCCATAGACGGTCGCCAGCCCCAACCCGGTGCCTTTGCCCGGCTCTTTCGTGGTAAAGAACGGATCGAAAATCCGGGGCAAATGTTCGGGCGCGATCCCGGTCCCGGTGTCACTCACGCTCAAGCAGACGAATTCCCCGGGCCTGGCTTCAGCCCGGCCGTGAGCCGCGGCCTCATCCAGGACCACCTTGGCGGTGGCGATACGGACCTGGCCGCCGCGGGGCATCGCATCGCGCGCGTTGACGACCAGGTTCAGCAGCACCTGCTCAATCATCCCGGGGTCGGCTTCGACGAAGGAAGACTCCTTCTCGTAAACGCATTCCAGCCGGATATCCTCGCGAATGAGGCGCTGCAGCATTTTGATTAAGTTCTTAATCAAATCATCCAGCACCAGCGGCTGAGAACGCATCAGCTCTTTGCGGCTGAACAGGAGGAGCTGGCGGGTGAGGTTGGCCGCCCGTTCGGCAGCGGCGATCACCTGGTTTAGACCCTGGCTGGTTTCAGCGCTGAGCTGGCCGGGCTCCAGCGACAGCAGTTCGGCATTGCCGCGGATCACCGCCAGCATGTTGTTGAAATCATGCGCCACGCCGCCTGCCAGTTGCCCGATGGCTTCCAGCTTTTGGGACTGGCGGAACTGCGCCTCGAGCCGCTTTTGCTCGGTGATGTCGCGGTGGGTCCAGATCCTCCCGTAGTGGGTCCCATCCTTGCCCAGCACCGGAGAGGAATAGCGGTCCAGAACCGTTCCGTCGGTGAGTTCGAGCTCATCCCGGCTGACATCGTTCGGGTGAGCGTAGAGGTGCTCGACTTTCGCCAGGAAAGCCTGAGGGTCCTTCATCTTCCCCATCGCGAACTGCAATTGTTTTCGCTCATCAACGTCGTTGGAGATCTCCGGGGGAATTTTCCACAGCGCGTTCAACCGCTGGTTCTGAAGGATCTTCTTTCCCTCGGTGTTGACCACCAGGATGCCATCCAGCGACGAGTTCACCTGCGCCTCGAGGAATGCGGTCTTCCACTGCAGCTCGGCTTCGGCCTGTTTTTGGACCGTAATATCCTGGGCGGTGCCAACGAGGCGCACTATTTTTCCAGCCTCATCACGAACCGCGCAGCCCAGCTCGCGGACCACCCGTTTCTCTCCCGCCGGCGTGCTAATCCCATAAACGATCTCAAAGGACTTGCCTTCCGTGCGGGCTTGCCGGTTTGTCTCAAGCACCCTTTCTCGGTCAGACACGTCCACCCTCTCGAAAAACGAATTATAGTTGGTGGCAAGTTTGCCTTTTTCGAGCCCGAAAATGCGGTAGAGTTCGTCCGACCAGGCGATCCGGTCGGCGGCGATATCCCAGCTCCAATTCCCGTATTTGGCCAGCCGTTGCGCCTCGGCCAGTTCCGCCTCACTCCGCCGCAGGGCTTCTTCCGCCTCTTTCCGTTCCGTGACGTCCTGTTTAACGGCGATGAAGTGGGTGACCGCTCCCGGTTCGTCCCGCACGGGTGTGATCGTGCTCTCTTCGGTGTAAAGGCTGCCGTCCTTCCGGCGGTTGATCATTTCCGCGTGCCACACCCGCCCGGCGCGAATGGTGGCCCAAAGCGCTTTGTAAAAGGCAGGGTCGTGCGCGCCGGATTTGAGCAGGCTCGACTTCCGGCCGCAGGCCTCCCCCGAGGAGTAGCCGGTCAACTCGCTGAAAGCCGGGTTGACCCAAAGGATTACGCCTTCGCTGTCGGTGATAGCGACCGCGTTAGCCGTTGCCTCCAGTGCCGTGCTCAGCAACCGCAACTGCTCCTCGCCGTGTTTGCGCTCGGTGACGTCCCAGTTGGTTCCCAATATGCGGATTGGGAGTCCGGAAGCATCCCGCTGGACCAGGCCGGCCGCCTTGATGTAATGAACGGAGTTGTCCGGCCAGAGGACGCGAAACTCAGTGTCAAAGTCCTTCTCACCGCGCAGGGCCATTTGGACCTCTTCGTTCGCGCGCGCCCGATCCTCGTGGTGCACGCCGGCCTGCCAGGCCTCGTAAGCGCCTTTGAATTGGTCGGGATTAATGCCATAGAGCCGGTACATGGCCTCGTCCCAGACGAGCTTATCGGTGATAAGGTCGTGGTCCCAGATGCCGACATTGGCTGCGCGCGTGGCCAGCAGCAGCCGGTCGGCTAGCTGGCGGGAATTCTCCTCGGCTTGCTGGCGGGCGCGGCGCAGCTCCCGTTGCTCCAAAGAGCGGCGCACCACCGGCGCCAATCGCGCCAGATGGTCCTTCACCACATAATCGGTCGCGCCCGACTTGAGGCTTTCGACCGCGCGCTCTGCGCCGATGGTCCCGGACACAAAGATAAACGGCACCTCCGGGCAAGCCTGGCGGGCGAGGACTAACGCCTTGGCCCCATCGAATGACGGCAAGGTGAAGTCCGAAAAAATCAGGTCAAACTTCTCCCGGCCAAGTGCCTGCTCATACTCCGCTTGTGTTTTGACATAAGTGAATTCACAGACCAGGCCGTCGCGGGCAAGCGCGGCGGCGACCAGTTCGCGGTCGCGCGAATCGTCCTCTAAATATAAAATCCTGAGCGGTGTTCCCACAATTCCACCCTTAAGCAGCAGGTAGCGTGCCGGAAGGGCCCTTCGCGGGCGCCATTTCGTTCAGTAGGAGACGACGGCAGGAGTCTCTAAACCCATTTAACTCTTTGGTTGCGGCGCAGCCGCGCTGTGCCCGTCCCGTTCGTTGCCTCAACACGTGATCGCGAAATCGTACAGCCCATCTTCGGACCTGAACGCCACCTCGACGTCCTTCATGGCCTTCCCCTTCGCAAACAAGGTCGCCTCTCGGCTGCCCTTGAAGCAACGTGCCTTCGCTCCATCCGCGACCCACTGTTCCCCTTCCTGGAAGAACAGCCGGCTCTTAACACCGCGCAATAATACTCTCATAGATTTCAAGTTACCTCGCTGGGGCGCCGTATTGAAAGGAAATAACATTTTTTCTTTATTATAATGCCGGCTATCACTCGCATTTCTTATGCCAGGAAAGGCAGGTTCCCACATGACCACTGACCCCCGGTCACCGATTTCAAAGGGTCCAGCGGCGGTAGTGGATCAGCTCGCGGTGACCATTACCGTGAGCGTCCACCAACACCTGGAAATGAATCCGGTCGGTGTCCCCAACCTTGCCGGACAACGCCACGCGCAGCATCCTGAGCAGGTCCCAAAGACGCCCAGTAATCGACTGACCACCCTTTAGTTCAAGGACTTCGCCCCCACCCTCTGACTTCCTCCAGGTTCCACCCGCCTCAACGGTCTCGGCTCAGGCCGTGCGCGTGATGGCCATCGGCACTTTGAACCCGGCCTGTTTACAGAGCGGTTGCCCCTGGTCATCCGTGGCCGTGGTCAAATCCACCAACCCCCCATCGGCAATCGCCTGGGCACGGGTATAACGGTAGATAGGCTCACCCCAAAAGCTGTCGCCTTGGTTTTCCATGGTCGTTTTTTAGGGCTCGTTCGGGGATATCAGATGCCCCTCGGGAGCGCTCGGGGGTTCAATGCGTCTTACGTCTTGCAACTGAACGAGGCGCGCCAGGTGCTTTACGATTTTGTTGAGACGCGAGACAATGAGCAGGGGTAGAATCAGCCACGATATGGCCAGCGTCAGAAGCAGAGCGAGCGCAGCCACACCGGCGAGCCCGCCCACCAGGTCAGGAAGGTTATTCATAAGTTTGGATTTGTGTTTTTGGTTTCAGTTATATCTTTCTGTGAGGTCTCTCACCCGTAAAATTCTGAGCGACCGCCAGGCACACAACGCCCGAGCCCTAATATCTTGCCTTGCCAGGCAAAGGGTTCCACAAGGTCAGGCTCTACTTGCACTTAATCTATTGACTTCCAATCCCCCCGAAGGAGATTACCCGCATGGACGATTTTATTCTTCTCGATGCTGACAGCTCGGGCGGTCACGGTCTGCCACCGACATACTTGGTTGCAGTCGGCGTGGGCATGCATGGGCAACACGGCTGGTGGAAAGACCATGTTGTCATGGGGAGCGACTGCGTCACGCACGAGGAATGGGACCACATGGTCAATCGCTTAATCAAATCTCTCGAAACGGTTCGGCGTAAAGGGCACGCCAAGCTTGAGAAAAACTATTCTCAAACAGGCGCAACGATGGCCGAAGTAAAATGAGCTTTGAAGAGGAAATGGAGAAGTTCTGGAAGGCGTTCCCCGAACCGGAGAAGCGGAAAAGCATGGAGTCCTATCCGCCGTATCAAAAGGCAATCCAGGCCCATGATGTTCGCAAAGCCTCAGAAATTGCCTGCTCCTTCTTTTCCGGGGATGCGAAGGCGCAGGCGGAAGCTTTGTCGAAGCACGGGTTCCTCTATGTGGAGATTTTCGGGCCGAACAAGAGGATTATTCCGGGGGTCTTACGCTAGGCGGTGAAAGTCACCCTTAATGCATCAGAGATGGAGGTTCTTTTCCGTCAAGACCCACGCACAGAGCGGCGGGGAGGTTACCAGAGCTTTCTTGTTAAATTGCAGCGCAAAACTGACCGACCGACAGTCGCGCTGGCGCTCACGGATTCGGATTTGGAAAAGATTCCGCGCTACGCTTTTGACTATGGCAACGGCGGATGGGAGGACAGACTGCGGGGTGTCTTCGAGCGGCACTTGGGAGGGCGGCTCGGAAGGCAAGTGAGATTGCCTGAATAGATATGACAAACGAAGCGATTCGCAGTGCGCTCTTTGAGAGGCTCGCAAAAAGACGGTGGATTTCCAAAACGTGGACCAAGGACCTTGCACCAAATCAAATGCAATACAGGGTGGAGTTTACAGAGTTGGGCATTGCCCGGATTCGAGACCTCTATCCATTGTTGGACGAGTTGGGATTCCTAACGGGCTGGCTCGGTGGGGAGCTTGAGTATTTGTGCATGTTGGTCGGGGATTGTATTAAGGAGCACGGCCCCGGAACCGCAGGCGACACGGGCGAACCTCAAGGTCCCCGGCGAGGTTTATGACAACAAACGAGTTGGCGCTGTTTGTTAATGCCATTAGAGAACACGACACTTTCAGTCTGATTCAGTTCATCGTCCTTTTGCTTGTTTCCGGTGTCGGTGCCGCGATTGGGGCCTACTTGGTGGAAAAAGGAAAGAACAGGGCAACCAAGGAGGACGTGAGCAAGATAACCAGTCAGATTGAGTCAGTGAAAACTGAGTTTCGACTGGTGGAAAAGAAGGCTGAGAACGCTTTTGCGTTAAGCGCAACGTCGCACATGGCAAACACGGCTTTCGATAAGCACATTGAATTTTGCGAGAAATACGCGGCTGAGATGGACAAAGGTCTGTCGATTCTTATTCAAAAGGGCACCACAGTTGAGGCGCTGGAAATTTCGGTGCGACTCTTTGCCATCAGGCGACAATTTGTGCTTTGGGTGCCGAAAGACGTGGGCGCTCGATTGGACAAGCTGGAGGCAGCGCTCCGCCGGGTGGGTGCCGACGAGCACCTTTTGCCCCATTTACCGGTTGGGGAAAAACGATCCAAGCTGGTTCATGAGCTGCTTGACCTGTTCAGCAAGATTACAACGATAGAAGACCTGCCCGACAAACCGGCTCCTGAGCTTGCCCATGTCAAAATTATTGAGGGCTTGAGGGACATCCTGGGAGTCGAGAAGCTTACCCAGTTACGGAACCACTTTTTCGACCAAGCGCTGTCCGCCGTAAGAGAGACCGTTCAGAAATGCGAGAAATGACCCGAAGAGAATTTATCCAACAGTGCCGCACACTGGCCAAAGACCTCCGGCGCGCCCAACACAAGCGGGACAGCTTGATCCGCGCCATGGCGCACACCCTGGCGTGGGTTGATTTTTGGGGGACACACGATCCCGCAGGCATTATCGGCCTGTTATAATATGTGGCTGGACCTCCTGTTTCCCCTGATATTGATCGGTGTGACGTTCCTGGTCGCCTTGCTCTGTGACAGCGGTTCCGAGTTGCTCAAATATGCGTGGTGTTTCGCTGCGTTCGTGACGGTCTGTTGCTTTGGGCTGGCAGCCATTTTTTACGGGAAACCGATCCAAGGCGTGCTGATGCCCCTTGCGTTATTCTCTATTCTCTGGTTTTTAGTGCTCTATAGTTCGAGGAATTGAGGATGGCCAACAGGCTTTTTCTTTTTTGAAGAATTGAGTTGATCGAGACCGGTGGCGGCTGAAAAGTGTCGGGATATTGACCAACGTGCGCTTTGGAGCGCACCAACGAAAGAACATAATATGAGTGCTGATTCCAGAGAGAAAAAGAACGCCCTTTATGCGACTGGTAGTGAGTTTGAAGTTGGACACGACGAAGAAGGTAAAGGCTTGATTCGGATAAAAAGAGTAAGCCCAATTCCTGGTGAGCTTATATTCCACGCTTCAGAAATCAAAATTCTTCAGGATATACTCCAACACGAAGCATCTTCCCTGCGTTAGCCCGACGACGCGGTCTCCCGCTCAGGCGGCGGGTGCGCCGATGGCCAGGTCCAGATAATACTCCGTGCCCTTAACGAAGCTGCCAAAGCCGCTGGAGTTTTCGATAGTCCTGACCAGCGCAAAATAAGGCAGCCAGTCAAACCACTGGTTCGCAAAGTCAGGAGCCTGGCTTTTGACGTGCGTGAAGGTGACGACCTTCCGGTCAATCACGGACTTCGGCGCAAAGCGCTTTGCAGCGAACGGATCATTTTGTGCTCATAAAGATTCCTCCGTTTTATTGCGGGCGGCAGCGACGAGCGCGTCCTTCATGTGGTGAGGTGAGGTAAGGCCCCTGATGGAATGCTGATGAAAGAGCAGGCCCCTAACCAGCTTTCCTGCTTCCATACCCGCGCTCCACTTTAAATCAGTTTCTTCCAAAATTTGGACACTCCCGTGTGCCCTCCCTATCCCCCAACTTCCTCTGCCTCCACCGCAGTAGCTCTCTATCCCTATTTTTCCAGCTAATTTCACGAACTGCTATAAGCTTCCAAAAAGCATAAGATAAGCTATACTGTCAAGCGTAATTGGCAGCGGAAATGCTTCATCTTTTTCGGCCTATCCAATGGTCGCTGCGTCTAAAAGCAGACCGCTCAAAGTGACCGCGCGCCGACCGGCCATCGGCAGGCAAAAGGACCATATGTCCGCCATATTATGCCGGCTGCCCGACAGCCGATTTCGTCAAAGGAGCACTACCGCCCCAGCCCGCCCTCTCTGTGCTCACCGATCCCTCAATCCACCAATCCATTAATCCACCATCGCTCATCCGCCTTATGAGCGCCATCCTCCCCTGTCTCGCCATCGACTCCGACGCCAAGCTGCTCAAGCATTTCATGCCTCACCAGCTCAATTGGATCGACGCCGAGGAACAAATCCACGCCCTCGGCAAACAAGCCTTCGCCTTCGCCGAAAAAGCCGTCCGCATCGGCTGGACCTATGCCGACGGCTTCAAAAATGTCCGCAAACGCCTCCGCTTCAAAAAACGCCATTACCTCTTCGCCACCAAAGATTGGCCCAGCGCCCTCGAATACATGAACCAGGTTTACGAATTCGCCGAATTCTTCAACCTCACCGGCACCATCGTCTCCCATGGCGAAGAGTCTCTCCAGGTCCCACGCCTCGACCCCGATGGCCGCGAAAGCGCCTTCACCGAGGAAGTCAAAATCGGCTCGATTAAGTTCGACAATGGCTCCCGCATCATCGCTTTCTCCTCCAACCCCCAGGCCATGGCTGTCTACGGCGGCGATGTCGGCCTCGACGAATTCGCCAAACATCGCAACGCCAAACTTCTCTGGCAAACCGCTCAGGGCCGCGTCGCCCTCGGCCACGACGCCACGGTTTGGTCCTCCCACGACGGCGAAGACACTCTCTTCAATGAGTTCGCCCAGCTCGCCCGCGCCGGCAAAGGTCCCTGGAACCTTTACTACCGCGTCACCCTCCCCGACGCCCTCGACTCCGGCCTCCTCGACCTCGTCAACCGCCTCCGCCCTTCCCTCCCCACCTCCTCGAACAGTTCGTTCAATGGATTTCCATGCGCCTGGCCGCCGCCTCTGAATCCTCCGCCATCGCCGAGGACCCCAAGGCCGAACTCCGGGACCTGCGTAACTTCCTCACCGATATCGTCCCCCTCCGCCGTAGTGAACTTATCTCCCGCCGCATCCGCCTCGAAGAGCAGCGCCTTGCCATGGCCCACTCCAAAAACGAGCAGGAACTCGAAAAACTGTTCTGGAAATGGACCAGGCGCCCCGACATCGTGGCCAAACTCTTCCCTTACCGCGACCCCGATAAAGCCCGCCGCGGTGTCGTCCGCCTCATCGATCGCGAACTCCTCGGTATCAACCGTCCTTATTCTGATGAACCCGAACCCGAACCCGCTTGCTATATCTGACCATGACCCTGCCTGGCCGCCATTGCGACTTATTCCGAGTTATTCCGAGTTATTCCGACTGGAAAAAAATAAAAAACCCCAATCCTAAGCGCCTCACTCATGTTTCCCCAACCATTCGACCTCCTTATTTTACTCGTTCTTTGACATTGTAATCTGCTGCCTCAAGCTGCGCGCCACCTCCCGACAAAGCTGCTCGCGCCGGCTGCGGGTTTGGGTATGCTGGCGGGACGATGTTGGAAACTGAATTCATATCGGCCCAAGAGAAAGGGTCGCACCGGTTGTTGATCATGCTGCACGGGTTGGGCGACAGCATCGAAGGTTACCGCTGGGTGCCCGAGGCGCTGAATCTGCCGTGGTTGAATTATCTGCTGGTCAATGCGCCCGACGAATATTACGGCGGTTATTCGTGGTATGATTTTGCGGGCGACATCGCGCCCGGGGTGGCGCGCAGCCGGGGGCTGCTGTTCGAGTTGCTGGAGGCGCAACGCGGACGGGGCTTTCCGACGGAGCAGACGGTGCTGGGCGGTTTCTCGCAGGGATGTTTGATGGCGATGGAAGTGGGTTTGCGCTATCCGCACCGGTTCGCGTGCATCGTCGGCATAAGCGGGTATATTTGTGACCCGGAAAAGCTGCTCGAGGAGCTGTCGCCGGTGGCAATGCAGCAGCGTATTCTAATGACGCATGGACTGGTCGATCCGATGCTGCCGTTTGCGCAAACGCGCGAGCAGGTGAACCTGCTCAAAGCGGCGGGGCTGCGCATCGAGTGGCACGAGTTCATGAAAGGGCACACGATCGCGGGCGAGCAGGAGCTGGAGGTGGTGCGCGGGTTTGTGGGTGCCGGTTATGCGGCTAAGTGAGGGGGCTAAAAAAGTTAAAAGGGTTAATTGAGTTAAAGGGGTTACATCGGTTACATGGTTGCATGGGTTACAGGGTTGCAGGATTTCCGAAAGAAGGCGAACCTCCGCGATTTGTCGCGAAGCGTTTGGAGTGCGTGCGCTCGGCGCCGCTTTCCTTGACCGACTCAGCGGCGTCAACCATGTAACCATGTAACCGATGTAACCATGTAACCGATGTAACCATGTAACCGATGTAACCATGTAACCGATGTAACCATGTAACCGATGTAACCGATGTAACCATGTAACCATGTAACCGATGTAACCGATGTAACCATGTAACCATGTAACCGATGTAACCGATGTAACCGATGTAACCATGTAACCATGTAACCGATGTGCAACCCTTAAGCTCGGACCCTTGACAGCAAGGAGCCACTCGGTATCAGTACTCTTATGCAAATGGAACGGCTGACGATCAAATCCCAGGAAGCGTTGCAAGAGGCGCAACGCATCGCGCAGGGGTATTCGCACCAGGAGGTCGATGGGGAACACTTGCTGCTGGCGCTGCTCGGCCAGGGCGAGAGTCTCATCCCCGAGTTGCTGGAGAAAATCGGGGTGCCGCCGGCCAAGCTGAAGCCCGACCTCGAACGCGAGCTGGCCCGCCGGCACAAGGTGCAAGGGGCCGCCGACGTGTTCCTGAGTCCGAGCTTGAAAAAGGCGCTCGAGGCAGCCCAGGCGGAAGCCGGCAAGCTCAAGGACGATTATATCAGCACGGAGCATTTGCTGCTGGGGTTGCTGGCTGAGGGGGATAGCTCGCTCAAGAAGATTTTCCAGACGCACGGGCTCAAGCGTGACCTGGTGCTGCGCGCGCTGGCCGACTTGCGCGGCAACCAGCGCGTGACCGATCCGAACCCGGAAGACAAATTTCAGGCGCTCGACAAATACGGGCGCGACCTGACGGAGCTGGCGCGGCAGGGGAAGATCGACCCGGTTATCGGCCGGGACGAGGAGATTCGCCGGGTGATGCAGGTGCTGACGCGGCGGACGAAGAATAACCCGGTGCTTATCGGCGAACCCGGGGTAGGCAAGACGGCGATCGCCGAGGGGCTGGCGCGGCGGATTGTGAGCGGCGACGTTCCCGAGACGCTGAAGAACAAGCGGCTGGTGGCGATGGACCTGAGCGCGATGATCGCCGGGGCGAAGTACCGCGGGGAATTCGAAGACCGGCTGAAGGCTTTTCTGAAGGAAATCGTGTCCAGCGAGGGCAAGATCATTTTGTTCATCGACGAGTTGCATACTTTGGTCGGGGCGGGCGCCGCCGAAGGGGCGACCGACGCGGCCAATATTATGAAGCCGCAGCTTGCGCGCGGGGAGTTGCGGGCCATCGGGGCGACGACGCTGGACGAGTACCGCAAGCACATCGAGAAAGACCCGGCGCTGGAGCGCCGTTTCCAGCCGGTCTTCATCGCCGAACCGGGGGTCGAGGCGACGATTGCGATTCTGCGCGGGCTCAAGGAACGCTACGAGGTGCATCACGGCGTGCGGATCACGGATTCGGCGCTGGTCGCCGCGGCGACGCTTTCGCACCGGTACATCACCGACCGGTTTTTGCCGGACAAGGCGATTGACCTGGTGGACGAAGCGGGCTCGCGGTTGCGGATGGAGCTGGATTCGATGCCGACGGAGATTGACAAGCTGGAGCGGCAGATCCTGCAGTTGGAAATCGAGCAAAATGCGTTAAAGCGCGAGAAGGACGAGGGTTCGCGCGAGCGGCTTAAGCGGCTGGAAAAGGATTTGGCCAATCTCAAAGAGAAATCCAACCAGCTCAAAGCGCAGTGGCAAAACGAAAAGGCGGCCATCAACGCGGTCAGCATCATCAACAGCCAGCTCGAGCAAACCAAGCTCGAGCTGGAACAAGCCCAGCGCCGGGGCGACCTGAACGTGGCGGCGCAAATCCAGTATGGGCGGCTGCCGGATTTGCAGAAGAAGCTCGCGGCGGCGGAAAAAGCTCTGCGCGAAAAACCCGCCGGCCAGCGTTTGCTCCACGAGGAGGTGACCGACGAAGACATCGCGCGGGTGGTTTCCGCCTGGACCGGTATCCCGGTGTCACGAATGCTGGAGACCGAGCGCCAGAAGCTCGTCAAAATGGAAGAACGGCTCGAACAGCGCGTGGTCGGGCAGCGGGAGGCCATCCACGCCGTCGCGAATGCGGTGCGCCGTTCCCGGAGCGGGTTGCAGGACCCCAACCGGCCGATCGGGTCGTTCATTTTTCTGGGTCCGACGGGTGTCGGGAAGACCGAGACGGCGAGGGCGCTGGCGGAGTTTTTGTTCGATGACGAGAACGCGATGGTGCGCATCGACATGAGCGAGTATATGGAGAAGCACACGGTGGCGCGGTTGATTGGGGCGCCACCGGGGTATGTGGGCTACGAAGAGGGCGGCCAGCTCAGCGAGGCGGTTCGGCGCCGCCCGTATAGCGTGGTGCTGTTCGACGAGATCGAAAAAGCGCATCACGATGTTTTCAATGTGCTGCTGCAGGTGCTCGATGATGGCCGGCTGACGGACGGGCAGGGGAGAACGGTGGATTTTAGAAATGCCATCATCATTATGACGAGCAACATCGGTTCGCCGATCATCCAGGAATATTACACGGCCGGCAAACTGGGGCCGAAAGACCATGCGGAGATGGAACGGCTGGTCCGGACCGAGCTGCGCGCGCATTTCCGGCCGGAGTTCCTCAACCGCGTCGATGACATTATCATCTTCCACAGCCTTGACGAAAAACAGCTTTCGCATATCGTCGAGATTCAATTGAACCGATTGGAAAAGCGCCTGGCGCAACAGCTACTCACTCTGGAGCTGGACCGCTCGGCCAAACAGTTGATTGCCAAGGAAGGCTACGACCCGCAGTTCGGCGCGCGCCCGCTCAAGCGCGCGATCCAGGACTTGCTGCTGGACCCGCTGGCGACGAAGCTGCTGGTCGGCGACTTCAAACCGGGCGACCGGATCAAAGTAGCCGCGCACGATGGGGAGCTGGAATTCGAGAAGAAGTAGCCCCGCATGCGTTTAATCGGCCATTTGCCCAGCGAGACCAGCGCTCGCACCTTTGGGGATTATATTTACTCGCAAGGGATTGAGAACCAGCTTGAGTTTACGCAAGGCGATGGGTGGGGGGTCTGGGTGAACGACGAGGAGCAACTCGAAAACGCCACCAAATTGCTGGACGCTTTCCGCGCGAATCCCACCGACCCCAAATACCGGGCCCAAGCCAAGAGCGCTGAGGAGTTGCGCGCGCAGAAGGCGAAGAGCGACGAGGCCTGGCGCAAGAAGCTGAAAGACCGCCGCCAGTTGTTCCGGCCCCTGACCGGTTACGGTTTCGGGCCGGTAACGTTTGCCCTGATCGCGTTCAGCGTCGCGGTGGCTTTTCTCTCCAATGTCGGCATGAACCCAGAGCGGGTTCACCGTCTTTTCATCACGGACTTTAAGACGATTGATAATTTCATCACCTGGGACTCCAGTCTTCCGGAAATCCGCCACGGCCAAATCTGGCGGCTCTTCACTCCGATGTTCATTCACTTCGGCGTGGCCCACATCCTGTTTAATATGCTTTGGCTGCGTGACCTGGGCAGTATGATTGAAGGACGCCAAAGCTCCTGGTACCTGGCGGTGCTGACGCTAGTCATCGCGGCCGGCTCAAACCTGGCACAGTTTTATATCGGCCCTGGGCATGGGCCGGATTTTGGCGGAATGTCGGGGGTGGTTTACGGGTTGCTGGGCTATATCTGGATGCGGGGAAAGTTCGATCCGGCGTCCGGCCTCTACTTGCACCCTTCGACGGTCGTGATGATGCTCATCTGGTTGGTCGCGGGATTTACCGGTATTCTCACCCTATTGGTGGGGCCGGTTGCGAACACCGTCCATCTGGCCGGCCTGGTGATCGGCGCGGCGTGGGGTTACCTTTCGAGTTTGCGACACCGATGAGCGGTGCGGACGTGGTGCTAACCTGATTGAGGGTTAATATGCAGCGGCGTCATCGCATCATCCTGTTCCTGATCGCGGTGCTGGCCATCGCCACCTTCACCTTCGGCATCCTCGCGCTCCTCGGTGCCGTAAAATGACCGGTACTGCACTCAGGAGCGAACTGACATTGCTCGTGGAGGCAACGACGAGGTGGTCATTCGTCTCAGCGAGCCTGCCCCGGACCTAATCCATTGGAAAATCGTCCTCAACATCGATGGACTCATCAAACTTTTTGCCGCTGCTTTCCAGGATCTTTCGGATTTGTGGCGAGACCCAGCGCTTTTGCTCTTTTTTCTTCTCGGGCCGCAGGAGGCGGTAGTGGCCGGTGGAGTCCGACTCGACGACTCCCTTTTCCACCAGGCGTCCAAGGACCTGGACCGCCCAATTAGGGTCCTCGTGAAACCGCTTTTTCCCGGCAGCGCGCCGGCAGATTTCATTCATCCCGATGAATTGCCCCGGCCACCCTTTCAAATAAAGGCAAATTTCGCGTTCATCAGCATCCATCACTCTCAGGTTGCAAATTCAACCTCAAAAAGTCCAGCCAAACTTCGCCATCGGTCAGGGTGCGGCAGTCGGGAGCAGCGGAGCGCGGACATTCTTGTCCGCAGCGACTTCCGAACGCCCTCACAACTCGGATTTTATGCCGTTCTCGCGCGTAACACATTGCTGCGGACAGGAATGTCCGCGCTCCGCTCGCCGTCATTGACCGATTATCAAGTTCGCCCTTTCAAATTGACTTCCGAAACGGGCCCGCGAAAAATGCCGGTGAAGATTCTACTATGAAACCTCTCTCCCGCCGTCAATTCCTGGCCCGGTCCGGCCTGGCCGTGAGCATCGCCCCGGCGCTGGCGACTGGTGGTGTTTCGCTCCTGACATCCCCCGCGCGCGCCGCCGTCAGCGCCAATGAAAAAGTGCGCCTTGGCCTGATCGGCTGCGGCGGCATGGGGCAGGGGGACCTGGAATGTTTTTTCCTTAACCCGGAAGTGGAGTGTACCGTGATTTGCGATGTGGATGACGCGCGCCTGGCGAAGGGCGTGGAAATCTGCGAAAAGAAACGCGGCAAAAAGCCGGACACGGTAAAAGATTTTCGCCGCGTGCTGGACCGCAAGGACGTTGATGTCGTCTTGATTGCCACGCCCGACCACTGGCACGCGCTGCCGACGGTGCTGGCTTGCCAGGCGGGCAAAGATGTTTATGTGGAAAAGCCGCTGGCCAAAACCATTGATGAAGGCCGCGCGATGCTGGAGGCTGCCCGGCGCCACCAGCGCGTCGTCCAGATGGGCTCACAATGGCGTAGTTGCAAGCACATCATGGAGGCCGGGGAGTTGATCCGTTCCGGCAAACTGGGCAAAGTCAGCGTCGTGCGGGGTTGGGCCTACCTGGATTGGCTCAACCCAATTGGCAAGCCCGCCGACTGCCCGCCGCCTGCCGGCGTGGATTATAACATGTGGCTCGGGCCGGCGCCGCAGCACGCCTTCAATCCGAACCGGTTCCATTTCAACTTCCGCTGGTTCTGGGATTACGCCGGCGGGCTGATGACCGATTGGGGCGTCCATCTCATCAACATGATGCTGATGGGCATGGGCAACGAAGCTCCCAAGAACGCCTGCTCCAGCGGCGGCAAATTCGTCTTTGATGACAATTCGGAAACCCCGGATTCACAGGTGACCGTGTATGAGTTTCCCGGTTACATGTTGATCTGGGAACACAAGGCCGGCCTTAACAACGGCCTGAACGGGAGATCGTGGGGGGTGGAATGGAACGGCACCGAGGGCACCATCATTTTGAACGACGAGGGATGGGAAATCCGCACGGAACGGAAGTCGGCCAATCTCGACTCGCAGAAAAGACCCGGCAGCGGCGATCCCCGTCCCGCCCATGTCCGCAACTTCCTCGATTGCGTTAAATCGCGCAACCAGCCGGCGCTCAACCTGGAAATCGGACACCACGTCTCCACCGTCGCGCACCTGGGCAACATCGCGTATCGCACTGGGCGCAAGGTCACCTGGGACGCGGCCAAGGAACGCATCGTGAGTGATCCTGAGGCCGACAAACTGGTTGGGGTCCATTACCGAAAGCCGTGGTCGCTGCCCTATGCGAGGAGGGTATAAGCCCCAATCGTAATCCCGAACGTAACCACAGCATCAGTGGGTGGATTCGCAATAGCCCTCCCACACCGCGATAACATTTTTTGCGGAAGATTTAGCATCTATTGCACAGCCCTCGGGAGACGCGTGCCCAAAACCCCTGACTTTCAGGTGTTTTCACGAGAAGACGGCGGCTGGAATCCGGGACCTGCTCCACTCGTCCGTTGACACTCCTTTGGGCTTTGTTAGAGTCTATGCCACTGTTTCTGAGGAATTATCCGCCGAAACCTTGAATTGAAAGATTGAATTTATGGCAACTAATTCGAAACCCGTAAAATACGTTTATCTGTTTGGAAACAAGAAGGCCGATGGCGACGGCGGCATGAAGCCGTTGCTCGGCGGCAAAGGCGCAAATCTGGCCGAGATGAGCCGCATCGGTTTGCCGGTGCCGCCCGGCTTCACCATCACGACCGAGGTCTGCACTTACTATTACGCCAATAAGAGGACTTACCCGAAGACTCTCGAACCGGCCGCGCGGAATGGCATCGCTTTCATCGAGAACATCATGGGGACAAAGTTTGGCGATAAAGACGCGATGCCGCTCCTGGTCTCGGTCCGTTCCGGGGCGCGGGACTCGATGCCCGGCATGATGGACACCATCCTCAACCTCGGGCTGAATGACGAAACCGTCCTGGCCCTCGTCAAAGCCACCAAGAACGAGCGGTTCGCCTGGGACTGCTACCGCCGGTTCATCCAGATGTACGGGGATGTGGTCATGGGCGTGCAGAAGCGCCCCGGCGAAGACCACGAACCCTTCGAAGTCGTTATCGAGAGCCTTAAGCACCAGCGCTATCACGCCGACATCGAGGATACCAAACTCAGCGTCGTTGATCTCAAGGAATTGGTCGCCCGTTTCAAGGCTCTGATCAAGGAGCGGACCGGCGCGGAATTCCCGCAGGACCCCTGGAAACAGCTTTGGGGCGCCTCCGGGGCCGTGTTCGGTTCCTGGATGAATGACCGCGCGATTGTCTATCGCCGCAAATATAATATCCCCACCGAATGGGGAACCGCCGTCAACGTCCAGGCGATGGTCTACGGCAATACCGGCGACAACTCGGGCTCGGGCGTCGCCTTCACCCGCGACCCGGCTACCGGTGAGAAGGTTTTCTACGGCGAATTCCTCATCAACGCGCAGGGCGAAGACGTCGTCGCCGGCGTGCGCACCCCGGAACCGGTCGCGCAGCTAACGAACCACATGCCGGCGGCTTTCATCGAACTGGAGAGCATTCGCATGACCCTCGAGAGACACTTCAAGGACGTCCAGGACTTTGAATTTACCATCCAGGACGGCAAAGTGTTCATGCTCCAGACCCGCAACGGCAAACGCACCGGGCTTGCGGCCGTCCGTTTCGCCATTGAAATGGAGAAGGAGAAGCTGATTGACTGGAAGACCGCCATCCGGCGCGTGCCCGCTGATCAGCTCGACCAGGTGCTCGCGCCGATCTTTGACCGTAAGGCGGTGAAGGCCGCCAAGTGCATCGCCAAAGGCCTCCCTGCCGGCCCGGGCGCCGCCACCGGCAAAATGTATCTCAACGCCGAACGCGCGGTTGAAGCCGCCCACAAAGGCGAAAGGGTCCTGCTGGTCCGAAACGAAACCTCTCCGGAAGATCTGCGCGGGATGATCGCTGCGGAAGGCATCCTTACCGCCAAGGGCGGCGTCAGTTCGCACGCGGCTCTCGTGGCCCGGCAGATGGGCAAGGTCTGCGTTTGCGGCGCCGCCGCGTTGCAGATTGATTACGCCGCCAGGACGATGACCGTCGATGGCGTCACCTACAAAGAAGGCGATTACCTCTCTATCAGCGGCACCGCGGGCGAAGTTTATCCCGGCGAAATTCCGACCGCTGCCTCCGAAATCGTCCAGGTGCTCGTCGAGAAGTCACTCGATGGCAAGGAAAGCGCCACCTATCAAATGTTCCAGAAGCTGATGAATTGGTGCGCGAAGGCCACCCGGCTCCAGGTCCGCACCAACGCCGACACCCCGGAACAGACCGAGAACGCCATCGCGTTCGGCGCCACCGGCATCGGCCTGACGCGCACCGAGCACATGTTCTTCGAGGGCGACCGCATCGACGCGATGCGCGAAATGATTCTCGCCGAGAACAAGGAGGATCGGAAGAAGGCGCTCGCGAAGCTGTTGCCGTATCAGAAGGGCGACTTCGCCGGCATCTTCCACGCGCTTAAGGGCCTGCCGGCCACCATCCGTTTCCTCGACCCGCCGTTGCACGAGTTCCTGCCGCACGACCACGCCGCGCAGAATCTGCTCGCCGAGAAAATGGGCATCAGCGTTGACAAAATCGCCCAGCGCGTGAAGGAACTGCATGAGTTTAACCCGATGCTTGGTTTCCGCGGCTGCCGGCTCGGCCTGGTCTATCCCGAAATCTCCGAGATGCAGGCCCGCGCTGTCTTTGAAGCCGCCGCCGAAGTGCAGAAGGCCGGCATCAAAGTGAAGCCCGAAATCATGATCCCGCTCGTCGGGTTCAAACGCGAACTCGATCTTCAGGTCGAGCTCGTGCATCAGGTCGCCAAGGAAGTCATGGCCGAGAAGAAGGTCAAAATCGCTTACTTGGTCGGCACCATGATCGAGATCCCGCGCGGCGCCCTCACCGCGGATGAAATCGCCCAAACCGCCGAGTTCTTCAGCTTCGGCACCAACGACCTGACCCAGACCTGTCTGGGCATGAGCCGCGACGATTCCGGCTCGTTCCTGCCGCCGTACCAGGAATTGGAAATCATCCGCAAGAACCCCTTCGCCTCGATCGACCAGACTGGCGTTGGCGAGCTTATGAAGATCGCGGTCGAAAAGGGCCGCAGCACCCGCCCCGACATCAAGCTCGGCATTTGCGGCGAGCACGGTGGCGATCCGGACAGCGTGAAGTTCTGTCATCGGCTTGGTCTGGCCTACGTCAGCTGCTCGCCCTTCCGCGTGCCGGTGGCCCGCCTGGCCGCCGCGCAGGCGGCGCTCGAAGAAGAGGACAAGGCCAAGAAACTCAATGGCCATGTCCGCAAAGTCGATGGCGTCAAACGCGCCACTCGCGGCAAGCGCCGCATGCAACGGCTCTAAGCCGCTCGCAACTTTACACGAAGGCCGCTCCCGAAACGGGGCGGCTTTTTTTTCAGACATCGCCCTTCACGGTTCACGCATCAGCCCAATTGGCGTAGGTGGAAACCCCATTCCTCCGGTCCACCGTCCCTGGTAGGAGGACAATGGAATGACTGCTCGCTTACCAGGGAGGGCGAGACACGAAGTCGTTGTTGGAGCGGCGATCCGGTAACGGTTCGCCGCTTTTCTCATTCCCTATCTCTGAATCCGTGCAGACCCGCCTTTGGCAAACGCCCGGACCTGCTCCAGGGTCGCCATGGTCGTATCGCCCGGAAAGGTCGTGAGCAACGCGCCGTGCGCCCAGCCCAGTTTCACCGCTTCTTCCTCCGGCTCGCCCGTGAGCAACCCGTAAAAGAACCCGGCCGCGAAACCGTCTCCCCCGCCGACGCGATCATAGACATCCAGCTCGCAGGTCGGGGCCATGAAGGTCTTGCCGTTGATCCAGGCCACGGCGCCCCAACTGTGACGGTTAGTCGAATGGACCTCGCGCAGTGTCGTCGCTACAATCTTAACCTGAGGATGTTTCTTGGTGACCTTGTCAATCATTCCGATAAAGGCGCTCGGGTCCAGCTTGGATTTTGCCGCCACCTCCGGACCGGGAATCCCCAGCCCCATCTGCAGGTCCTCTTCGTTACCGACCAGCACATCGACGTTCTTTACGATCCGGTCGAGCACTGCCACCGCTCGCTCATGCCCGCCGGAAATATTCCATAGCTTGGCCCGGTAATTGAGATCGAAAGAGATAATAGCGCCCGCTGCCTTGGCCGCTTTCATCCCTTCGACAATGACTTCTGCCGTCGTGGGCGACAGTGCGGCGAAGATGCCGCCGCTATGAAACCAGCGCACGCCTCCGCCAAAGATTGCCTTCCAGTCGAAATCGCCGGGCTTAAGCTGCGCGCCGGCTTCGTTGCAACGGTTGTAGAATACCACAGGGGCCCGCACTCCCTGGCCGCGGTCGCTATAGACCGTCGCCATATTCGGACCATGGACGCCATCGTGTTTGAAATGCTTGTAAAACGGCTTCACGCCCATCGCCCGCACCCGTTCGGCGATCAGCTCACCAACAGGATAGTCCACCATCGCGCTGGCAATGGCAGTCTGAAGCTGGAAACAATCCGATAGATTCGCCGCGACGTTGAATTCGCCGCCACTGACGTGAATCTTGCACTTGCTTGCCTTTCGGAATGGGATGATTCCCGGATCGAGCCGATGCACCAGCGCGCCAAGGGAGACCAGGTCCAGACCTCCCGCCGGACGGATGTTCAAGCCGTATTTCATCGTTTTCACTTTCTGATTCAGAATTGTCAGCAGTAATGGGCCGTTGCAGCAGGACGGAGCGCCGTCACTGAAGGGCCTCACGCTAATAAATCCGCCGCGGCGTTCAAGCGAAAATCGAGCGAAAAGCATCGAGGCAATTTAGGTTCGACAGTTTTGGCGACGGTCCGCATCCTTGGACCATGCTGCCAAGCATCCAGGAGCGACCTTTAGAAGGCGGAGCCGAGGCTCCGCCTGAAGTGTTGCACGAATTCTTTGCGCGGCAGGCGGCCATTCGCCCCGACCAGGTGGCGGTGGTCTGCGGCGGCAAAAGCTGGACGTACGGAGAATTGGACGGCCATGCCAACCAGTTAGCGCGCTTTCTCCGAAATTGTGGGATCGGGCGCGGAGAGTGTGTGGGCCTGTTGCTGCCGCGGTCGCTGGACGTTTATATGGCCTTGCTGTGCATTCTCAAGGCCGGAGCGGCTTACGTGCCCTTGGATCCGGATTATCCCGCTGACCGAGTGCAGTTCATTTTGGCGGATTGCAAAGCAGGCGCACTGGTGACCACAACCGCACTGGAAGGCAAGGCCACTGGATTTCGCGGCCACGTTATTTGCCTGGATGAGAAAAGGGCGGCAATCTTGTCGATTTCCGCCGAAGGGCTTGAGCGCGGCGAGGTCGGTGCAAGGGCTCGCGACCTCGCCTATATTATTTATACCTCGGGTACGACCGGCCGGCCCAAAGGAGTCCAAATCGAGCATCGAAGTGTGTGCCACTTGGTACGCGCGGAGAGCGAGATTTTCCAGGTCAGGCCTAACGACCGGGTTTATCAAGGATTCTCGCTCGCTTTTGATGCTTCAGTGGAAGAGATCTGGCTGGCGTTTTTCGCCGGGGCCACGTTGGTCGGAGGCACCAGTGAGATGATTCATGCCGGCCCGGCGCTTCCGCGGTTGCTTGCTGAGGCCGGGGTGACGGTTCTTTCCTGTGTGCCGACCTTGCTCTCGATGATGGAGGAGGATGTGCCCTCGATCCGTCTGCTTATCCTCGGGGGCGAAGCCTGTCCGCCGGACCTGGTAAAGCGCTGGTGGAAACCAGGACGACGAGTCGTCAATACGTACGGTCCGACTGAGGCTACCGTGATCGCGACCTATGCGGAGTGCCATCCCGCCAAACCGGTAACCATTGGGCGGCCTTTGTCGAATTACGCGGTATGCATTTTGGACGAGCAGCTTCAACCGGTCCATGATGGCGCCTCCGGCGAGTTGTGCATCGGGGGCATAGGCCTGGCACGGGGATATGTTGGTCGTCCCGAATTGGACCGCGAAAAGTTCGTGTCGCTCTCACTCAATGGCGAGCCGTCTCAGCGCTTTTATCGCACGGGCGATTTGGCGCGCAGGACTGGCGACGGTGAAATCGAGTTCCTTGGCCGGCTCGATGCCCAAGTGAAGATTCGAGGCTTTCGCGTCGAGCTCTCGGAAATTGAGGCCGTGCTGCTGGAATGCCGCGACGTGCAAGCTGCCGCGGTGGCGCTGCGCGAAGACACACCGGGCGTCCAACAACTCGTCGGCTATGTGGTGCCCCGTGACAACAAGCCCCTGGCGCAGGACCCGCTCCGCGCTGTGCTGCGTGCCCGTCTGCCCGTTTATATGATTCCTACGGTGCTGGAAACGCTGCCCAAGCTGCCAATCCTGCCCAGTGGCAAGGTGGACCGTAAAGCGCTACCGGCTCCAAGCGCCGAGGCAGGATTTGAGCGACGTCATATCAAACCTCCGCGCACCCCCCTGGAACAGCAGCTCGGCGCCGTCTGGGGAAGGTTATTTGCGCCAATGCAGGCAGGCGTGACGGACGATTTCTTTTTGGAACTTGGCGGGCATTCGCTCCTGGCTGCGCGGATGGTTTCGGAATTGCGCAAAACCCCGCCGTTTCAGCGCCTCTCGATGCTGGACGTTTACCAGCATCCCACGATTGAATCCCTCGCCGCGCACTTTGAAACCAGCGCGAAAGCCTCGCCCGAGCCAGCAGAAGCCGAAAAGGACAGGGGAGTAGAACGAGGGAAGGAGCGGTCAACTCCAGGCCATCATCCGATATCCACCACCTCCGCCACGGTCCCTTTTTGGCGCCATTTCTGGTGCGGCACGGCCCAGATGGTCAGCCTATTCTTCGTGCTCAGCTTCTTTGCCTTGCAATGGCTGGCGCCTTACTTGACCTATACGGTGTTGGTTGAGGAGGATTACGATTTCATCGAGGCCGTCCTGGGCGCTTTCGCCAGTCTCATCGTGCTCTATCCGGTGATGCTGGCGATTCCGATCATCGTAAAGTGGCTCGTCATCGGACGCTATAAGCCGGGGGCTTACCCGCTTTGGGGAAGTTACTATTTCCGTTGGTGGCTAACGACGACGATTGAGGCCGCGGTACCCGTGGGCTATCTGGCGGGCACGCCTCTGCTGAATATCTATCTCCGCTTGATGGGCGCCAGGATTGGCCGCAATGTCCATCTCGATTCGGATAGTTTCGCGATCTATGACCTCCTTTCCATCGGCGATGACGCCAGCATCAACGTCGATTCCAATTTGCTCGGCTACACCGTGGAGGATGGATGCCTGAAGCTCGGCGGGATCGCCATCGGTCGGCGCTGCTTTGTCGGTGCGCGTGCGGCCGTACGCGAAGACGCGCGGATGGAGGACGATTCCGCCCTGGAGGATCTCTCCCTGGTGGGACGAGGGCAGGTGATCCCGCGCGGGGAAACCTGGACGGGCTCGCCCGGCCGCAAGAGTGCGGATGATGGAGTGCGCCCGTCCCCGGGCGCAGCGACTTCGGCCGGCGCTACGCTTTCGGAAAACTCCGACCGCTCACAGCAGCCGCGCCCTGCTGCGCCCGGGGACGGGCGCACTCCGGCGAGCCTGACACGGCGATTCTTCTTCGGGGTTCTTCACGGCCTCGGTTTGCTGATTTTTCCGGTGCTGGTCGTGGCCGCGCTGTTCCCGGGCATCGTGGTAATGAACCAGTTGAATTATATCGATCCTTATTACTGGTATTTGTTTCTCTCACCGCTGGTGGGCTTTTCCTTCATTCTCTTGCTCGCGCTGGAGATTGCGGCGGTCAAATGGCTTCTGCTGGGGAAGGTCAAACCGGGGCGGCATCCGCTTCACAGCTTCTATTATCTGCGCAAGTGGTTTGTGGATCAGACGATGGACCTGAGCCTCGACGTGCTGGGGCCGCTCTATGCCTCAGTTTACCTGGCGCCCTGGTACCAGCTGCTCGGCGCCAAGCTGGGTAAAGGGGCGGAAGTTTCCACCGCCTCGTTCATCTCGCCGGACCTGCTCTCCATTGGGGAGGAGAGCTTCATCGCGGACAGCGTTTCGCTGGGCGCGCCGCGCGTGCGGGATGGCTTCATGAACATCGGCGCCAACCGGGTTGGCAAGCGCTCCTTCATCGGCAACAGCGCCATGCTGCCCCCGGGAACGGTAATCGGGGACAGCGTGCTCATTGGCTGCCTGTCGGCGCCACCGCCCAACCCCGCCGACGCATTGCGCGAAGACAGCACCTGGTTGGGCTCCCCGCCGCTCTTTCTACCGCAGCGGGAAAAGAGCGTGGCTTTCGGCGATGAAAGAACCTTCAATCCTCCACCGAGGTTGCGTGCGCTCCGAGCGGCCATCGAGTTCGTGCGGGTGATTTCGCCTTCAACCTTTTTCATCGTGTTGTTAAGCCTGCTCTTTTCGGCGTTGCTGCTGATTCATGATGAATACAGCTTGCTTCATACCCTTCTGCTTTTCCCGTTCCTCTATATCGGCTGCGGGCTGGCGGCGGCCCTGTTCACCATTGCCGCCAAGTGGATTCTGGTCTGGCGCTATCGGCCGGGCGAGCGACCTCTTTGGAGTTCTTTCGTCTGGCGGAATGAACTTCTCAATGCCCTCCACGAACACCTGGCTGAACCGTTCCTGGTCGGTGCGCTCACCGGCACTCCTTTCGTCTGTTGGTATTTTCGACTGCTGGGCGCGCACATTGGCCGCCGGGTGTACATGGAGACGACTGATTTGAGCGAGTTCGATTTAGCTGCAGTCGGCGACGAAGCCACCCTGAATGCGGACTGCACTATCCAGACCCATTTGTTCGAGGACCGTGTGATGAAAATGGACACCGTGACCATCGGGCCCCGCTGTCATGTGGGCGCCGGTTCGCTCGTGCTCTATGACACGCGAATGGAGGACGGCGCTGCCCTGGGTGACCTGTCCCTGCTGATGAAGGGTGAAGTCCTGCCGCCAGGCACGCGGTGGGTGGGTATTCCGGCGCGGGCGGAAGGCTAACGAGAGCGAGAATTGAGAACTTCAAATTGGCTCGGCAGCCGAGCCATACCAATCCTTCATCAACTCCTCAGGCTGGCAACCTTTCGCCCGCAATGAGCGGAGACTCAAAGCCTCGTGCCGTTTAGCCAAACGCAGCCCTGACTCGTCGGTGACCAACGGGCAATGATAGAACGTCGGAGGCGTCAGCCCCAGCGCGCGATAAAGCAGCAGTTGGCGCGAGGTGGATTTGAGCAGGTCCTTGCCACGGACCACTTCAGTGATTTGCATCGCGGCGTCATCCACGACCACGGCGAGTTGGTAAGCGGGAATGTCATCATGCCGCCAAATGATGAAGTCGCCGAAGTCCTTTCCGGCGACGAACCGCTGCGATCCATAATGACCATCTATAAATGAGACGACCTCGCCGTCGGGTACCCGGAAGCGCCAGTTGACAAGTAACGAGGGGCGGGTGACGGGTGACGAGCGGGAAGTGATGCTCGACATGTGGTTCGTGATCATCGAGGCGCTCGCTGAAAGAATGTTCTCGTCACTCATCACTTGTCCCTCGTCACCTTTCCCAGGACGACACGTGCCCGGATAGACCGGTTCGTCTTCGCCGGCATGCGGCGCCTGGAGCGCGCGCAGGACATCCTGCCGGGAACAGGTACAGGGATAAATGAACCCGCCCTCACGAAGCTTCTCAAAGGCTGACACGTAAAACTGCCCGCGTTCGCTTTGCGTATAAGGACCAAAAGCGCCGCCACGGTCCGGGCCTTCCTGCCATTCAAAGCCAAACCAGCGGAGATCTTCAAGCATCGCGGCGACGAACTGGGGTTTGGCTCGCGACTTATCCAAATCCTCGTTGCGCAGCACGAGGGTCCCGCCGCAGTTGCGTGCGCGTTGCTGTGCTATCCAAAAAGTGTGTGCGTGCCCGAGATGTAGAAAGCCAGTAGGGGAGGGAGCTAGCCGGCCACGATAGGGGGCAAGTGATGTGTGTGTCCTGGACTTCGTGTCCATGGGTGTCGATTCGCGGTTTTGGACTAGAACGCCTCCTTTGGGTGATTGGCCAGCCAGTCACTCAATCCGGGCAAAGGGAATGAAAGCAGGCTTTGGGCTTTGGCGCAATTGAGCGAGGAGTCGGCCGGCCGCGGCGCGCCCTGGTAGCTTTTAAGAGATTCCGGCACAAGCTTCGGATTCAACTCGGGCCAGCGGGAGGCGAGGCATTGGCCGATCTGCCAGCGGGACATCCTTTCGGCGCCCGCCACGTGGTAAAGACCAGGCTTGTCACGCGACAAAAGTTCCCAAACCGCCTGCGCGGTCACCGTCGCCGGAGTCGGGGACCGAAACTCGTCGGTGAAGAGCGTGACCGTTCGTCCCGCTTGCCAGGCGCGACGCAGTTGCTCGTTAAACCCGCGGTCGCCAGCAGGCGAAGTCCCACCGTTGAGCGAGGTGCGCACAACGGTGTGCTTCGGGTTTTTCAGGACCACGCCCTCCGCCGTGACTTTGGTTTCGGCATACACGCTCAGTGGGTTGACCGGAGCAGATTCGTCATAGTTGCCGCTGCGCCCGTCGAAAACCAGGTCTGAGGACAGGAACACAAAAGAGATTTCGGCGGCCAATTCGGCGAGCAGCGCCGTGACTTCCACGTTCAGCTTGCGCGCCAGCGGCGGGTTGTCCTGGCATTCGGGGCTGCGGCTCAACGCGGCGCAGTGAATTAGGAGCCGTGGGGTTTGATGGCGGAACTCGCGCCGAACTGCCGCAAAATCGGTCAAGTCCAGACGGGCACGAGTCAGCCCAATAATCGTCGCCTCGGGAACAAACTGCGCAGCCGTTTGGACCAGGTAATTGCCGATCAAACCGCCAGCGCCGGTGATCCAGATTCTATCGGGCATGCACAAAACACCAAATACCAAACCCCAAGCTCCAGAAAAGCACCAAATCTCAAAATGCAAACAATGAAGGTTGGTTCCTGTTGTTTCGTATAGCTGCTCGCCATCGCTGCTAATCAATTAGACGCCTGGTCAGGTCGCCGTAGGCATCGATGCGCCGGTCGCGCAGGAACGGCCAGTGGGTGCGCGTCGAATCCACTTTGGCAAGATCCAGCGGGATCACCAGCGTTTCGTCTCGTTCGGCGTTGGCTCGGGCCAGAATCTCGCCGGAAGTGCCAGCCACAAAGCTCCGGCCCCAAAATTCGATTCCCTCTCCGGCCAACTTTTCATGACCGACGCGGTTCGGCACTGCCACATAGCATCCATTCGCGATAGCGTGACTCCGCTGAATCGTCTCCCAGGCGGCGTGCTGTCCTTCGCCGTCCTGCGCCTTCTCGGCCGGATGCCAGCCGATCGCGGTCGGGTAGAAAAGAATCTCGGCGCCCTGCAGCGCCGTCAACCGCGCCGCTTCGGGATACCACTGGTCCCAGCAAATCAACACGCCAATCTTCGCGAAGCGCGTTTGCCAGGCCCGGAATCCAAGGTCGCCGGGAGTGAAATAGAACTTTTCATAGTAGAGCGGGTCGTCCGGGATATGCATTTTGCGATACACACCGAGCAGCGAACCGTCGGCATCAATAATCGCCGCGCTGTTGTGGTATAGGCCCGAAGCCCGCTTCTCAAAAATCGAAGCGATGATTACCACCTGCCTTTTTCCGGCGAGCTTCTGAAACGCCTCCGTGGTCGGCCCAGGAATCGGCTCCGCCAATTGGAAATGCCTGTGGTCCTCCGACTGGCAGAAATATTGGGACCGAAACAACTCCTGCGTGCAGATGATTTGGGCCCCGGCCTGGGCGGCCTGTTCGGCGTGCGCCAGCGCCTTGGTGAGATTCGCCGCCGGCTCAGACGAACACGCCATCTGCACCAGACCGGCCGTGACAATGTTTGCTGAAGGGGCAACGGGCATATTAAGAATTGAGGCGTGAATCCGAACCAAAAGTGAGCACTCTTTAAACCTGAAAAGAGCCGACCTCGGAAGACGCGGCGCTTGCGAACACTCGTTTTCCTTGAAGTCCGCTCCCGTCCTCCTTCACTGAACCGTTATGAGACATCGGCGTTACTCTCGGGAGTAGGGTCGGGAGGCTTCCAGCAGTGCCGTGGCGCCATGGGTGTTGGAGATGGCGGATGAGGGAATCGCGTGCCCGAATAATTCCCGAATAAACCGGCCGAGGGTTTCATTGGTGGGTCCGTAACCGGAGTGGTAAATATAGTGCTCCAAATCATACAAAAACTCGTCGGCGTTGGGATACCGTTTACTAAGGTCGCGCGCCAGGGCGCGGTGCAGAACCCAGTTGAGCCGCTCGTCGACTCGCTGGTCCAATGCCTGGAAATCCGGGATGGGCAAATTGATCATCCGCTGCCGCGATTCCTCCGCGTTGGCGCCCTTGAAAATGTTTTTCCCCAGCAGCAGGTGCGCCAGTACCACCCCGGCGGAGAACAGGTCGGAGCGCTTGTCGGTGATCTGGAAATTGGCCTGTTCGGGACTCATGTAATCCGCCTTGCCGGCAACGACTTCGCCCTCATTATCGACGAGAAAGCCCCGCGCTTTGGCAATGCCGAAATCGGTAAGTTTTACGTCGCCTTCAAACGCAATCATGATGTTTTTGAAGCTGACGTCGCGATGGACGATGCCCAGCGGCCGTCCATCCTTGTCGGTTTTGGCATGGGCGTAAGCCAGCCCGCGGGCGACTCGGCTGACGATGAAAATGGCCAGTTCCTTGGGCAAAGCGCGCTGTTTGTCCGCCAGTTGCTGGGTGAACTGCTCGAGGTTGGCCCCCCGAATCAACTCCATCGCCATAAAATAAACACCACGGGTTTCCCCGAGATGATAGGTCTGCACAATATTGGTGTGAATGAGGTCGGCAACCAGCTTGGCCTCGCCGATGAAGTTTTCGATGAACTGCTGCTGGTCGGCGTAGTTCTGGCGAATGACCTTGATGGCCACGCGCTTTACGAAATCGCGCGCGCCTTGCTGCTCGGCCTCGTAAACGATGCCCATGCCGCCTTCATACACTTTGCGCACGATTTCGTAACGAAACTCGTTCTGGATCGTGAAAAGGGCCACGCTCTGATGTTGCTCGAACACGGAACGAAGTCAAGTCCAGCCGCAACCGTATCGTCAGGGCGCCAGGGCAGACGCGCGGAGACGGCGGGCTTTTGGGGATTGATTCCACCGCTGATTTGACTAAGGTTGGGCAGGAATGGCGGGCGAAGGACGGCCTTTGCTGGGGTGAAGTCAAGAGACGCAGAGCAAAAAATGGGGCGTTTGCCCCAAAAAAAGTGTTGGCGCCCCCCCTCCCGCTTCTGCGATAGTCTCGCGCTTGAAATTTATGAAAAATAAACAATACTGGTTCTGGCTCGTAATCCTGTTCGGCTCTCTACTGGGTTCAACTGGCGCCTACGCCAGCGAATCGGACATCGTCATCCCCGACCTGACCACCGTGCGTTTTGACGGTTTGGGCGGCGTCAGCGGGGTAACGTTGATGTATTTGGGCATTCTGATCTGTTTTGTCGGAGCCATCTTCGGCCTCGTCCAATACCGGCAGACCAAGGCCTTGCCGGTGCACGACAGCATGGCGAAAGTCTCGAATACTATTTGGGAGACGTGCAAAACTTACCTGTTCACCCAAGGCAAATTTCTGGCCATTCTCTGGGTGCTGATTGCGGCCTGCATGGTCTATTATTTCATGGGGCTGCAGCACAAAGGGTTCGGCAACGTCGTTATCATTCTCCTGGCCTCGATCCTGGGTATCCTGGGCTCCTACGGCGTGGCGTGGTTCGGCATCCGCATTAACACTGTCTCGAACTCCCGCACCGCCTTCTCCGCTCTCAAAGGCAACCCATTGGCTACCCTGGGCATCCCGCTCCGTTCCGGCATGAGCGTCGGTTTGCTGCTCGTCGCCGTCGAGCTGTTTTTCATGATCTGCATCCTGGTCTTCCTGAAGGACCTGGCCGGGCCCTGCTTCATCGGGTTTGCCATCGGCGAATCCCTTGGCGCCAGCGTGCTGCGCATCTGCGGCGGCATCTTCACCAAAATCGCCGACATCGGCTCGGACCTGATGAAGATCGTCTTCAAACTGCCCGAAGACGACCCCAAGAACCCCGGCGTCATTGCCGACTGCACCGGGGACAACGCGGGCGACTCCGTCGGCCCGACGGCAGACGGATTCGAAACTTACGGCGTGACCGGCGTGGCGCTGATCGCCTTCCTCGCTCTCGCGTTGGCGGGCAGCCCGGCCATCGGCGCGACCCTCATCATCTGGCTGTTCGTCATGCGCGCGCTTATGATCGTCACCTCGTTGGCGTCTTACTTCATCAATGAGGCCATCAGCAAAGCAAAGTTTGGCGGCCAGAAAGATTTCGACTTCGAAGCCCCGTTGACCCATCTCGTATGGCTGACCTCGGCCGTGTCCATCGTGGTTACCTTCGGCGCCAGCTACCTGCTGCTCGGGGACTTCAAAACGGATGCCGGCCCTCAAACTTCCCTGTGGTGGGTGCTCTCGGCGATCATCAGTTGCGGCACGGTGGCCGGAGCCTTGATTCCCGAGTTCACAAAAATATTCGTCAGCACCACTTCCAAACACGTAAAGGAAGTGACCAATTGCTCAAAGCACGGCGGCGCTTCGCTGAACATCCTTTCTGGCTTCGTGGCAGGTAATATGTCCGCTTTTTGGATGGGTCTGGTGATCCTCCTCCTGATGTTCACCAGCTATCTCTTCGCGACTTACCAGGGGTCACCCGTCGTCGCACTGCTCCCTGACGCCTTCAAATTTGCCGCGCCGATCTTCGCGTTCGGCCTGGTGGCCTTCGGCTTCCTCGGCATGGGACCGGTGACCATCGCCGTCGATAGCTACGGCCCGGTCACGGACAATGCGCAATCGGTCTATGAGTTGAGCCAGATCGAAGGCATCAAAAACGTGAAGCAGCAGATCAAAACGGAGTTCGGCTTCGATGCTGACTTCGAGAACGCCAAGTATCAACTTGAAAAGGGCGACGGAGCCGGCAACACCTTCAAGGCCACGGCCAAGCCCGTGCTCATCGGCACTGCGGTCGTGGGCGCCACCACGATGGTGTTCGGCATTATCATGATGCTCATCAAGACCTGGACCGCCGAGCACTTCAACCTGGTTGAAGGTGCGGTGGCAACACCCGAGCAGCTTCACGAGGGAGTGCAGTTCGTCATGAGTTCTCTCAGCGCGTTGCAGCCGCAGCTCTTGCTCGGTCTGCTGATGGGGGGTGCCGTGATTTATTGGTTCACCGGTGCGTCCTGCCAGGCGGTAGTCACCGGCGCCTATCGCGCCGTGGTGTATATCAAAGAAAACATGCATCTCGACGCGACCACCGCGTCGGACAAGGACAGCAAAGAAGTGGTGCGCATCTGCACCGAATACGCGCAGAAAGGCATGTGGAACATCTTCATCGTGATCTTCTGCTTCGCGCTAGCCCTGCCGTTCTTCAATCCTTACTTCTTCATCGGCTATCTGATCGCCATCGCCTTCTTTGGGCTATTCCAGGCCATCTTCATGGCCAACGCGGGCGGCGCCTGGGACAACGCCAAGAAGATTGTCGAAGTGGACTTGCGCCAGAAAGGCACCGAGCTTCATGCCGCCACCGTCGTCGGCGACACTGTCGGCGATCCCTTCAAAGACACTTCCTCAGTGGCGATGAACCCGGTCATCAAGTTCACCACGCTCTTCGGCCTGCTGGCGGTGGAAATCGCCGTCACCATGAAAGACCAGGCCTGGAAGACCGGCATCGGCGCTTTCTTCTTCATCGTCGCGCTGTGTTTTGTCTATCGTTCGTTCTACGCTATGCGCATCCCTGAGGAAACTGCCGAGAGCAATCCCACGCCCACTCCGAAGGTCCGCGAGCCGGAGTTGGCCGGCAAGCACTGAGCCCATCTGTCTTTTCAGACGCGACAGCGCCCCCCGGCTCATGAAGCCTGGCGGGCGTTGCCGCCCAGACCAATGTGTCGGCGGCAGACTCATCGGCAACGGAGGGGTGGCAAGATGCTCCAGCAGTGGGACGACGGCATGGCAAAAAGTTCTCGGCGGGACGGGTTTGAATGAGACACCGGGAGGCATCATTTGTGGCTTAAAAAGGCTTAAAAAGGTTTAAATAGGCTTCAAATGGTTTAAGTCGGTGCTGGGTGATCGGCACGGGAAAATTTCCCCGGAGGGTGGCTTTTGGCAGGAGAGGGAAAAGAAATAAATATTTCGGTGCGGATAGGTGAGGATAGGTGAGGATAGCCGCGGATAGGCGCCGACGGTTGACGGGAGCAGGCGGCCTAGGCGGAGAGTGGGGGGATAGGGGGTGTCTTGGGGGTGTACAGCCGTCCCACCGTCCCAAGGCCGGTAAACACGGGCGATTCTCACTCTTGCAGCCGTCCCACGAGCGTCCCGGACCGTCCCAGCCGTCCCACGGACGACGAAGAGTGGGTAGTGGATGTGGACGGAAAAGCTTTAAGGGGCTTCCAAGATCGACCGACAGCTTACCGACCGTAGCGACCGAACCGGTTAGATGTGTAACATGAGTGGATTGCTTATGTTTAGCCGGACTGTGGGCACCAACCAGGACGGTCCCCCCACGGATGCTCGAGTTTAGTCGAAGGTGGTGTCCAAAGCGGTCAAACTCGAATGGAAGGCGGCAACGGGCAATCCAGGGTGTCTGCGATGGCGCGGAGTAATTCCACCTCCGTTTCCTGGATGACACCATCCGCCGCGACGACCTGGGCGCAGGCGTCCAGCACATTCTTTTTGATTTGCGGCACCGCTTGCGAGAGGCGGTTCAGCGCCGTATCAACTTTGTCGAGACCCCAATCCTTTTCTGCGAGCAACTGGATATCCGCCTGAGCCGCATAGCGCAGCAACTGCGCTCCCTGTTCGAAGGCGCTGGCCACCTTTTCCGGCTCCTGCTGGCCGATGTAGGCCAATCCCGACAACAGCACGGCGCAGTCGCCGGCCAGGGGCTTGAGCGCGTAGTATTGGATTACGGGCCGCCGGGCACCCAGGTAATGCGGTTCCAGGTGCCGCATGACGATCTTCTGCAGGACATACTCGAACAAATCGATCTCGCCGTCGCTTTCCACCAGCACTTTTACCGCGGCGCTGAACTGCCGGAACTGAAGCGGTGACATGTGGCGCAACCCGGGCAGCGCCAGATCGACCAACGGGAGTTTGGCATGCGCGGCGACGCCGGCCACCTGGGGCAGTATGCGGAGCGTCTCCTGGCAAACCTCAGCGGAAGTTGCCGCGGCCAGTTCGTCGAGCTGTTTCTTCTGCACCGTTTCGTCCTCGCTCAACAGCAGTCCATAAATCAACGTGCAGGACCCCAGCCCTTCGCCGGCTGCCGCTTGCAGGGCAGGGGGAATGGCGTTCCGCAGTTCCTCGGCATAGCGCAAGTGAGTCGGCGTGGGAGTACCGGTGTGGGCCAGGACTCTTTGCGCGGTAACGGCCGGCGGAGCGGGGAACGAGGGCCGGCGCGGCTCCACCCAGTCCGATGGCGGTGCGGAACCCAAGCTGCTCAGCGGCATGGCAGCAGCGCCGAGCGCTGACTCGAGAAACGAAGGCGCATGGGATTGCCGCTCAAATTCCGCCAGCGCGGCGGCCTGGACAACCGGAATCTGTTCTTTGGACAGCGGCGGGAACTTGCCATCCCAGGCCGGATCGATTGCCCGAATCCGCTCGTCGATTGGCGGATGCGTCGCCATTAACCCGAAGAACGGTTCGCCCATGCCGTTGCCGAAAAACATGTGGCTGGCCTGCTCAGCTTGCGGAGAGAGAAGGCGCGAACCATAGCTGTAGCGGCCAATCTTTTGAAGCGCCCCGGAGAGCCCGGCCGGGTTGCGGGTGAACTGGACCGACGAGGCATCGGCGAGGAATTCTCGTTGACGGCTGACGGCGGCCTGGATGAGTCGGCCAAAGAACACGCCTACCCACCCGATGAGCAGCAGCGCCAGTCCGAGCAGCGGCAGCGGATTGCGGTCGCGACTGCTTCGCGAGCGTGTCTGCAGGAGAACGCGGCCGATGATCGCCAGGCACAAAATGCCGAAAATGGCACCCATCAAGCGCAGGTTGAGCCGCATGTCGCCATTCAGGATATGACTGAACTCGTGGCCGATTACGCCCTGCAATTCGTCTCGCGTCAGCATTCTCATGCTGCCTTCGGTGACGGTGATGACCGCGTCACTGGTGGAATGCCCGGCGGCAAACGCGTTGATAGCTTGCTCGTCGGGCAGCAAATACACTTGCGGCACGGGCACGCCCGAGGCGATGGCCATCTCCTCGACGACATTCAAAAGCTTCCGTTCGTCCGGGTCGGTGGTGCTGGAACTGACAGGTCTGCCCCCGAGCATGGACGCTACCGCGCTGCCGCCCTGGGCCAGTTCGAGTGTCTTGTAACCGCTGCCCAAGGCGATAACGGCCAGCGTGCCAATCGATACGCCGAGGAAGAGACGCGGGTTCCAAAGCGTCTGCAGCGGCGGCTCCTCCTCGTAGCCATAATGATGGCGGCTATGATAGCGTGCGTCGACCCCGGTAAAGATGAGCGCGGTGACAAGATAAACCGCGGCTATCAGCATCGCCACGCCCGCGATAAAATACAGTACCAACCACTTGGTGGCGCGACGGGCTTTATCCTGGCGCTCGAAGAAGTCCATTTCTGCTTCGAAAGGTTAAATCAGAACGCGCCGGGACGAGTGCACTCATTTAACCCGTTTGGCTCACTTGACGACTCAAGAGAACGATACCTTTGGCGCTTCCTTCTCCTCCGGCTTTTCAATCACAAACAGTTCCGCCGGCATGAAATTAAACGGCCCGGCGATCAGGTTGGTGGGGAAGGTTTCCCGCACGGTGTTATAGCTCATCACCGAATCGTTGTAAGCCTGGCGGGCGAAGGCCACCTTGTTCTCTGTTGAGGTCAGCTCCTCCATCAGGCTCATCATGGTCGTATTGGCCTTCAAATCCGGGTAGGCCTCCGACAAGGCGAACAGCCGGCCCAGCGTGCCGGTTAGTGCGGTTTCTGCGCCGGACAATTCTTTCATGGCCGCGGCGTCGCCGGGGGTCTGCGCGGCGCGCGTGTTGGCAGCCGCGGCGGCATTGCGGGCGGCAACAACGGCTTCGAGCGTACCACGTTCATGTTTGATGTAGCCCTTCGCGGTCTCGACCAGGTTGGGGATCAAATCGTAACGGCGCTTGAGCTGCACATCGATTTGGGCATAGCCGTTCTTGTAGCGGTTGCGCAAAGCGACCAGCCGATTATAGCCGCCCACGACCCACATCAGGACGAAAAACAGCGGCACCACCAGCACCACCACGACAATGATTAAAACAGAGCCAACACCCATATGCAGTCCTTTCGTTCGTTACCTAACAGCTAGGCCAAGAGGGCAGGGGAGGCAATTACAAAATGGGCAGGGGAATGGAGTCGTGAAGCGTGAAACGTAAAACGTGAAACGTAAAACGTAAAATTTGTCTCAAGCTGGATGACGCCGGTGGGAGCAAGGGCGAGGACGAAGCGGACGGTATGCTGGGATTACAATGCAGCCAAGCCGGGACTTCAGGCCCCAGCCTCGCGCTTGCTCAACTACTCCCCCCGCGTCCGGTCACTTCATTCCCGAACGCGGTAGAATTTCTCCATCCCGGAAACGGCGACTGCCCAAGACCAAGCTCGGGCTCAAAGTCGCCCGGAACGGCTCCGCCACCCTCGATCCCCGGCTGGCTAGATCCTGACTCAGAGAAAACCGGATTGCCATCATCCAAATGCATGATTTTGGAGATAGCGTGCCTCGGTAGTGCTCGGCCGTTTGCACTACGTGCTTCGCCGTTGGACTCTTAAGGCCGCGCGGCAAGCTTGCCGTGAAGATTGTTCCATGTTATGGCAACCGTATGGATTCGGCGCAGATCGCGAGCGTGGAACCGGCATGAAACGGCAGCAGTTGGTCTCGAAGGGGGCTCTGAACCGGATGCAGCAGACCGCCGGGGAGTCCTGGCAACGCCAGGACTATCAGCAGTATTTCGAGACCATGGAGCGCGCCTGCCGGTTGGATCCGGCCAATCATGGGCTTTTGCTGGACCTGGGCTCCGCCTACGGCATGCGTTACGATTACCCCGCCGCCGAGCGCTGCTTCGAGAAGGCCGTCCGCGTCGCCCTACGAAAGGAGAACGCGCTGGCGATGGCCGGCCTGCACTGCCGCAATTTTGCGCGCTATGAGCTGGCGCGGCGCTACTTCGAGCGGGCGATCGAACAACCGAATGCGTCACCCGCTTCCTTCGTAAAGCTGGCGGAACTCTACGAGCGGTTTCACTTTGCCGAGGAGGCCGACAGACTCGTCGAACGCGCGTTGCAACTCGACCCAGCCTGCGCCCTGGCAGTGCTGGTGCGCGCGAGATTGGACCGCCTGGCCGGCCGGGTGGAAGCCGCCGAAGGGCGGATTCGTCCGCTGCTGGCAAATTCCGACCGCGATACTTGGTCGACGCGCATTCGCGGCTGGTACGAACTGGGGGCGATCCTGGATCGCCAGGGGCGTTTTGACGAGGCCATGGACGCATTTCTCCAGGCCAAGGCCCTGATCCTTCCGCAAGCCGGAAAGTACCTCTTCGCCCAACAAACGGTGCATGTGCTTTTGAAAAAGGCGGAGGATGATATTTCTGAGAGTGTTCTGCGGCGGTGGTTTGAGTTCGGAGCCGCCCTCCAACCACCACGCCAACTGGCGCTGCTCTGCGGCCATCCGCGCTCGGGCACGACGCTGCTGGAACAGGTTCTGGATTCCCACCCGGCCATCACCTCCGCCGAGGAAACCGCGATCTTTTTTGAAACCTACCTGTTCCTCAAACGTGATTTGCCGGCGGATACTCTCATGCTTTCGGTTCTCGACTCGGCCACGCCCGACTCGCTGCAGCAGGCGCGGCGATCCTATTTCCGCTCGATGGAAAGTTTTCTGGGCGGTCCCCAGGGTGACCGGCTGTTGATCGACAAGAATCCCTCGCTCACCGCATTGGTTCCCGGGGTTGTTCGCGTGCTGCCGGAAACGAAGTTTCTGACCGCGTTGCGCGACCCTCGAGACGTGTGCCTCAGTTGCTTCATGCAACCCTTGCCCCTCAACCAGATCAGCGCCGTGTTCCTGAGTCTCGAAGGGGCGGTCGAGGAATACACCTCGATGATGGGGCTCTGGCGGGCTATGGCTCCACGGTTACCGAACCCGTACCTGGAAGTCCGTTATGAGGACCTGGTCGAGGATTTGCAATCGGTTTCCCGGCGGGTGCTGGACTTCCTCGGCGTCCCCTGGGATGAACGGGTGATGCGTTTCCACGAGCATGCGCAAAAAAAGCTGGTGCGCTCGCCGACCTACCAGGACGTGACCAGGCCGGTCTCCAAAGGCGCGGTCGGCCGTTGGCGGAACTATCAAAAGCACCTCGAGCCTTATCTCGAAAAACTGGCTCCGTTTCTGAAGGCGTTTGGATACGAATAGGCAGCGCCAGGGGAGCCGTTGCCGCGGAGAGAGAGCGCAGTCGAAGGCAGAGGCCGGGAACCGATCCCGGCCTCTGCTGGTGATTGCTTTAACTAGCGGATGCTGAGTCGCCGAGCATCCCCTGCCTCTCACTTTATTGTGAGAGGACCAGCCGGTAGAACTGCGTGCCAGTCGCCGGCGTTACGGTTAGCTGGTAGTTCTGACCGGCAATGGGATAGGGCGACGCGAGGAGCGTCCAGCCGGCGGAGTTGGTCAGGCTGGAGTTCTTCTCCAACTGGTAACCGCCGACTCCAACGGGCCAGGAGAGCACCACGCCACCGCTGCCGTTCCGGACAATCGAGAGGGCCGGAAGCGGGACGAAGGTGAAATTGCTGATCGTTTGGAAGGAATTGACGCCGCCGGTGGCGCCGGTGAATCCGATCAGAGCCTTGTTAGTTCCCACCACGCTCGACAGTGGACCGATGACCATGTTGGTACCCACTGTTCCAAGGGTGGTAGCATCCGTCAGCGTCAGCGCGAGGTTATTTCCATTATACACAACGTTGACGTTGATGGGATGGCCACTGCCCGTGTCCACCGTCGGCGGCGTTACGGTATAATTGCCAGTCGAATCAGGACTGACGCCCCCGGTGACGTATTGGTATCCCCTGCCGTTGGGGTTATACACGTTAATTGCGACAGCAGCGCTATGATCGATGCCGGCATAGGCAAGCGAGCCTCCCCCGCCGCCCAAGGCGCTGAGTCCAGCAGCCGAATTCTGGATGCAGAAGGTGACGCCATCCGCCAGGTTGTTGGACCCTGACGAGCCCGTCGCCGCCTGGTAAGTGAAGGAGGCCTTGAAGGCTCCGATGTACATTGGGATGTTGAACCACGCAGTTCGATTTTGGCCGTTAGCGCCGGTGGTTAGCGCCAGTGCATTCGCGGAGATGCTGGCTCCGTTGTTCAAGGTCCAGCCCGAGCCATCGGTATTAAAGAGAGGCTCGTTTTCGATGATAAGCTGTCCAACGGAGCTCGCGATGTTAAAAGGTGAGATGCCGTTCGTAATGAATACCTGGTAGTTGCCGTCGTCATTGGTCTGGGCGTTGGCGATGACCAGGGTCAGGTTAGTTGTGCCGCTGACACGGCCGCCGCGGTCGCCCTCGTGCAGCGGAGCCGTATTATAGTACCACTGGTTGGTGAGCGGGCGATTGCCGGCGACATCCACCGACAGAAGGGCCGGGCTGCCGACAATCCCGTAGATAGTCGGGGGCAGGTCCTGGTTGAAGAAGGGCGAGCTAGAGCTGACCGTGAGACTAGCGCTAAAAGTATTGGTCGCGCCATAGATATTGGTGACGGTGCAGAAGTAGCTGCCGGGCCCGCCATTGGGAGGCGTCCCAGTCTCATTGAGGTTGTTCAAGGTCACCGTGTTGTTGGTTGCGCCCGGAATCACGCCGCCCGGGCCAGACCACTGGTAACCCAGGATCGGGGCGCCGTTCGCCACCGTTCTGAAAGTGACACTGCCTCCGACGAAGCCGTTAAAGTTTGTCGGCTCGGTAACAATGAAGGGCGGGACTTCAGCCGCAACCCAGAGATTAGACACTTGCGTTCCCGAGAGGGCGTGATCATAGAGCGCCACTTGACCAATCGAACCCTGGAAAAACCGGTCGTTATGGTCCGGAACACCACCTATCCAGAAATCCCTGGCGTTTCCAGGGGTGGCATTAGGCTGGTTGCGTGTGTCAACCAGCAACCCGTCAACGTAGAGGAAAATCTCCTTTGCGACGGCATCATAGACGCCCACAACCTGATGCCAGACGGCGCCGTTTTTCAAAACCGGCCCGCCAACCGCGTCAGAGGGTCCGTTATTATTGAAGTGGGCTATACCGCCGCCATCCACATCCGTCCGATAGGAAGAATCGCCTTTGCCCGCCGGCGTCTCAAAGTTTGAACCGCCCCCGTTCACCCAGATTAAGAGAGCCATGGAGCTCTTGAGATCGACGCCGCTGCCGGGGACATCGGCAAAGCTCGAGGCACCGCTGAAACTGTAGGCAAAGCTCGGTGAACCGAAACCAGTTGTGGGCCCAGTAGAGCCAATGGTAACGCCTCCCTGAATGGGTCCATTGTTCCCGCCAAGGTAATCATAAGCGATTCCGCCAGCGGTCTCCGTCAGAGGCCAGTAAGCGGTGGGGCTAAGGGCCAGCATGGCAACGGCACCTGGAGTGGTGGGTGGGGAGATGATGGTCACCGGGAGAGGATTATTAGTGGCCGTGCCGAAGGAGTTGCTGACGATGCAGGAGTACGTCGCCGATGCCGTGATGTTGGTAAACCCGAAGGAACCGGCATTGGTGGTGATGCCGGCAGTTACACCGTTGGCTTGCCAGTAGTAGATGAGGGGGGCTTGTCCCAAGGCGGTCACCGACAGCCCGAAATGATTTTGGGCCGTGTAGAGTATCAGAGCGTTAGTGCTGGATTGCGCCAGGATCAGTGGCCCGGCAGCAATGGTGAGGTTTGCCACCGAACTGGTGGCAGCGCCGAGCGTGTTGGTCACGACGAAGAAATAGCTTCCCGACTGGGCAGCCAGCGCATTGGGAAACGTCAGCGTGTTGCTGTTTTGGCCGGAGACCAGGGTGCCGGGGGGAGTGCCGCTGTACCATTGGGAAACCACGGCCGGATTACCCCTGCCTTGCGCGACTAAAGTCGCGGTTGTGCCTTGGGAGTACTCCGAGGACACCGGCTGTTGAATAACGGTGGGCTTTGCGGCAACCGAGACCGAAGGAACCAGTTGGAGTCCATTGAAGTCGCCTTCGCCGGACGCTCCACTGATGGCGTTGCTAACCGCCCCCCAGGTGACATTGATTGTCGTGTCAGCAGCCGGCGTGACGTTGTTGTACACGACGTAGTTGGTTCCGAAAACGAAATTGGTGAGGGGCCCGCTACCGGCGGCGATGTTGGGATTTATGGCCGTGAAGACGCCATTGGATGGGGTGCCGCTGCTGGAAATAAAAGTAGCTCCGCGGGTGCCGTCGAAGTTGGCGCCATAAAGGTAGAGGTCGTAGATGCCCGGTGGAACATTGCTGAGGGTAATGAGGCCCAAAGGATTGGCGCTGGTTCCGATGCCCGGGCTGCCAGAGTTCACAATGGCGGCGCCGGAAAGAACGAAGGGTGCCACGTTGGTTCTCGACTTGTCGTTCGACGGTTGAAAGGCAGCGCCATTGTCGCTCGCATAAACCATGCGAGGGATAGTGATGGGCGAATGGGCTCCCGCGGAGGTGGCGTTGCCCCAAGTGTGATCCCAGGTTCCTGCGGCTGCGGCAGTAGGAGAAAACAGGGTGGGACCATTCGCGAAAGAGGGTGTACTATGGCTCCAGGCATATGGGTTCCCGGGATTGCCGGGCAGCAAACCGTCGTCTGTGTGGGGGCCTCCAAAACACCAGCCGGTGCCGGGTTGACCATTGCCAAAGCCGTTCCAGACGTTGTTCCCTGGGTCGGAAGCGACGCCTTGGCCAAACGCGGTGCAATTGTACCCTGTGTAGAAGGGAAATCCTTGCTGTCCGGTTTCGTGGACGTTAAAGACCTGTCCTTGGGCGGCGGAACCTACGAAGACTCCGGCCAGGAAGCCCAGTCTAAGGACCGTTGATTTTTTCATAAGTATTGAGTGAGGTTGGGTGCTTGGTTTGGTTTGAGACGGGTTTTGGGAATCAAGACGGGCAAATCGTTAAACAGCCTAATCGGTGTCAATTCTCAAGGCGGGCACGGCGCGCACGTTCATAGTTTGTTTCTCTGGCTACAACCAGACTGTCCTCCAATCAGAAGGAAAGGGGTATCATTCAAATGGATGATTTTGACCGGACGAGCAGAGGAAGCATGAAGGCTAAAGGATGGTGGGGCGGAGGAGCGGTCCGCCTTCTTGTCATCGTCCTCGTGCTCGTCTTCGCAAGTTAGACCATCAGGGATGTAAGGGAGGACGAGGACCAAGGCGGGTTCACTTGAGGAACTTCACGACGGCTTCGGTGCGGGAGCGGACATGCAGTTTCTCGTAAATGTGCTGGAGGTGAGTGCGGACGGTGTTGACGCTGACGGAGAGGCGGTCGGCTATTTCTTTGGTGGAATAGCCTTTGGAAAGGTGTTGCAGGATTTCTTCCTCGCGCTGGGAGAGTTTCTGGTCTTTGACCGCGCCGATGGGCGATTCCCGGAATGACTGTACGACGCGGCGGGCGATTTGGCTGCTCATGGGAGCGCCACCCTGTTTGACTTCCTGGATCGCGTGGAGGATATCAGCCGGGTCGGAGCGTTTAAGCAGGTAACCGCTGGCGCCGGCTTTGAGCGCGCCGAAAACGCGCTCGTTATCTTCATAGACGGTGAGGATAAGAATCTGGAGCGAAGGGCAGAGTTCTTTGAGGTGCCGGGTGCAATCCACGCCGGACATATTGGGGAGGTGAATGTCCATGAGCACGACATCGGGAACGAGGCGCGGGATCTTCTGAAGCGCCTCCTCGGACGTGCTGCAGGTGCAGACGCAACGGTGGCCTGGCGCCTCGTTGAGGTAGCGCGCCAGGCTGGCGCGAAAGTCAGCGTTATCCTCAACTATGGCGATGCTGGTCAGCATGTTTTCAGAGGCCAAGGTCAGTAATCAGTAATCAGTGGTCAGTAGTTGGTAGTAAGTGGAGTGGTAAATCAGAAATCAGCAGGATGAACACTCGTCGCAACGGGGTCCGCTTTGCGTATGCAAACGTTCATGGCCAAAATATATCACGCAGCGGGAGGCGGGCGGCATCGTCCAAATGGATGAATTGCACGGCTTCAGGACGCCGGGTTTGGAACCTGCACTTCCAGCGGAAGCCAAATCCGGCAGAGGGTCCCGGCGGCTGGCCTGGTTTCCAGGTCGAACCGGCCGCCGATTTTTTCGACGCGCCGGCGCATGTTGGCCAGGCCCTCCCCACCCGGGACGGACTCCGGGGCGAAGCCACGGCCATTATCCTGGAGGACGATGGCCAGGGAGTGGTCGTGGGTTTGAATGCGCAGCCAGACTTCGGTGGCATTTGAGTGCTTGGCGACATTATTGAGGGCCTCACGGACCGCGAGATAGACGTTATGGCGCACCTCTGAGGTCACTGGAACCTGTGGGAGCAGTTCGTCCACATCCAAGCGACAGCGGATGGGGGCGGCGCGCAGGAATTCTTCGGCGAATTGGCAGAGATAGGTGGCCAGGTGCGGGAGCGAGTCGTTGGCCGGATTGACCGCCCAAACAATTTCGTCGAGGGAGGCAACCATCTGGAGGGACTTCTCGGAAATCCGTCCCATTTGGGAACGAGCGGGCGCTGGCACCAGCGAATCGCGGCTTTCCAGGGCGCTGAGAAAGCGGATTTCGGTGAGCGTCGCGCCGAGGTCGTCGTGCAAATCACGGGCGATGCGAGAGCGTTCCTCCTCGAGGGAGCGCTGGCGTTCGGTTTGTTCATGGCGGCGCACGACGTCGGCCAGTTGCAGGGAGCGTTGCTCGACCTTGCGGCGCAGGAGGGTGATCCAAACCGTCGCCGCCAGCAGGACCAGGCCCATGGCGCCCCCCGCCATCAGCGTGTGACGGAGGTTCCACCAGGGCGGGCGCTGGAGGACGCGAATGTCCAAGAGCGAATTGAGCAGCAACTCGAAGGAATCGATGTCGCGGCCGGAAGCCGGGTCGCCGCCCTGGCCGGCATAAACCCCGGTCAACTCGAGGTGGCTGCCGGGCAACAGGTCCTGGAGGTTTCCACGGCTGGAATCGAGGCGGGCCACAAAGCCGCGCGTGCCGGTCTGCAACGCGAGGATCTGGTCGAAGCGGTCGGAGCTGACGCTGGCAAGGCGGGCTTCCACGTTGACCAAAGTGGCGTCATAGCGGCGGCTGAGGAGATTGGTATCAGAGAGAGATTGCGGCGCCGGGAGTGGCGCGTGGCCTGTGCGGCGGGCGAGGGCCTCGCGCAAGACGGGGGAGGGGCCGCCCAGCTCCGGGAAACCGACGACTTCAAGCAGGTCGCCGGGGGCCAGGTCGAGACGCTGCTGGGAGACAAAGCGCAGGCCGTTGGCGCCTTCGACCAAGAAATACTCGCCATGCCGGCGGTGAAGGAGTTGGCCCGCGAGCTTGACGCGCTGGATGGCACTGGCATGGGGATCAAAGCGGAGCAAGTCGGGGATGTGTTTGAGGGGAGCGGCGAAGGGGTCGCCCGGCGCCGGCTCGTCCACGTTGATGGAGGCATTGGAAAAGTTGAGGCGGCCCAGTTCGACCTGGTGAGTATTGGCGTCGCCGCCCGAGATCACGCACCCGCGAACGCGGATCAGCGCATTCTCGTAACGCTTCAGGGATTCGGATTCGACATCCGAGAGTTGCAATTTGATTTTGCCGCTTCGCGTGAGCAGGGCCATCCCGTCCGCGTCAATGCCGGTCACGACGCCCTGGACTTCGACGTAGCGGGAATCGAAGCTGCCATTGATCAACTGGTCCCAGGTGGGACGCAGGGGCTCCGGCAGCAGCCCGGTCCCGAGCCGAACGGCCCGGCGCGCGCGGATGTTGGGAGCGAAGTTGGCGAAGGTAATGCCTTCGATTTCCCAGTACTCGCCCACCTGGGGCAAATCCGTTTTGATCGTGTTCTGCCAGAGGACGTAAATGGCCCAGGTGGCATCCTGGATAAAAAATCCGCCAACGAACTGGCTCGTCACGACGCCGCGAATCCTGACCGGGTAAAATCGTTGCGCTTCCCTGCGGCTGAGGCTCTTGACCTGCTCGATCGTGGTGAGCAACGGCAGGGAAGTGGCCGGCAAATTGGTCTTGTCGGGCAGTTCGCGATAAAAGGCGGGTCGCAGCACGATGTTGGTACCGGCAAGGCTCCATCGGCCGAGCGCCTCGACCAGGGCGCCTTGAGGCCCGGGAGGAGGCTGGGTGGTCTCGAGCAGGAGTTGGCCCGTGTCATCCGCCAGCCGCAAGGGCTCGCCGGGTTTGCGGGCATCCAACCGGCCCCGGACGTGGACCAGCGTCTCGACCATCGCCAAGCAATTCGTTCCGCCCAGGGCACTGATCGGCAGGGTGGCATGGCCGGTCCAAAGGCCGGGGGCAAGCTCGAGGAGCTCCAGGCCGTCCATGCCGGGGGTCAGGATCTGCCCCGCGACGGACTGGCCATCGGACGTGAAGGTATTCCGGCAAATGCCCACCACACGAACGCGGCTGTTCAAGAGCATCGCCGGCGAACAGTTGGTTGTCTCGGCAATCTCGACGAGCATCCGGCCAGTGCCGGAGGTCAGCTCCAGTTCAAGGTTGCCGTCTCCTTCCCCGACAAAACTGACGCGGCCCTCGACCTGGGTCCATTGGTCCTGCTGGTCAGGGGTGAGCACCTGGCGGACGGCGATGGGGCGCGGGGCGGCGATGATATTGGTGCCGATGACTTCAAGGCGGGGCGCCCGCTCGTCCATGAACAACAGGCTCCCGTCATCGGAAACGGTCGAGAACGTGTAGAGGCCGTCCTGCGGCACTTCGAGGTAAGTGCTGAATTCCAGCCCGACCCGGTCGATTCGGGAGGCGGCCTTGGGATCGAAATTCGCCGCCGTTCCTTCTCTGACCGGGTCGAGCAGGTTGCAATCAGGAACGCGCGGCCAGGCGCCCTCGTAGCAGCGGTACTCGACCCCCTGGACCCAGCGGACAGTTCCGTTCTCGATTTCAGGGAGGAACAGTGCTCCAGCCGGAATGCGTTGCCGAGGCAAGCCCGGCCCCTGGTAATAAAGCTCGAGGCCGTATTGGGTCTCCCGATTGAACCACGAGAGGTGCAGCGGCTGTTTGCCCGCTTTCAGATAAATCGTGCCGGTCCGCTCGGCCATCGAATGGACGCCATCGTTATCCACGAGAGTCGGCTGGCTCAGGACCAGCCTGGGTCCTTCCACCGTCCAAACCCCTTCCAAAGCGACCATCTGGCCCGCGCGCGGTGGCGGTCCGCGCAAATCGGTTTCCAGGAGGGCGGCCCCGGACTCGTCCTGAAAGGCGAGCACACCCCGGGTCGGGCTGGAGGCCAGCACGAGGCCCTGCAACCGCATCGGACAAATGACGTGCCGGCCGCTCTCGCCCAGGCGGCGGAGTTCGGCGACGGTTCCAGCCGGGAGCCGCGCGGGCTTGGAGGGCGCGGCGCGGACCTCGAGCTGTTCGAGGGTGGGAACCAGCAAGCGCCTGAGCGCGCGCGGCCCGCTTTCCAGATCCGTGCTGCGGCAGAGCCCGCGGGCGCGCACCTGGCTGAAAAGCGCGGGCGCCTGCCCCGAAGCGTCCGCGACCTCCAGCCAGACCCGGTTGGTTCCGGACCACAGCTCGGCTTCCAATCCGCCCATGCGATGGAAGTGAAGTGACAGAACCGTGCCTTCCAGCTCGACCCATTGCCATTCCTGCTCCTCCGTGAGCGTTTCTCCGGCAATGACCGCGCGCGGGACCGGCAGCGTGTCGGCGGCCAAAATGCTCAGTCGCAACGAGGTTTCGCCGACGTACAAGCGGCTCCCGTCATCGGACCGAAGCCAAAACGTGTACAGCCCCTCGCGCGGCACTTCCAAATAACCGCTGAACTGCAGGGCAACGTCCTGATCGCGTGTCCGGGCGGCGAGGTCGAAATTGGTGACCGTGCCGGTCCTGGTTGCCGGCAGGCGGTCGAAATCCGGCAAAGCCTCCCAGTGACCCTGAAAACAGCGGTAGTCCAGGCCGTGGGTCTGAGGGTTGGTTTCGCCGGAAACCTCGGGTTGGGCCCGAAAGAGCAAGGTATCCGGAATGCGCTGCCGTGGCAGGCCTGGGCCTTCCCATTCGATACTCAGGTCGAAGCTGGCCGGGCCGTTGAACCATTCGGCCCGAATCGGCTGGCGCCCGGCCTCAAGATAGATCCTTTCCGACTTCTCTAGCGCCGGGTGGAGGCCGTCGTTATCGACCAGGGCTGCCTGGAGCCGGCTGTGACCGGCGACGCCGCTCCCTTCAAGGTGGGCCCGCTGCCCCGGTGCCAGGGCGGGCAGGTTGGCCAAATCCACGCGGATGCTCCCGGACTCGTCCCACAAGACCAACTGGTCGTGTACGGGGCTGACCCACAACACGACCCCGTCAAGCCGGACGGCGCAGCCGACGCTTTCCGACCTGGCCGCCAGGCGCCGCACCTGGGCTACATTGGTCAGGAGCGAGGCAGCGGGACCGGGCCAGTTGAGTTCCACGGATGGCAGGGCCGCCGTTGCGTTCAGCGCCGTCAGGGCCACTCCCCAGGCCAGGTTAATTGCAGACTTTCGGTTCACGACTCGCTGTTCCGCGGTATTGGGCTTCGTAATCTATTAGCAGATTTTGGGAGGATTTGAAACAGCAAAGTGCATACTGGCTTAATGACGCGGTCGGACCGCGGACATTCCTGTCAAACATTCCTGTCCGCGGCAATGCCTTACGGGCTAAATTCCGGCGGACGGCTTTAATCCTATTCTCCGTCTACGGAGTCTATGCCTCTAACCTCAACGGCAGTACCAAGTCGCAAGCAGGGTCCTCGTAGCGCAACACAACCTCCATGTCCGCAAGGTTTTGAGCTCGGCTCAACCGGGTGGCACTTTCCACGGTCTCAAAATCGTGGGCCACGGAACTATTCCCGGTCCATCCGTTTGACCCGGCGTAGTAATGTTTGGTTTCCTGGTTCCGCAAAAACACCTTCATCTTAAGTAACGCCTTTCAGGTTCCGGAACGCTGCCCGTTCCGCTTAAGTGTTTTCACCTCCAGGTCACTTGGGAAAATAACGCGCTTTTGATCTGCGTCCCTGGCGAGGTTCATCCCCAGCTTGAGATAGACCCGGCCCTCATGCTTGAACCGCGTGCCGATAGGCAGCGCGGCAAACGTCGTCCTCTTCATCAATTTTTGAGGTCCTGTGGTGGACCGCCCTGCCAGCAACCGGGGTATTTCCGCATCAAAGGACGTGAGCTTCGCGCCCAAGGTTACATTGGCGCCGAATCAAATAGCGGGGTGTGTCCTGAAACTGGGCCAATTGCCTCGGAAGTGGACGGGACGGAAGGATCACCGGCGGGGTGCGCCATGCGGGAACCCGACGCGCATGGGCCGATTGGGATTCAGGCTCGGCTACGCAGCGGACCGGAAGGGCGCGAGGAACAATTCGATGTTTCGGAAGCCCATCTGGAAGGCGAGGCTGATGGCCTCCCTTTCAGTTTGAAAGTCAAGGGCTTCCTCCGGACGGCCGGTCCACTCTCCTGGGCCTTTCAGATAAAGGCCCGTTTCGGTGCTGCGAAGAAGAACTCGGGCTTGAGTTTCGGTGTGACTCGGTTTCACAGTGGCACCTGGAAAGCAGGAAATCGGCCAAGAAAGTAGAATTAATCATTGACATTATTAGGGTTGCTTGACTAACGGGGTGACACCACCGGCAGGATCGGCAGTTCGGCAAACTCTCTTTGCACCCAGCATGTTTACTTACCGGCAGTCATCGGGCGCTTAGCATTATGTTTTGAGCAAAGCTTCCGCGTGTTTGCGGGCGGCCTCGGTTTGGCCGCCCAACATCCGGGTCAGTTCGGTTACGCGGTTCTGCTTATCGAGGAGGGTGATTTCGGAAATAGTGCGGCCGGCCTTGAGCTGCTTGGTGGCGACAAAATGGGCGGTGGCGGTGGCGGCGACCTGGGGAAGGTGGGTGATGCAAAGGACCTGCCGTTTTTGGGCGAGCTGCCGCATTTTTTCGCCGACGGCATTAGCGGTTTCGCCGCCGACATTGGCATCGACTTCATCGAAAACGAGCACGGGGATCTGGTCCTCGGCAGCGAGGACGGTTTTGAGGGCCAACATGACGCGGGCCAGTTCGCCGGAAGAGGCGATGGCGCGGAGTGGCCGGGGCGGCTCGCCGGGATTGGGCGCGAACTGGAATTCAACCGTATCGAAGCCGGAGGAGTTGAGAGATTTGGGATGCGCCGGAGCGCGGCCGTCTGAGGGTGACGCGTGACGGGTGACGCGTGACGGGAGCTGGCCGCCGCCGCTGCCACTCGCCACTCGCCCCTCGTCACTCCTGAGGGCGACGTCGAAGCGGCTTTGTTTGAAGCCGAGGTCGGCAAGCTGTTGGCCGGCGGCCTTGCTGAGTTGCGGAATGACTTTGCGGCGTTTGGCCGAGAGGGCCTGGCCGGCGCGCGCCAGTTCGGCCTCGAGTTTTTCGAGGGCGGTATTGATGCGCGCGAGTTCGGCATCGCGTTGTTCGAGGCTTTCGAGTTTGCGCCGGGCTTCTTCTCCGAAGCCGAGCACTTCGGTGAGTGTGGCGCCATATTTGCGCTTGAGGGAATGAATCAGATTAAGGCGCTCCTCGAGCTGCTGCAGGCGGGCCGGATCGACTTCCACTTTATCCGTGTAGTGGGAGAGCGCATTTTGCAAATCGCGCAGGAGCGAGACGGTTTGTTCATGCAGGGCCAGCAGGGCGGCGGCGGAGGTGTCGATGCGTTGGAGCTCCTGCAAAGTGCGGCCGATGATGCCGGCCTGAGTGAGCAGGGAAGTTTCGTTTTCGGCCAGGAGCTCGAGGGCGGCCTGGCTGAGCTGGAGCAGCCGGGCCGAGTTGCTGCCGCGGCGGTGCTCCTGTTCGACCTGCGTTTCCTCGTCCGGTTGAAGGCGGGCGGCGGCGATTTCGCTCACCTGGAAACGGAGCAGGTCCAGTTGTTGGGCATAGGTTTTCTCGTCGACAATGAGGGCAGCCTTTTCGGTTTCAAGGGCCGCCCGGCGGCGGACCAACTCGGCAAACTCCGCGCGGTCGTGCTCGAGCTTGCCGAAGGCATCGAGGATATCGAGCTGCCTGGCCGGGTGGAGGAGGGACTGATGCTCGTGCGGGCCGTGGATATCGACCAGCCACTCGCCGAGGCTCGCCAGCGCGGCCAGGGTGGAAGGCGAGCCGTTAATGAATTGGCGATTGGCGCCGGCGCCGGTAAAGGCGCGTTTGAGGACGAGCTGTTGGTCTTCGCAAGGTTCCAGGCCGTTGTCTTCGAGGAAAGATTTGAGCGGGGCCCTGAGCCGGGTGACATCGAACACGGCCTCGACCGAGCAACTGTCGCTGCCGCTGCGGATGAGGGTGCGGTCGGCGCGTTCGCCCAGGACGAGGCTGAGCGCGCCGATGAGGATCGATTTGCCGGCGCCGGTCTCACCGGTGATGACATTATAGCCGGGCTGCAATTCGAGCGTGAGGTCCGCCACCAGGGCGAGGTTCTTGATGCGCAGCGTCGTCAGCATGTCACAATTCCTGCGCTGAATCTGAGGGAACAACGGCGGCCGGCAAAGGAAAATTTGTCAGGCGGGATTTTCGGACGCAATGCCACTCCTGGACTATTTCTGGAGCCGGTAAAATGTGGGGCTATTGGTGGCCGGCAACAACGCGCAATGTTGGCCGTTGGTCAGCGTAAGCGTGGGGCTCAGAACGGTCCAATTCGTGGTGGCGAGGTTATGGTTGGCGAGGAGTTTCCAGTTGGCGCCGGTATCGGCCCAGCACACCATGGCGTTGGCGCCGGAGCGGCTGATTGAAAGGCTGGGAATCGTGTTGGTGATGTGGGTGATAATTTGTGGATAGTAAGTGGCGATGTCGGCTGCATAGGTTAAGTCGCCGTACACCGAGGTGTTCGCCGGTTGACCAGTCAGGTTCGCAACGTAAAGGAGTTGGCCGACCAGTTCCCAAGTCGAGCCGTTCTTTTGGAAAACACCGCCGCCGGAATCACCCGCGGCCGCCTGGGCTTCATCCGAGGTCTGCCCGCTTAGAGAAAAATCTGTGGTGAAGACGGTGACCGGCCCCAGCCCGGCGTCAATAACCATTGTGCCGCCGCTATCGACGTTGTTATTGCCCCAGCTTTTGGATTCGCTGCTCGACCAGTAAAAACCGGTGAGGCCAGGGCCGAAATTGGTTTGGGCTGAGCCCGCGATGAGGCCAAAGGCGATCAGGTCCACTTGCGCCAAAGCCGCCGGCGTAGTGGTGGTTACCGGCAACCTGGGCAGCGGGGGCAAAGCGTTCAGGTGAAACATCACCAGGTCATTGCTGGAGCCGGTGGAGTTGGTCAGGCGGAAAGAAGTGCCGTCCGGGGCATAGAGCGTGCCATCGAGGGTAATGTCGCCGGCACCGCCGGTATGGGCGGTGGTGAGGACCCAGCCGGCGCCCAGATAGATGCCGCTGGCGAAATGGATAGTGCCAATGTTCGCCCAGGGGGCGCCGTCGGCCGGGGCGTTGGTGTTGGAGCGGGAGTTTGCATCGACAATGGCCGACGCGCTGGTGGCGCCGAGGACCCAGATGGCCAGGGAGAGCAGGAGGAACGTGCAAGGGTGGAAGCGGGACTCGGCGTGATAATGGTTCATGTCGGTGCGCGTTTCGTGGAGATTATAACACACCTTTCCGGGCGGCAAGGCGGGGTTATTCGCGGGTGCGGGTTTTTCGCTGGTCCACCGGCGATTTTAGTATGGCAGCACACGATATAAGCGGCTGCGAACAGCAGAAGGCGGGCTGCGCCCATTCTGGCCTGTGTCGAGAAAGGATTGGGCGCCACCGGCGAGGTTAGTGAAGGTCTGCATAAGCTGCCAGTTACCGCGCGAGAGGCCGTCGCAGGATTGGATTTGCCAGAGGCTGCCGGCCGGGGTGGTGACCGTGAGTTGCGGTGTGGCCAGGGGCGGACAGGCCAGGGCGAGCCGCAGCGCCGCCGGATGAACGGCAGCTACGGCCGAGAGGCTTACATCAAAAGCGATGTCGTCATAATCGGAACCCCAGGTGTTGGAAAGCTGAACGGCGAGAGTGTTGATGCCGGGTTGTAGGAGCGTAGCGAAAGGCGTGAGGTCAAAATACCGAGTTTCGTTTCCTTGGACCGTAACGGCGTCGATGGTCGATTTGATTTCGGTTCCGTTCAACCAAACGCGCAAGGGAATGACATCGGTGCAAGTGGCGGCGAGGAGAAGCTCTTCCACGTCGGCTGTTGGGGCAACGAATCTGGTACGGAAGTAGTAGCTGGGCAGCAATTGAGGGAGAATGGTGATGAGGTTGGTCGGTCCGCTGCCCGCGCCCAGCTTGGCCGTGCCCAGCAGCCAGGCGGTATCATTGAAATTGGTCCCCGTCCAGTTGCCGAGCGGAGGGGTAAGGGAGTAACGCCATTGAGCGCCGAACGGCAGCAGCGAGGTCCAAGGGCTCGAGGAAGGCGATGGGATTTGCCGAAAAAAGAGATTGTCGAGATAAAGCGAGCCGCTGCCCGGAGCAGCGATGGTGTAGCGGTGGCGCAATTCGATGTTGGGAAAGCCGGCTGGGAGCTGGAACGTGCGGTTCTCGTAGGTCCAATCGGCCTGGGTGGTGCCGATGACAAAATGCGGGGTAAAGTAAAACGGATAGGGCAGGATGGGGCGAGTATTGGTATCATATCCGGTGAGAGTCGAGCTCCACTCAAGCCAATGTTCGGAGGGTTGCGAGATGCCGGTGCTTTTGAACCAGCCGCCATAGCTGTAGAATGCGCCGGGAGTGACATAAACTGTGGAATCAGGGATGCCGTATTGATTGTATTGGGCGATGGTGCTGCTGTTGCCTTGATTCAAAAGGACAATTTGCATCGAGCGCTGGCCCTGGAAAGCGACATTGGTGCTGACCGTCATGTTGGTGACCTCGAGGCTGCCGGTGAACCATTTGTCCCAATGACTGTTGTCGTTCTCCTCGAAGCCGGCATTGGCGAGGAGATTGCTGTTCAGCAGCGAGAGAACCGCGAAAGGAGCGGAGAGAACGGTGTTGGTGCCATAGACCGCGCCGACCTCATAGAAATATTGCCAGCCGGGTTTCAGGCCATAGTCGGTAAAAGAAAAAGTGTTGGCGGTGACAGCCGCAACGGGGATGAACGGGCCGGCGGCCTGGTCGGCGCGATAGAGTCGGTAACATTGGGCGGCAGAGGCATTGGTCCAACTGAACGCCGCGCGGTTGTAGCCGCCGGTTTTCCTGGTGACCAGAGGCGTGCCAGGCGGATAGAGCGAGACGCCGTGGTTGCCGTCGCGGCGCATGTTGCCCCGATGAGTGGCCCAGGAGACGCGGTTCGTGGTCGTGGCGCCGAAGTTCTGCACATACACCTGGCCGGTGAGCGAGCGGTAGATGACATCGAGCCGGCCATTACCCTCGACGGCCGCTAAAGCAGGAATGTGCTTGATACCACCAGCAACGGGTATCGACTGTTTCAGCGTGCCGTCGAGGGCGTAAATGAGGAGATTGCCCGTGGAAGGTGTCACCGAAGGATTGTAGGTGCCGATAATGATTTCCTCGGCGCCGTCGCCGTCCACATCACCGACCACCGGGGGCGTGGGCAGGAAGGGATAGAAATTCTTGGGCCAGCCGGGACGGTCCGCGAGTTCGATGCCGTTCCAGTAACGGAAAGTGATTTCGTAGGAGTGATTGAAACCGAGCACGTCGATGTGGTTGTCGTGGTCGGGATTGATGGGGATGAGGGAAGCGCTATTGAGCCAGCCGAAGTTATTGATGAAGTTGGTTTGCGGCAGCCAGCGGCGCCAGAGAATGGCGCCGTCGTCGTCGAGGATGGTTTCATTCGGCTCCCACAGCGTGCTGGGCGAGACGCCGGCAACCAGGACCTCATCCAGGCCATCACCATCGAGGTCGGCGGTGTAAATATCGACGGGGAATTGGTAGGAACCGGTCATGACACGCTGGTTTTTGCCGAACTGTTTGTGAAGCATCCCCTTGCCCCAGAGGCCGAAGGGCTGGGTTTTGTCAAACGAGACGACGCTGTCGCTGTCATTCAACTCGTAGATATTCAAAGCCCCGGCTGGCTTGGCCTGGCCGACGGCGAGTCCGGATTCCACGAGCTGATGAATGTGATAAACAAAATTCTGCGCGCCGTTGGTCGCGTTATGGGTGACAATGCCGCCTGACCAGGTTTCACCTATCGTGCCCCATTGGCCGAAGCCGTAGATTGGGCAAATGAATGGATTGTAGTCCTGACCCGCGCCCGACGGGTCGGGTTGGATTTTCCAGGCCGTAATGACTTCGTATTTACCGGTGCCGGTCAGGTCCATGACCATGGGCGGCGAAACTTGCGAGGAGAATACGGCGGTGCTCGGCAGGTGGCTCAGCCAGGTCCCGCTGGGATACCAGTAGAAACCATTGGTAACGGTTTGGTAGCCACCGTTGGGGACGTAACAGGTAGAATCGACCGTGTTCGACCACATGACCGAACCATCGCCATGCAGGGCAATGACGTGGTTGCCCCGCGTGAAAATGATTTCATCGCGGCCATCGTGGTCGAGGTCGTAAATGGTCGGAGAAACATTGATGGCATCGCCGCCAGCGGCGTATGGGAAGCCCGGCAGCCGCTGGCCCGTGTATTTGAAAGCGTCGAGGAACCAATTCCCTGAGGAATCGCGGTAGGGAATAATGATGGCCTGATCGGGTGTCCCCAACAGGTTTCCGACGGCCAGGGTGCCAAGGTGCCAGCCGCTGTCACCGGCCTGGAAGGTTGAGACCTGGGCGGCGCGAGCCGGATTCAAAACACCAAACGACAAACCGAAAACACCAAACACCAAACACCAAGCTTCAGAGAAGCTCCAAAGTCGAAATCGTTTCCGATTCGCGGTTTCATGCGGCATAGGTGTGAATTGATTTTTCCACCGTGCAGCTTACCTGAGTCAGGACTTCCGAGGCAGGCGAAAGTGCATAACTGTACTAAGGAAATTCCTCGGAAATGAGTTCCTACTTCGCGAGCCCCTGGCAAAACCGCTCGAGCCGCTCCAAGCCCTTCTCGATATTCGCCATACCGGTGGCGTAACTAATGCGGATGTAATCGTCCGCCCCAAATGCGATTCCGGGCACGGCCGCCACCTTCTCGGCTTCGAGCAGTTTGGCGCAGAACTCGGCTGATTTCAGGCCGGTTTTCGAGATGTTCGGAAAAAGGTAAAAAGCGCCTTTAGCGTTCACGCACGAAATCCCCGGAATGCTGTTGAGCTTTTGCCAGGCGAAGGTTCGGCGTTTGTTGAACTCGGCCAGCCAGGTCTTCAGATGCTCCTGCGAACCGGTGAGCGCGGCGACCGCGCCCTTTTGTGCGAACGAAGTCGGGTTGCTCGTGCTATGGCTTTGGACGGCATCAATAGCCTTGGCGATCGGCTCGGGCGCCGCGCACCAACCCAAGCGCCAACCGGTCATGCTCCAAGCCTTGGCAAAGCCGTGGACGACGATCGTGTGTTCAAGATGGGCCGGTGAAAAGCTGGCGACGGTCTTGTGCGTTGCACCATCATAAAGCAGGTGCTCGTAAATCTCGTCGCTCATGATAAGCACGTTCTTTTCAACGCAGATGTCGCCGAGGGCTTTTATCTCCGCTGGTGTATAGACGGAGCCGGTGGGATTGCTGGGCGAATTCAAAACGAACAGGCGCGTCCGGGGGGTAATGGCGCCACGCAGAGCTTCGGGGGTCATCTTGAACTCGGTCTGGTCCGTGGTCTCGACGATGACAGGCTTAGCGCTGGCCATCTTGACCATCTCCGGATAGCTCAGCCAGTAGGGGGCGGGAATGATGACTTCGTCGCCCTCCTCGCACGTGGCGAAAATGACATTAAAGCAGGAATGCTTGCCGCCGCAGGACACAATGATTTGTGAAGGCTTGTAGGTCAGGCCGTTCTCGCGCTTATGTTTGTCGGCAATGGCCTGGCGCAGTTCGGGAATACCGGCGGCTGGGGTGTACTTCGTGAAACCGGCGGCCAGCGCTTTGGCTGCCGCGTCTTTGATATGCTGGGGTGTGTCGAAATCCGGTTCGCC